>Ga0209542_10010493_pt1 | contig 16683 bp, 23 predicted proteins | sample RifCSPhighO2_01_FD_184028 | JGI IMG/M metagenome (GOLD analysis project Ga0209542, IMG submission 184028) | Soil microbial communities from Rifle, Colorado - Rifle CSP2_plank highO2_0.1 (SPAdes) (version 2) | ecosystem: Environmental > Terrestrial > Deep subsurface > Rock core/Sediment ...
TTGCCAATACTTCAGTTTTAATCTCTCTGGGGATAATCCTTCTTTGCATTACAAGTACTCCTTTCTAGATTCTTTAAATTCTAACAATTTTAGGAGAATCTTGTCTTAGTTTAAGGGGTACCTGTCACTTACTTGCGGGTTTAGGCTATACAGAATTCTAAATGAAGGTAAAAAGAATTGATCTGCACCCAGAGTTATACCACGAGCTTCAAATTCATCACGTAATTTATCGCGAGTTGATGCATGAGATAACACATCAATCATAATCTCTATAAATCCACTTCGAATACCACCTGTTTGCAAAATGTCTTTTATATTAGCGCTGCTTCCTTGCTCTGCCTGAGTCATGGGAGGAAGTATAGCATATTAGCCTCAAAAATGGTAAAATCAGCCGATATATGTATGTCTTAGAAAGACAACCCCCAAGAGGAATGCCAGAGTCCGAATGTAATCAATGGTTGGAATGGGCAAATGACCCTCATTTTACAGATAGTCGTAATCCTTTAAGAAGTTCGCTCTTGCCGTGGGTACCAAAAGGAATTTTTTTGGCCCATGCATTTACGAGTGAGTTAACAGATGGAGTTATTAATCCTTCTACAAGAAATAAAGTTGAGTTACTCTTAGGTAAACTTCGCTCCTCAAATTTTTTAGTTCATTGTTCTTTAGAAAGAGAAGTATGGGGTGAAAAAGCAATGATGCCTGAAGTGCTTACAAGAGTCGATTATAGGGAAATAGAGAAGTCTGATGTGTTAATGGCATTTCCTCAAACTTCACAGGGAGTATGTGTTGAGATTGGATGGGCTGGTGCATTAGGTAAAGAGATTACTATCTGTTGGGACATTAATAAGGATACGACGATAGATCTTAGTGATGTCTTAGGAAGACTCTATAGTTTAGGGAGTATTATTCCAGACCTGATTTTGTATGAGGGTGGAAAACCGGCACCTCTTATGGTAGATAAAGTAGTATCCAGAATAAAAGAAAGGTTCATTTAACAGAACTAGAGTTTTTGGAGGTGAGGGGGGGAAGAAAGTGAAAAGTGCAAAATGTAAGTTAAGATTTAAACAGTTGCAAAGCCGCGGACATGAAGAAGATCGTTTTGTTTTATATCTCTAACATCAGATGAGGTGAGAGTGACTAATGCTACTGTTTTTCCTGTCGCAGTAACAAACTCTACCTCTGCTGCTTTACCGCCGTCATAAACATTTACCACAGCCCCCATATCTCCAGCCCGGAGGTCATGTTCCTTGATATCATGTGTAAGTATGACTGTTTCCAATTCTCTAAATTTGTGCATAAAATTTCCTCTTAAATATATTATACAGGATAAGCTGTTACAAAACTAGGTCTGCTTTTTTCTGTTTTCATAAACCAAACAGTAGTGATTTTAACAGCTTTTCCAATAGGTGTTTCAATTACCCCTTCTACTATATAATTGGTGCCATAGGTAAATTTTCTTACACTCTTAACATTATTCGTTCTTGCTACTTTTAATATAGATTTTGCTAATTGGTCTACATTTGTCTCATCAAATCCCAGTCCACGAAAGAATTTAGCTTTAGAACTTCCTACCGGATGACTTTCTGAAAGTATATAATCGGTTAATTTCTCTTTTGGAATACATGCTTTTTCTTTAAAAGGGAGCTTCATCTAATTAATTATAGCATCAGTAATTTAGAGTTTTTGGAGGTGGGTGAATTTGAAGCTTCTCTGTTATAATTTCCAAATATGAGTTTAAGAGTAGGTATTATAGGATTACCCAATGTTGGAAAAAGTACATTATTCAATGCGCTACTAAAAAAAAGGGTGGCTTTGAGTGCAAATTATCCATTTGCCACAGTTGAACCGAATGTAGGGGTGGTGGCGGTACCGGATGAGAGGTTGGGGAAGTTGGGGGAGTTGGTGAAAAATGAAGAACACATGGATAGTCTGCCTCCCTTAGTTCCTGCTGTGGTGGAGTTTGTGGATATAGCAGGATTGGTTAAAGGAGCCTCAACCGGAGCAGGCTTGGGTAATCAGTTTTTATCACATATAAGAGAAGTAGATGCCATTACTCATGTTTTACGGGATTTTTCTGATGAAAGTATTGTTCGGGAAGGATCTGAAAATCCGGATTCTGATAGGTTAACAGTGGAAACAGAATTAGGTCTGGCTGATTTACAGGTTTTGGAAAAACTGGTTTTGGATAAAACTTTAGATAAAGAAAAATTAGAGATCCTGAATCGAGTTCAGGATGACTTAAATACTGGAAGAATCCCGGGACGATTAACAATTAACGATGAACGATTAACCAATTGGTTTAAAACCTTACCCCTTCTTTCCATAAAGCCAGTTCTATATGTATACAATGTTTCGGAAGAAGAATACGCAGATAAGCTGCGAGATCCTTCGCTAATCGCTCAGGATGACAAATTAGTTATTTGTGCAAAATTGGAGGAGGAATTAGCTGATCTGGATGAAGCAGAAAGAATGGAATATCTGAAATCTGTGGGAATTGAGGAGACTGGACTGGAAAGATTAATTAAGAAAGCTTACGCACTTTTAGGCTTAATTTCCTTTTTAACTGCCGGGAAAAAAGAAGTTCGGGCTTGGACTATAACTGCGGGCACAAAAGCCCCCCAAGCCGCAGGGGTAATTCATACAGATTTTGAGAAAAAATTCATCAGAGCAGAAGTGGTGGAGTATGGAAAACTAATTGAGGCTGGCTCCCATATTTCAGCAAAATCTAAAGGTTGGGTCAGGACAGAAGGTAAGGATTATATTATGCAGGATGGAGACGTGGTTGAATTTTTAATAGGAAGCTAATATGAAGAGACTGAATATCAAATTAATTAAACGAGTTATCTTATTTTTTGTGACATATTTACTAATAGGGCATTTGATTCTTTCTTTAGTAATTGCTTCGCAAGGTTTTTTCACCGGGTGGGATAATTTCTTTCATAATTTTATTTTTGGACTATTACATCATTTTCCTTCAGGATCATCTTATTCAGATATTCTTTACTTGAAGACTTTATTAACCTGGCCATTCTATTTGATTTTATATTGGATTGACGTACGAACGCATATGAATTTAATTGACGTTTTTTATTAGACAACTTCATAAAGTCAATACAAATTCACCCTAAGGGTGGAAGTATGGAAAAGAGTTAAGACAGAAGGTAAAGATTATATTATGAGAGATGGGGACGTAGTTGAATTTTTGATAGGGAGTTGAACGATTTGCCTAATATTGCCAGATATTGTAAATCTGCGATTACTCCCCTTGAAAGAGGTTTTCTAGATGAATTTTACTGGAGAAAGCTCCTAATCCTGCAGTCATAAACATAACTATTGCAACTGCGGGTGCCTCATTGAAAGTTACAAGAGCCAATCCTAAGGAGCCTCCAATCCCAACGCCAGATCCTCCCACAGCTTTTATCCATTCTATACAAAATCTAGGATTATTTTTAGCGGAGCCAGTTCTATCACTTTCTGCCACGGTCAACGTTCTTGGTTCTTGTTCCTGAATCATCCCCAAATTTTATCAAAGATCCTGTTGAATTACTAGATTCTTCCTAGTACAATACCTTTTATGAATTCATATTATTTAACTTTGGTTTTAAGGGCGGATTTGGATGAGAAAGAGAGAAAATCCCTTTTGGATTCCATGGTAAAGAAGCTTTTAGGTGAGGAGGGTAAGGTTTCCAAGGAAGACCTTTGGGGGAATAAAGATTTGGCTTATCCAATTAAAAAACAAACCAAAGGATTTTATGCCCATTATGAATTAGTAGCTGATCCTAAAAACGCCAAGGGTCTTGACAAAATATTAAAAGTAGAAGAAGATATTCTCCGTTACCTTCTAATTAGAAGGTAACGGAATGTACAATTCAAAATGTACAATGTAGAATTAGGGTAAGAGCAAATATGGCCTCAAGATCTTGGAATAGGGTTGAATTAATAGGAAATTTAACAAGGGATCCGGAACTCAGGTTTACCCCTAATGGCGCTGCAGTTTGCACTTTTGGTTTAGCCACCAACCGGACTTATATTTCCGAGGGTGAGAAAAAAGAAGAGGTGGATTTTCACCGCCTGGTGGCTTGGAATAAGTTAGCCGAACTTTGTAATCAGCTTTTAAAAAAAGGCATGAGGGTATTTATTTCCGGCAGATTACAAACCCGTTCCTGGGAAAGCCAGGATGGAACTCAAAGGCAGACCACTGAAATTGTGGTGGAGGATATGATTATTCTGACTCCCAAAACAACGAACGGAGAGACTCCCTATACCTCTGATGTAAATTTGGATGAGCCGCCTAAAGAAAAACCTATCCAAAGTAGCGCTAAAACAGAACAGGTCAAGGAGCCTGAAGGCAGAATCGAAAAAACCAAAAACGAAACTGATGGATCTGAGGAAGCAGAAGAGAAAGAAGACAAAACTGCCAAAGAAGCTCCTAAGGAAGACGTGGATGATCTACCTTTTTAATTCCGAGTTAATTGGGATTAACTTGTAATCATTTGCCAAATCCCATATAATCCTCATCATGGCCAAAAAGATTATTCCCAAAAAGATTACCAAAAAAATTAGCTCTCCCAAGATAGATGAGCAGGATTCATCTGCTCAGCTAGCACAACCCACACAGACTGCGCCAATTAAAAAGAAATGCCTTTTTTGTAAAAATGAAACCACCCCTGCTTATACGGATATTCAATCTTTGAGAAAATTTATCTCTGAGAGGGATAAAATTTTGCCAAAACTGAGAACAGGCAGTTGCAGCAAGCATCAGAGAGGTTTGACTCTTCAGATAAAATATGCCCGTCATTTAGCACTTCTTTCCTTTACACCAAAGGTTTAGTAAACTGAATTAAGAGTCTGCCTATGTCTAAACCATTAGGGATCTTTGATAGCTTTAACAATCTGGACAAAATCAAACCGGAAGATATAGCTTCCTGGCTAACTCCTGCTCCCCCTCCGCTGTATTTAGAAAACTACCTTGCCAATAAATTACTTTACCCTCAGTCTGTGCCGGTTTCGGAGTTGGATTTAAAAATAGAGCTGGCCATCTTAAGAGAAGCTTTAAAGATTAACAGTGCGCAAAGTTTTAACAAATCTAACCCATTTTTATCTGAATCTCCTTTTATAAATTTTAATTTAAAAAAAATCCTCATCCCCGGGCATTTTCTTGATTTTGTGCCTGACCTTCAGATTTTAGTTTGGGTTTTTATTGATGGTTTATTATTGGAAAGGAAAAGAGAAAAAGATTTTGAAGATATTTGGACAGTCATTATCACCGGTGATTTGGATGATGTGGTGGGTACAATAATTTTGCCCAGACTTAAATCTGCCGCAGGAGAGATTCAGTTGGATCTTTTGGGAAAAACCTACACTCTGAAGTTGGGCAGCTTAACAGTTGTCCCATGTCTTAAGAAAAAATGTCAACTTTTATTTAAATCAAATGAGTCCCTGCTGTTGGGTAAAAATGACCTGCTGATAGAAGTTTACGGTGGTAAGTTAGGTATTGTGGTAGACGGGAGAGTCTGAAATGAAGCTGACAGTAAACAAAAGACTACGATTGGAAAAAGATGTCATTGCCAGAGTACCCAGACTGTTAAGAGGGGAGGGTAAAATATTTGTGTCTGTAGGTACGGAAGTTTCTCCGGGGGATATTATTGGCACAGCTACTCAATTTACCGGATTTAGAATTATTAATTTATCCAGTCTTCTTTCAGTCAGGCCATCTGAGGTTATCAAATATATTAAAAGAGAGGTGGGACAAAAAATTTATAAAGGAGAACTGTTAGCTTTTAAGAAAGGCCAATTTTTCTCTCCAGATAAAATTATCACCGCTCCAACTGATGGGGTGGTTGACTTTGTCAATAGTTTAAGTGGTGAGGTCAGAATCAGCCTGTTGCCTAAAACAATCAATCTGGCAGCCGGAGTTTATGGAGTAGTGGAAAAAGTAGATAGTAAATCAAATTTATGCTTAATCAGAGCTCAGGTCACCAGGATATATGGTATGTTTGGCATAGGCAAAACAAGAGAAGGAACCTTAGCCATTCTCACCAAAAGGGATGGTGTGATTACCAAAGATATGATTTCTCCCCAATATGATGAATATATCTTAGCCGGAGGGAGTTTATTTTCCAAAGAAGTATTACATTCGGCTATCTCTGCCGGAATAAATGGCATAATAGTTGGGGGCATCAATGCAGATGACTATAAAGTAATGATGGGAGGGAGTTTAACGCTCCAGCATAAACTGGATGAGGATATTGGACTTTCTTTAGTTGTTTGTGAAGGATTTGGGGTTATAGCAGTGGGAGATGATATCGGCAATATTTTAAAAGAGTATAACGAGAGGTTTGTTTTGGTGGATGGCAATAACGCATCGATTAGCTTGCCATCTTTTTCATCGAGTAGTATGATTAAAGTTCGAAGCAGCGGACTGCCACCAGTTGGGGAGAATCTGACACCGGACGGCCAACAGGAGGAAGCTCAATTGGTGGAAGGTGTCAGAGTTAGAATCATCGGATCATCTTTTACTGGTGAACAAGGCAAAATCATAGCTACCGATAAAACTGAAAGTTTGATGCCTTCTCAAATCAGATCAACTATGGTCACAGTAGAAACTAACAGAAGAAAGATCCAAACTTCTTTCAAAAATGTAGAAATTATCCAATGAAAAATTTGGTACAAAAAATAAATCCCATGACCGTCCTGATTGCCATACTGGCTTTTCTGGTGGGTTGGCAACTAGGACATGCGGATTTGGCAGTCAAATGGTCAAACTACAAACCTTCTTTGACTATAGAAAATCAAGAACCTCCGCAAAATATTAACGTAGATTTCCAGCTTTTTTGGAAAGTTTGGGATTTGGTATCCCGAGAATATATCGACAAGCAGGCTTTAGATCCCCAAAAACTTTTCTATGGCGCAATTTCCGGCATGGTTTCGGCAATAGGTGATCCCTACACCTTCTTTCTGCCTCCGGACGTGCAAAAAACTTCCAAGGAAGAGTTAAATGGTGCATTTGAAGGAGTGGGAATTCAGCTGGGTTTTAATAAAGACAAAAGACTGATTGTGATTGCTCCCCTAGAAGGCACCCCGGCCAAAAGAGCAGGCATTAAACCCGCAGATTTAATTATCAAAATAGGAGATCAGGACACCATCCAAATGAGTTTGGCGGATGCTGTTAAGTTGATTCGCGGCCCCAAAGGTACCACGGTTAAACTGACTATTTTATCGGAGGAGGACGGTGAAAGCCGGGAAGTTGCTTTAACAAGGGAGACAATTCTGGTCAAAAGCGTGGAAGTCTCTTTTAAACAGACCAGCTCGTCTAAGTTAGTGGCCTTAATTAAGTTGTCCAGATTTGGAGAGAGGACAACTGCTGAATGGAACGAAGCCATAGCAGATGTTTTATCAAGAAATACCCAAGCGGTTATTTTGGATTTGAGAAACAATCCGGGAGGACTGTTAGACGGGGCTGTCTTTATTGCTTCAGAGTTTTTGGATAATGGTGTTGTTGTTCTTCAGGAAAATAATCAAGGAGAACGTGTTTCAGCTTCAGTTAACAGAAACGGAAAATTGACCAAAATACCGATGGTTGTGATAATCAACAAGGGTTCTGCCTCAGCCTCTGAGATTGTGGCCGGTAGCTTGCAGGATCGCAAAAGGGCCAGACTGGTGGGGGAAAAATCTTTTGGCAAAGGAACCATTCAGGCTCCGGAGGAGCTGGAGGGAGGAGCCGGAGTCCACATCACCATTGCCAAATGGTTGACACCTAACGGTAGATGGGTTAATGATACGCAAGGGTTGGAGCCGGATATTTTGGTGGAAGCACCAAAAAACGAGACGGAAGTGGTAACGGAAGATCAACCTGATCCGCAACTGGATAAGGCAATGGAGCTGTTAGAATAATAAGTGAGTTAAAATTTTACGAGTAAAATTCTTTGTTTATGGGCAAGATCTGTTTTAACCTCAATTTGAGCATCAGGAAAATATTTTTGTGCTTCAACAGCAGATAATTCACCTTGAGTATAATCTATTTCACAAACAATTAATTTAGGCTGCCAAACCCGGTGTGTAGATTCGATTACAAACCCGGTTTGTAGGCTGGAAATTTGCCGAAATAACTTTCTGTAAAGTTTAAAACCATCATTACCCCCATCAAGTGCTATATGTGGTTCAAAATCTTTGACTAGAGGATCCAAATAGGGGATTCTTTGGGTGGGAATATAGGGTAAATTAGTCACTACGATCTTAGTGTGCGATCGTACAACAGATAGGTTAAATGAGGAGAGTAAATTACTGTGTAAAAAAGTGATTTTATCCAAGACTCCATGAAGTTTGGCATTTTGCCTGGCCACTTTTAGAGCTTTTGCTGAAATATCTGTGGCCATAATTTTGACATTAGATGCATTTTTGGCAATAGAGATGGCAATATTTCCACAACCGGTACCAAGATCAAGAATAGTTGGTAGTTTGTAGCCCTGCCTGCCGGCAGGCAGGTTGGTAGTTTGTAGAAAGTTCAGTACCTCATCCACTAATAATTCTGTTTCCGGGCGGGGGATTAGAACGTCAGGAGTGACTTTGAATTTCAGCTTGTAAAATTCAGTATACCCTTGTAAATATTGCTTAGGCTTGCTGTTCATGAACCCTTAATGCTTTGATAATCTCATCCAGCTCGCCATCTAAAATTTTTTCCAAATTATGCCAGGATTTACCGATTCTATGATCGGTTACCCTATTTTGGGGGAAATTGTAGGTTCTGATTTTTTCTGATCTTTCACCAGTTCCCACTTGAGCTGCTCTTTTTGCATCAATGTTGCCAACTTTTTTAAGCTGTTCTGCTTCCCAAAGTTTAGCCCTTAAAAGCGCCATGGCATTCCCTCTGTTCTGCAGTTGTGACCTTTCTGTTTGAGCGGTCACCACAATGCCTGATGGTTTGTGTTTTAATCGTACGGCTGTAGACACTTTATTGACATTTTGTCCTCCTGCCCCCCCAGAGCGGAAAGCCTCAAATTCTAAATCTTGTGGATTGACTTTAGCCTCAGATGCTGAGACTTGAGGTAAAACTGCCACGGTGGCTGTTGAGGTGTGAATTCTGCCGGATGATTCAGTGGTGGGTACTCTTTGTACCCTATGGACACCGGACTCGTACTTTAGGTTGTCATAAGAATCCTTACCAGAGATTTTGAGTATAATTTCTTTAATTTGACTCAATTTTCCTTCTGATCTGTCTAACTCTTCCAACTTCCAACCTACCTTTTGAGCAAATTTTGTATACATCCTAAGCAGGTCATTGGCAAAGATGCCTGCCTCATCTCCTCCGGCAGCAGATCTGATTTCCAATATGGCCACATTTTGGTCCAGAGGACCACCAGTCTCTGGCTGAAGATTTTCTGACTCCATGGGAGTAGAGGAAGATTTTTCCAGCTCGATTTTTTGTTTTTTAAATTCCTCAATTTCTGATTGAGCCAGCTCTTTTAGCTCAGGATCATCCAAAAGCTTCTCAAGCTCCTCAATCTTCCGATCGATTTGTTTTAATTGTTGCTGAATATAATCCATCAGGATTCCTTCTAAAGTTAGGAAGTGGCTTGTTTTCTGGCTTGCATCAGTAGCTCTTTTAAAGAGGGTCTTTCTTTTTTTGCTTGCACAATTTTACTTTTTCTGGCTTCTTCAATCTTTCTTCTTTGCTCCTTTTTAACTTTGGAGACTTCCACTTTTTTGATGAATCTATCCACTTGTCCTAAGGTGTCAACAAATTTTTGCGATCCGCTAAACAGGGGATGGCAGTTTGAACAAATCTCCACACGAATCTCAGGCAAGGTAGAGCCTGTTATGAATGTATTGCCGCAAGCACAAGCTACTTTGGCCTCAGGAAACCAATTAGGGTGAATAGCTGTTTTCATAGCGAGGAATAGTATATCAGCCGTGGATAGAATTTTCAAATCCGGTGGGTTTTGTAAGCTTTGTGGTGGGGTTCTTTGGCCAGTGTCCCCAAGTATACTCCCGCAGTAATCAAAATCCCGCCAATGATAAAGGGGATGGTAATTTGTTCCCCCAGCACCCAAACTGCCAATCCTGCAGCCACAAAAGGTTCAATATATTGAAAAAGATCGGCTTTTATCACGGAAGTTCTGGCCAAGCCCCACTCAAAAAGAAAATAGGCTGAGATTGAGGAAAGCATGGTCATATAAATTAGACCCAGAATACCCAAGATAGTGATAGATTGTAACCAGTCAGGATTTTTTGCTAAATCGATAAAAAATGGGATTAAAAAAGAGACAGTCCCCACAAAAAAGGCCACAGCCGTGATGATCAAAGAAGGGTATTTCTTAAGCATTTGCCGGGATAAAATAATTCCCAAAACCCAAGAAATTGAGGCTAAAATTATCAAGATGTTACCAAAAAGCACCCCGGGAGAATAGTTACCAAACAATATTTCAGGCAGTTGAATTACCACGATGGCTCCCAAAAAAGCCACCAGTATCCCGGCCAGATTTATCAGATAAATTTTTTCTTTCAGAAACAGCCAGCCCAAGACCACACTCAAAAGCGGAATGATCAAGGTTAGAACCGAAGCATTGGTGGCCGAAGTTTTGATGATGCCCTCAAAGAAAAAAGTGATATTTAAAGTGATCACAAATATGCCGATCAGGATTAATTTGGGCAGATCTTTTTTATCAATCTTGGCTTTGGGTTTGGTATAGACACCTTTTTTATTAACAGTCAGCAAAAAGGGGATTAACAAAAGAGAGGCAATAGAAAAACGCAAAAAAGCTAAACTCATCGGAGGGAATTCTTCTAAAGTTACTTTAGCCACTACAAAATTCGCTCCCCAAATAAGATGGGCGATAATGAGAGCAATGTAGGGTAGAGGTTTGGACAGGATTTGAGAGGACATAAATTAAGGATAAAGGATTTCCAAAAGCCGATCAAGTCCAAAAGAAAAACCCACAGCCGGAACCTGCCTGCCGGCAGGCAGGTGTTCTTTTTTGGAAAAACTTCCGATTAAGTTATCATACCTGCCGCCACCTCCAACTGACAATGGAGTAGGTTCCTGATCAGCCTTAAGCTCAAAAATGGCTCCGGTGTAATAATCCAGACCCCGTGCGAGCGTCGGATCAAACATAAAATCAGTCCCTTCTGCCAAACCAAAATTTTCTTTCAAGACCTTAAAAATTTGCTCCAGATTTTCAGTGGGCTTTTGTGATCTGATTTTAGTAATTGTATCCCGGGCCTCTGTTTTTGGTATGCCACCATCCACAAGTTCCTGTAAAACTCCTTCTTCACCGATTTTATTTATCTTATCTATTGCCCGGACAACTTCTACCGGAAGATTGGTAAAGTTTGCTCTGTCATTTACAAGCATGATTGCTTCCTTAAAGCCTAAATCTCTCATGCATTTAATGGTTACTGCCACAATTAAAGCATCTTCTTCACCATTAGACGATCCCACACTGTCAAAATCAACTTGGGTAAACTCCCTGAACCGCCCTTTTTGGGGATTTTCTCCCCGGAAAACCTGGCCAATCTGGTATCTTCTAAACGGCAGTGGGGGATTGTAAGTGGCCACATATCTAGCCAGTGGCACAGTTAAATCGTATCGCAAGGCCAGTTTTCTGCCGCCTCTGTCTGTAAATTTATAAATAAGTCTTTCTTCCTCTCCATATTTTCCCTCCAAAGTTTCAGCAAACTCAATGGTGGGGGTTTCAATGGGCACAAAACCGGCTTCCTCCAGCACAGAGGCAATTTTATTGATTACTTCACGTCTTTTTTTAGCGAGTTCAGGCTTTATATCCCTAAACCCTTTTGGTGTCGGCGGTGCTTTAATCATATTGTTTAATTATACCCTCCTTGTCATTCCTGCGAAAGCAGGAATCCATAAATAATGTGGTAGGGGATGGGTGGTCTATTTAGTAAAGTTAAATTTGGTCAAAACAAGAAACAGTACCTCTGCTACAAACAGGATCCTTGCGTTCAACCCAAGCAGCTATAGTGTCATGATCACAATCAGCTGACTAACCTAAGATTGTTGAGTTGTTTCCTGAAGTTTCACTATTAGCCAAAAGTGCGGCAAGTCTTGTTTCTCTTGAGATTGCAATCGCTTCGGGGTTCATGAACGCTACAGTCAGAAGTTTGTCTGTTGGAGCATCCAAAATTACTGCGGGAATTATTCCTATACCTTGATCAGTATAAAGTTTAGTAAAGTCAAGCTTAAGATCTGGAAGTTCAAATTCTTTAATCATATTAAAAACCCATAGTATTATAAGTTTTGTTTAACATAAAAGCAAGTTGAGACTGTGAAGCTAACACACACCAGACGTGTATAACAATGTTGTGTGCAAATATATAGGTTGTTGAGAAAGTATGGTAATATAATTTCCAATGGTAAATTGCGCAATTATTTTGGCAGGAGGGAAAGGGGAAAGGTTAAGACCCTATACAAATGACCGGCCCAAACCCATGGTGGAAGTAGCTGGCAGACCAATTTTGGCCTACCAGCTGGAACAACTTAAAAAGGCAGGAATTGAAGAAGTAGTTTTTGCCTGTAGTTATCAAAGGGAAGCTTTACAAAAACATCTAGATTCCGGTGAAAAATATGGTATTAAAGCTTTGTTCTCTGTTGAAGAAACCCCTCTTGGACGTGGCGGAGGGATCAAAAAAGCCATGCAAATGCTCAAGGACGCTGAAGATGTGGTCATCACCAATGGTGACAATCTCTGGAAATTAGATCTGGCGGGATTGATGAAAAAACATCTGGAGAGAAAGGCTATTGCTACCATTGTGGTAGTGCCCCTAAGAAGTCCGTATGGCATAGTGGAATTTAATGACCAGGATGAAATTTTGGGCTTTAAAGAAAAGCCGATTTTGCCTCATTGGATCAATGCCGGAATCTATATTTTTTCAAAAGAAATTGAACCGCTTTTACCTGATGAAGGAGACCATGAAATAGAAACCTTCCCCAAGCTTCCTTCTGAACGGTTTTTAGTTTTTAAAAGTACTGATTATTGGAGAGGGGTGGATACTGTCAAAGATTTGACAGAAGCTGAAAAAGAGGTGACAGAGATTTTCCAGACAGCTTAATCATTTCTTTTTACTGGAGGAAGTGGCTGATTTTGGTGTTGCTCCTGATGAGGCTTCTTTTTTGGTTTTTAAATTTACTCCCTGCTGGATGACATACAAAAATTCCGAGTGAAAAACTTTATTCTTATCCAAAATTCCGGTCAAAATAATAAAATCATTAAGTCTAAATTTTGCACCCTTGGGTGGAGAAACAGCCACTAAATTGGCGTCTTTGTCCTTGAGAGTAAATAAAGTTTCAGATGAGGAGATGATTTGACCCCAAAGATAGCTCTTTTGTGAAGCTAAAGGAGTAGGTAGCAAGATCACCTTTTTGGCAGTTAACACTCCTGTCTCATCCACATCACCCAAAGAAGCGATATAATCTTCGGAAGAGAGGGTATCTTTGGAGAATTTTTGCTTGGTTTTTAGTTTTGAGTGAAAAATTGTGTCCTGATTTATATTGACCAACTTAGGTCCTGATAAAGCAGCCAATGTCAGAGAAGAGTTAGATTTATTTTTCAAAATACCAACGTAGGCCCTGTTTCGGAGTTTTCTGTCTATTTCCTGTCTTAAACTGGCTGCTTTTGAAGAGATCTCTTTTTTTAGTTCCTCAAGCTTGGCTTTAATGGTAGCTGAGGGTGTGGATTCAAGCGCTATAGCGCTTGGAATGTAGAATGTAGAATGTAAAATGTAAAATGTAAAAAGCAAAAGAAAAATTGTAAATTGTAAATTGTAAATTGTAAATTTCCTCACATTTTCTCCTTGGAGTAATAAACGCTTCTTTTAATAGTTTTTGATTCACCATTTGCATCAAAAACTACCACAGAGATTTGGTTGACCCCCTCTTCCAATTCCAAATTAAGGGTGAATGTGCCATCGCTTTTTGATTTAATGACAAAATCCGAAGTATCAGAAAAGACCAACACTTCCACATTCGGCAAGGTTTTTCCGGACAGTAAGATAGAGGAATCAAAACTGAGACTGTCTGCTTCCGGTTGATTCAAATCTATGATCAAGGTTTTCGGTTTTTGCGTCAACAGTCTTTCTCCCAACAAAGATTGAGGAGGTTGATCAGATAAGTATAAAATATAATAGATACTGCCAAAAAAAACTAGAGCTGATATAACAATAACAATATTGGCCAAAACAAAAAATTTGGTGGAGATTTTTTGATTTAGTTTCATCAAAGGCTATTTTAACATACTTGTCCCGATTTGAGGGATTGTCTGATGTAAAATTATTTGGTAGGATGCAGACTGGAGGTGGAATATGGATATTTACTGGCTGGGCCAAGCTTGTTTTAGACTCAAAGGTAAAACTGCCACTGTTTTAATAGATCCCTATGATCCGGATTTTACCGGTTTGAAGCTACCTAAAGATTTAGGTGCGGATGTGGTTTTGACAACCCACGATCATCAAGATCACAACTATACTGAAGCTGTTAAGGGTATCATTAATTCACCCCCCTTGGTTTTTAAAGATAGCGGAGAATATGAGGTGTCAGGGGTTATCATCACCGGTATTTCTTCATTTCATGACAATTCGCAAGGTTCGCAGCGAGGATCAAACACCATTTTTCATGTTGTTTTAGACGGGTTAAACATCGTCCATTTAGGTGATTTAGGTCAGGATAAACTGACAGAAGAGCAAATTTCTCGAATTCCTCAGACAGATATTTTACTGATTCCGGTGGGGGCTATTTTCACAATTGATAGTAAACAGGCCTCAGATATAGTCTCCCAACTTGAACCCAAAATCATCATCCCCATGCATTATAAAATAGAGGGATTAAAGTTTGAATTAGATGGGGTGGATAAATTCTTGAAGGAAATGGGAGCGGAAGGAATAGTGGCGCAACCCAAGTTGTCAATTACTAAAGACAAACTACCCGAAGAATCAATGGTGGTGGTTTTAAGTAAAATTTAATATGCCACAATCAGTTACCAAGCTTCCGCCGCAAAATATACAGGCTGAACAATCCCTGCTGGGATCTCTTCTGATTGACAAAGACGCCATTGTCAGAATTTCCGAAATTGTCCGTCCTTTTGATTTCTACAGAAGTGAACAACATGGGGCTATTTTTGAGGCCATCCAATCTCTTTTTGAAAGACGTGAGCCGATAGATTTGGTCACAGTCACAGAAGAGTTGAAAAGAAGGGGTTTTTATGATCGGGTGGGAGGCTCTGCTTACTTGACCAGTTTGGTCAATGTGGTACCGACTGCCGCCCATATTGAACATTATGCCAAAATTATCAAGGAGCATGCTGTCAGACGAAACCTAATCTCTCAGGCCACCACACTGATTGAGAAATCCTATGATGAGTCCATGTCAGTAGATGATTTGTTGGAGGGGGCAGAAAGCGGAATTTTTGCCCTGTCCCAACTTCACATCAGCCGGGATTTTATTCCCATCAAGGATGCCCTGACTCAGTCTTTTGACCGCCTTGACGAGCTGCAGAAATCCTCGGGGAAGCTGCGGGGTGTGCCAACAGGTTTTCGGGATTTGGATAATAAGCTGGCCGGCATGCAGGATTCGAATTTGCTGATTTTGGCCTCACGCCCTGGCCAGGGAAAAACTTCTATGGCTTTAAATATTGCCCAATATGTGGCTGTGGTGGCTGGGCTGCCGGTGGGGATTTTTTCTTTGGAAATGTCCCAGGAAGAGCTGGTGGATAGGTTGCTAGTGGGACAGGCTGATATTGATGCCTGGAAGTTAAAAACAGGCAGGTTGGATGAGAAAGATTTTGATAGGTTAGCTTTGGCCATGGGGGAGTTGGCTGAGGCCCCTATTTTTATTGATGACACTCCCGGATCATCAATTTCTGAGATGAGGACCAAAGCCAGAAGATTGCAGATTGAACACGGATTGAAGCTGATGATAGTGGATTATCTGCAACTTATCAAGGGCAGAAATTTGGAAAATAGGGTCCAGGAAGTTTCCGAAATCTCCCAAAACTTAAAAAATTTGGCCAGGGAGTTAAAGATTCCCATTTTGGCTATCTCTCAACTGTCCCGGGCTGTTGAACAGCGAGGTACCAGAAGACCTCAGCTGGCAGATCTTAGGGAGTCAGGAGCCATTGAGCAGGATGCTGATGTGGTGATGTTTATTTACCGGGAGGATTTGGAAAAAATGGAGCAGGTGACTTTGGATATTCAAAAACACCGAAATGGACCAACAGGTGAGATTCAGCTGGTTTTCCGGGCTGATCGAACCAAATTTTATGGCATGGAAAAACACAGAGGCAGATCAGCCAAAGAGGAAACTGAGGCTAAAGAGGTGGTTGCTGCATAGTCCTCTCCTGCCATTGCGAGGAGTCTTCAACAAAGTAATCCCTTTTAAAAAATTAACAAAAGTCTGTTTGCCAGACCCTTTTTCCCCAACTAAACCAATAACAAGAGTCATATTCACTAGTTTTTAACAGATAATGATAAGAGGAGTCAATTAGGAATTGTTATAATTACTGAAATGAAAAACGATACAGAAGAAGAGATCAAGAAACTCTTAAGATTAGCGGTATGTTCCCGTAAATATCCGACACTAACTTCTTTCTAAAGGTGGCTTCATACCTAAGCCAATGTGTGGTCTATGATAATGATACCGGTTTAGGAATTCATCTACAATTAGGGTGAGTTCTGGTA
>Ga0209542_10010495_pt1 | contig 16682 bp, 15 predicted proteins | sample RifCSPhighO2_01_FD_184028 | JGI IMG/M metagenome (GOLD analysis project Ga0209542, IMG submission 184028) | Soil microbial communities from Rifle, Colorado - Rifle CSP2_plank highO2_0.1 (SPAdes) (version 2) | ecosystem: Environmental > Terrestrial > Deep subsurface > Rock core/Sediment ...
GATACGAGCGTACGAGGCAGTTTGGAGCCACCACGCGCTTCGCGCGTGCGATTAGTCGGCATCAGGGTTGCTTTCAAAATACATTCGAACTTTGTACAATGAATACCGCCAGTAGTATTTTTTATCGGCAGACGTTGAGGCCTTGTTTTTCAATGGTTTTTAGAAATGAAATTTTACAAAAATCGAGCACCCAAACGAGATTCGAACCAAAGAGCTTAAAAAATTTTATCTCCAATTTAGATAAGTTATAGTCAATTGCAAAATAGTCGCAAAAGATACCCAAAGCAAATATGGAATCTGAACATAAGTTACCCACTTGGCGTGCGTATATATAGCAATCATTGCCCATATGAGAGTTCCCAAAACAAGAAGAACATCAATTGCACTGAGTAAATTATTTTTTAAGCCGAATTGTAAGGATGTAAATGCAAAATTAAAAATAAGATTCAGAATGAAAGGTAGTACAACAACGAATGGAATCTGCTTTTTCCATGCCATCAAAAATACTTTACCGAAAGATACAGCGATTAAAACATATAAAAATGTCCACACTGGCCCGAAAACCCAAGCAGGTGGAGCCCATGTCGGTTTTATTAGTTGCGAGTACCAGTTGTATGCTTGCATATTTTTATTTACTTTTCTTCATATCAGACCAAAGAAATATTATTCCCAAGCCTAAGAAGAGCACTACCTCCACCCAGTTATGTCTTTGAAAAGAATTAAACAAAGCTGTTCCAAAAAAAATTATAAATATTGCTAAATTTGTATATTTCATATTCATCTATTATATCATTTTAATTTCTAGTAATAAAACCCTTCCGGGATTCAAACTAGAGGACTGAGTATATTTTATCGGATGACTCAGATGGTTCGGATATCGGAGCCTCCGCCAGTTAGAGCTAGCACGAGGTGCGTCGTCTGTGATAAAATAAAAATGTCTGGAAAGCCTTACAGGTCTTGTTACCTAAAGGTCCTAACACGAGTCGACTCGTAAATAGTGTTATAATGCAATAATGCAAATACGGTCTGTCGACATAGCTCTTATTCATTTCTTCAGGAGGATATCGACTCCGGTAGCTCGGCTCGGGCTGTTTGTTGTGTTCTTTTTGGTTCCGTCCTTTTAAAGGTTTTGGATCTGTCGCGCATCTTCATCCGTTACCTAAATCGCAAAGCTAGCCGTGAAAAATATCATCATTCTCTATAAAAAAGAAGGGGAGACGCCGCTAGAGTGCTTGGAGCGTTTTCGCGCCAGGCACAAAAAATACGAAACAATTAAAATGACCTACGCGGGGAGACTGGACCCACTCGCTTCCGGCTTGCTTTTAATACTTTTAGGTAACGAAGTAAAAAATAAAGAAGAATACACAAAACTCAACAAAGAATACGAATTTAAGGTGCTTTTTGGTTTTGCAACAGATACTTATGATATTTTGGGTAAAGTGGCGCGCGCCGCAGAAGGGAAGATGGATAAACGTAGTCTAGAAAAAAAGATAAAAAATAATTTGAGCTATTTTGTGCGGAAATTTTCACAGCCTTACCCGATGTATTCTTCCAGGACGGTGGGTGGCAAACCGTTGTTTGCCTATGCCAGAAATAAAGAAAAAGTAAAAGTGCCGCGCAAAAAAGTTGAAATCACAAAACTCAGCTTTTTAAACATCAAAAAGGTTGGTGCTAAAAAACTTTTGTTGAATATAGAAAAAAGAATAAAAAAAGTTAAAGGAGACTTTAGGCAAGAAGAAATTTTAAAAACCTGGCATAAACACTTTGGGCCTGGCAGCCCCAAGGCTTATTTTTTGGTCAGTTTCCGGGTTAAATGCAGTAGCGGCATGTATGTGCGAAGTCTTTCCGATAGTTTAGGAAGAAAATTAGGCAACCCAGCGTTAGCTTTTTCCATAAAGAGGACAAAGATTGGCAAATTTGGTAAAATAAGGTCATGATTTTAGGAGCCATTTTTACCATAGTAGGACTTTCACTTTTTGAGGCTATTTCGTCCGTTGATAACGCGATAATAAATGCAGAAGTATTGCATACCATGAGTGCTCGGGCTAGGCGGTGGTTTCTTACCTGGGGCATGCTTATTGCCGTATTCCTAGTTCGCGGCATATTGCCATTTGCCATAATCTGGGCTTTTAATACTTCCCTTACCCCCCTGCAGGTTTTTTCCGCGGCTTGGTCGTCCGATCCACTAGTTCTTGAATCTATAGAAAAGTCAGCTCCTATCCTTCTTGTTGCTGGAGGAATATTTCTTTTGTTTCTTTTCTTGCACTGGCTTTTCCTGGAAGATAAACATTTGGGCTTGCCGAGAGCCGAGAAATTTTTTATGTCCAAAGGGGTATGGTTTTATGCGACTGTTTCAATACTGCTTTCAGTCATAGCCTGGTTTGCCTTGAAGGAGAGCAATCTCATGGGCTTTGGAGCCGTAGTCGGATCCACACTATTTTTCATCACCCACGGTTTCAAGCAAAATGCGGAAGAACAGGAAAAGAAACTTTTAGGGAGCGCACACTCCGACCTGTCCAAGCTTTTCTTTTTGGAAATAATCGACACCACATTTTCCATTGACGGAGTGCTTGGAGCTTTCGCGTTCACCTTGTCCGTGCCACTTATACTGCTCGGCAACGGCTTGGGCGCTCTTATTGTGAGGGAACTTACGCTACGCAACATAGAACGCATAAAAAGATACGTTTACTTAAAAAACGGAGCCATGTATTCCATACTGGTTTTAGGTGTAATTATGATATTGCACAGTTTTGGCTTTCATATTCCGGAATATTTGTCACCGCTCGTGACCATCTTAATTATTGGGTTCTTTTTTTGGAAATCAAAAACGCACATTAAGCTAAATTTAAATCAATGACGGGCTCGGGGGGAAAAAAAGAAAACGAATACGAGAGCGAATATAAAAAGCTGAACAAAGCCCAAAAAGATGCCGTGGATACCATAGATGGTCCGGTGATGGTGGTGGCTGGTCCAGGCACGGGCAAGACCCAGATTTTATCGCTTCGTATCGGTAACATTCTCCTAAAAACCGATACTCACGCTGATGGTGTTTTATGTCTTACGTTCACCAACGCTGCGGTTAAAGCTATGCGTGAACGCCTGGCGCGCTATACTGGCGCCACGGGTGAAAAAGTTAATATTTTCACTTTTCACAGTTTCGGGCTGGAGATGATAGAAAAGTATTTTGAAATTTTGGGTTTTAGGGATGCGCCAAAACTTTTAGACGAGTCGGAAAGCGCAGTATTTTTTGATGAAATTCTGGAGACCGAGCATTGGGAATATTTGCGTCCACGAGGAGACCGCGCACGTTATTTTCAGGATTTAAAATCAATAATATCTTTGTTAAAACGCGAACGCATAACCAATGAAGAATTCAAGGACGCTATAAAGACGGAGATAAAGAATCTATCTGAAGATGAGGAAAATATTTCTACCCGCGGTAAAAGTAAAGGAGAATTGAAACAAGAGGTCAAAAAAAATATTGAAGGGCTGGAGAAGAGCCTTGAAATCACTCGATTTTTGGAGGTTTATGAAGCAAGAAAGAAAGAGAAAAATATGCTGGACTATGATGACGTGCTTGAAAACTTGGTTCGTATAGTGGAAACATCCAAGGAAGCGCTCGCGGACATACGGGAGCAATATCTGTATATTTTAGTGGATGAGCACCAGGACTCTTCTCGGGTGCAGAACGAGTTTCTCTCACGCGCCTGGGGCCAAGTGGAAGAACCGAATATTTTCGTGGTGGGGGATGACCGTCAGCTTATTTACGGATTTGCCGGCGCCTCTATTGACCACTTTAAAGGTTTCCAGAAAAGTTTTCCTGGTGCTCGGCTTATTCCACTTATTCACAATTATCGCTCTACTCAAATTATTCTTGATGCTGCCCATGCGCTTCTGCCCAGTGTTTTATCCGAAGAAAAATTAGTTAGCCATAGAACGGAATCGCACCCGATTACGCTCTTTGAGGCGTCGACGCCGAGTGGGGAAATACACGCGGCGGGAGAAGCGATAAAAAAGAAAATTGCCAACGGCGCATCCGCGGATCAGTGTGTGATCTTGGTGCCGAAGAATGCGGACGTGCGGAGAGCTCTTGAAATAATTCACGAAATGGAGCTGCCGCTTATGCTTGAGGAGGCTCTTAATTTATTCGATCAAAAGGAAGCGCACGCATTCTTAAGGGTATTGAAAATTATTACGACCGGCGACGCGTCCTCGCTCGCACTTTCGTTTTTCGACGATATTTCCGGAGTATCACCGCTCGAGGCACATAAGTTTTTAGCGCAGATGAATATGCGGGAGTTCTCTCTGGAGAAGATTCTAGAAAAACAAGATTCGCTCTGGGGAGATGGTGCGGCGGAAACTTGGGCTAAGAAACTTGGCAAATGGCAAGATGACGCGGGAGAGAATAATACAAAGGCGTTGATTGAAATTCTCAGTCGAGAAATAATTCCTTCGAAAACTTCCGCAAAAAAGCTGGTCTCCATAGAAGATATAGCGGCCACCGTATTGTCACTACTAGAAAAGCGGCCGGAAGCATCCTTGTCCGTTTTCGTGGCTTATCTTGAGAAAATAGCGGAATACGGCGAACCAATCAAACTTTTCACGGAGCAGAAAAATGGCGTCTGGGTTTTAACCTTACACGGCTCAAAAGGGCTCGAATTTGATTTCGTATGGATAGCCCATTTAGATGAGAGGTCTTTGACTGGCGGGCGTCGGCTTAATTTCTCACTGCCGGAGAAAATTTTGGCAAGAATAGAAGAACGGGATATGGACGCAGTAAAGCGCAAGCTTTACGTCGCCATTACTCGGGCGAAGTATTTCTGCACTTTGTCCTATGCATCTTTTTCCCTTAAAGGCAGGGAACAGGAACTGGCGAAAATTATCGCAACGCTTCCGGAAGAAGTTTTCACTAAACCTGCCCGCAATGCTTCGCATAGCGATGCAGGCGGGGAAAAAACGAAGCAAGATTTATCCGAGCTAAAGAAATTAGTCCGTGAAAAATATAAAGAACGATATATTTCCGCGTCCATGCTTAACAATTTCTTTGAATGTCCCTGGAAATGGTATTTTCTCAACCTACTCTCTGTGCCGCAACCGGAAAACGAGAATTTTATTTTCGGGAGTGCGGTGCACGCGGCCTTGGAACAGATTTTAAAATTAAATAAAGTGGTTCTGCCTCCCGACCTGGAAGTGGCCAAAGTGGTGAAAGTCTGGGCGGAGAGAAGACTGGCCGAAATTGCCACCAGTCGCGAAACGGAATACCCGATTTCCTTTGCCGATAAAAAGTTTCCGCATTTAAAAATTTACGGGCGAATTGATTTAGCGGAAAAACTTTCAGACGGTTCCGTGCGGGTGACGGATTTTAAAACAGGCGGAGTGCGCAAAAAAAGCGAAATAGAAAAAACCGACGAAGAGGGTAGACTAAGCGGAAATTTGCGGCAGCTCGCGATGTACGCTTATCTTCTCTCTCAAAACCCAAAATGGCAGGCACGGGTGAGCTCTTCGAGGCTTGAATTTGTGGAAGCAAAAAACGTGGGCGATATTTTTTATGAGACTGTTATCACCCCGGAGCAGATTAAACTCCTCCTGAAAGATATCGCGGATTACGACGAAGCCGTGAAAACGGGAGAATGGGTAAACAGAGAATGCCATTATAATTCCTACGGCAAGAATACCGAGTGCGAATATTGCGCATTGTCGGAGATTTACAAGATTTAAACAATATTACCCTAATTTTGCTCCTAGCTGTATGTCTTTATCCGGTACTGCCAAAACCACCGACCCGTCTTCACGGTAGAATCCAGTAGTCAGAACTTCGGACATGAAAGGCCCTATTTTTCTCGGAGGGAAGTTAGTAACACAAATAACGAGTTTCCCTATAAGTTCTTCTTTGTTATATAGTTCTACTATACGAGCGCTTGATGTTTTAATTCCAAAATCTCCGAAATCAATCCGTAATTTATGGGTGGGTTTCTTGGCCTCTGGAAAATCTTCTACACTTATTATTTTTCCCACTCTTATCTCTATTTTTTCAAAATCTTCAAGTGTTACCATGAGTTGTTTAGTTTTTTAGTTTTAATATGACCTTTTTCCATTGCTTGGATAAAAATCTTTTTAAAATTTTCATCCAAGTTTTTTAATATTGCTTCGGTTATACCTCCTTTTGTAGCAACTGATTGTATGAATTCGTTAGGCGACATATCAGAGCTTTTTAGGTGGTAGATAGTTCCTGCAAACACCTGCATAATTACCTTTAATGCGATTTCCTTATTCATTCCTTTACTTTTTGCATAACCTACCATCATCTCGATAAAGGTGGATGTTATCGCCGGACCGCACGCAGAAATTACATCTATTGTATCGATGTCTTTTTCTTTCTGTAATGGTACTACGACTCCCAAAGAAGAAAGAATATCTAAAATTACGGCTCTTTCGGTTTTTCCTATATTCCCTCCAAAGAATCCTATTACACCTTGATTGTATTTTACCGGCAGATTCGGCATGATTCTAACTATCTTTTGATTCTTGCCAGCCGTAGATTTTAATCTTTTTATGGTTGGCACTGAAGCAACTGAAATTAATAATCTGTTTTTGGTTAATACTCCTACCTCTGCCATAACCTCTTTTATAACAACAGGTTTTACCGCTAAAAAAATTACATTGGCACTACGCACAGCTAAAGAGTTATCCATAGTTACTTTAATGCCGTACTTCTTCAAGTATGCAATTTTTGATAGTGTTGGGTCTGCTACCCATATTCGTGACGGCAAAATTTTCTTACCTCTTGCTAGTCCTTCTGCCAAGGCGCATCCCATGTGACCGCCTCCCAATATGGCAATCACTTTATTTTCTAATTTGTCCTTTTCCATATATTTCCCATTTATAAGTTGTTAATTCTTTTAATCCGACCGGGCCTCGTGCGTGTAGTTTTCCCGTAGCGATTCCCATTTCAGCTCCTAGGCCGAATACATAGCCGTCATGCAGGCGAGGTGAGCAATTTACAAATACTGCTGCGCAGTCAATTGCGTGAGTAAAATGTTTAATCACTCGTTTATCTGTTGCAATAACACCTTCAGAGTGTTTTTTACTGTGCTTGTTTATAAACTCAGCGGCCTCAATACTATCTTTAACGATTTTTATGGAGATAGTAAGACCTAAAAATTCTGTGTCCCAGTCTGTTTCTTTGGCTATATTCACTTTTACTAGCTTGTTTACATTGCTGTCTCCGATTACTTTGACACTTTTAGACAAGAGAGCTGGTACAATTTTTGAAATTAATTTTTTAGCTATTTTTTTATGCACGACGATAGTATCAACAGAATTACATACAGCTGGTTTGCTGATTTTAGCATTTAAGATTATTCTCTCCGCCATTTCTACATCAGCACTTTTGTCTACGAAGATTCGTGCCCCACCGGCCGCGTGGGCAAGCACTGGAATTTTAGAGGACTCCATAATCGATTTAACCATCCCATAACTACCTCTTGCTATAATGAGATCAATATCGTTATTCTTGGTGAGCATTTGCCTGACTTCGCTTCGGCTTCTAATCATATTAACGGATTCTTTTGGCATGCCAGTCCGCCTTAAGGCGATTCTTATACATTCGTATAATACTTTATTTGTGCGATTTACCTCACTGCCTCCTTTTAAAATAACCGCATTGCCGGATTTCAGGCAAAGAGCCGCTACGTCTATGGTTACTTCAGGCCTGGATTCATAAATAACGAGTAGTACGCCGAGAGGCACGCGCACTTTTTGAGTTATTAGCCCATCCTCGTTTTTATTTTTTTGTATAATTTCGCCAATGCCACTTTTTAGTTTCTTCAGCTTTTTTATCCTTTTTTGCATATTATCAATTGCCCTGGAATCAAAAATCAATCTTTGAATAAAGGGCTGAGAAAGCCCCTTATTTTTGGCGCTTATAACGTCTATCTTATTTGCTTTTAATATCTCTTGCTTTCTATCGTTAATACCTCGAGCCAAGTTATCCAAGAAAAGGTTAAGTTTATTTTCCGACAAATTGGCCAATGCGACTGCAGCTTTTTTAGTTTTCTTTAAATTTATTTTCATAAAATGTTGTTTATAATAATATTTTTTTCTTTTCCATCGACTATGGATGTCTTGATACCTTTTTCATTCAATTCAGCTACCACCCGCTTTTTTACCGTTCCTCCACCTACGCCATACCCTGATTCTTCCATTGTGGAAAGCATTACCATTCGTTCCGCTCCCAATAGATCTGCAATCTTGGCAGCGAGAAAATCGTTACCGCCAAAGCCGTTAAGTTCCACAACATCATTTTCATTGATAATAGGGACTACCCCTATCTCTAGATAGTATTCCAGTGTTTCCTTTAGGGGCATATTATCGGGGGAATTAAGATTCTCTTGCGTAAGGAGAATTTGAGCGACAGTTAAATTTTTAGCTGAAAAATATTTTCTAACAATCGAGGTTAAGTAAGCTTGTCCAATTCCTGCTGCCAGCTTTCTCAATTTTATATCTCCATTCAACAATTGAATATAATTAGCGCCACAAGCAACAGCTCCGGACATGATAAGTACTACTCTTATACCTTTCTTTCGTAGAACAGCCACCTGTTCGGCGATATGAGCAATACGAAACTCGTCCAGCTTATTTCTACCGGTCAATATAACCCCACTACCTATTTTTATTACTGTTGTTTTCATAAAGCAGAGAAAATTAAGCACAAAAAAACCTCGCCTTCGCCATACCAAGAAAAACTTGGAATGACAAGGGCGAGGCTTCTCGCGTACCACCTTATCTTTATCTACAAATTGCTTTGTAAATCTTTATAGCTAGCTCCAATCTTTCGACCGACACTAGCGTCCCATTTATACGGTTGGGCTTCCGGATCTGCTCATCGCAGTCAGCTCCCGGGCTGGTTCAGCTTTCGCCTACTATTCCGTTCATCGCTTTATATCTAAACATTATATCAATCAAATTTTTTTGTCAACATACTTGTAATTTTCTCTTTTTGCGTCTAATATAATCTATAATGGAGTACCAGATAATTCTTTTCTATAAATATATTCGTATTTTAGATCCGGAACAAGTGAAATTCTGGCAGCAGGCTATTTGCGGCCCGCTTGGACTTACCGGCAGATGTATAGTTGCAAAAGAGGGAATAAACGCAACTTTTGAAGGAACTAAAGAAAACATAAAAGAATATATAAAGCAGCTTGAACAAGACATACGTTTTCAGAATATTCATTTTAAAATAAGCAGCGGGACTGGGCACGCATTTCCAAAACTTTCAATAAAAGTGCGCAAAGAAATCGTGTCCCTCAACCTCGGAACTTGTGACATAAACCCGAATGAAATTACGGGGATACATTTAAAGCCCGAAGAACTACACGACTGGATACGAGACAAAAAAGAATTTTACATCGTAGACATGAGAAATGCCTACGAGCATAAAGTCGGGCATTTTGAAAATTCTATTCTTCCGCCGATCGAGAATTTCCGCGACCTGCCGAAAGTTGTGGAGCAAATAAATCATCTAAAAAATAAAACAGTACTCACTGTCTGCACGGGGGGAGTGCGCTGTGAAAAAGCTTCGGGGTTTTTAATGAGCCAGGGCTTTAACGATGTGTACCAGCTCGACGGCGGTATCGTGAGCTATATGGAGAAATATCCGAACGAAGATTTCAAAGGTAAGCTCTATGTTTTTGACGGTAGGGTTACCATGGGGTTTTACACAGACGACATAAAGCACGAGGTGGTCGGCAAATGTGACGAATGCGGAGAACAATCCGAGAATTATGTTAACTGTGATAACCCCGTATGCCATCGGCACTTTATAAATTGCGTAAATTGCTTATCTAAAAATGACGGAAAGGCGTTTTGTAAAGGAGGCTGCGTTCTTTCACGCCACGGCCGTAAGATTAGCCCCGTTGAGGCAGATTTGGTATAATTTACAATTATAAGTTTAATTAATAAAAATATATGTCAGATGAACACGAATCGGATTTAGTACATGGTTTTAAGATTAATAACAATGATCATCACGGGGTAGAAGCTGCATTACAAAAATTAACTCCAGAGGAAGTCGAGCACTTACATGAAGCTGTTCGTAAACATGGTAGTGCCGAAAGAACTCTTAGGATAGACGGTGTTGATCATACTTTTAAAGTTCATAGTGCGGAACATGGTCATATGAGTTTTCATAAAATTTAAGTATTAATGAGCGAAGAAAATAAAAAAGGCCTACCTGCACAGGCAGGAACAATACATCCGCTTTCTCTTTTGGCCGAAGAAGCCTATAAAGTTTTTTCCGATATGGGTTTTGAAATCGCGACCGGACCGGAACTCGAAAGCGAGTGGTACAATTTCGACGTTTTAAACGTGCCCAAAGACCACCCGGCTCGTGACATGCAGGATACTTTTGTTATAAAGGATGCCAAAGAAAAAGTTTTACGCACACACACTACCGCAGTCATCGCCCGGGCGATCGAGCAGGCCAACAAAGAGGGAAGGATACCAAGCGCTTTTATTTCCGTCGGTAAAGTTTTCCGCAACGAAGCCACTGATTTTTCGCACGAAATGCAATTTTACCAGATAGACGGCGGAATGATCGGAGAAAATATTTCGCTATCTAACCTGAAAGGTGTACTTGCCCACTTTTATAAAAAAATGTTGGGAGAAGACGTGGAAGTCGAGTTTCGACCGAGCTTTTTCCCTTTTACGGAGCCCTCCATTGAAGTATTCGCCAAGTTTAACGGCAAATGGCTCGAAATGATGGGAGCCGGAATGGCACATCCGAACGTTCTTAAGAACATAGGATTGAATCCTAAAAAATATCAGTGTCTTCTTTTTGGCGGGGGGCTGGACCGTATCGCTATGATAAAGTGGGGAGTTCCCGACGTTCGTCTTTTTTACCAGGGGGATTTGAGATTAAACCAAATTTAAGTTATGAAATATTCCTACAACTGGCTCAAATGGTACATACCGGACGCTCCGGAGGCAGAGGAGCTCGCGGATATTTTTACATATCACTTGGCAGAAGTTGAATCGCTTGAAAAGATTAAAGACGGCAAAGAAGAAGATACCATTTTTGATATAAAGATTTTGCCCAACAGAGCGCACGATTTACTCAGCCATCAGGGGCTGGCGCGCGAAATGGCTTCGCTTTTAGAAATAAAATACAACGACCCTACTCCAAAATACAAGATTACTAAATCAAAGCCGACAAAACTTATTAAAACAATCGAAACTCCCGGCTGCCGACGCTATATGGGAAGGATAGTAAGGAACGTAAAAATCGGGCCGTCGCCGGACTGGGTTGTAAAGCACCTGGAATCAATCGGGCAAAGAAGTATCAATAATATGGTGGATGCCACAAACCTGACAATGTTTGACTGCGGACAGCCGGCACACGTTTTTGATTTAAGCAAGGTTAAAGATTTGAAGCTGCAGGTTCGCCAGGCCAACCCTGGAGAGAAGATTACTCTGCTCGGTGGAGAAGAAAAGACTTTAAATGAAACAATGATGGTAATCGCGGATGATTACGGCAATTCTCTAGATATTGCCGGCATAAAAGGGGGTAAGTATGCCGAACTCACTGCAGAAACTACCGATATTATTTTAGAGTGCGCTAATTTTGAACCTAAGAGCGTACGTAAAACCGCCCAGGCGCTGAATATTTTTACGGATGCAAAAAAACGTTTTGAAAATGATTTATCCCCGGAGGTGGCTGCTTTTGGCATGACGGAACTTTCCGCTTTAATAGCAGAAATGTGCCCGGAAGCTGTTTTTGAAGATATCGTTGATGTTTACCCATCAAAGCCCGCGCCGAGAAAACTTTCTTTCCGAACAGAAAAAATTTGTAAAATTTTAGGTCTTGATGTCGCAGCGAACGCCATAGGGGATATTTTGAAAAGATACCATATAGAATATTCGGAAAATGGCGGAGTTTTTGAAATTACCGTTCCTGATTTGCGTCTGGACCTTACCATGGAAGAAGACATGGCAGAGGAAATCGGCAGAGTTTTGGGATATGACAAAGTAAAAGGCACAATTCCTAAAATAGACTTTAAGCCAAAAGGGAATGAATTGTATGCAAAAATAGTCTGGGCCAGGAGTAAATTATTGAATGACGGGTACTCGGAAGTTATGACCACCAGCTTTAAAGACAAGGGAAAAGTATCGGTATTGGCTTCAGCCTCGGATAAGAATTATTTGCGGGAAAACTTATCGGATGGACTTAAAGAAAGCCTTAAATTAAACCAGACCAACGCTCCGGTTTTGGGAACAGACCGGGTAAAGATTTTTGAGATTGGCACAGTATGGACGCCCTCGGAAGAAATGCGTGTTGGGTATGTAGGCAAGACGGAAATAAAAGAAACTACGCTGGATGAATTTTACAAGGAAATGCCAAAAGATTTCTCACTAATAGAAAGAAATTACAATCTAGGAGCTAAATTTAAAATGTGGCCGCTGTATCCTTTTATCGCCCGTGATCTTGCTGTATGGGTGCCCGAAGGCACAAAGAGCTCCGATGTGGAAAAAATCATAAAAGAAAACATGGGAGACATGGTTATCAGGGGACCGGAGCTTTTTGATGAGTTTAAAAAAGACGGGAAAGTTTCATACGCGTTCCGCACGGTGTTTCAGTCCTACGAAAGAACCCTCACGGATGCCGAGATTAATGAAATCATGGCTAAAATAAGCGACAAACTTAAGGAGTGCGGCTGGGAAGTAAGATAATTAGTTTTCCACATGATTCTTTACATCTTTTACGGGTATGCTATAATACTAGCGTGAACCAAAATACAGCGACAATTAAACACATTTCAGCCCTCGTCCTCGTGATTATCAATCCTCATTTAGAAGGCTGATTTTTGCGCTGTAAAAACTCTTAACACAAACTACAACCCAAACACCAGCCCTCTAAAGGGGCTGTTTTGTTCTTTATATATCTTATTCGTCTTTTTGCAGTTTTTGTAAAGCGAAGATATTGGGTATAAAGCTTTGTTGTACTTAATATCTTCGTTTTACGGAGACCAAATCCAAAAGGAGACACTCTCATGGAGGAGCGTGAAATGCACGAAGAAGAAGAAGTCGTCACCTGTCCAGACTGCGAGCGCATCTGGAATCCCGATTCCGGGATGAGTTACGAAGAGTGGCTGGAGAGTTCTAACCACTGTTTCCCAGTCTTCTAAGATTAACTCGCTATCTCACAAAATGAGACGGCCGTAATTGCCCGGACGATATCGGGGAGGGAGATTGGAAATGGATTACGACCTGGACACAGTTGCGCGGTTGATTGATAGTGCAAATGCACGAACTCGCGATCGCCGCGTACGGCGCAAGGCGACAAGGGCCAAAAGGGCGGCAGCCGCAGCCCAGGCGGTGAACGTCGAAGACGAACACAGTCATGCTCTCAAGCTCGCGCGGCTAGAATGTTCGACATGTACTCCACGTTCGGACACCGTTCTCTAGGGAACGGCAGACTATCAAGGGGTCGGTTCGCGATTACGCGAGCCGGCCCCGTCACTCTTTTTACCCTAATTTTACAACATAAATTACCTTAAAAATCACTAGCGAAACCGGGGGCAATTTGTTATAATACCCTTATATGGCAAAAGAAAAAGAAGCGAAAAAAGATGCCGAAAAAGGGCATCATTATGATGCCTCTGACATTTCCGTTTTAGAGGGCTTGGAGCCTGTCCGCCGCCGTCCCGGGATGTATATAGGAACTACGGGTCCGGAGGGACTACACCACCTGATATGGGAGATTTTTGACAACTCACGCGACGAAGCGATGGGTGGCTTTTGCAATGATATAGAAATAGTTCTTCTTCCCGAGAACCGCGTCCGGGTGGCGGATAATGGACGAGGCATACCCGTTGATATACATAAAAAAACAAAAGTCTCCGCGCTGGAAACGGTTATGACCACGCTTCATGCCGGAGGAAAATTCGGAGGGGAAGGATATAAAGTCTCCGGAGGCCTGCACGGGGTAGGGGCGTCGGTAGTAAACGCGCTTTCAATTTACTGCAAAGCTGAAGTGCACAGGGACGGAGGAAAATATGCGCAGGAATATTCGCAAGGCAAGAAAAAATCCGCGGTTAAGAAAACTGGCGCGTCAAAACTCCACGGCTCCATAATAACTTTCGAGCCCGACCAGGAAATTTTCGGGAAAATAGTATTTGATTGGCATACGGTCGTGAATCACATTCGCCAGCAGGCTTACTTGGTGAAGGGGCTCAAAATTTTAATAATCGACGCAAGGGGATGGGACAATACAAAAGGACTAGATGAGTCCGACGTTTTTTATTTTAGAGATCTGGGGCTTGAGCTTCCATCGGTTACTTTTTACTTCGAAGGCGGGCTTATTTCTTTGGTAAAGTATTACAACAAGTTCCAGAAACCAATTCAAAGCAATATTTTTTATGTTGAGAAAGAGATGGACGGAGTCGGGGTGGAAATTGCCCTGCAATACGTGGATGACATAGCCGACAGGATTTTCCCGTTCGCGAACAACATATTTACCCAGGAGGGCGGCACGCACGTGACGGGTTTTAAAACCGCGCTTACAAGGACGCTCAATACCTACTGCAAGAAAAATGAAATGATGAAAGAGTCCGAGGGCGGATTTACCGGGGAGGATGTGCTTGAAGGCTTGACCGTGGTAATTTCGGTAAAACTTCGTGAGATACAATTCGAAGGGCAGACAAAAGGAAAATTAGGCAGCATGGAAGCCCAGGGCGCAGTGGCCACGGTCTTCGGGGAAGCCTTCGCGAATTTCCTTGAAGAAAATCCCGACGAAGCCAAGTCCATAATAAATAAATCAATTCTCGCGTTAAAAGCTCGTAAAGCCGCCAAAGCCGCTAAGGATTCGGTTTTAAGGAAAGGCGCGCTTGAAGGCATGACCCTTCCGGGCAAGCTTGCCGACTGTCAGAGCAAAGACGCTTCCGAATCGGAATTATTCCTGGTAGAGGGAGATTCCGCAGGCGGCTCCGCAAAACAGGGCCGGGACAGACGTACCCAGGCCATATTGCCTCTGCGCGGGAAAATACTCAACGTGGAGCGCGCGCGTATAGATAAAATGCTTGCTTCCAAAGAAGTGAAGTCGCTGGTTATTGCCATGGGGACTTCCATTGGAGATACTTTTGACTTGGATAAAATGCGCTATCATAAGATAATCATAGCCACGGATGCCGACGTGGACGGCTCGCACATACGTACGTTACTCCTTACTCTTTTTTATCGTTACTTCAGACAAGTTATAGACGCGGGATATATTTATATTGCCCAACCACCTCTTTATAAAATAAAGAAAGGCAAGGAAATTTCGTACGCTTATACGGACGATGAGAAGATAAAAATTATCGGCAAGGGAGCGGAAGTAAGTGAAATTCAAGAAGTGGAAGCGGCAGAAGGCGAAAGCGCGGAAGAGTCCGAAGAGGAGCAGGAAGAAACAGCAGCCAAAAAATCAAGCAAGATTCACATCCAGCGCTTCAAGGGTTTAGGCGAAATGAACCCGGAAGAACTTTGGGAAACGACCATGGACCCCGCCCACCGCGTATTAAAGAGAGTAGATATTTCGGACGCGGAGGAGGCAAATAAAATTTTCGATATTCTGATGGGCTCCGAAGTTCCGCCTCGAAAATCTTTCATTCAATCAAACGCAAAACTCGCAGAGATTGATATATAATTATTTCTTGTTTTTAATTTCTTCTAAAAGCTTGGAAACAAGTTCTTCCTTTGATATTTGTCCGAGCTGACCTGCATCGCGGGATTCCAGCGTAACCATTCCTGATTCGATTTCTTTATCCCCAAGGACTATCCAGTAAGGCACCTTCATGTTTTTTGCTTCACGGACTTTGCCTCCTAGGTTGGAATCTCCGTCATCGAGTTCCACGCGAATACCGTTTTCTTTCAAGAGATTGGCGATTTCCTTCGCGTACTCGTTATGGTTGGTGCGTACGGGTATGACCTTTACATGCACAGGTGAGAGCCAGAGAGGGAATGCGCCGGCATAGTGTTCGATAAGCACTCCCAAGAACCTATCAGGGGAGCCGATGAGCGCGCGGTGGATCATAACTGGCGTTTTCTTTGTGCCGTCTTCGGCGGCGTATTCCAGCTTAAAACGCGCAGGTTGGTTGAAGTCCAGCTGAATTGTGGAAATCTGCCACTCGCGTCCGAGGGCATCTACCGCCATAATATCTATTTTGGGGCCGTAAAAGGCCGCTTCGCCTTCAGTTTCTTTATGTTCTATTTTCTTTTCCTGAAGCAGTTTGCGCATTATTGCCTGCGAGCGCTCCCAGACTTCATCGCTTCCCAGGTATTTTTCGGTATTTTGGGGGTCGCGCAGGGAGAAGCGCATCCAGTAGTTGTCCAGCTTGTATGTAATAAGCGCGTCTTTGATGGCATCCAGTATGTTTGATACTTCCGATTCAATCTGGTCTTCCCGGGCGAAAATATGCCCGTCATCCTGGGAAAATGCGCGCAGGCGTGTAAGCCCCGAAAGCTCTCCCGGTTTCTCGTCGCGATATAATACAGCAAAATCCGAATATCTGATAGGCAGGTCCCGATAACTTCTTGGCTCCGAAGCGTATATTTGCGTATGTTGCGGGCAGTTCATGGGTTTCAAAAACATTTCATCGGCAACATATTGTGAGTGCACCGATAGCATATCCGCTTTATAGAGGTCG
>Ga0209542_10010497_pt1 | contig 16678 bp, 20 predicted proteins | sample RifCSPhighO2_01_FD_184028 | JGI IMG/M metagenome (GOLD analysis project Ga0209542, IMG submission 184028) | Soil microbial communities from Rifle, Colorado - Rifle CSP2_plank highO2_0.1 (SPAdes) (version 2) | ecosystem: Environmental > Terrestrial > Deep subsurface > Rock core/Sediment ...
GGTATAAACCTCCCGTCGTTCAACGGATAGGACGCGAGCTTCCGGAGCTCGTAATGCGGGTTCGATTCCTGCCGGGGGGATGAGCAGTGTAATGACGCCCACGCGTTGATGTCTGGTATAATGCGCGTATGAACTCGAAAATACTCGGTCTCGTCGGGGTAGTCCTCATTATCGGTACGATTGCTTTTGTACTGCTCAGCAACAAACAGGTGGACGTCGCCGCCATATCAAATTTCCAGGAATGCGCCGACGCAGGGTATCCGATCATGCCCGCCCGAACGACTAACGAAGTTCAGTCGGGCGGGGAGTCTTACCCCGAGCAATGCGCGACGCCCGACGGTCGCACTTTTATCAACGAAACGTCTCGCATTCCACCGCCCGAAACCGTGAGCGGCGAAACCAGCAATCCCGGTACTGGGCCCATCGTCGCCAATGGCTGCGCCGTCGCAGGCTGCTCCATGCAGCTGTGCGTTTCGGTGGGGGAAGCGGCAAATGTAGTTTCTACTTGTGAATACAAAGCCGAATACGCGTGCTACAAGCAAGCTCTGTGCGAACCGCAGCAGAACGGTAAGTGCGGCTGGACAGAGACGGCCGAGCTCAAAGCTTGTCTCCAAAATCCACCACTTGATTCCTCGCAAAGTCAGGTTTACTAAATTCCCATAACGCCACATACTGGCCTGCATGGAGATTGTCCGGCCGTTTACAAGACTGAGGAGTGGTGATGTAGCCATTGCAGGCGGCAAGGGTGCTTCATTGGGGGAGCTGACACAGGCGGGGATTCCGGTGCCGCCGGGATTCGTGCTGCTCTCAAGTGCCTTCGATCGCTTTCTATCAGAAGTGGATCTCAATGAGGAAATCGACACGATAATCATTCACGGTGTTAATCGCGAGGCGATGCATACCGTTGAGCATGCGTCGGAAAAAATTCAGCAATTGATCTTAGAGGCGAAAATGCCCGTGGACATTAAAGAGGTGGTCGAGAATGAGTTTAAAAAACTGGGAGCTGAATATGTAGCAGTACGCTCGTCTGCTACTGCGGAAGACTCATCAAGCGCAGCGTGGGCGGGGCAACTCGACACTTTTTTGAACGCGACAGAAGACAGTCTTATCCAAAACGTGCAGAAATGCTGGGCGTCGCTTTTTACCCCGCGTGCGATCTTTTATCGATTCGAAAAGGGCATGCACGACAAAAAGATCTCAGTCGCCGTCGTCGTGCAAAAAATGATTCAGAGTGAAGTATCGGGTATCGCGTTCTCAGTGCATCCCGTGACCGAAGATCGCAATCAGATGATCATCGAAGCGGGCTTTGGACTCGGCGAGGCGATTGTGAGCGGGCAAGTTACGCCGGATTCATTCGTCGTCGAGAAAAATCCGCGCCGCATCATCGATACCAACATTGCAACGCAATCGCATGCTCTGCGACGAGCAAACGGTGCCTCTTCGACGGGTTCAGGGCAAGCAAACGAATGGCATGAACTCACCGAGGCCGAAGGCGGGAAGCCCACACTTACAGAGGTGCAAGTACTCGAACTCGCCGAAATCATTGTGCGCATCGAGAATCACTATGGGTTTCCGTGCGATATCGAGTGGGCACTTGAAGCTGGTACCTTTTTCATCACGCAATCGCGTCCGATTACGACGCTCTCAGGCTCTTAGGCAATCTCTCATTTTTTGGTACGATTCGCGGTGACAGGCAATAATCATATGTCCTATACGTACAATCCCATTTACACACACTTCAAGGGCAAAGACATGGATCGCTGTGAGCTCATGGAGCGAGCCGTCGTAGAGACGATTCAAAAGAGTAAAATGCCTGATGCTGAACGCGCATGGAGCAAGACGTTTGAGCTTAAACACAGTTCAGCGGTAACACAAATTGGCCGAATACTCGCGGAAAAACGTGGACTGAATTCCGAGCTCGCAGCAATCATATGCGGTATGCACGACATCTATGTGTTTACCAGCGGTCGTGCCACTGATCACGCGCACAGGGGAGCACCGATTGCGCGCACAATGCTGGAAAAGACAAAGAAGTTTTCGGAAACCGAGATCAAACTCATCGCCAATGCGATCCACAAACACAGCGACAAGCACCTCGTGAGCAAGGACCCATACGTTGAGCTCGTCAAAGATGCCGATGTGCTTGACTGTAGCTTATATCATGGGGTACATGATGCGTATCTCTACGAGAAGTCACTCGATAATTGCAAAAAATATTTTGCGCGCATTCAGGCCGTGCGTCACGAGCTCGGTCTTCCGAAAGACGGACAGTGGGATGTTTTTGAATACGTAGAACGGGGCAAGCTTTACCATGGGAAACGACAGAAGTAGCTTCAAACCACACCTTGATCCAAAGGGTGATATTTTCAAATGGGGACCGATACCGATGCGGCTTTTTTTGCCGTTTGCGAATTGTCTCAATGGTATGTTCGTCTATCTCCCCAAGATACATCCGGGCTACAGTTGGCCCAGCGTGCTGATTCTCGTGCAAGGTACACAGCTTGTATGGATGCATGATTTTCCGCAATTGAGACGAAACGCAGGCAGGCTTTTTCTCGATCACATGCTGCCGAAAGACAAGAGAAAAAAAACCAGAGAGCTTTGGCAAAAAGCGTGCGCTGATCTCCACAAACTTGAAAATGGTATACAGCCGAGAAAAATGGCATCGCTGTCTGATAGCGAAGTGTTGACGCTGTGGAATGAATTCCATAAGAAAATCGACATTTTTTGGGGATATTCGAACATCCCCGAACTTTCGAATTATGGTTCGACAGAGATTCTCGCAGAGCGACTATCGCATCATGTCCCAGAGAAAGAGCGAGCATCCGTGATGGAAATACTCACCGCACCCGAGGGGTTGTCTTTTTATCAGGAAGAAGAAATCGAACTCGCGGAAACACGCGATCTCTCAGAACACCAAAAAAAGTATCAATGGATTAAAAACAGTTTCGCAAAAATCGAGATAGCATCGGTGGAATTTTTTATTGAGCGTCAGAAAAAACTCTCCAAAAACCTACGACAAGAAACAATGGATCGTCTGCGGTTCATACGTCAAGAGAAAGAAAATGTGAGAGATAGATATGATGTGCCCGAGGAAGTCATGAACATTGCACAGGCCATCGCGGACGGGATTGTTTGGCAAGACGCGCGTAAGAAGGAAGTGTGGATATATATGCACCACGAGAATCTGCTCGTCGATGAAATCTGTAGACGTCGTAATATACGGAAGGAAGACCTTTTACTCCTCACCCACGGCGAAGTCACGGACCTTCTCGGGGGTGCGGTGCATATAGAACAATTCCGCGCGCGCTCACGAGGTTTCGGACTGTACTACGACGACGATGGCAATCATACCTGGATTCCGAGCGAGAAAATTCCTGAGTATTGGAAAACATACGCGACGGGGACTGTCGATACGTCAACGCGAGAGTTCAAAGGTATAGTTGCGTGCAAAGGCTCCGGGCTTGTCAGCGGTACGGTGCGAATCATACTTGATCCGCGTGCAGTGGATGATTTCAAAAAAGGTGACATTTTGGTCACGACAATGACAACGCCAGAATACGTCTTTGTTATGAAGGAGGCCGCCGCCGTTGTCACCGATACCGGTGGCCTCACATCGCACGCAGCGATTATTTCTCGAGAACTCAGCCTGCCGTGCATAGTCGGTACCAAAGTTGCGACGCAGGTTCTCAAAGATGGCGATATGGTCGAGGTGGATGCGGAAAGGGGGATCGTCAGAATCATTCAAAAGATATGACCAGCAAAAACAAAACAGCACTCACGCTCCTTGGTGTATGGAATCAGTTGCCGATCCAAGTATATGTGTGGCAGAACGACATTGCGGTCGCGCATTTTGAAAAGTTGACCGGCGTACGGATTGGCACGTTTTGCCGCATCGAGAACGATCTGAATTATGAATGTTTTACCACGGAGAGTATAGAAGCCTTGAAGGCACAGCTGGATGTTCTCGAGCCCGCGAAGCAGCGTGCATATGTGCAAAGAATCACCGACGATTTCTATGTGCAGGTGAAGGCGCTGGAATCGGAGTTGGAGAAGCTTGAGTCGCTAGATATCGCTTCGCTTGATAATAATCGGCTTGCAGAAGCAATCGAACGACTGGTGGAGATTTGGTCGCATGTCACGATGCAGATATGGTATGCGGTACTCCTCGATATCTGGTACCCACGCCCTGAGGATAAAGCGGGTATTAAGGCAATCATCGCAAAAGCGCGGGATCATTGCGGACACCTGCATGAAAGATCAGACGTTGTCGAATGTGCGATGTACCCCGAAGCCGGTAAGCGGCTGGGATTTCCGGAGAGGGAAATATATTTTCTATTCCAACCGGAGCTTGTAAGCGCATTGCGCGGCGAGGCGCTGACCAAAGAGGTGGTGCAGGCACACCTCAACAACTGGATTGCAACCAATAGTTCCGGCGTATTTACAGCGTACACCGGTGAGGATGCGGAAAAAATGTCGGCTACATTTACAGTGCCAAGCATTGGAGAGAAAAAAATGGGGGATCTCAAAGGAACGCCGGCGAGCCGCGGACGTGCCAAGGGAAGGGCACGTGTTATCCTTCTCGATAAACAGTTTTCCGAATTTCAAGAGGGGGAAATACTGGTGGCGCTTCAAACCATGGTGCATTTTTTGCCAATCATGAAAAAGTCTGCTGCCATTCTGACGGAATTCGGCGGACTCACTTCGCATGCTGCGATCGTGAGCCGAGAGCTCGGCAAGCCGGCCATCGGCGGTATTTCCGGCCTCATCGCGGCAATAAAGACCGGAGACATGATTGAGGTTGAGGCGGATAAGGGGACCGTGCGTCTTGCCGAGAGCGGTGTATAATTTCACGTATGTTTCAAACAATGGGTGAGGGAGAGATGTCGCCAAAGCCGGAGAAGGACAGGAATGTTCCTGAAGCGCCTGTGGCGCGCGAGCATGTGAACGAACCGAACCTGGACGAAGCGAAGCGGAATCGGGCTTTTGACAGGATGCTAAAAATCACAGAGGGTGCTCAGCCGGGCGAGGTGTTTTTTGTTGGTGCGGTAACGGCTCCTCTTGATCCGAGCAACTTTATGAGTCTCGGAGAGCGCGCTGCCGACCGACGCGAATTTGGCAGTCAATTCACATCGATGCGTGAGGGCGCCGTCGTCGTCTTGACGCACGAGGATATCAAGAGGGAGGGCACCGACGTAAAATCGGCGACGACAGCGGCTATCGAAAAGGTGCGGGAAACGAATAAAGACGCGATTATTCTCGTGGAGACGCCGCTCTTTCTCGACAAAATCGTTGACGAGCCGTGGAGGGCCAACTCTGAACTTATGGAAAAAATGATGCGCAAGGGCGGCAAGGACTCGCTCACGACGTGGCTTGAAAATCTTGGGAAAGGGGGGGAGGGCGGAGAAGATCATCCGACGCTCGAAGAGCTGCGAAATACCTTCGAAAGATCCAAAGGTTCCATGCGAGATTATATCGAATATGAATTGCGTGCGCCGCTCACCTATATAGGAGCACTCAATCCCGCGCTGCTCATATTCCTCGTTTTTCTGAAGCGAGGTCGCATCGATCTTCCGTATCTTACAAGCTTTTCTGAGAAGATTGACGACTGGGAGAATACGATTGCCTACGTAAGATTTGGGGACGCGGGCAATGTACAGGTGCAGATCGGCGATCGCGCTATCGATGCAGCGTGAAGTTTTGAGGGTCACGAATCTTGCGGTAAGCTACAGCCGTTGGTGCGAAACGGGCCCATAGTATAGCGGTAGAACAGTTCCATGGCATGGAACAGGTCCGGGTTCGACTCCCGGTGGGTCCACTCATGATATGAACACGTCACTTGATGATATTCGGATCGTCAGAGAACACGTTGCTGTTTCGGAATTAAAGCCACTTGCCGCGCTTTGGTATGGCCCCATGATCAAGGGTGTCGTGGATCTTGAGCGTGAGATCATCGCTGTGGGCGGTGATTGGCATATGGATGCGAACACGAAATTGATCGAAGACGGGTCGGATCAAATGCACCTCTGGGGATTCAACCTGTACCTTGAAGAGCGTGGTGATAGTGCAATAGAATATCAATCACTCATCAATATTCGTCCTTCGCAGGGTAATAGAAGTATAGAAATCGAGGATACGGAATTGCGCAAAAAAATATTCTCCGTGGTGCGGTCGCTCGTGCCCGAATTATTCGTATGACAATGACCAGAGACGCCAAATTTTATTTTGCCAATTTGGGCGCCGACATCGCTCGTTGCGCGGCAGCGGCGGTCAACGGTGATGCGGAGCGCTATGCTGCATCGCTCAGACGAGCGCACCTGACTCTCGGCCATTTACATCATGCAGGGCGGCCGGAAGCGTATGAGGAAGGCCTTCTCTTGATGCGCGCTCTAGAATATGCGCGGGAAGACATGCGTCTTGAAACCTTTACGCAACAACTCAACGCTTTATTGTTGCCAATTTCCCAACGTGTATTGGCCGTATGAAGGCAAAAAAGATAACTGCGGCTGATAGAAAACGAATGTTTGAGATCGTTTCAAAACTTAAGCCGGAGGAAAAAGACGAAGTTTTGGCCGCACTTTTGCTGTTTGCACAGCGTGCGATGCACATTTTGGATGAGCTATCTAAAGACGCAGGACTTTCGCAGAAGGAGAAAAAGGAAATCGAAGACAGTATCACCGTCGGGCCCCAATGGCTCAAATTTAGCCGCCGCATCAAGCGGCAGAAATAGCGTTACAATGAGGGCATGTCTGAAGGAATGCGTTATCCCAAAAGCGGTTTATATCGAAGACACGAACGTGATGTTGAAGCCTACGCGGAGACTTTTGCTGAAGTAATGAAGAATCCCAAAGAGGTTATCTGCGCATTCTTTCAGGTGCCTGATGAAGCGCAAGACTCAATCACCGCAGAAGAAATAGAAGATGTATCGAATTTTGTGCTTTACGCAGGAAAACGACTGACAAATACCGCATTATATGCACCGCTTTTTGAAAAGCAGGTTTCGCGAGGACAGATACACGGAGCTATGCATCAGGGTGCGCACCGTTCGTATCATGACGCATTACACGCCATGATGGCCTATGATCGCAGCGGCGGTAGATCATTGGCGCCCGCGTATATAGGAATTCCGCGTACATTGGAGGAGCAAGTGTCGGACCCTGCTGCTGCGCAGGAGGAAGCAATGGTTTTACTATGGCAGGGCAGTGAAAATTTTATGCCTTCCGTATTCCGAGGGGAGGACCCGCTTGTCGCCCTTCAAAGAACGGATGCAAAAAACGTGGCGTTTACCGAAGCACGCATACGCGAACTTGTTCCTTTAAAAGAAAAGAATCGGTTGCAATATCTCCTCTCGGTGCATGAAGCCTATTGTGCGGGTCTTCTGATGAATGTCGCAGGATCAAAGCGCATGAACGAGCCTATAGGAAAAGCATTTGACGTTGTAGCGAACAACCGTGACCCACAATATGTGCGAATCGCTGAATTGCTCTCCAAAAACGCGCAAGCGAACGAGCCAGATCCAAAAATTTTAATATACGAATTTCAGCGAATTCTACAGCCATTGCTCCAACGATTGCGACATAAGCGTGCCGCAGGAACATCACTTGCCACGAGGACACGCAGGGTCCCGGGCAATTCGGGTGTCTAAAAAATACGGCTTTGTCTGTCCGGATCATCCGATAATAAAAAACAGAGGGCGGTCTTGGGGCCGCCCTCTCTCGATGTCGGTTGCGTTTACGCAGCCACTTATCCTGATCCCTTGGTGGGGGTGTGAGGGGTTACGCAGTTGCGATGATCTGTCAACCCCATTCAATAGTTGCCGGGGGTTTGTCTGAAATGCGGTAAACGACCGCGGCGACTTCGCGCACTTCATTGGTGATGCGGCGGCTGACTCGCTCGAGGAATTCGTAGGGAAGCTGTGCGGCGCGCGCGGTGAAGCCGTTGACGCTCCACACGGCCCAGAGTGCAACCACGTGCCCAGTGCCCGCATCATCGCCCTTGGTTTCCGTGTGATTGGATGCGGTAACGACGGCGCCCGCCTGCCAGACGGTGTTGTAGAGATCGGCCTTGCGAAGTTCTTCGATATAAATGCCATCTATGGTACGTGCGGTGTGGAGTTTTTCCGGCGTAATTTCTCCCTCAATACGGACGATAAGCCCGGGGCCGGGAAATGGATGACGGACGAGAAGGTCTTCTGGTACGCCGACCTGTCGACCGATTGCGCGTGCCGAATCCTTCACTTCCGTCTCAAGCGGGCGAAGCTCGGGCACGCTAAATTCGATGCCGGTGTTGTGGTGCACCTTGATCTCTGCGATGCGAGCTCCCGTGGCGTGCCCTTGCCCACTCTCGCGCAGATCGGTGTAGAGCGTGCCTTGCGCTATGAAATGAGCACCAAATTTCTCGCGCTCTTCTTCGAGCACCTCCGTATACACACCGCGCATGGCGACCCGCTTATCTTTCATGACAGTCTTGCCCTTCAGGGCTTCGAGAAAGCGATCGGTCGCATCCACGATCTCAAGCTCGATCCAACTCTGACCCTCAAAATACTTTTTGACGAACGCCTCGTCATCGGGTCTGTCGATGCCGCGGATGTAGACGCCCTTCAATCTGCCACTCACATCATCGATCGCCTTTTTAAGGAGATACGCGACGACTGAAGAGTCGGACCCTCCCGAGAGCGCGATCAAGACTTTTCCGCCAGAGGCGGATCCGCCTTCGGCGGATTTGCCTTCAAGCAGTTTCTTAAGCTCGGCAATTTTCTTCTCCGTCACATTTTCAGCAGGGAAGCGATCATTGATCCCGCAGATATCGACGCAAAAATTCTCATACATCTTTGCGCCCTCCTTGCTCTCCGTCACTTCCGGATGAAATTGCACGCCCCACAGATGTTCATGCCTACCGGCGGCAACAGGCGCGTTGTCGGTCGAGCCCAAGATTTCGAGTTTGTCACTTGGCTCTATTGCGTCTCCATGACTTTGCAAAACCTCCGTATCGTCGGCGATGCCAAAAAAGAGTGGATCTCTTTTGACGATATGAAAGGTATGGACGCCGAATTCACGCTTGGTGCCCGGGGTCACCGGGGCCCCCATGTGCTTTGCCCACATCTGAAAGCCGAGGCACACGCCAAGTGTGGGGATGCCGAGATCAAATATTTTGCCGTCAAACGGCGGCGGTTCAGAATCCACCGACGCAGGGCCGCCGCTCACGATTATGCCCGAGGGTTCGATCTTCTTCACATCCTCCGCGGTCGTCGTTGCCGGATCCGCAACGAGGCAGAACACGCCTAAGCGTGCAAGTTGCTGCACGATCAAGTGATCGAATTGCGATCCCATCGAAAAGAGCACAATAAAATGGCGCGTCTGCCGCACGCGCATCTCTTCGGCTATCTCAGCCATCGACTCCGACGTGGCTTTAGTGAAGATTTTTAACATATATAAATGTACCCCTATTGTACCAAAAAACGAAACTGCCCGGCGGGCGCTGTCGGATAAAACCGAGCAGTCCCGCCGAGCAGCATGCTATTTGTTGTGCTTTACCATCTGCCTTTTCGGGCGCGGCAGTTGCGTCGGATCAATGGTTACCGATGCATCTCGCAGCGCGCGGAAGCCATCAAGCTGAAACACGCGATTTTCAGCCGCGAACCTGTATACGGACAGCGGCGCGGCCACGGGTACATGCACTGCCAGGAGACCGGTAAACTTTGCATCGGTAATCTTGGCCTCATCGCATGCGCGAACGATCGCGGTGTCGATGGTGCGCCTATTTCGCGCGAAATACTCGTAGGCAACCCGATCCTTCTGCATGGCTTCTGTAGCCAGTTGGCGCAGGTTCTCTTGGTGTGCACCGCACACTTCTGCGGCTGCGGGCGTCACGAAGACCGCCAAGAACAGCGCCGCGAGCGCCATGATTCTGATTTCGCGCATCGTTTCCCCCTCATTTGGTGAACAGCCGAGATATGGCTAGCAAAATTATGCCATGTTTTATATAAAGAAGCAATGAAACGCACTATAAAGCGAAACGAGCCCGGCGAAACTTCCCCAAAGCTTCGTCGGGTTCGTTTCGTCGGACTCAAGATGCGATCGCACGCACGGTTGCGCGCACCGTTGGGAGTGATAGGAACTCCCGCCGCAGTCGTCTGCATAACGTTCGCCGATACGGCCAGAGATTGAAGGCCGCTGAAGCGACGAACAGCAGCAACAGGAGAAACGCGAGCGCGCCGCAGGTAAGGGCCGCAATCTGGCCGAACTCGATGATAAACTTCAGGATTTCCTCTGACGCACCGTCTACGGGCCGATGCCAAAACAGCGCCAGCATGACGAGTAGCGATGCGAGCGCGCCACCACCGATTGTGGTCAGAAGAAAAATTAGAAATTTATTTACTAGATCGTAGATTCCCCACTTTTTCATCTTGCCCCCCAGCAAGAGTATTGAGGTTGACTCTCGTCTTCCTCTACCGAGATAATACCACGTCCCAAATGTACATGTCAAATCAGCGCGCAGTTGTCCACAGAAATTGGGGAAATCTGGCTTGCCGTGGTATACAGTGGGATATACTTATGCGCAGTGGGAAAAAGTGGGAAAGAATAGCAACGGTGGTGCGTCGCCGCATGTAGACACATTATGTTCATCGGTGAATACGAGCACACACTGGACGAGAAGAAGCGCGTGTCGCTGCCGAAAAGTTTTCGTACAGCGCTTGGTAGGAAAATGGTCATGACACGCGGACTCGATAACTGCCTTTTTATTTATTCCCAAAAAAACTGGGAAAAAGTTGCAGCAAAACTCGAGTCACTCAGCTTCGCAGCGGCAGATACGCGAGGCTTCAACAGATTCATTCTCTCCGGTGCAGCAGAAGTAGAAGCCGATGCGGCGGGACGCATTTTGATTCCGGAACATCAAAAAGAATTTGCAGGTCTCAAAAAGACTGTTGTCTTCACCGGTGTTTCCGACAGAGTCGAAGTATGGGATGCCGATCGATGGAATGCCTACAAAGGCAAGATCGAAAAACAGGCTGATGCGTTGGCTGAAAGGCTCAGCGAGCTCGGAGCACTATGATTCGAACCGACAAAATTGTGCCATCTGCAGCGTTGCCGATCGGCCCATTCCGCTCACCGTACAAATCTGTACGCCTTGCGGTCTGGTCCTCCGGCGCCTCGCATCTGACGCAATTTTCTCGGTTCGCTTTCCCACATAAGACGGCCCCAGGTGGCTGGAGGATTTGAATATTATGAACGTCATGCGCACGCGACGCTCAGAGTCCTCCAGCAACCCGGTGCCGCCTCGGTCCGCCGAAGTCGCGTCAGACGCGGCGAAGGCGACTCGGCATCAATCGGTTCTTTTACACGAAGCAGTGGAGGCTCTCGACATTCACGAGCGTGATACAGTCGTTGATGCAACACTCGGTGGCGCAGGTCACGCAAGAAAAATAATAGAGAAGCTTGGGTCTGATGGTTTTTTTGTCGGATTCGATTTGGATTCCGATGCAATTGACCGCGCCGAAGCCACTCTTGCCGATTCCGCACCTAAAAAAGTACTCATCAACGCCAATTTTCGCGATATGGTGAACGAGCTATCTGCGCGCGATATCAAAAAAATCGATAAGGCGCTTTTTGATCTTGGGTGGAGTTCTGATCAGCTTGAGAGCGGGAGGGGATTTTCGTTTCAAAAAGACGAGCCGCTTCAGATGACGTATCGCACTGATGCCGATAATCAGCTCATCACCGCAAAAACGATCGTGAATGAATGGGAAGAGTCGAGTCTAGCCGACATCATTTATGGGTGGGGAGAAGAGCGCTATTCTCGTCGCATCGCAAAGGCAATCGTGGAGCGACGTGCGGTGAAGCCGATCGAGACGTCGAGTGAGCTTGCCGAAATCATACAGAGAGCGGTACCAGCCGCCTACGCGCGCGGCAGGATTCACCCGGCGACACGTACGTTTCAGGCGCTTCGCATTGCTGTCAATGACGAACTCGGCGCCTTGCAAAAAGGAATTCGGGCCGCGTGGAAACTCCTCTCTCCGGGCGGACGAATCGCTGTCATCAGCTTTCACTCGATCGAAGATAGGGCGGTGAAGCAGCTGTTCGTTGAGCTCGAAAAGCGTGGTGGGGGGAAACGCATCACGAGGAAGCCAATGGTGGCCACTGCTGAGGAAGTAAAACAAAATCCACGTTCTCGAAGTGCAAAACTGCGCGCGTTTGAAAAAAACCATGACGAATCATTTGAAAAAAATAAGTCTTAAACCCAGCACTTTATCGCTGGGATTTGGAACAGGTGGCCGTGAGCATCACATACGATCAGATCGGGGACATAGAACAAGCTTTACAAAAAAAGTGCTGGGCAGGTACAAACCCAGCGCCCTGCAGGGGACTTTCCAATTTGAAGTGGCGCGTCCGCGCGTGGGGCTTGCGATGGAGCATCCATCCGAGCATCACGCTTTTTCAATACTTTCAATCGCACTCGTGGTACTTGTCGGTACCTACCTCTTTTTTGTTGCGTCGTCTATTTTCAATGTGATGGCGCGATCCGACGCAATGGCGCAGATACGCGATATTGAAGGCTCGATAGGAGGACTTGAACAGGAATATTTGGCGCTTTCCGAAGGCGTGAGCCCACAGCGGGCTCTCGAGCTTGGGCTAGCGCCCGTTGCCAAGACCGCGTACGTATATCGCCCCGGCAATACGGCCGTTGCTTCGACGAAGCCGAGTGAAATATAGCAGCCGATTTGGCGAAGCAACGCAAGAAAAGGAAGTGATATGCTGTAACGATTGCTCATGCAGCCTGCCGGTTCGACATCAAGAAAAAGTGTAACGCTACGCGCGCGCATCTTGTGCGGTTTTTTTATTGCCGGAGCGCTCTTTTTAATTGTACGATTGTATTTTGTGCAGGTCGTTCATGGCGAGTCGTATGCGGCAGACGCGATAGGACAATATACGGCGCAAAAGGCTGAAGTATCGCATCGCGGCAGCATTTTCTTTACCACCAAGGACGGCTCGGAAGTGGCGGCGGCCGTTATGCAGTCGGGATCGCGGCTTGCGATCAATCCACGATTACTGGGAGACGCGGAGGCGGCGTACGCCACACTCTCCGCGATCATTCCCCTTGATCGAGAGAGCTTTTTCAAAAGCGCAGCGAAGTCGGATGATCCTTATGAAGAGGTGGCGTTTCGCATTCCCGACGAGAAAGCGGCTGCCATCCGCAAGGAAAAAATTCCCGGCGTTATTCTTGCAACCGACGCGTGGCGTTTTTATCCCGGCGCGGAGCTCGCAGCGCAAACGCTCGGTTTCGTCGGATACCCTGCCGAGGGAACGTTAAAAATAGGCGTGTATGGCCTTGAAAAAACGTACAATGATACCCTGGCGCTCGAAGGCGAGGAGCTATATGTGAATCCATTTGCTCAAATTTTTACCAATCTCGAAGCCGCAATCTCGACCGACCCCACTGCTCACAAGGGCTCGATCATTACGTCTATCGAACCGAAGGTGCAGGGCGAGCTTGAGGCGACGCTCGACGATGTGATGAGCACCTATAATCCTCGATTCGCCGGCGGCATCATCATGGACCCCCACACCGGCGAGATTGTGGCGATTGCACTGCGCCCGACCTATGACCCCAACGCCTACAACACGGTATCGGACCCAGCCATATACGACAACAAATTGGTTTCCGGTCGCTATGAACTCGGCTCAATCATGAAGCCCTTGACGATGGCAGCCGCGATCGATAGCGGCGCCGTTACGTCTGCGACCACCTACAACGACAGGGGCTGTATCGACAGATCGACATATACCATCTGTAACTTCGACAAAAAGGCGCGCGGCGTAATTCCCGTGCAACAAATCCTCAACGAATCGCTCAACGTGGGTGCCACCTTCCTCGCCGACACAACGGGACATGCGATCTTTACCAAATACGTGCGCATGCTCGGCTTCGGAGAAAAAACGGGAATTGATGTGCCCATGGAAGTGCTCGGTGACCTCTCTCCTCTGGGCAATGGCCGGAGCCCCGAGGTCAACTACGCGACTGCTGCGTTTGGCCAGGGCATTTCCGTTTCTCCGATAGAAATGGTGCGCGCACTTTCCGCACTTGCCAATCAGGGAGTGCTGCCCTCGCCGCATATTGTGACGGCCGTAAAGTATGAAAGCGGGATTACGCGTACGATTACTGTCGATGAAGGGCCGCACGTATTAAAACCCGAAACTGCGAAGGTGGTAACGGACATGTTAATCAAAGTCTTCGATACAGGCCTCCTGAAGGGCGAGCTTAAAATGGAACGTCATACGATCGCTGCAAAAACCGGTACCGCGCAAATTTCGAAGTCGTGAGGCGGGTACCTTGAGGGAGATCGCTACCTACACTCATTTTTTGGCTACTTCCCGGCACATGAGCCCAAATTTATCGTCTTTCTCTTTGCCGTCGAACCGCAGGGGCAAAAATACGCCTCCGCGACGCTCGCGCATCCGTTTAAAACACTGGCAACCTTCTTGATCAACTACTACAGCATTCCGCCGGATCGATAATTATTCCTAACTAAAATATGGGATTTTCCACCATGCGTACGGATCGACAAAGCGGAGGTGCTTATCGATTTTTTTAATTGCTCTCATTTCATTCTCGGAAAGCTCGAAATCGAATACCGCAATATTTTCCTGTATGCGCGCGGGAGTTACGCTCTTGGGGATCGGTGTGGTGCCGCGCTCCATCGCCCAGCGAATCATTATCTGCTGAGGGGATTTCTTGTGATTTTTTGCGATGCCATTCACAACCGGGTCCATAGAAGGCGTGGGGAGATCCGTGTTGCCATAATTGCCCGGCGAGCCGAGAGGGGAATATGCAGTGATCGCAATCCCATGAAAGCGACAAAATTCCACCAGCGCTGATTGTTGCAGATACGGATGCAATTCAATCTGATTCACCGCGGGTTTGATACGGGCATAGGAAAGGAGATCGATGAGCATGGTAGCTGTAAAATTTGACACACCAATTGCTTTTACAAACCCCGCATCCACCAACGCTTCCATCGCCTCCCACGTCTCTCGAATCGAAACCGGCTCCGTAATGAGTACGCCACCCTCATCGAGCAATTCCGTTGTCCCCGCGCGTACAATCTCCTCGCCTGTCATGTACGGCGTCGCAATGCCCCAGTGCATGAGATACAGATCCAGATAATCAAGGCGCAGATTTAAAAGAGATTCTTTGCATGCCTTCTCCACATTTTCTCGGTGATGAAATGAGTTCCAAAGTTTTCCCGTAATAAATATCGCTTCTCGCGAGCTGTCGTTGCTGAAACGTGCTGCGAATACGTCTCCAATTTCTGCTTCGTTGCGATAAATCCAAGCGCAATCAATATGCTTGTAGCCACATTCGAGGGCAGTATGTACGGCACTCGCGCTATCTTCGCGAGATCGCCAGGTACCCAAACCCATGCTCGGCATTCGCGCCCCAGTATTGAGCATTGTTGCATCCATGAAGACAGTATACATGGGCCCATTTTTACCGAAAATTGAAAATTAGAAATTGAAAATTGGGCGTGCTATATTTCCCGCATGATTCTTACATACCATGAAGGCGGCTGCATACGCGCCTCAGCAGGGGACACGACGATCGTATTTGGTCCTGTTTCAAAGGCCTCGAAAAATTTTAAGCCGACCAATTTTGGCGCCGATATCGCGTTCATTTCGCTCAATGATTCTGATATGAACGGGGCCAATGAGGCGTCGCGGGGCGACAAAAATCCCTTTATCGTCGCGGGCCCGGGCGAGTACGAAGTCTCAGGTATTGCGATCGCCGGCTTCGCGACGAAGTCCAATTACGGGCTTGAGCAACGGATCAACACGGCCTATGCACTGACCTTCGACGGAATTTCGCTCCTCTATCTGGGCGCGATCGATGAGACGACGCTGCCGCCGGAGCTCTCGGAGATGGATGAGCCGGATATCGTCTTCGTGCCAATCAGCGCCGACGGCGTCCTCAGTCCCTCCGATGCCAATAAGCTCTGCGTCAATCTCGAAGCAAAGCTTGTAATCCCGATTTTCTATGACGACAAGTCGCTCAAACAATTTTTGAAAGAAGCTGGCGAAGAGAAACCGGAAAAAATGGAGAAGCTTACGCTCAAGCCGCGTGATTTGGTAGGGAAGGAAGGTGACGTTGTTGTTCTGACCGCGTAGTACAATACGTTGATGCAAGAAACTATTGAGCGACTTCGGCAGCAGCCGAAAGAACATCGCACCGCGATCGCGGCCTCTATCGCGATCGGCGTGGTCGCCATCCTCATGATCGGCTGGTTTTTCTTTTTTATTCACAATCTCAATAAGGGAAATTTGGAGTACACACGCCCGCCGCAAGTCTATGATGAGCAACTGGATCAAGGTGCGATCCCGCCAATCGAAACGGCCGCCTCCTCATCTCTCGCTCCTGCAACAAGCACTACACCAGTACCAGCGACCGGTGATTTGCAGGACCTGTAATTCGCTATCCGCGTTCTCTCCTAGTTCTCTCCTATTTATACAGTCTCCAATTATTCTCACGGCCGTGAGAATAATTGGAGACTACTTTATTTCAAAATAAGTAACTCCTCACTGGGTTGAAAGTCGCTTCTCAATACCTTGCCCGATGAGGAGCTGTAACCCTGTCAGGACATCCGCTCCCTCTTTTCGCAGCGTCTCGATCACGCTCATCAATTGCG
>Ga0209542_10010498_pt1 | contig 16678 bp, 13 predicted proteins | sample RifCSPhighO2_01_FD_184028 | JGI IMG/M metagenome (GOLD analysis project Ga0209542, IMG submission 184028) | Soil microbial communities from Rifle, Colorado - Rifle CSP2_plank highO2_0.1 (SPAdes) (version 2) | ecosystem: Environmental > Terrestrial > Deep subsurface > Rock core/Sediment ...
GACGGGCCTCGTGGCGTTCGGTGCCGATGACGTGAAGGCCGCCGGCTCGGCGGACCTGCCCCGCCTCTTCTTGAGAGGAGGGGTTCCCGCCGAGAATGATGTCCACGCCTCGGCCAGCGATGTTGGTGGCGATGGTCACTCCGGCCGGATGTCCGGCTTGGGCGATTATCTCGGCCTCTTTCTCATGGTTCTTGGCATTGAGCATTGTGTGCTCTATCCCCTCGCGCTGGAGCATCAGGGAAAGATATTCATTGCGCTCAATGGAAACCGTGCCGACCAGTACCGGCTGGCCTTTTTCATTGCGCTCCTTTATCTCCTGAACGATGGCACGATATTTTCCGGCTTCAGTCTTATAGATACGGTCGGGCGAATCCTGACGGATGAGAGGCTTGTGGGTCGGAATGGTAATGACGTCCAGTTTGTAGACCTTATGGAACTCCTCGGCCGAGGTCTGGGCGGTGCCGGTCATACCGGCCAGTTTCCCGTACAAGCGAAAATAATTCTGGAATGTTATGGTGGCCAGGGTCTTGGTCTCTTTTTCTATCTTGACCTCCTCTTTGGCCTCCACGGCCTGATGCAAGCCCTCCGACCAGCGTCGGCCCGGCATCAGTCGGCCGGTGAACTCGTCCACGATGATGACCTGGCCGTCCTTGACCACATACTGCTGGTCGCGATGGAAAATGGCCTGGGCCTTCAGGGCCTGCTCCAGATGATGGACGTATTTGCCTCCGCCATCGTCGTAAATGTTCTGCATGCCGAGAGCTTTTTCTACTTTTTCAATGCCGGAATCATTGATTGATACATTCCGCTCTTTTATGTCCACTTTGTAATCCTCGCCCTCAATCAAATTAGGCACGATGCGAGCGAAGGTCTGATAAAGCTCACCCGATTCCTCATCCGGCGCGGAAATGATGAGCGGGGTGCGGGCTTCGTCTATCAAAATGGAGTCCACCTCGTCCACGATGGCGAAATTATGAATACGCTGGACCATTCCCGACGTGATGTCTGGGCGTCGGAGTTGCACCATTTGATTGGCGTCATAGGCCATGTTGTCCCGGAGATAATCAAATCCGTACTCGTTATTGGTGCCGTAAGTTATGTCAGCGGCATAGGCATCACGGCGCTGGACCGGACGGAGGAATTCATGGACGACTCGGAAACTGCCTTCGGTATCGCGCTCGGTATCTTCGGCTTTTGTCGTGTGTGAAGAATCATATAGATAGCTGGCATCGTGATTGATACAGCCGACGATCAAGCCGAGTGCGTTGTATATCTGGCCCATCCAAGTCGCGTCGCGTCTGGCCAGATAATCATTGACAGTAACCACATGGACGCCTCCGCCGACTGGCAGAGCGGCCAAGGCATTAAGGTACACTGGCAAGGTAGCAACTAAAGTTTTTCCTTCGCCAGTCCTCATCTGGGCGATCTTGCCTTCGTGCAGGACGATACCACCAATAAGCTGAACGTCGTAATGCCGTTGACCGAGAGTGCGACGCGAGGCCTCGCGGACGACGGCAAATGCCTCCGGCAAAATAGAATCCAGCGACTGGCCGCTAGTAACTAGTTTTTTGAACTCTCCCGTCTTAGCTTTTAGTTCCGTATCCGAAAGTTTCTTGAGCCTGTCCTCAAGAGAATTGATCTTATTGATTATCGGCTGGAGCGACCTCAAATACCGGTCGTTGGCATTACCGAAGATATTAGATAGGAAAGCCATTGTCCGTGTATTTTATCACGGTTCAGGCAAAAAATACAGTTTACTTGCGAGGTTTGCGCGCGCTGTCGGCACGTTTTTCTTTGAACTTTTTGATGAGTTCCTTGAGCTCATCTCTGACGTCGATGATGGCCGAGTGGAGGTCCAAATGGTGAGCTTGGGCGCGCAGGACCTTGCCGCCGAGCTTAACGTTGGCCTCGGCATAAAAAACGTGGCCGGAGCGGTGATGCTTGGATGGTCTGGCTATTTCCACGCGGATATCGGCCAAACCGGGAATATATCTGTCCAGCGAGCCGAGCTTTTCTTCTATGAATTCCCTCAATGCCGGGTTGAGCTCAATGTTTTTTGAAAAAATGTCTATTTTAATGGCCATACAATATTGTAATTACTTTCATGACGGAAAGACAAGCCCCCGCCTTTCAGGCGGGGGCTTGTCTACTACCCGGCAAGACAACATCGCGTTGCTCCGCATTACGGCCACGCCGTATCGCGATGTTGCTCTACCGGGACTATCTCCTCTTCTTTTTCTTGGTTGCTTTTTTCTTTCTCTTTGCCATCCCGTTAGAAATTTAACTGTCCATGATTTTACCGATAATCGGTGGCGGTCAAACCAGTGTACAGATAAAAAGTTTTGTATCCCATTAGTAGAAATTTCTAACGGGATTATTTTAGTTTCAGCTATCGCTCGACCGACGACGCACTGACTAAACTAATTTTAGAACCAAAAAAATATTTTGGAAATAAAGAAAGTGGATAAGTCCAACATTTATCATTTTCCATTTGCCAATAATTTTTATATTTAATTATTCAGACATTGAAAAAATGAATCGATGGTAAACAAATGGAAATTGAAAAATGGTAAATGGTAAATTACTTTGTGATATCGGAACTGGTTTTATAGAAGTTGAGCTCCAGGTCGTTGATGATAAAGATGGAGCTCCAATCGCGGCCCGTTTCTGAAAATGTCTGGGCGGGCATGTGGAGCCAATGCTTCGTTCCGTCGGAGGCGATTCCAGCTCCGCTGGAACCTTCGCCTGGGGGCCAGACAGCATAAACTTTTTGCTCATTGATGTAGCGGACATAGTTGGTTGACAGATATGAATCAAACCGGACCGGTTCCAGCTGAAAGGCCTTGGTCGGGTCCAAGTGCCCATACAAACTGATGACTCCGGGCGCAAGATACCGTTTGTACTTCCCTTCTACTACATAAATATCACTTTCCTCTTTGCGTCTAATGAGCGAACCATCTGGAATGACCGCCGGAACCGGCGGCTCATTTGTATATTCCATGTTCAGTAAAACATCAACTGACGGTTCCGATTGTCCGGCCGAACTTCCATAGGGATGATAATAAGGAATGAGAGTAAATGTTCTTTGAGGAGAAACGATGACTTCGCCATTTGAAATTTCCTGGACTTTTCCCGCATCATCAACGAGCATCACGGAGATAGGGCCGGATGTCCAGCCGACTCGTAAATTCTGACCGGCTTCCGGCGGCAATGAAGAAGCCGATATGAACTTATACCATTCCGCTTGCCACGGCTTTAAGGAAAAACTGTACTGCGAAAGAGGATATCTAAGTATTTGAGCATCTATTGGGCTGACCTTGACATCGGCCAGATCCGGTTGAGCATATCCAAAACGAAGATCGCCGGGAGCATTGAGATAGTTAGCGATGGCCCAATCACCGAACACATCAACGAACCGCTCCTGATATTTGTGGCCAGCCAGCCAAGCATTGATTGAATCAATGCCGGTCAGCCGGTCACGAATGGTATCTTTTAATATGGCCGGGCCGTACCTCCCCACCAGATAATGGCCGAAGAGGGTGACCGGAGCATAATCATTGGTCCGGCCTTTCCATTCCGTTAAACTGTCGACCGGATTGCGCAGAAAATCATTTTTACGGGACTGGAGATCGGAACCCGTGAACGGTGAATTATAACCAGCCAAAGTGACTGAATACTGGGCCCGGAGCTCATCAAGCCAGATATCCTCGGCAACGTTGTGAATAAGTATCTTTTGATTAGCCGAAATGAGATGCTCAAACTCGTGAGCCATAAAGACCGCCGAACGGCCGGCAATCAGCGCGCCGCTGGATACGAAAAACATCTCGCGCTCATTGGAAGGGCGGCCCGGAGCGGACAGATAGAGATTGCTTGTGTCCGTGTAGCCGCCGGTGTTATTCATAAGCTGTTCAAAAAGAATGGTAACATGAGGGTCGTTATCGATACCCGGATTTGGTTCGGAGCCCCAAAAATCAACATTGGCAGGGTATATCGTTGAATCAAAATCTGAAGCCAATTTTGAAACGGCTGACATTAGAGATTGGTTAGCCGTGCCGCCATAACGTTCAAGGACCGCATCCTCAATATAGATATGGGAGTGTTGACCGGCAACGATCAGCGTAGCCGGCACGCTTGTCCGGCTAAAAACATCGTACTGCCTGTCCACAAAAAAATTATGGCGCTCACCTACCGCATCGGCTCTGGCGTAAAATGAATTAAAACCCGGCAGGATGAAAGCCGAGATGATGACCGCGCTAAGTATTGTTTTTTCTTGCTTACTCAATAAAAATATGCTATAATGTTATAATTCAATCCATGCGCAGAATCATACTATTATTCCTTGATATCGGGCTCTTGTACGCCTCCCTCTGGGCCATGCTCGCCATCCGCTATAATGCAGACGCGGCCTACCAATATGATCTTCACTTGGTGCCTTTTACCATCATTTTTGCCATCTGGCTGCTCGTTTTTTACATCGTCAACCTATACGACAGACATACGTTCCGGAACACGTCTTATTTCTTTTCCAATCTTTTCCGGGCCATTATCGCGGCCGGTCTGATCTCGGCGAGCTTTTTCTATCTTATACCATTTTTCGGCATCACGCCAAAAACGAACCTCTTCATCTTTATCGCCGTTTTTTCGGTCCTTGATACGGCTGTCCGGGTCCTTTTCAATCGGGCCACTGAAAAAGGCGTCAAGAAAACGACAATCATCGTCGGTGATACACCGGTAGCCAGAGAAACGGCAGAATTCATCCGTAAGAATCCCCAGCTCGGCTACGAACTAGCGGCTATAGTCAAATCTGACGGCATCCAAGAGTTAAAAAAGGCCATCCGCGAGAAAAACATCAATACCGTCGTCATCAGCCCGGAAGGGTACAAAATGCCGGAACTTATTAATACTTTCTATCAGGCCTTGTCTCGACGCATCACCTTTTATGACCTGTCCTCTTTTTATGAACGCCTAACCGGACGAATCCCGCTGGATACAATAGACCAGGTTTGGTTCCTCCAAAATCTAACCGAAGACAACAAGCGGGGCTACGAAGTGGCCAAACGGGCCGGTGATATTTTCTTTGGCATTATATTCGGCACGATCTCCGCCATTCTTTATCCATTCATCGCGTTGGCAATAGTGTTGACATCGCCCGGGCCAATTTTTTACACCCAGGTCCGACAGGGACATCTGAGCAATCCTTTCAAAATAATAAAGTTCCGGACAATGGTGCCAAACGCCGAGGCGTCCACCGGCCCGGTCTGGGCCGCTTCCGATGACGGCCGCGTCACTCCCCTGGGCCGCTTCCTCCGCCGCACCCGGTTGGATGAACTGCCCCAGTTCTGGAACGTAGTTCGAGGTCATATTTCTCTGGTCGGGCCAAGGGCCGAGCGGCCGGAGTTCCATGAGCTACTTAAAAAAGAAGTCCCCTTTTATGAGGAGCGCTATCTCATCAAGCCGGGCATCACCGGTTGGGCCCAGATAAATTATCCCTACGGCGCTTCGGTCGCCGACGCGACCGAAAAATTGAAATACGACCTCTACTACATCAAGAACCGCTCGTTGGCCTTGGATATCGGAATTATCCTAAAGACCATCCGCACCGCCCTCTCACAAGCCGGTAATTGAAAACCCCGGCGGGGTTTTCAATTACCCCTACCATTTACGGCCCAGGGACTCAACGAACGCTTTTGCTTGAGGTCCAAAATTTGGATCGACCTGCACCGCCATCCGAGCTTGAGCCACCGCCTCGTCAATGCGCCCCAGTTTTGAGTACACGACCGCGAGCGAAGCTCGATATTGGGCATTATTCGGAACTGTTCTTACCAATCCTTCATACACTACAACCAGATGCGGTAAATCATTGCGATCAACATAGACGCTGGCAATGTTCAAGTAATCCTTCTCGCTTAAAGCATATCCTTCCAGAATGGCTTGGTTCATGCTCTCCAGGGCGCTATCAACCTTACCTTCCTGCATCTTGACCACGCCTAAATACCAATGTGACAGCCCGACATTAGGATTCAAGTCAACCGCCTTTTGAAACGCGGCTTCAGCATTGGCGTAATCTTTCTTGTTAATATAGGCCTGACCAATCTCATAGTAAGTGCGAACGAAAGTGGCTGAATATTCCAAGGCCTTTTGGGAATGCTTTAAGGCCTCGTCATTATACGGCGACTTAGGGTCGTTCTTGCCTAGAATAATATTGAGTCGGGAAATATATAGCTCCGGCAGATAGTCCTGATTATTCTCCAAAGCATTCTTTTCTTCCAAAGCGATGGCAATCTTGAACGCATCCATCACTTCCGACGAAGCGATAGAGTGATTGGAACTGTAATCAATAAGATATTGGGCCAAACGATTTCGATATTCATACCGTCCGGGCCCATTAAATGAGGTCGCCTTTTTGAATTTATCCATTGCGCCCCTAAAGTTGTCTTGGGCGGCGGCCACAATGCCCCGCGTCGTGGCGTAATTGGCCGAAGCGGTACGGATGCTTGTTTGATAAACCGACACGCCGGCGCCGACCATCAAAATAGTGCCCAGGATCCAGGCAGAATTAAGTGAAATCCCTTTGGCATGAATTGGCGCAGGTAGAGACCGGTTCTCATATCCCAAGAATGAGATGAAACCGAGGATACTAAAAAATACAAGGAAGTTGGCCGAGGTATCGAATATAAATGCGTTATGTATTATATACGCGATAACCATCGCGATCAGACCAATGGCCGGAATGCGGAGCTTGGGTTTATTTTTGAGTTGCCACAAAGACCTGAATATCACTGTGAAGAGCGCAAGATACGCCAGGAAACCCAGAAGCCCGGTGGTCACCAGCACTTCCACGAACATATTGTGAGCCCGGTCAAACAAGGTTTCAGAACCAGTTCCTTTGAAGAACCGGGGATTGAAATTCTTGGAGAATGGGATATTAAAGTTCTCCGGACCCCAGCCGAGAATGATCTTATCCGGACTTTCTTTCCAGCCCTTTAATCCGGCCTGCCAGGCCCAGATACGAGTTTGGATGGTAGGATCGGAAACAGAAAAACTGGTTACCCGGCGAAGATACGGAGAATTTTGAACGATTGAACTGTTTTTGAACGCCAAACTAAATCCAACGAACAAAATGCCAAGCGTCACAAGACCAACCAACGCCTTCTTGGCCAGTTTAGACCGGGTCTCAAAGAAATATAGAAGGACAAATACGAGAAGACCGACACTGATGCCAAGAATTGAACCGCGAACCGCGGTCATAAATACCGCCAGACCCATCACAAACGCTGAAATAAGGAAAAAATTGCGCTGGCTCTTCACTGAAGCGGTAAGTCCCAATATTAGGGCCAGGAAAAAATTCAAGATCTGGTAGCCGGCAAAAAGGGCCGGATTGCCGATGGTGCCAAAGATACGCGAGCGACCGCCAGAACCAATAAAGAAATCAAGATTGGTCCGTTGGCCGAATCCGTAAAAAGCAGACAAGGCGCCGGCGCCGACGGTGATCTCCAAGAATCTAAACCATTCTTCCTTTGTGCGCAGGACCGAAGTCAGGACAACATAAAAAACGAAATAATGCCAAAAACTATATAATCCGCCCATCCGCTCCAACGTTCCCCAAAAACTCTGGTAAACATTGACGCTGGTAAAGGTGGTAATGGTGTAGGCAAGAGTGAATCCCAGAAAGGCCCAGAAAAATTTATCGCGTCTGGGCCAATATGAACGATCCTTGAAAACCAATACTAGATACAACGCGAACATCACTTCAACTAAACTGCGAAAGATCACTATTTTCCCGAAGTGAAACGGCGAGAGATGCTGGGAAAAGATAACCAACGGCATTAAGGCCGACGCGTATATTAAATATTTCAGGATAGTTTTGATATTCATAATAATGGAATTATACGACAATAAAAAATAAATGGCAATCAGTCCTTAAGCTGGCGGGTATGCCGTAAAATATAGGAAAAAGAGATCAGATGGGAGACCGTGAACCATAAGCTGACCATGATCACTGCGCCCCAGACGCCAAAATGCTTAATAAGATACAGTCCGCCAGGAATGCCGACGCCAAGGGTAACGGTATTGATGAGAATTGAGATTTTGACCTTATCCAGCGCCCGCCACATGGAACCAAGACCGACGCCGATGCCTATGAACGCGCCATAAATGCCGAGCCCGAGAATATATTTGACACCAGGCACAAAGCTCGCCCCGTACAGGATACGGAGCGCAATCGGCGAGACGATGAGCGCGGCGATAGTTAAAGCGGCTGAACAAGCCAGTGAGTACATGGAAACCCTAATAAAATTTTTCCGCAACGCGTTCGGGTCTCCCTCGCGCAAGCGCGGCAACTCAACATTTAAAAGAGTGGAGATCGGTCCCATCAAGCCAAGAACTAAATTAATATAGGCCAGAGAGATCTTAAAATAAGTCACTTCGGTCGTTGAGACATATAACGCCACCATCAGAACGGGCAGAAGATTGAAGAGGGTGGCGATATTTTTGTCCAACGCGATCCAGGCGCTGAAGCTGACGTGTTTCTGTATATGCGCGTCCGGCGAAGGAGTAAAGAGTTCTCTGGCCGAGGGGAACATATGGTGGGTCCGGCGAAGCCGTTCCCAAGCGATGACCGAGACAAAGAGCATAACGACCGCTCCGATGAAGTGACCGCTCATAGCGCCGGCAATCCCCAGACCGCCGGCGACCAGCGAAAGAGCCAGGATGTTGCGAAGGGCTTGATCGGTGAAGATAAGAGCGGTCATTTGTTTTATCTTGCCTACGACTTGATGGGCCAGGACTGAAAAATTTAAAAAAGTATTAGAAATAAATGAAGCAATGACCAGAATACCGGCATACCAACCGATCTGGGGATCATGATAGACCTTAGACGCGAGCGACGGCGCGAGCGCGGCGGCAACTATTGACAACAATCCGATAAAAAAGCTCATCTTGGCCAAGAACATGAACGCGCCCCGGGTCCCAGCATGATCATCCCGAGCATGAGTGCCGCCGACGATGGTGGTTACCGCGTCCCCGACTCCAAAACTGACGACTAAGACAAGAAGGCCGGCCAAGCTGAACGCGATCGCGTACACTCCAAATAATTGGGGCTGGAGCAAGCGAGCGATGATAATACTGCATATGCCCTGGAGTATAGTGGTGCCGAAATTTCCGATTTGGAGGATTGCCAGGTTCTTTATAAACCGATGCTGACGGAAATAATTAAACCGTTCTTGAATATTCATAAGCGAAGTAGATTAAACTAAATACTAACATAAAACCCCTATTGGGAAAGGGATTTTATGTTTACCTGGCCTTAATTGTCTACCGAGAATAATTGGGGACCTGACTTACTGAAGTATAGTTAGCTCCTTTTGGATACCAATTAAATTCTTTGGTATTGATACAGAATACCTTCTTAAAGAAGTTCGCGTCATCAGCAATGGCCTGGGCGCCGGAAGTGTTGACCCAGTGAAGAATCCCCGTATCCTCGCCAGTCACTTGCACGCCATAGACCTTTTGATCATTGGTCTCGCAGTTCCTGTAAAGACCTGAAGCCACCATCTTACCTCTGGTTGTAGCGGTTACATTCTTTACTTTACTAAACCCGCCTAGATGACCATAGAAGTTAAAAATGGCCGGGTTAAGAAATAGCCGCTTATAGCCCCAGATATTGACGATATAGACATCAGGATCGCTTGAGCCAGGAGAACTTACAACATCGCCCTCTTTCAAGTTTAGGTTAGTCAAACTAACGAATCCGCGTTGGCCAGGAGTCATTACACCAATTGTAGTAATCGGTGTGCTTGTCGGAGCAGGAGTAACCGTAATTACTGGAGTTGCCGTCGGAGTTGCTGAAGGCGTTGGAGTGGGAGTAGAGATTGGCACATATCCGCCACCACCACCACCGCTGCCGCCAGTACCAGACGAACATACCGTACTGCTTGTATTTGGCGCAATTACAACAACTTTACCGCTGGCAGTGGTACTTAAAACTAGAACGCTTTTGGCGCCGGAACATGTGACGCCATACCCCCCATCATTGGCCAGCTGATATCCGTTAATGGACGTTAGAGTCAATGATTGGCCCGATGAAATAGTGACTGTGACGGTTGTGGTGCCGTTAGTTGTTACAGAATCGGCATCAGAACTGCCTGCAATTATGTAGTCAGCGCCTGTTAGAGATACTGTGGTGTCTTGGGGGAAAGAAGCATCACCAACCGCGTACACACTTCCAGCGCCACCCAAGAGAAGCATACCGAGCAGAGTAAGACACAGTAATAGAGACCTAATATGTCTAGTTATAATCATGAATGGTACAATTTAGCGTTAGCGGCAAGAAGTGGTACTGATAAGGAAGTGGGCCGTTTGACTGAAAGAACCAGAAGCAACGGCACCGCCCGAGATACGGACATAGACATTTTTGCCATCTTGATCTCTCATTTGGAGACAGGTGCCTTTAAAGGCGCCGCCGAAGTTAATACTGGTGCTAGCAGTAGGATTGCCACTTGAGAATTCAGCGGTATATCTTGCTCCGGTACTGATACTGGCAAGCTGTCCGCCAATTATAAGTTTAGAAGCCGAGGCGTAGTCAGATGCTTCAAAAATCGTTGATATTGAAGCGGCTGTTGATCCAAATGCGGCCACACCGGTAATGTTCTGACTGTTGCCGGTAACCGCTCCGCCTAAGGTGAAGGCGTTGATGGTCAAAGCGCCCGAGCCGGAATTGACGCCTAGGGTATGGGTGCCCGAACCGCCGAATTGAAAGTTGCCGGACATTGAAGCATAGGTGCCTATCTCAAGGCCGGCTGAAAGCGAAGCTGCGGTGGCTGTTACATTGCCGAGACCGGTGATATTTTGGGAATTACCGGTAACCGCTCCGCCTAAGGTGAAGGCGTTGATGGTCAAAGCGCCCGAGCCGGAATTGACGCCTAGGGTATGGGTGCCCGAACCGCCGAATTGAAAGTTGCCGGACATTGAAGCATAGGTGCCTATCTCAAGGCCGGCTGAAAGCGAAGCGCCGGAAGTCACGGCTAGTGTTCCGGTGGTAGACATATTAGTGCCTATCGTGCTGGAGGCCTGAACTACTAATACCACAAAGAAGAAACTCAACACTACGACCAGAGCGAGAGTTAAAATGTTATATTTTTTCGGACCACTGATGTACTGTGCCATAGTTTGAGCATCAAGATAAGAAAAGATTTTAACTTTTCTACTTAACGCTATTAAACTTTATATACGGTTAATTATACCGTTCCGTCAATTTAACTAGCAATAGTAAAAAGTGGATAACTCCTGCCGGTCGGCAGGCAGGCCGGGACTTAATTATCCTTGTTTTTCCAGTCAAAACCAATGCCCGGGTCATCGTAGGGAATGGTCCGGATCGTTATATTATCGGGATTATAGGCCTCGCTAGCATGATAGATGATACCCATCGGCCCTGGCCCTAATGGCTTATAACCATGGGCTACCTCGCCCGGAATGGCGATAACAAGCAGGTTATCCTCACCGGCATTGATGACGTCGGTCTGGCCCTTGGTCGGCGAATCGGGCCGCATGTCATGAAGCACGACTTGGGCCTGGCCTTTGATGATGCACCAGACCTCCCAATAATCATGGATGTGCCAGGCCTTGATTACTCCCGGTTTTGTTTCCGAGTAACTGGTCTGCAGAACTTCATGGAATGTCTCTTCGCCGAATTTGACCAGTTCGGCGAAAAACCCCCGGTCATCGGAATGCTTGACCACTTTTTTGATGACTACACCATTAATCATGGAATTATTAATTTTTAATTATTAATTTTTAATTATTAATTTTTAAAAAATAGTTTATCGTTTTTTGTAAACCCGATCTAAGCATCGTCTGGGGCTTCCAGCCAGACGCTTTTTTGAATTTAGACGAATCGGCTACGAAGTTCCTCATTTCAACTGCTTTGATGGGCGTCTCCCTGTCAATTATGATCTCCGGCCGACGGCCGGAGGTTTTAGAAACCAATTCCGCGACAAGCTCAACAATGGTTTTGAACGATTTACCCTCTTCACTGCCAGCAATATAGACACCGCTTTTTTCGTTAGGCAGAGAACCGGCGGCCAAAAAGGCCCGGGCCGCGTCATCAATATATAAAAAATCCCTGATCTTGTCTTTGTTGGCAAAAAGTTTCAATGGTTTGCCCGCGACCGCGTTATTGACCATTTTATTGAGAGTGGAATGTAAGCTTAAAGACATTTCCATAGACGGTCCGTAGACGTTAGCCAGCCGGAGAGCGATACTCGGTATCCCAAAATCATGAAAATAAAGTTTCAGATATTCTTCAGCCGTCAGCTTATGAATGGCGAAAATGGTGAGCGGGTTGTCTTTGAACGTTTCATCAACCGGCATTTTGTCCGGCGCGCCGACAAGATTGGACGAGCTGGCAAAAACTATTTTTGGAAACACTTCTTTTCGGCGGCAGGATTCAAGAAGATAGAGAACGGAAAGGGCGTTGGTTTTCAGGTCTTCTTCGGGCTCAAAGTTGCCGGATTCGTGAGCCGCCAGATGGAAAATTACATCGTTACTTGCCAGCTCGTCCCAAACTTCCGGTTTGGTTATGTCCGCGACCGAAATTATGGCTCCTTTGGTCGGATTGTTTGGAGCGTTATGATACACAAGGCGCAAATCGCAACCAAGAATAGACAACGCCTTGACCAGACAACTACCGATCATTCCGCCGGCGCCGACAACTAACACTTTTTTATTCTTATAAAAAGATTCCGGGTTCATAATCAAATGATTCTCGGTTTGGGCACGTGGGTGATCCAATGGCCGCCGGCTTCTTTGTACCAGGCCTGATATTTGTCTATCTCTTTAGAATGATTCCAGGCACACAGAAAAGCGTAGTCAATGAACTTTAGTTTATCGGTCTTCCCTGCTTCAAAGACCGTCTGGGGCACAACCGGGATATGGACGCCCGGATAATACTTACCTTGTTTTTCCGGCGTGGTGTCGGTCACGAACGGGATAAGCTCCGGCCCGATGCCGCAATAATTGAAAATGGTGGTCGCTTTTGAAGTGGCGGCGAAGCCGCAAATTTTTTTGCCTTCGCTTTTTATTTTATTCAACAATGCGACAAGTTCTTTTCTTGACTGTTCGGTATTTTTCTTGAGCGTTTCCAGCTGGCCTTCAAGATTTTTTTCTTTAGCTAACCATTTAGTTACCACTGGTTTGATTGGATAGGTTTTTTTATGACCGACATACATCCTCAACTCTCCGCCATGGACTTCGATGTGCTCGCAATCAAAAACATGGAAGCCCAATGGTTCCAACATGGCATTGATGAATGAGATCGTGAAATACCAGACATGTTCATCATAGATCTGGTCATAAGATGTCTTTTCAACGATATCAATAAAGTAGGGGTCCTCAAAGACGAAAACGCCATCTCGGCCGATGAGCTTAGTAACCGCTTTCAGATAATTTTCAAAACCCTCAATGTGGCAGGAGACATTGGCGCCGAAGACCAGAGAGACCTTGCCTTTGGCCAATATCTCGTCGGCTACCGAGTCGGACATGAACTTGATGATGACCTCGTGGCCTTTGCTTCGGGAGACCTCGGCCACGTTGCCCGACGGCTCCACGCCGATGGCCCACACTCCCAAGTCCTTCCAGGCCTGGAGCATGATGCCGTCGTTACTACCCATCTCCACAACAATACCTTTGCCTGCATACGGCAAAAGTTTCTCGGCTGTCTGACGAAAATGAATCTGCATCCCTTTAGATGTGGACGAAAAGAAGGCATAGTTCTCATGGAACATCATCTTCGGAGGAACTTTGTTTATGAGACCGATGGCGTGAGTAGCCAGATCGTAGCCCAGGACCATATTATAAAAATATTCATCCTTGAACTGGTCCGGTGTCAAAAAACCATTCGCAATCGGCATCTTCCCAAAATCAATTACCGGCTTGAGGTTTATATCCATTAGTAAAATCTACCACAATTAAGTATCTTTGCAAAAATCACTGATGCAAGTTCCACCGAGCAAGACACCCTTTAACAGGGCATGTGCAATAAGTTCCTAAGTGGAATATAGCCAGCTCCGAAACAAGAAAAGGTTCTCTTGAGAACTCGCACGAGCTTTCACTGATACCTACGGTAATATGCGGCCAGAATTTTTGTCCGCTTGAACTTTGTTTAAACTCATTAACCCATTTGACTGTCTGCGGCTCGGCATTTAGGTCAAACAACTCATCAAGCGTAGCATCGTAAAAAACATATGGCGTTAATTTTTCCATAATATGCTGATGCAACAGCAGTAAAGCATCGGTTGGTTTAATTTTTAATCCTAATACTGTCTCTCCTGTCGGGATCGACTCACTGTATTGTTTTGATATTTGAAGTATTAAAGGATTGGTTTGTTCGGCAATTGTTTTAAGTATTTTTTGAACTGTGACAAGATCATCTTGTCTTATCACGCCCATGGCTAACGATATATGAGGCACTCGTAAACTATCCTCAAACGAAAGAGGGTGTTTTTTTCAGACACACATGTTTATTAACATCTATGACTTGTTCTTTGATAGCTTCAGGCAAAAGAACAATGCCAAAAGCAAATCTCTTCATTCCGAATATTATACATGAGTATCGCAAAGAAAAAAGCGGGGTGGTGGGACCACCCCGCTTGAGAACGCCGAATTACTCCTTGACCAGCGGCAGACCCCAGCGTTCGTTGGGACACTGCCGATTCAGCTCGGCCAAGACTTCGGCAAGACAGAGCTCGCCGCCGATTGGACCGAAGCTGACTTTCCGGCTCAAGCTGGCATTGACCAGCCCGAGATAATGATCAACGACCTTCCGGTCTGGACCGAGAATGACCGAGGTCTGGCCGTCGAAGGTGTATGGTGCATCATCGAGCGATCCGGCGATCACCACTTGATTGCCTTCGATCCGTGTCTGAAGCGCGCAGGCGCCCATCGCACGAGCGAAGACCGCCATCGCACCGAGTTCGTGGCCGCGCTGGCCGGCGCCGCTGATTCCTGGCAGATTGGAGTTCCACCAGAGATCGCAGTAGCCCTGGAGAGCCCAGAGCATCACAAGCGCCGACGAGTTCGAATCGGCGAACACCTCCGGATAGAGCCCGTACGGAATCAGGAACCGGAAGAAGCTGTTCGCGCGCCGAGCAATCTCGGTCGTCACCGCCGGCGCGTGAACGTTGTACTGGGAAACCGCCTTCAAGGATTCTCCCAGATTTTGATCCCCTCTCCATGCCCCATCGGACCCCGCGGTGAAAATCTCGCCGTGCCTCAAATCGAGGACGCCGGCGTACTTCACCGAAGCGAAGGTGGAGTTAGGAACGTTCTCCCTAATCACCATGACCGCAGTGACGGGCAGACCGTTCTTCACGCCGGCGCCCAGACTTCTGGCGTCGCCGGCCGTGCCATCAGTGGGGTCCAGCGCCAAGATGAACTCGGCATCCTCCGGGCCGAAATACTCGTATCCTTCGGCGTCCAAACCCATACCTGCCGGAAGTTCCTTCCTGATCATCATGACCGCTTCGTATTCGAACACGGTTTGACGCTTTCCCTTGTCACTCTTCTCGCCCGGGCCGGCGGGATCCGTCATCCGCATGCGCATATCACGAAGGTTGCGCAACATCGCCGGCAAAAACCCCGACTGTTGATTTTCCATGTAACCATCTCCTTCTGTGCCCGCAGGCATGGTTTAGTCGGGTGTGCCGGGAAGGGTGATGAAACTGCCCTTCCGGTATTCGGGAGATACCAAGTACTTGAGTGTCTCCCGCTGGTGAGCAACAATCCTTGAATCATCAAGATCCGAGAATCCTTGCCAGATTCCGTCTAAACTGGCCATGCCTTCGGAATCAAGCTCCAGACCGAAGACCGGCGTCAGACAGTAGCACTTGCGCCAGGACTCGGGATGGATTTCGGTGAAAAGAAACTCCAAACGATCCCAGTATCTCTGAAACAGGTCGTCTCTCTGACCGAAAATCTCCTTCAAGCTTCTGGTCAACACCTGTTCGGCCGATTGGCTGTAAACCCCGATAGATCCGACCACCTGGAATTTTCCCTCCATGGCCGGATTTATTTCGGCGCCGCCACGCTTCTTAAGCAAGAAAGTTCCCGGCTCTTCCGGCGACCGTACGATGATGTCGCAACAGTAATAGACACCGGCAATTTCAAGCCAAGGCAGAAACAGCGACCGCGGCACATACCCATTGTGGGCAACGCGATATTCGCTGATCCTGGTAGCCAGCACCTCAAAAAACGGCGCGAGCTGTTCCAAGGACGCTTCTCTCATCTCATCAAGAGTCAAAGTATTACCTCTTTCTGTGCCCGCAGGCACGGGTTACGAATGACCTCCTAAAATACCACGAAATGTCAATGAAACTTCCCTAAAACTGTCTTACACCATACTATATCATAAATTAGAAAATAAAACAAGAGCACCGTGGAATGTGCCCCTTTGTGCTCAACTGTCGATTATGGATACTGCCAATGCTTTTTCTTTTCACAAACTCTTTACTTCTCTTCTGTAGAAATCCATCTTGAGGGCGTACTCCTCTGGATTGGAGACGACCGTGTATTCGCTCATCGCGTCGGCGAAAGTCAGCAACATCAGTTCAATATAGATGCTGTTCAGAAATCTATTTTTTAGCTCCTTATGGGCTTCCTCAGAAATTTTATTATCGGGAGTGAAGAT
>Ga0209542_10010503_pt1 | contig 16671 bp, 9 predicted proteins | sample RifCSPhighO2_01_FD_184028 | JGI IMG/M metagenome (GOLD analysis project Ga0209542, IMG submission 184028) | Soil microbial communities from Rifle, Colorado - Rifle CSP2_plank highO2_0.1 (SPAdes) (version 2) | ecosystem: Environmental > Terrestrial > Deep subsurface > Rock core/Sediment ...
AGAAGAAAAAGCTAACGCTTTTTCATAAGCTCTAAAGAGCTTTCCATATACCACTAGCTAAAGCATTTGCTAAAGCGTGGTATATGGAACCTAAAAGAACAAAAAAAAAATAAATCTATTCTCTTCTGAACAATCTCAAGAATACATTAAACCACGATTCTTTAGCCTTAGCACAGTATTCATTGTAAGTTGCCCTATCTTCTTCTGAACCTGCAGTCTTGAAAGCAGATTTCCATCGGCCATCCTCACAAACCGAAGCTACATTCTTAGTACAAGTATACTTTCCCTCAACAGTACAACGACATTGTGCATCAACATCAGCTGTTTCCCACTCATTGTCCTTACATTCTGAAGCAAAGTATTCATTTCTCATTGCTGGAGAGCAGTAGAATTCTCCAGCTAAACAATCTTTTACTGGAGTGACTGGAACTGCTGTTGCCCTATCTTCAGTAGGTACTACCTCTGCTTCATATTTGACTTTACAATAATCCTCAAAATTGGCATTGATGTATGTACCATCCTGACAAAGACGTACAGTCCACGTATAAGGATCACAGCAATAGTTACCATTGTCACATTTATTGGCTGCAGCTGCTGGAGCCGGTACATTATCATTTGCTCCCCTGGCCGAATCTGATCTGCCTGCTGAAGAAGTTCCAGAACCACTTCCTCTTACACAGGCACCTAAATGACATCCGTTTTCACACCTGATGTCATATTTGTATTTTACCTCATTGTTTTCACACACAACTTCATATAACAATGGACCATCATTCATACTTCTACCACTGGAATCAGTACAATGATCAGCCCAAGTTAATACTTCATTATTTTGACTATTATATCCGGTAGCTGTTCCTTTGACAAAATAATCTTCACCGCCATCACTATCTATACAAGTAGTAGAAGCAGCAGATGTGCCAGTATTTGTTTCAGTAGCTGAACTATTCTTACAAATTCTATTCTCACATACAGATCCACTACAATCAGTTGAAACAGTACACGTCTTATCATTAGCACAAAGCGGACAATAACTTCCTCCACAGTCTACATCACTTTCACCATTGTTTTTAATACCATCGATGCACGTCTCGCCTCTGCTCCTCTTACCATCACACACATCTTTACACCAGTTAAAATATCTTGGATCGGAAGAGATATATTTGTCACAATGGAAACGACAAGCACCACTAGAATCACTCGCAGGAGGATTCCATTTACAATATTCTGGACAAGAACCACCACAATCTATTCCCGTTTCATCTCCATCTTTTGCTCTATTAGAACAAGTGCTAGGAATTCCTGATGAAGTATCAGAACTAGGAGTAGTGGTTGTTGAAGATGAAGTACTTGCTTCTTTACAATAACCTCTATCACAATTAGCACTAGCGCAATCAGTATTCAAATTACATCTCTTATTTAATCCACAAGAAGTACATTCATTTCCCCCACAATCTATGTCAGTCTCACGGTGATTATTCTTACCATCACTACAGCTATAGAATGCACCGCTGGAACAACCCAAATAACCCATTTCTGTACTTGATTTGGAAGAAGTACCCACAGTATTAGTAGACGTACAGAAGAATTCTAAAATATTACAATCACTTCCAGAACATTCTGCAGCGGCAAAATCTTGACCATATCTACTGGTCCAACAATGATCTGAATCCACCATAGTCATTTGACCAGAAGCATTGGTGGAGATTCCTCCCACTGTCAGATAATTTAAACCATTGTCCGAATCTGAACATCTATTTTCTGCGTAGACTGTTATGGTGCTAAGCATAAATAAAAAAACCATTAAAACTACAAACCTACTTTTCATTTTTACACCTCTTTTTATATAAAATTGATTAATATAACTTAGAAAGCAAGAATAAGTATATAAATTATTTGTGGTAGTGTACGTATTAAGTCCTGAAGAGAAGTGCTTGCCTGGCCGTTTAGGGTGGCGAAAATATTCATGTGAATTGGAATTCCATTTAATGTTGAGCTTAATATTTTCGCAGATGAACTTAATTCTAAAGAAGATATTAACACCCTAAACCTCTTGGCCGGGCAAGCACTTCGGTAGTAGACTTAATACGTACGTGGTAGTAGGGAAAATTATAATAAAATATAACCAACCATGGTCTAAAAGTATAAACCCCTTAATCCAGCATAAAAGCTTAAAAAGAACCTATAGTTTTGAGTATATATGAACTTTGAAAAAATCCCCCCCATTCCAGGAAGAAAAGAACTTTTAGATATTGCCTTTCGTAAAGCCAGAGAAAAGGCATCACAAAAAGAGCTTAAAGGAACTTGGATCCAGATTGCTCAGCAAAAAGAAAGTATGAAAATAGATATAGTAAAAGATACCATCGTTAGTAAGCTGGATAATATCATTAGAACTTTTCCCAGTTTTGGTCAACTTCCATTTTTTTACAATGAACTTATTATGCACACTTTAGATTATGCTACCTTGAAAAAATCCATGGGAGCCATAAATTGGGCCATCCAAAAAATACGCGCTTTCCAGCAATTATACGTCAAAAAGATTAGAAGAGAACAAAATAAGTCCCGAGTTGAGGGACTGGTACGAGAATTTTATGGCAGATTATCTTCAATCTTAAAACAAATCGATCCGCAATTGAAATATTTAGAAGCATCCAGAAAAATGATGCGTACTTTTCCCGATATCAAAGATATGTTTACGGTGTGCATATATGGTTTCCCCAATGTAGGAAAAACTACTTTTTTAAATAAACTTGCCGGAACTAATGCTAAAGTTGCTGCGTATGCTTTTACTACTACTAGTATCAATTCCGGATTCATTAAAATTGGTGAAAATAACATCCAAATATTAGATGTACCTGGAACTTTAGCCCGAGAAGAAAAACTTAATTCCATTGAGATGCAAGCAGAGATAGTATTGAAAAATTTAGCCAAGGTGGTCATATTTATATTTGACCTGAGCGGCTATTCGGGGTATTCTATTAAGAAACAAGAACAATTATACAAAAAAATAGTAAATAACAGTAATCATCCAGTTTTGGTGTATTTAAGTAAAGTGGATATCACTGAACCAGAAGATATTGAAGAATTTAAACATAAACATTTCTCCGTTGAAGAAATCAAAGAAAGGATAGATCTAATGGCAACTCGATATGAAGAAGAACGTAGGAAAATAGAAGAAAGTCAGAAGAGTGAAGAAAGTAAAGAAGAACCGCTTCCCGCCATTGATGATGATGGTGACGAAGATTCTGAGCAGTAAACTACTTTAATTTTGTTATCATGAAAATAGCTTTCAATTGTTGGTAGGGGATAGTTTCATAGTTGTGAAACTTCACAATTTCACATATAGAAAGGTTTAAAAAGAAAAAGAGTATCTTAACCATTAAATCCATGGAAAAAGAGGAGATCATATCTAGAGCACTGTCTGCCGGAACTAGAAGGCAGATTCTTCGATTATTGTCCGAGAAAGAATTAAACGTAAAAGACATTGCTGAGAAAACAGGTATGTCCATGTCTTTAACTTCAAGACATCTTACTTTCTTATCCGATTTAGGATTATTAAATGTAAGAAAAGAAGCCCCTTTCAAATTTTATAGTATTAAACTCAAAGATGTAAAAGAGTTGTTAGTAGTATATGATCGGGTGATTGGAAAACTATGAATCGCAATAGAAAAATGAAAAAAGAAAATGAAAAAATATTTATTAGTCTTGCTTTCATCACCCTATTCTTAGGTTTATTAGGTTCATTGTTTATCGTGGCCGTATCTCCTAGAACAGAAACTGTAAGTTATGACAGTTCCACTATAGAAACACAGGGAACAATAAATTCAATTATACAATATTTCTTAAAGAGAGGGAGTTCTAATTTTATTACTGGAGCAAATATAGGCCTACTTACTGCGGGAGATGATACCGGCACTGCTAATGGTTGGAACAAAACTTTCCACAGCAGTTCTACTGGAAATGATGAAGCCAGAACCATTACTGCAGACCCTTCTGGAAACATATTTGTGGGGGGGTATGGTAATAATTTAGTTGGTGGCAGTACTTCACAGGATATGTGGATCAAGAAATTTGCCACAGATGGAACTGAAAATTTAACTCATTGGAATCTTAGCTTTGATAAAACTAACAGTGATATGATCTGGGACATAGTAAGTGATATCAACGGCCAAATATATATCGCAGGAGAAGGAAATAACTTGTTTAATGCTTCAACTAATTTTGACTGGTGGATTAAAAAAATACAAGTAAATGGGACGGAAGATCTTACCTGGAATAAAACAGTATTTTCTCCATCTTCCGGAACAGATGAACCTAAAGCCATTACTATTGATAGTAATAATAATATTTTCGTGGTTGGTTATGGGAATAATTTAGTTAATGGCAACAGCCAACAAGATTGGTGGATTAAGAAATATAATAGTTCAGGCAGTGAAAACGGTACTAACTGGAATTTATCATTTGATAAAGGAAGTCAAGATGCTGCTGAAGACATAGTAATAGATTCTAGCGGAAATATTTTTGTTGCTGGAGAAGGGACCAATTTAGTCAGTCCCACTTCTGGTCAAGATTGGTGGATTAAGAAATTCCTCGCTAATGGAACTGAAGACTCAACTTGGAATAAAAGTTTTGGGACGCAAAATACTGAATTGATTTATGGAATAAAAATAGATAATTCGGGAAATTTATATATGGTGGGAAGTAGTAATAATCTAGTTAACACCTCCAGCGCAAATGATTGGTTACTTAAAAAATACAATAGTTCTGGTAGTGAAGATACTACTAATTGGAATAAATCATTTGAGGGAAGAGGCAAAAGTGCCAATGATGAGGCATACGACTTAGTCATAGATAGTAATAATAACGTGTATGTGGTAGGTTATGCTGGTAGCTTAACCAATTCATCTAGCAGCAACGATTGGTGGATTAAAAAATATAATAGTTCTGGAAGTGAGGACACTACCAATTGGAACTTATCTTTTGATGGAAAAAATAATAATGGCGATATTGCGTATAAAGCGTTGATTAATTCCAGTAATTTATATATTGCTGGTTCTGGAAATAACCTTAATAGTTCTACCAGCGTAAATGATTGGTGGATTAAGCAAATAAATACCACCACGGATCCAACTGATTGTGGAACTATTACTTCATCTCTTACATTAACAGGGAATAAAACAGCCACCGGTAATTGTTACATCATAGGATCAAATAATATCATTATTGATGGTTCTGGCTTTTCTATCACTAGTAATGGCAGCGGAATGGGAGTAAATAATACAGCAGGATATTCCAATGTAACTATTAAAAATTTGATAATAAACAACTTTTCAACGGGGATTTATTTAAACAATTCTGTAAACCACACTATTTGGAATAATACCATTCAGTCAGTTAATGCTAGCGATTCTCCCGGAATTAAGTTAATTAGTGTCAATAATTCTAACCTCAGTTTTAATAATATTACTATAATTGGAATAAATACAAATGCTATATACTTTGGAAGTTCTAATAATAATCTGATTTATAAAAATAATATTTTAACACTAATGAGCGGTTCAACCGTTTTCAGTTCAAACACTTCCTCTTACAATAATATTACTTCAAATAATATTACATTTTATAGTGCAGTTACTGGAATTGATGTTAATGAAAACGCTGTTTCTTACTTGATCTCTTCCAACACCATTTTATACCAAGGAACGGGAACAGGTGTGGGAATTGATATGGATGCCATAAATGATTCCACTATAATTAATAATAATATTACTGCTAATACCGGAGTTAGAATAACTGCCTCTGCCCCCATGTATTCAAACAACAATACCATCGAATCTAATTCCATCGTAACCGTGGGTAGTTCGGATTATGGAATTAGTCTGGGCCAATTTGGTTACAGTTGGTGGGATGTTAATAATACTTTAATTTTAAATAATAATATTACCGCCACACATTATTTAATTTATGATAATTCATCAGATAGTCAAATCCAAAAATTAGTTTATAATAATTCTTTTGGGGAGATAAGATGGATTGATAATGGCAGCGGTAGTTTCCTAAGAGGATTGGACTTAAATATGACTCAAAGAGGAGTATTTGGATTGGGTTCACAAATATTTATAGATAATAATACCGTGGCTCTGAATACTTCCGTGTTCAAAATGGGAGTGAATAAAATAAATTCTAGTGCGAATATCACTGTTTATACTTTAAACAATTGGTCTTCCATCAATCAAATAAGTTTCTTAAGCAATTATACTACTAACAGTTCGGAAATAAGACAAAAAGGAACTAACTGTACCAATTGTTTCATAACTAGTTTCTCTAGCGGAACTCTATTGTTCAATGTTACTTCATTCAGTAGTTATGCCGGGGATAGTATTGGTGGTGTTGATTCTACTAATCCTTCCGTCTTTTCCCTCCTCCCCGCAAATAATGAAATAGTTAATCCCGTCCAAACTATTGAAATTTCAGCAAACGTAACAGATGACATAGGAGTACAGTTAGTTTCCGCAAATATCACTTCACCCAATGGTACCATTATAAATTTAACTTTAAGTAACGGAACTGGTTTTTCTACTAAATTCAATAATTCCTACACTATCTCTAATTTACTAGGAACTTACACTATTAGTTTCTTTGCCAACGACACTAGCAACAACATCAACTCTACTGAAACTACAAATTTTATGGTTTATTCAGTAGACTCAGAAACTTCAGATCTAACTCAATGGCTGATGTTTGGAAGATATTTGAATCATACGAGGTGGGATGGAGTTTCTTTCCCAACGATTAGTGGATTAAGTAATACTAGTTTTACGACCGGCGGGGATATATACTCTGCCTCACCCGTCGTGGTTAATGGTTATGTTTATGTTGGTAGTAGTGATAATACTTTTTACCAGTTGAATGCGTCCAATATTTCACAAAAAATTTCTAATTTTACTACTGGCGGCACCATTTACCCTTCTTCCGCAGTAGTTAATGGTTATGTTTATGTTGGCAGTAATGATAACAAGGTGTATCAATTAAGCGCTTCTGATGTATCTCAACGGATTGCTAATTTTACCACCAACAGTTGGATTAAATCTTCCCCTGCCGTAGCTAATGGTTATCTCTATGTTGGCAGCTTAGACTTTCAGATTTATCAATTGAATGCATCAAATATCGCCCAAAAAATTTCGAATTTTACAACTCTTGATTCAATTGAATCCTCTCCAGCCGTATCCAATGGTTATGTTTATGTTGGAAGTTGGGATAATACAATATATCAATTAAACGCAACTAACATCTCCCAACAAATATCTAGCTATACTACAAACGATGACGTGTATTCCTCTCCAGCTGTAGCTAATGGGTATGTTTATGTTGGTAGCGATGATAACAATGTATATCAGTTAAATGCCTCTAACATTTCGCAACAAATCGCTAATTTTACTGGAGCTGGAAATATAATCCGCTCGTCTCCTGCCATAGCTAATGGTTACGTTTATGTTGGAAGCTATGATAATAAAATATATCAATTGAATGCTTCCAACATTTCGCAACATATTGCTAATTTTACTACGGGCTATTATGTGCCTTCTTCTCCCACAATAGCTAATGGTTATGTTTACGTGGGAAGTTATGATAATAAAGTATATCAATTGAATGCTTCCAACATTTCGCAACACATCGCCAATTTCACTACCGGTGATGATGTTCAATCCTCTCCAGCTGTTGCCAATGGTTATGTTTATGTTGGGAGTGCAGATAATAAAATCTACCAGTTAAATGCTTCCAATATTGCTTCCGGTGTTATCAGCGGCGATACTGCTCCCCCTTCAGTCTCCGGAGTATTACCAATACAAAATACTACATTCAATGTATCTCAAACGGTAATTATTGCTGCTAATGTTACCGATGATGTGAATGTATCAAGAGTATTTGCTAATGTTTCCGAACCAAATGGAACAATCAAAAATATTGAATTAACATACAGATCAGCGGATTTATACAATACCACTTTCACGGCTCCAGCTTTGATTGGTTCGTACAATGTAACTTTTATCGCCAATGATTCATCAAATAATATCAATAGTACAGTAACGACTAATTTCACAGTATTAGATGTGGTAAATCCATCTGTATCAGGAGTATTACCTATTCAAAATACTACGTTCAATGTATCTCAAACGGTAATTATTGCTGCTAATGTTACCGATGATGTGAATGTATCAAGAGTATTTGCCAATGTTTCAGAACCAAATGGTACTATCAAAGTTGTTGAATTGACTTACAGATCAGCTAATTTGTATAATACTACTTTCACTGCGCCAAATTTAACTGGAGGATATAACATTACTTTCATTGCTAATGATTCATCGAATAATATAAATAGTACGGTAATTACTAATTTCACCGTTTTAGATGTAATTAATCCATCTGTGTCAGGAGTATTGCCTATCCAAAATACTACTTTCAATGTATCTCAAACTGTTATCATTGCCGCTAATGTAACTGATGATGTCAATGTATCAAGAGTATTCGCCAATGTTTCAGAACCAAATGGTACAATAAAAATAGTTGAACTACTATTTGACTCAGGAAACAGATATAACACTACTTTTACCGCACCAAATCTCACTGGAGGATACAATGTTACGTTCATTGCTAATGATTCGTCAAATAATCAAAATAGAACTATCACTACCAATTTCAGTGTTTTGGATGTGACAAATCCTTTAGTTTCTGGAGTGTTGCCTATTCAGAATAGTACGTTTAATATTTCTCAAACAGTAATTGTCGCTGCTAATGTTACAGATGATGTGAATGTATCAAGAGTATTTGCTAACATTTCAGAGCCTAATGGTACAATTAAAGTAGTAGAATTAGTATTTGACTCAATAAATAGATATAATACTACTTTCACTGCGCCAAATTTAACTGGAGGATACAATGTAACGTTCATTGCTAATGATTCATCGAATAATATCAATAGTACGGTAACGACTAATTTCACCCTATTAGACGCGGTAAATCCTTCCGTCTCAGGAGTATTGCCAATACAAAATAGTACGTTTAATGTATCGCAAACGGTGATAATAGCAGCAAATGTGACAGATAATTATAATGTTTCCAGAGTATTTGCCAATATCTCTGAACCGAATGGTACTATCAAAGTGGTTGAACTAACTTACAGATCTGCAGATTTATACAATACCACGTTTACTGCTCCTAATCTCACGGGAGGATATAATGTGACTTTCATAACAAATGATTCGTCTAACAACATAAATACAACTGTAACTACTAATTTTACAATTTTAGATATAATAAATCCATCGGTATCAGGAGTGTTACCCATTCAAAATAGTACATTCAATGTATCTCAAACAGTGATTATTGCTGCTAATGTTACCGATGATGTAAATGTCTCCAGAGTGTTTGCTAATATTTCAGAGCCTAATGGTACTATCAAAGTAGTAGAATTAACGTATCGTTCTGTAGATAGATATAATACTACTTTTACTGCTCCTACCCTCCTTGGCAGGTATAACATAACTTTCATCGTTAATGATTCAACAAATAATATCAACACCACTATTACTACAAATTTCACCGTATTAGATGTAGTAAATCCATCAGTATCAGGGGTATTGCCAATACAAAACAATACTTTCAATGTGAGTCAAACAGTGATTATTGCTGCTAATGTTACCGATGATGTAAATGTCTCCAGAGTGTTTGCTAATATTTCAGAGCCTAATGGTACTATCAAAGTAGTAGAATTAACGTATCGTTCTGTAGATAGATATAATACTACTTTTACTGCGCCAAATTTAACCGGAGCATACAATATAACTTTCATTGCTAATGATTCGTCAAACAACATAAATACAACCCTAACTACTAATTTCACTGTTTTAGATGTAGTAAATCCATCGGTATCGGGAGTATTACCAATACAAAATACTTCTTTCATTGTAAATCAAACTGTAATCATTGCTGCCAATGTTACTGATGATGTAAATATATCTCGAGTCTTCGCCAACGTATCTGAACCGAATGGAACGATTAAAGTGGTTGAACTGACTTATAAATCTGCAAATTTATACAATACTACTTTTACTGCGCCAAACTTAACCGGAACATACAATGTTACGTTCATTGCTAATGATTCATCGAATAATTTGAACAGAACTATTAACACCAACTTTAGTGTTGTCAATGAATCTAGTTCCTCTTCTTCTAATGGTACCTCTACAGAAGCGGGAACATCGGGGGGTGGGACTTCTGGTGCAGGAGGTAATTGTGCACAAGGATATACTATGGTAGATGGAAGTTGTGTGAAGAATAAACTACCAACTTTACCAACACCGCCCGAAGAAGTCCATGTGACTACACCGATCATTGAAGAACCGGTAGTTGAAATTGAAACACCTCCTGCCAACAGAACCGCTCCGAGAGCACTAGTAGGTATGGCCTTCTTCAGTGGAACCGGTATTCTCTTTTCAGAATATGGATTATATTTAATTTTATTAGTTATATTTACTATCCTGCTAATATTAATATATGGAAACAGAGAAAAAATAGCAGCATTCTTTTCCAAGAAAGAAAAACAACAGCCAACAATACTTTCATCCAAGATTACTACCATTGCTCCAGTCAAGAAAGAATTTGAAATTTTCAATAGATTAAAATTATTCATGCAAACTTTATTCAAATTGAGATGGTACTTAGTCGCAAGTGTTATTATCCCCATAATAATCATAGCAACTTACTTGTATTGGTCAACATTAGTAAAAGCCCAGAAATATCTCTTCGAACTAATAAGCAAATATAGCACTTATCTCTTAATAGTAATATTAATCCTAGTTTCAGTATCATTGATATATGTAATAGCTAGCTGGATCATAGAGGGATTGAAGAAGCGCCCAGTTAAACCAAAAGATATCTTAAAAACAACTACACCAATTCAAAAACCAATATTTACTAAGCCAATAGTTGAAGGAATACATCTAGAAAATGAATTTGATAAGATAGATAGAAAAATCCAAGAATTGACTTCATATGGTCGGAGAGTTATTGAAGAAAAACCAAGAGAGAATATTTTGCTTCCACTAAAACAAAGAATAGCCGGCGGAGCTGAAAAACAAAAAGCTAAAATCGCCATTCCCATTAAAAAAATGGAAATAAAAGTTAAAGCTAAACAAAGAAGTAAAGAGTCTTGGGATGATGAGTTTGAAAAAGTAAATCAAAAATTGAAAACCATAGAGGAAACCGGCAGGGAGAGAAATGTGCTTAGTGGGATGGGGAATAAGAATCTAATGGTTAAAAAAGGAATAAAAGAAATCATGTTAGATCGAGAATTGGAAGAGTTAAACCGGGACTTACAGGGATATAAGAAAGATAGACCAACTAAGACTATCATAGCAGAAAATAAGAAAAGCGAATTTGAGGATGAATTACAAAAGATAGAAGATAAATTGCAACATTTAGAAAAACACCCTCTTCAGAACAAAGCTGAAAAGCAAAAAATAAGCGAAACATTAAACAAACAGTTGAATAAAATCCCACCTATCAGAAAAGATATCAACCACATAAAGTTAGATCAAGAATTGGATAAGTTAAAATTAGAGGTTAGTGGTTTAAATAAAAATAAACCGATTTTGAATAAACCCATAAATAAAGAAAACAAAGAAGAACTAGAGGAAGAATTAAGAAAGGTTGAAGATAAATTACAACATATGGAAGAACCAAGATCCAAATTTAAGATAATTACCTCTTCCCCTAGGTTGAGGATGCTTGGAAATGCCAAACCCAGTGCCATTACAAAATCATACGGAAAGAAGAAAAAAATTAAGAAGTAAATAGTTATTAGCCCAAACTAACTCTATTAAAAACAATTAAAGACAATTAAAGATTCTTTTTGGCTTTTTCCATCAAAGGCATAACTGCTATTACTTCCTCTTTAGTCATTCTTCCTAACTTGGCAAAAGAATATTCTCCTGCTGCACTTTTGTTCTCCCTTCCTAATTGAAGTTTAGGTGTTCCACCATTGTATGAAAATACAGCTACGGTAATTCTACTTCTCTCAAATTCTATAGACTCTGAAAATAATTCTTTGTCTAAATTCTTGTCAAATCCTGGCATTTTTAATTTCCTCCAAATATTCTATTAACTCATTTCACATTAAATGATTAATGATTGATTATTTTAAATTTGTTTGGTTAATATTATTGAATTATCAAATATCCAAATTAACCACATCTGCCGCGTGTTTCTCGATGAAATCTCTTCGTGGTTCAACTTCATCTCCCATCAATACGGTAAACATCTGATCAGCAGCCACTGCATCTTCAACCGCTACTCTCTTTAATGATCGAGTAGTGGGATCCATAGTAGTTTCCCATAATTGTTTGGGATTCATTTCACCCAGACCTTTGTAACGTTGAATGGTAATTCCTTCTCCTAATTCCTGATTAATTTTTTCTTTTTCTACATCGTTATAAACATAATTTATGTGTTTTCCTTTTTGCATGCGATAGAGGGGAGGCATGGCAATATACACATGTCCTTGTTCCACCAATGGTTTCATATAACGATAAAAGAAAGTTAACAATAGAGTCATAATATGTGATCCATCTACATCAGCATCGGTCATGATGATTACTTTATCATAGCGTAGTTTAGCAACATTAAATTCTTCGCCAATACCAGTTCCCAGAGCCATAATCATAGCCAAGATTTCCCTATTTTCCATCATCTTATGCAGACGTGCTTTTTCTACATTGAGAATTTTACCTCTTAATGGAAGTATGGCTTGAAATTCACGATTACGACCTTGCTTGGCTGATCCTCCTGCAGAATCTCCTTCCACAATATAAATTTCACAATGTTTAGGATCTCGATTGCTGCAATCAGCTAATTTTCCAGGTAAGCCTGCTCCATCCAAAGCGCTTTTTCTTCGAGCTAAATCACGAGCTTTTCGAGCAGCTTCCCTAGCCATGGCTGCTTCAAGACATTTTCCGGCAATAAGTTTACCAATTTGAGGATGTTCTCCTAAATAAATGTTTAATTCGTCATAAACTATGGAACTTACAATTCCAAACACTTCACTATTTCCTAATTTGGTTTTAGTTTGTCCTTCAAATTGTGGTTCTTGAACTTTAACCGAAATAACTGCAGTAAGACCTTCTTTCAAATCATCACCAGTTAATTTGACTTCTTCTTTGCTATTGGAAACAGATTTAGCGATGTTATTTAAAACTCGAGTAAGAGCGGTTTTAAAACCAGAAAGATGGGTTCCACCTTCAATGGTATTAATATTATTAACAAAAGAGAATACATTTTCTTGATAGCCAGAGTTATAACGCAGAGAAACTTCCACTACTACTTCATCTTTAGTTTTTTCAAAATAAACTACTTCATGCAGGGGCACTTTATTTTTATCTACGAAAGCGACGAACTCTTTAATTCCCCCTTCATATTTGAAGAGATCTTGTTTGTTCTCTTCTCTTTCATCCGTTAGGACTATTTCTATTCCTTTGTTTAAGAAAGCTAATTCTCTTAATCTGGTGGCTAGAACGTCATAATGGTAAGATATTTCTGTAAAAATAGAAGAATCAGGTTTAAATGTAACTGTAGTTCCCGTTTCAGTTGCATCGCCTATAATTTGTAATTGGTCAATTGGATCCCCTTGAGAATAATGCTGGATATATACTTTGCCGTTGCGTCGTACTTGGACTTCCAAAGCCATGGATAAAGCATTGACTACACTTAATCCTACCCCATGCAATCCCCCAGATACTTTATAGGAACTCTTATCGAATTTTCCACCGGCATGGAGTTTAGTTAGAGCTACTTGAACAGCAGGAATACCTAATTGCTGATGCATATCCACCGGAATTCCTCGCCCATTATCTATAACTGAAACAGAATTGTCAGGATGGATAATTACCATAATTTTAGTACAATACCCCGCTAGAGCTTCATCGATGGAATTATCAACAATTTCATATACTAAGTGATGAAGACCCCTAATACTGGTGTCTCCAATATACATACCTGGACGTCTTCTTACTGCTTCTAATCCTTCTAAAACAGTAATAGAAGAAGCGCCGTAGGTGTTGGGAGCAGTGGGTACGGAAGCATTTTCAGGCATATTAGATGTTTCAAGGACAGTTAGAGGAATATCTGTGGGAGTAGATTCAGCAATAATTGGAGCGGTAATTTCAACCAATGGCTCATTTATGATAACCTCAACTGGATTTAGAGCAGGAACATCAATTGCTTCTGTTGGATTTTCTGGTTCACTAGCTGTAAGTTCATTGGTATTTGGCTGCTTTTCAAGCAAATTTGGTACGTTTTCTTCAGTCATTTTTGGACCTAAGGGATAGTTAATTGGTAATATTATTCATTTTTAGTTTATAGAGGATAAAAGGTAATAAATTGGAGAGTTTTATGGTTTATAAATGTGTCGGAAAATTAGACTGTTAGTCGCTAAAAATGAAAACATTTTTACTGCTAGTTTTTGGTTTGTGGTAATATTTAAATACCCCTACAATATTCTTAAAACATGGCAAAAAAAAGAGGTAAGCATAAACATTTTAATGTCTATTTTTTTGTAGGAATGATGGGTATTTTTTGCGGTATGCTTTTGGGTATTATTTATGAAGGCGGGCAAAGTAATTTGGTAAGTGGTGCAGTTGTGGTCCAAAACGGCCAGCTAAATCAGATGGAGGCACAACAGAAAGGCAATCCTAATTACGGTGCTTTAAGTGGAACTTTAACTTTCATCATCAATGGAACTAATGGTCAAGCCATATCTACCGATCCCGGTGCTAACTTTGTGTTATATTTCTCTAGGCACAATATTGAAGATTGGGATCTAGTCAAAACTGATAGTGATTCTTATTCAGGTACATTAACTGGAGTAGATGCAGATAATTCCGGAAGTACTTGTACTAATAGTGATTACAGCACCATTGCAAAATATTATGATACCAACAACAATGATGTTAAAAATACTGAAGAGAAAGAAATTTATGCTATAACTACTGATTCTAGCGGCTGTTTCGCAGTAAAAATGCCCCCTGGCAGCTATGATATTTACGGATAAGTGGATTTGAATAAAAATGGAACTACAAGAAGATATTGAAGAGGATACGGAACATAATTATAAGAAATGGATCATCATATCGTTGATTCTAGTAGTTATTGTGACCATTAATTTTGTAGTATTTAAAAATTCCTCTTTATTTTCAGAAATAGAAGCAACTACAGCAAAAACTTTTGCTTTAAGTACGGAAGAATCTTCTGCCACTTCAACTAATTCCACCTACGTACCTCAGAAAATAGGTTCAGTAGAAGTTATAAGTGGATCTACTAATCATATTGATATTAAAGGAAGTTAGAGTATTAGTTGTAAAATTGTTCCTAAAGCAAACTTCCATCCATCATCACTACTACTTCTTTTGGCAAAGTTTTTCCAGGAAAACCAGAAGCCATCACCCGACCATAAGCACCTACGTTACTTATCATTAGAATATCATCTTCTTTAACAGGAGGTAGTTTCCGATTATAGCCCAAAAAATCTGATTGCAATACCGTATTCCCGCGTATGTCATACCATTCTTTAGTTCCACTTTTGCCAACTACTTCAATGGGATGTTCTGCACCATAAAGCAAGGGACGAACAAAATCCCCAAACCCAGCATCGATAGCAATCTGCTTTTTTCCATCAAGCTGTTTAACATTAGTAACCTTAGTGTATAATTTTCCTGCTAAAGCCATAATGGATCTTCCCGGTTCTATTTTCATTCTAATCTGCCTACCAAAAAATGTAGATAACTCCCTCATTACTGTTCCATAATACCCACTAACAACACTTAAATCTAATTCTAAACCAAATCCACTTCCAAAATTAACATATTGTAAATCAGGAAATTTTCGAGCTTGTTGAGAAAGGTAATCTGCAAATTGAGCAAAAGGCTCTGGTTCATTTATATTGGAAGCAAGATAACCATGAAATCCAATAACTCTACTTCCACTAGCAGCTGCTAGACTTTTAATTCGATCAAAATATTGTTCGACAATGCCTACATTGGAATTTTTAGAGGAGTTGGTAGTTTGCCGAGGAAGCTTAAACTCGGGCATTCTTACCCGAATTCCTAAATCATTTCCTATACGACAATATTTTTCCACTTCTTCGACAGAATCTAAATTTAGGGAGATCTTTTCTGTTACTAATGTTTCCAAAGTTTTAGGATCTAACCCCACTGAAGTAAAATAAATTTTATCTCTGCTAAATCCAGCGTTGCTAGCTAAGTCTAATTCTGAGAGTGAATTGATTTGAACACCCCCACCCATCTCTTGTATAATTCTTAAAATAAAGGGATTGTTATTGCACATAACCGCATAGTGTATCTCTGCTTCAGGAAAAGTGTTGGTGATAGAATGATAATTATGTCTTACTATTTCTTCTTCATAAACATAAAGAGGAGTGCCGAATGTGTTCACTAATTGGAATATATTCTCTGGTTTCATGTTTTTTATAGCTCATTATTATTCCTCAAAACATTCTTCTAAAAATATAGTGAACAATTAAGCTTTAGACGTCAGTTTAATCTTTTACCCCCAACTGTATGGGACTACTTCAATCCCGCCAGAAGATCGGGAAGAATTTTA
>Ga0209542_10010506_pt1 | contig 16667 bp, 19 predicted proteins | sample RifCSPhighO2_01_FD_184028 | JGI IMG/M metagenome (GOLD analysis project Ga0209542, IMG submission 184028) | Soil microbial communities from Rifle, Colorado - Rifle CSP2_plank highO2_0.1 (SPAdes) (version 2) | ecosystem: Environmental > Terrestrial > Deep subsurface > Rock core/Sediment ...
TTAGATTAAACCGCACGCCGCACCCCTTGTGGTGCTCTCCCGCCAATTCCTTTAAGTCTACTGACTTTTGAACATTTTGATTTTCAAAAAGTTTCAGCCTTGCGACCGTACTTCCCAGGCGGTGTACTTAATACCTTCGCTTCGACACTGCGTATTCTCGAAGAATAGGCAACATCTAGTACACAGCGTTTACGGCTAGGACTACTCGGGTAATTAGCTGGATTATTTTTGATGATAGATTCAACCTTCATTAATAGATTTTTAGTAATTTTTTATCTGCAAACAAACACCATAAATGAAAATTAAACTGCAAAAACTCCAGAATCTAATCCGGTTTGCTCCCCTAGCTTTCGTTCCTCACCGTCAGACCCGTTCTAGTGGAGCGCCTTCGCCACGGGTGGTCCTCCTGAGATTATAGCACTGTAAGTGCTGTATGCTGGTTCAGCATACAGCCCATTTTACCGCTCCCTCAGGAATACCCTCCACTCCTCCCGGTCTCTAGATCAGTAGTATCTCAAGCGCGCCGTTTTGTTAAGCGCAACGATTTCACCCAAGACTTACTGATCCGGCTACGAACGCTTTAGGCCAAATAAACGTGATTGCCACTTGTGGCGCAGGTGTTACCGCGGCGGCTGGCACCCGTCTTGCCCACCACTTATTCGCCAAACTATTTGCATTTGGCAAAAGCCTAGGCATTGCCTAAGCACTGGGAGTTCCCTTATCGCACTTACGTACATTGTAAAGGTTTCGCGCCTGCTGCACCCCGTAGGGCTAGGGTCAGTGTCTCAGTACCCTTCTCCGGGCTACCGCTCTCACGGCCCGTACTGATCAAAGGTTTGGTAGTCCGTTACACTACCAACAGCCTAATCAGCCGCCAACTCATCCTTAGGCATTACTTTTCAATTCAAGAACATTCCAGTATCGAGAACCTATCTGGTTTTAACCTCAGTTTCCCAAGGGTATCCCAGACCTAAAGGCAGATTATTGACGTGTTACTGAGCATTCAGCCTGTGCTCTTGCGAGCCCTCTGACTTGCATGGCTTAATCGAACTCCCATAGCAGCAATCTCCCGCAGGATCAACGGGAACTAACTTGTAAAATTTATAGTGATGTATTTTATCCTTGTTTATTTTCCGATCGCATTGTAGGAATTGTTTTTCGTCCAAAGTTAATTGGATCACCTAAATCATACTCAAGATTAATTGAGTATACATTTTGTTTTATTCTGTTAACGAGGCTTATTTATAAAGATATCGGAAATTTGTATTTTTTCTGAATCTTTCCCTGAATTTAATAGTTTGAATCAATTTTGAATCAGGAGATATTAATTTGGAACTAAAATAAGTCAAAAAAAACCGCCCACCACTGGTGATCGCCTGCCGGCTCAATATAAGAAACCCCCAGGAAATAGTATAGTTCTATTTTGGCAGATTCTAATGCTCCTTCAAGCGAGCCATAAGCATAAAAAGATTGAATGGCATGGCCGGAAGCCCCGGTAATATCGGCAAAGGCAAGAATAGTTTTATCGAAGGCATAATCAGAAAAATGGTTCCATAACTGGGCGGGAATTTCATTAAAATGAAAAATAAAGAGTTGTTGTTGAGGACTAATCTTCCGTTCTGGAACTAGAGGAACTAAATCACCATCCAAAACATACCTCTTTATGCCGCCTCAATCTTACGTCGGCGCTTGGCCTTCTTTATTTTTTTGCGCTGCCATTTCCAGCGCATTTGACCCTTTTTCTTCCAACGACGCGAACTTCTTTTCATCTGTACTAATGAAGCGCTAGGTATTTTATAAACATTCCGGTTAAAAAATTATAAATGTTGTCTAATTAAATGTTGTCTAATAAATAACCGCTACTACCACTCCCTCTATATTTTCAAATCTCACTTTAATTGGATCGGCAAGAGTATTATTATCACCCTGCACTCGATAATAAAAACCATTTTCGTCTTCATTGATTTCAATTACCCTGTGGATGATAGAACCGTATTTCGTTTTATAAGAAACCACGTCTCCAATTTTTATCTGTTCAGGAAATTCCGGCTTAACTTCAATAGCATTGCTGCGCTCATCAATAAAAGGGTCCATGGAATTGGTATCAGTAAATTTAGCCCAGGTCGGGTTTAAAACATTGATAATTACTTGGTCACTAGTTACAGTTATTTCCTGCTCAGTAATCCAATCGCTGGGAGAAAATCTTTCTGGAGAAGAAAATAAATTAAATTCAGTTAAAGAATAAGCTGTGGCCGAAATGAGAACGATCAATAATAAGAATAAAAATAGAATTAGTAATTTTAATTTAAACATTTACCTGTTCTTGGAAAGATTATTTTTAAAGGTTTGTTAGAAATATTCTCACAATGCAGACTCTAATTGGCTTTAGAGAGAATTAATGTACGGAGAAAGATGCGTGGCCTTAGTAGCAGAAACAAGAACTAGCTTTAATCATGTTCGGTATGATTTCTTTGAATTTAGACGGAATTTTGGATGAAAAATAAAAGTAATTTAATAAAAGTAATTTTCTACAGCAAACATTTTATATAATTCTGCCATCTTATTAAAGCAATGGATTTCCAAAAACTGGCAGAAGTATATGAAGAATTGGAAAAAATTTCCTCAGGCAACCAAATGCGGGAAATTTTGGCTGATTTTTTTAAGAAGGTTCCTAATGAATATCTGAAAATAGTTGCTTATCTTACCTTAGGGCGAATTGCTTCCGAATATGAAGCTGTTAATTTAGGGATGGCTGAAAAATCGGTGCTAAAAGCCATCGCCAAAGCCGGCGCAAGCGAATCGGCTAAAGTCCTGAAGATCATGCAGCAAAAGGGAGATGCAGGATTAGCGGCGGAGGAAGTACTGCATAGAAAACCCAGAACCCTGATTTCAGTTAAGCCTCTTATGATTCAGGATCTCTTTGAGGGACTGCATAAAATCGCCCGAACCACCGGCGCTGGATCACAGGAAGCCAAGAGCAATATTTTAGTCTCATTATTACAACGAACTTCAGCTAAAGGCGCTAAGTATGTAACCAGAATCGTTTTAGGAATGCTGCGAATGGGTGTTGGAGACATGACCGTTCTTGACGCCTTAGCCCTGGCCTTTACTGGAGAGAAAAAAAATAAAGAGATTCTAGAGAAAGCTTACAATATTTGCCCGGATGCGGGAATTATCGCTGAAACGCTGGTAAAAAAAGGCTTGGCCGGGCTGGAAAAAATGGAAATTCATGTTGGCAGGCCGATTAAAATGATGCTGGCCCAGCGCGTTGATGCCTGGGAAGAAATTTCCAAAAAAATACCTGAGGGATTGGCCGTGGAAGGAAAATATGATGGAGAACGAGTCCAAGCCCACAAAAGTAAAGAAAAAATCACCTTATTCTCGCGAAGATTAGAAAACATTACTGAACAGTTTCCTGATTTGGCGGAATACTTAATAACGGAAATTAAAGCTAAAGAATTTATATTAGAAGCAGAAGTAATTGCTATCAATGAGCAGGGGAAGCATCAGCCCTTTCAACTATTAATGCAGCGACGGAGAAAACATGATGTGGCTGAGTATGTTAAAAAAATACCAGTTCAGGCTAAAGTCTTTGATTTATTATATTTAAATGGAGCTTCTTTGCTGCAGGAAAGTTATGAAAAACGATATGAACAGCTGGGAAAAATTATTCCTAAAAGCAAGCATTTGGCTTTAAGCGACCGTTTAGTAAATCCAGAATTGCCGGCATTAAAACAATTCTTTGATAAAATGCTGAAAGAAGGCTATGAAGGCATTATGATTAAATCTCTTTCCGGCGAATACCAGGCCGGCGCCCGCGGCTGGAATTGGATTAAATGGAAGAAGGAATACGTGAAAGAGCTGGGCGATACTTTTGATTTGGTAATTGTTGGAGCTTACCATGGCCAGGGAAGAAGAAGCGGGGCGTATGGCGCGCTGTTATGCGCAGCTTATAATCAGAAAGAAGATAAATTTGAAACCGTCTGCAAGTTAGGAACAGGATTAACCGATGAAGCGCTGGAACAATTGCCTAAACAATTAAAAAAATATCAGCTTAGCAAAAAGCCAGCCAGGGTGGATGTTAAAAAAGAGCTCGAGCCAGACATTTGGTTTGAGCCGGCAGTGGTAGTGGAAGTATTGGCAGCCGAAGTTACCAAAAGCCCTGTTCATACTTTAGGCTACGCTTTAAGATTTCCGCGCTTTATTCGTTTTAGAGAAGACAAGAATTCCGAACAAGCTACTACTAAAAAAGAAATAGTGGGGATGGCTAAATAAGTAACTTGTTGGCATAAATACTGTAGTTATTATCCCTAGTAACTGACATTAATTTTTAAACAATAAATAGCAGTTACTATCTACAACAGACGTAACTAATGGTATAAAAATTTATGTCTTTTAGTATAAATGTTGGCAAATCTTTTTAAACAATCATTGATTCTATAGTTGATGTTAAAGGATATTGTAACACAAGCTGTAAGCGAAGCTGGAAGTTATGCATTAAGCCGCATTGGAAATTTTGGCGAAGTTAGAAATAAATCTCCCAAAGATTTTCTTACAGAAGTTGATGAAGGCGCAGAAAGAATGATCATTGACAGAATTAGAAAACAAGTTCCTGGTGCTGGATTTTATGGTGAAGAGTTTGGACGACAAGGACATGGAAAATATTTATTTGTAATCGACCCCATTGACGCTACTACAAATTACATTAAAGGAATACCTCTGTTTGATATTTCTGTGGCTGTGTATGAAGGAAATCAAAGTATTTTAGGAGTAATTGCCTGCCCCAGGCTAGATGAACTATATGTTGCCGAAAGAGGAAGCGGCGCATGCCTTAATGGGCAAAAAATTCAGGTTTCAGATGTTACAGAATTGAACCGAGCAATAGTGGGGTGGAATAGAAGCAATCATCCTCCCGAAATCTTGGAGTCATCAAAAAGAATGCTTTCAAAAATTCTGGATACGGCTGCAACATTTAGAGTATTTGGAACTGGCGGTTTAGATTATTGTTATCTTGCAAAAGGAAGTTTTGATGCATGTATTACTCCGCTTGCTGAACCGTTCCATAGCGCAGGTTATATTATCATGGAAGAAGCTGGAGCAAAAGTTACTGATTATGAAGGAAGACCTCCTAGTTTAGAATCAAAAACGATAGTCGCAGCAAATCCAAGATTACACCAACAGATTCTCAATCTTGTTAAAGCCTGAACAAAGCAATTTGCTTTACTGATCATTAAGATGAACATGCTGTGTTGCATAAATACAAAATAAACAATCAATACATAAACAATCAATAATTACAGAAAGTCAGAGTTTGATTAAAATATTTTAGCGATTTTTGATTAAAAGTTGAATTATGCAACACCGCAAGATGAACATTAAGAACTGTTATTTTGTTTCTGATATCAGCGAATAGTCTGTGGAATTGGCCGGGAAGTGCAAATGCCGGACTTTTTCTTTCCCGCTTCCTGATTGACCATCTCTGCATTGCCCTGTTCATCAATAGATACATAAACCGTATCTTGGATGCAGTCGTTATTGTAATCAATCCGGCAGATCATGCGCTTAACCTGTTCATTGCTCTTGGGAGGAAGCATGACACAAAAATCTTCCAGGCCATCACTATTAATATCTTCTATATTTAACCTTATTTCCTGCAGTGTTTCATCTATCCCCTGCATTTTACCGCCTTGAACACCAGAATTATAACTGTTCTTGATTCTTTGCTGATATTCCCGATGGGAAAAATAACCTAACCCCGACGCCCCTATAACTGCGGCAGTCAACCCTATGAACAGTTTTCCTGCCTTAATCATATCTGCAAAAGAGAGCCTGAGTTATTAGAACTTCTTGGTAATGCCTTATATGCAACATATGTATTCTATCAAAATATGGTTAAAGAAGATATAATCGATATTAGAGAATGCAAAATAGCCAGAGTTGAGACGATTTCCCGCACATTCAGGACTTCCTTGACCGGTCAACAGTCCAAAATTTCCAATACGGTTCCTGCCACCACGAATGGAATTTAAGGCCAATTCTTCCTTTAAAGGATATTTCCAATAAATGGTCGTCCAGAACATGCCTTAAGGTTGATCTTCTGGGTTCAGGAAGCTGCGGATCGTAAGGATCGAAACCTGTACTTAACATAACCATTCTTCCAATCCCGTCTTCAGTTGGTTGAATTCGCTCATAAGCCAGAGAGAATCCTTTAACAGTGTCTGACCCATAATCTTCTAAAGGAAAATGAAATACAGAGAGAATCCTTTAACAGTATCTAACTTATAATCTTTTAAAGGAAAATGAAATACATTTTCAGAATCGATTAAAAGAGATAATCCGGAAGATTTCTTATGAAAATCTAATTTTCTGCCTTCCAGATTTTCATCAACCTTGATTGTTCCGCCTTTGGCGCCAATTAATCTGATAAATAGACAGTCAGCTTCATAGTTGTCCAAACAAAATCTAAGATTCCTAAAATCCAATTTTTTGGGCATCCAGTATTGTTCCATGATCAAATAAACAGATTAAACAGAGATGTCGTAAGGAAATAGTTTCGGGATACGACATATAGAATAATGAAAGACATAAATTGGTTATATACCAAAAGACTCAAAATTCCGAACAGAATTTTGTGCCTTTTGTATACACGAAAATAACGGATTATATTTTCGGTACATGAAATGAAGAAAATACTTCATTTCTGTACAGAAATAGAATCCTTGCTCTATTTCTTGTACTAAAAATCAATCGTTGCATGAAATTTGAAAACTATCCAATTTCAGCACAGAAAATGACTAGTGGTTCATTTTCTTGTGTTGATTTTTATGTATACAAAGGGCTTAAATTTTTACGAAAATTTATGTCCTTTGGTATATTTACATCGGCCTTTCAAACTTTAGTTGCGGAAAAACCTATAACCTACTTTTGTCCGCAACTAGAACACCAAAAACTTTAATAACAATTTAAATATCTCTCCCTCTAAGGAAACTGGTGAGAAATGGTAAAATCATTGTGGCAGAAAATTCTGAAAAAGCTGCGCTTTAATCCTTTTAGCAGAAAAAGCCATATTAAATTAGGGCTCTACGGCCCTCCCAATGGAGGCAAGTCAACCTTAGCCAACAAAATAAGCATGGACTGGCTGGGAGAAGAGATGTCTGCCACATCGCATATCCCCCACGAAACCAGGGAAATTATTATTAAAGAACAGATAAATCTTAAAAATAAAAAGGGAAAAGAATTAACTTTCTCACTGGTTGATACTCCAGGAATAGCCACCAAAATAGATTATGAAGAATTTATTAAAAAGGGATTAAAGAAAACCGAAGCTAAAAAAAGAGCCAAGGAAGCTACCAAGGGGGTTATTGATTCCATCAAGTGGCTGGACGACATGGATTCGGTAGTAGTGGTTCTGGATGCCGCGGAAGATCCTTATTCGCAAGTCAACATCACCATCCTAGGCAATCTGCAAGCCCGGGATATTCCGGTTTTAATTGTAGCCAACAAAGTTGATCTCAAAAAAGCTAACCTTGATTTAATTAAGGCGGCCTTTCCCCAGTATGAAGTGGTAGGCATTTCCGCCAAATACGGCAAGAATATTGAAGAGTTTTACGAGCAGATCTTCAAGTTAGCCCAATAAAAGATAGGCAGATTTAAAAAAGTTAAGAAAATACTATTAAAAAAAGAAGGTGTAAGATGAGTATAGTTAATGTTAATATTAATAACCGAGGCAATTTCTAGTGGTTACCTTCCAATTTGTTCCCTATCAGGAAATTGAAACCCTAACCGCCGCTAAAAGAGTCAACAAGCTTCTGAATATTGTAAAGGAAGATAAAATCGTGATTATGGAAGGGCGCCTGCGGAAGGAAGAAGAAACCGACTTAATTGAAATTACCATGGAAGAAATTGGCCCAAAATTCAAGGGCATTGAGTTAAGCGTGATTTACCCGAATAAAAACAAATTGCAGCCCATGCAGAAAATCAAAGGAGCATTTGCCAACCTGCTTCTCGGCGACCGAACTGGATTGACCATTATCGGGCCGGCTTCTATTGTGAAAAAAATTGAAAAGAATCCCGATAAAATAGAATTGTTCACTAGAGAGATAAATAAAAACAGCCGCTATCGCGGTCTGCGAAGCAAAAGGTAGCTTATGCCTCACCAATGTGTTCGTTGCAATACTTTGTATGCCGATGGAGCTAAAGAAATTCTGAAAGGCTGCCAGTGCGGCGCCAGGTTATTTTTCTATATCAAAAAACAGGCCATTGAGCAGGGCAAAGAGCTGATCAGTAATTTAACTACAGAAGACAAGCAGCATATTGAAACCGATGTTAAAGAAATTCTGTATATCAAGGAAGAGCCGGAAATGCCGGTAATCTTGGACGTAGAATCAATTAGAATTTTAAAGCCGGGCAAATATGAGCTGGACTTAGTGCATTTATTCAAAAAAGACCCGTTAATTTTCAAGTTGGAAGAAGGAAAATATTTTATAGATCTGCCGCAGGCGTTTAGGAAGATATAGGGGATGTAGGATTTATAATAATGCTTGAATCGGCACAATTCGAAAAGTGAGTGATTTTGTACATCACTGAAAAATCGAACTGTGCCCTTGAATCTTTCTAAACATTTCTTCCCTGTTTTCTGGAGTCAGGTTGAAAAGAGTAACATCTGTTCTTGCTCTCACGGCATCGATAAATGGATGAAAGTAAATGGCAGAAAGAGTTCCTATAAAACGATTGGGTGCATCAAGATAGGTTTGAACTAATCTTTGAAAAGTATCAGAATATAACTCCATTCGACCAATTTCGTCAATATACAGAACTTCTTTATCAAAATAAAATAACGGCGGTAAAACACGTTCAAAACTTGCTACATCAACTCCATAACGAGAAACTCTAATTGGAGATTGAATATTGGCACTAGCTAATAAGCCCTTAGTTCCTTCAGAAGTTATAATTTCAAATCCAGTTCTGGTATCACCCGGTTTAACTTCTTTAGTAATAAATCCTCTCTTAGGACCTATACCAGTTATAATTCTCTCCAGCAGGGTGCTCTTTCCACTATGAGGAATTCCAGAAATTAACAGGTTATTTGGCATTTAAAAAAATCTCTATTTTTCAAAGTTCTCTAAAGTTTACTTCTCTGCGCTTTCTCGGAGATAATCGCGCTATGGCCGGTTTGATCTTCAATGATTATTTTCAAAGATTCCCGGCCAACCTGAACTTTATTCAATTTTTTAATTAAATTCCTCGCTTTCTTCTTAGCATTAGGATCTTCTTCAGACTCTGCCGCAGATTCAATAACTCCCTTCACTCGTTCCAATAGTCCCTCGACATTCGTAACATAGCCTTGAGCTGCTGGGCCTGACTCAATAGTTATGACGTGAGGAATTTTTAGCGTAGCTTCTCCAGATTTGACAATTTTAATATTTAAATCATCTTCAGAAGTTACTTCTAAAGTAAACCTGCAGGGCTCTTTTTGTTCCGCCGGCTCAACGTCCGCCTGATGCGCATTACAGGCATCGCAATGCATGGAAAAGATAAACACCCGGCCAAAGTGCGGTATATCAATCTCATCCTCCTGCAAAGTAGCCTTATTTTCCCCGCAAAACGTGCACTGCTGGTTAGCCAGTTCTACCATAGCTTATCTAAACGAAAGTTAATTTAAAAAGATTTCTATCAGCAGGAGTTTTTCCAATAACTTTCTAAGAATGAGATTATCTAAATAAGTCTACTAACCAAGTTAAAATCGTATTTAAGAATTGTCCTACAGAACCGATAACTCTGGTAATCAATTGTTGGAGTGGCGAAGTTAGGTATTATACCATTAAATTACGCCTCAAAAGGAGAATATAGAAATGCTGCTATTGCCGGAGTCTGCGGCATCATCAATGCTTATTATGCAGGTTATCAATCTAAAAATTTATCCCCTTGACCGGTTAAAAATGGCAGACAGGCGCAATTCAAAATGCTCGCGACCACCACCGGCCACATCCAGTCATTAACGTTCGTGAGTTTCCTTTGGAAACGACCGGTGGCATGCTCGGCTTCGCCTCGGGTGAAAACATCAGTGGAATGACTAGATTCAATTGTCGGCAGAAATATTATTGGAGGGTCTGCTCGCTAGATTATCCTTTTAATCTCCCTTACTTTGAAGCGCATATGGTTCAAACATCAGAATATAAGTGTCTTCTTTACTTGCAGAATAATGTTCAACCCCTTTAGGTATTACTGCCATTTCACCTGGACCTAAAGTTATTTTTGAGTATGGAGGTTTCATTTGAATAGTCATTCTTCCTCTAATTACATAAAATAATTCATCTTCATTTGGATGTTGATGCCAATGATAATCTCCCTTAACTAACGCCATTCTAACAACTTGATCATTGACCTTTGCTACATCTATAGGATAATAGGGTCTTCCATCAATTTCTTTGATTTTACCCTTAATTTTGATTACAGGAATCGTAATTTTATGATCCATTAAATTCTTTATAACGCCCATCTTATCTAAAACCAGCCTCTCTTTCTGAAATACAATAGCATTGCGCCACCCATACTAACCATTATAGCAATCATGATCCAAAAGCCATAGCTGACCGAAGAGCCTGGCAAAAATTTAAAATTGGTTCCGTAGATGCTGGAAATAACCGTCAGCGGCAAAGCCATCGTGGCAATAACGCTTAATACTTTCATAACTTCGTTGGTGCTGTTGGAAACGGTAGACAGGTATAATTCAGAGATGGTAGAAACCGATTCGCGACAGTTCTCAATAGTTTCAAAAATTCTAATTGAATTATTATGCACATCCCTGAAATACGGCGTGGCTTTCTTGGAAATAAATTCATTATCTCCTTTAGTCAGCACCGAGATTTTTTCTCTCAGGGCAATGGTTATTTTTTTTAGATAAATAACTTTCTTCCGCAGAGAAGTTATCCGCTGCAGGACTTTAGAGGAAACTTTTTTAGAAATCAATTGTTCGGTAGTTTCAATTTCTCCGTCAATTCCATCTAAAACTGGAAAGAAAGAATCCACCGCTTTATCTAAAAGATGATAAAAGAGAAAATCCGCTCCTTTCCCTTTCTTGAACAAGAATTCCAGTTTCTTATGATCCTGATGCAATTCTATTATCGCTGGTATGTCCTGAACATGGTTGGTAACCAATAAATTCTTAGCCAGAATTACATCAACTTCCAGGGTCTTTAAAGCCTTGGTCTTCTGGACTGAATAAAACACGCAAAACAAGTATTTGGGAAACTGTTCTATTTTAATTCTGGTCCGTGTCGTGCTTAAGTCTTTAACAGTTAAGGGGTGCAGATCCAACTTTTGCTGCAAGAGCTGGGCTTCTTCAGGAGTTATCTTGGTAATATCAATCCAAGTCGGAGCAGTAGTAATTTCCGACAGGTCTTTCAGCTCTACAATTCCCTCTCGCAAAGAAAGAATCTTTAGCATGATACTAGAAAAACATTTAATTTAATTAATGTATCTATTTTAGTTAAATTTTGGTGAGATTATGTCAGGAACAGATCAAAAAAATCAACAATATCTCTATTTTTTAAAGTTCTCTTTAGAAAACTATTTAAAGAAATAACTCCAAATAACCTTAAAGGTTTAACTTATGAATATTAAAAAAGGCCTTCTGATCATTGCTATTGCTCTAATTTTAGCTTTTTTTGTCGGCTATGGCATTGAAGTGTTTGACCCCACGCCGGATTATAGTAACCTTTACTTGAAATTTCAAACTATCTACGCTGAAGAAGAATGCCAAGCCCAAGGCGGCGCGTGGATTAGAGATAATGTTTATAATGCTCCCGTTCCGGCAAGAGAAGAAACATTAAGACCAGAACCATCAGCCAGCGGTTTATGTCAAGCCCCGTATGAAAAAATAAAGTTAGAGAGGTCGCAGCACGATAAAATTGTGTTCATTGTTGCTGTTATTGCCGGCGTTATCGCCGTAGTTGTCGGACTGCTCTTAAACAAAGACACCATCAGCACCGGGATAGTTTCCGGCGGAGTGTTATTGCTTTTATATGGAACCATCCGCTACTGGCGCTATGCCAACAATATTTTAAAATTCATTCTCTTGGGGATTACCTTAGCGATACTGATTTGGATTGCTTACAAGCGGCTAGACCAGTTAAAACAGGAGAAAACAGATTAACATGATCCTAGGATTTGGAACAAAAGCAGAACTGATTTTCGCTACAAACATTGTTCTGAAGCTGAAAAAAGACTTGATCAAGATTGGCAGGGCTGCGCATCAAGACCAAAACCCTCTGCCTTTACGCTTGATAGACGATGGCCGCAGAATTGAAATCGATAATACTGTGCTTACCAACCCTATTTCTAAAGTTCATGGTGAATTTACCTGGAATAAACAGCTGAAAAAGTACGAATACACTGACTTGTCGAGAAACGGCAGTTGGATTAATGATGTAAAAATCTCCCGCGGAAAAAAACAGGTATTAAATAATAAAGACCGATTAGCTCTGGGCAACGCTACCTTAAAAGTCCAGATTATTTATCCTTAAAACATCTCTTTAATGAAACGGACACAACTCCGAAGCAAAGACGTCAATAAGCTTCTGAAAAAATATAACTTAAACTTCAGCAAAAAAGATCAAGTAGAATTAATTGAAGATGAATTTAAAATTATTCTGATCAATAAATTGCCTTCCTTCTTTTATTATAATCATCAGCTCTACGGCCATTATAATAACCAATTAGTCCCCACTTTAAAATACTTGCAAAATAATAGTCTTCTAAATAATAGTCTTCTAAAGAAAGTTATCGTGGACATGGGCGCAGTTAAATTTATTATCGGCGGAGCTGATGTAATGCGTCCGGGCATTGTCGAGCTGGAGGAAGGAATTAACAAAGACGACCTAATTGTTGTTGTGGACCAAAATAATAAGAAGCCGTTGGCGGTGGGCATTGCCTTATTAAATTCTGATGATATGAGAACAGCAACTTCGGGAAAAGTTATCAAGAATATTCATTATGTTGGCGATCAGATTTGGAAGTTTGAGGCAAGATAATATGATCATTAATCAATCCAAGAACTGCATTATCTCAAAACGAGAGATTTATTGCAAATCCATATTTTCTCAAGCCAGAGGCTTAATGTTCAGAAAAAAAAGAACCCTAATGATAGAATTCCCCGTGGAAAGAAAAGTATCCCTGCATATGTTCTTTGTCTTCTATCCGATTGATGTTTTTTTCCTAAATAAAAATAAAGAAGTTATTGAAATTAAAAGAAATTTTAAGCCCTTTACGGTTTACCATTCCAAAAACAAAGCTCAATATATTATTGAAATGCCCGAACTAAATCAGGAAGTTAAAGTAGGAGATAAACTAGCCCTGAAACACAGTATCTCTGTTAAGAGAAACAATACAACAGTTACTATAGATAATTCTGATAATTAGAGTATATTTTAGTAGGAGTTATCTGACGATAGATAATTAAAATAATGTATCCAAATCAAGAGAATTATCTATAAAAGTAATATTGACAAATAATTTTTAATCAAAATAACTCATCTCAGCCTAATTACTTCCAAATTCTTCGGGGCTACTGTTTCAATCCGGTTCTGCTTATGAATCGAAGAAGCCAAATCCAGACAGCGGGAAGCTTCGCCGTGAACTACAATAATTTTTTTGGGCTGGGGATTGCATCTTCTCACAAAATTCATCAACTGCCTTCTGTCTGAATGATTAGTTATCTCTACTTTGTGTACTTCCAGTTTGATTTGCAGAATAATCGGTTTAGCGCCATCGTTAATTCTAATTTCCTGTTCGCCGTCTCTAATTCTGTAACCCAGCGATCCGGGAGGCTGGTAGCAGGAAAATACTAAGGAATGCCGTTTGTCTTCCGCCAGCCCTTTAAGATATTCTACCGACGGCCCGCCGGCTAACATTCCGGAAGTAGCTAAAATTAAACATGAACCTTCTTCCAGCATTACCTGCTGCCGCTCTTTATTAGAGCCTATCTGCTTAAAGATTGGCGATAAAAAAGGATTGGTTTCTTTTTGAAAAATCTGCTGCCGCAAATTCCGGCCTAAATATTCCGGATAAGCCGTATGGATTGCCGTAACATCCCAAAGCATTCCATCAACATAGACTGGCGCATCGGAAATTTTTTTCTCCCGCATGAGCCGTTCCACCATCACCATTACTTCCTGCGCTCTTCCCGAACCCAGCACAGGGATAAGCACTTTTCCGCCGCGCCCAAAGGTAGTTTTAATGACATTGGTTAGGTATTCATCAGCTTCTTCTTCAGCCATGATATTGTCTTTGCCGCCATAAGTGGACTCAATCATCAGTGTTTCAATTCGCGGAAATTGAGTATTGGCTGGCTCCAACACATTAGTTCGGGCATATTTCATATCGCCGGTGTAAGCAAAATTATGCAGCCCATTGCCGATGTTTAAATGCACAATGGAGCTTCCCAGGATGTGGCCGGCATTATAAAACGTCAATCTAACGTCGGGAGTAATGTCCGCTACTTCATCATAATCCAGACAAATAGTATGGAGGACCATTTTTTTAACCTCCTCGCTGGTGTAAATCGGCTCCTTGCCTTCATTTCTTTGAATCTTAATCATATCTAACTGCAGCAAAGCCATGACATCTCGCGTAGGAAAAGTGCAATAAACCGGGCCATTATAGCCAAATTTAAACAAGTACGGAATCAGCCCGGAATGATCCAGATGAGAATGAGTTACGATAACTGCGTCAATTTCACTGATGTTAAATTCGGGAGCATCCAGAAAAGGATAAGATTCTGGACCTTCCTGCCCCGGATCAATGCCGCAGTCAATGACAATTCTGGATTCGGGAGTTTGCACCAAAAAACAAGTTCGGCCCACCTGCCGCGAAGCTCCTAAACAGGATACGCGGATCCATTCATGCTTCTTTTCCCGCAGCCAGCCGTCATAAATTCTGTGCCCGGTCCGGTCTAAAAATTTTTTGCGCTCATCTGCATTTTCATATAATACTGCCCGGATGCTTTCAATTAACTTGGATCTGATCGGCGGCATTCTTTTAACAATAGCCACCCAAAAAGTTTTAGCGGCTATTTCTTTCAATAATTCTCCCTGCCTGCCAATAACTAATCCTGGTTTTTCAGCATGAATAATTACTTGAGAACGCGGCTGGTCGAAGATAAATTCATCTATCGCGGCTTCTTCAGGAACAATTTTTCGAATTTCCTTTTCGGCTTTCTCTGGTTCCAGACATAAAGATGGATCCGGCCTTAATTCAATTCTTTTCTTGAATTCTCTGACCGCTTCGCGAATGGTGCCTTTATTATCCAGAAAATAGTCTTTGTTTTTAGTGTACAAAATAATGTTAGCGCCTTCAAAGGCCGCGTCAGCAATCATCCCTTCAGGCAATCCTTTAATTATTTCTTTTAGTATATCAGCCATGATTATTCTCCATCAGCGCAAAAACTGCATTATTTTTGGCTATATTTCGATCGAATCTATTTGATTTCAGATCTTTACGAAAAAAAGCAGAATCTTAATTTCAATCTTAATTTCTATTCTTTAATCCCTGCTATTTTTTAGATCCTTAACTTAAATTTATTGATAGATAACCAATAACACCAGAAACTCAACCTTATAAGACAGCAACTAATTCTTTTCTCATCACTCGTTTGACTCCTTCGGTATTTACTACCACCACATTAATGCCATTTCCTGAAGCGCTGTCCCTCTGCAAAGCGGTGTTGATGCATTTAACTGCTAGTTGAACTCCCTGATCTGTAACCATATTGGCATCATATTGTGTTTCCAATACTCCATAGGCAAATACGCTGCCCGATCCTGACGAGACATAGTCCGTTATTTTGGTTACGCTTCCATCGGGAAATAAATCATATAAGTGGATGCCATAGGTATCTCTTCCCCCTAACAAAAAGTGGGCTATAGCTAACAGCATACTGGGCCGGCGGATGCCTGCATATTGCAGGCCAGCCAGCAAATTAGCCGCTTCTTTGGTAGAAGGAGCTTTTCCGGTTCTCATCTCTTTCAATTTTAATTCCGCTTTAGCCAGCCGAGTCATTAACTGGGCATCGGAAACTGTCCCGGCCCAAGTTACAGCTAAGTCGTCGGAAAGAATTTGCACTTTTTCGGCTTTCTTATCTACGATCATCGTTCCGGCAGTTGCCCGCATGTCAGCAGCCAGAACCACTCCATTTTTACAAACGATGCCTACCGTGGTAGTACCTGTTTTTAATTGATTAGCCATCTGATTTCACAAGAATAGTTAACATCTCACTCTTAATTTAGTTAAAATAACGGAGTTCTTTATAAACCTTTTGGAACTGTTGGCTTCATCCAATAAAAAAAGTTATAAAGTCAGAGAAAATACACCTATAGAACATAAGCGCGGGGATCAAAAATGGACAAAGAAGGTTATTTGAGGCCAAATGATCTCCTTGCCATAATAGTTATTGTTGTAGGCGCTGTTGGATTTATTCTCTAGGGATTAGGATTATCAACAATAGGCAATGCAACATTAAAATGGTTAGGCAGCATCATCGTTGGGCAACATTAAAATGGTTAGGCAGCAGCATCGTTGGCCTAGTTGGCTTGATAATTGCTATACTTGAGAGGTGGCTAAAATGAATCCGGTACAATTAGCGCTATTTTTATTAGCAGTAATAAATTTAA
>Ga0209542_10010508_pt1 | contig 16666 bp, 27 predicted proteins | sample RifCSPhighO2_01_FD_184028 | JGI IMG/M metagenome (GOLD analysis project Ga0209542, IMG submission 184028) | Soil microbial communities from Rifle, Colorado - Rifle CSP2_plank highO2_0.1 (SPAdes) (version 2) | ecosystem: Environmental > Terrestrial > Deep subsurface > Rock core/Sediment ...
CTCCGGGACGTAAAGTGGGTAAGCTATGGCCGCGTCAGACAGGAAGGAAGAAGTGATTCAAAATGGCTAAAGAATTTTTTTATCGCGGTAAAAATGTAACGGACATCAAGAAGATGAGCCTTGAGGACTTTGCAAAGCTTGTTCCCTCCCGCGAGCGAAGGAAGATAAAGCGTGGTTTCCGCGAGTCTGAAAAGAAGCTCTTGTTAGATTTGAAGTCAAATGGCACGGTCAAGACGCACTGTCGCGACATGATTGTCCTTCCTGAGATGATTGGTAAAATAATCAAGGTGTACAATGGGAAGGAATTTGTGATGGTTACTATTGAGCCAGAGCTGCTTGGACACCGTTTGGGCGAGTTTGCGTTGACGCGAAGGAGTGTCCGGCACAGCGCGCCAGGTATCGGAGCGACCAAGAGCAGCGCATCCTTGTCGGTGAGATAAATGGGTTACAACTATACAATTAAAGCGTCGGTGAATGCGGCAAAGGCTGTCGGTATAGCTCTGCCTATTTCGCGCAAGGAGAGCGTTATGGTCTGCCAGGCGGTCCGCGGGATGCAGGTGGCAAAGGCGAAGAAGTTGCTTGAAGATGTTATGGATCTGAAGAAAGCTATTCCTTTCACGCGATATAATGATAACATGGGTCACAAGCACGGCATGAAGTCGGGTGCGTTTCCTGTGAGTACATGCCAGCAAGTCTTGATGGTGCTTAAAAGTGCAGAAAGCAATGCCCAGAGCAAGGGTTTAAGCGCTGCGAATCTGGTCATCAAGCACGCGAGCGCTCAGAAAGGGCCGACCACATATCATTATGGCCGTCAGCGCACCAAAGCAAAGCGCACGCACATCGAGCTCGTGCTTGAAGAGCAAAAGGAAGCGGCGAAGCCTGTTCCAAAGAAAGCACTTCATCCAAATCCTCCAACACAGAGAACAGAGGCTAAAAAATGATTGAGCGCAAATTTGTCACTAAGAAAATCAAGGAGCAACAGATTGAGGAATTCATCTCGCAAACCTTGAAAAATGTTGGTCACAGTCATACAAGCCTTCAGAGAACTCCTGTAGGAGAAAAGGTTGTCATCTACGCAAGCCGCCCAGGTTTGGTCGTAGGAAGAAAGGGAGAGAACATCAAGAAGCTCACGAACACGCTCAAGCGAAAGTTCAATCTTGAGAATCCACAGATCGAGATCGCGGAAGTGGAACAGCCGAATCTTGACGCGCAGATTGTTGCTGAGCGTATCGCAAGCACAATTGAGCGATTTGGTATCCAGAAGTTCAAGGCGATCGGACACAAGACCATGACTGACGTGATGAACGCGGGCGCGCTTGGTATTGAAATCATTATTTCGGGAAAAGTGCCTAGCGCACGCGCAAAAAGCTGGAGGTTTTACTCTGGTTACCTCAAGAAATGCGGAAACATCGCAACTGAAGGAGTGAAGCGCGCGCAGGCTGTCGCAATTAACAAGTTAGGAGAGATTGGTGTTAAGGTTGCAATCATGCCGCCAGGGACCATCCTTCCTGACGACATCGTCGTGGGCAAACTCGCGTCTATCGAGGTCAAGCCCGCGGAAAAGAAAGAAGCTCAAGAAAGCGAAGCTTCCTCTAAGCCTCATCGTAGTAACGCTGAGGAGAAGGTTGAGTCCAAATGAAAAGCAATGAAATCCGCGCGATGGGGCTTCTCGAGTTGAAAGAGAAGATGTCAGAGCTTTACAAGGAGCTTATGAAGGACAACGCCCAGGTAGCGACTGGCACGGTTCCAAAGAATCCAGACAAGTTAAGGCGTGCGAAGAAGACGATCGCTCAGATGAAAACCATCATGCACGAGCGTGCCACGCAAAAAATTTCCGCTCGAAACAAGGAGGCTGGTCAAGCGAGCTTGGCCAAGTCTCAAATGAAGAAGGAGTTCGTGAAAAAGGCATGACTGCGTGCGTGACCTGTGGATTGCCTACTGACCTGTGCGTTTGCGAAAGCATTGCAAAGGAAAGTCAGAAAATCGTTGTCCGAATCGAGGCGAAAAAGTTCAACAAGAAGTATACCATTGTTGAAGGAATCGACGAGAAAGAAATCGACCTCGACCAGCTTGCCAAGACGCTGAAAGCGCGCCTGGCTTGTGGTGGAACAATCAAGGAACACCGCATTGAATTGCAGGGCGAACACAAGCCACGTGTCAGGCAAATCCTCATCGAGTCGGGATTCGCGCCGGAGACCATTGTAGTCAAATGACGCATGTCCTAAACAAGGTGTGGATGGGCCTTCCAATCAAGGTTATCACGAGCAAGAACCTTAGCCTTGTCGGGCTTGAAGGTGTTGTGGTGGACGAGACACAAAACATGATCAAAATGGAAACAAAACAAGGAATTCGAAACGTGCAGAAAAGCGCGGGCGTGTTCGCTATCGACGGACATCGCGTGGTGGGAAGTGAAGTGGTCCTCTCGCCGCATGAGAGAATGAAGATTAAGGTGACAAACTAAAATGGAAACAAGAACGCGTGGTCGGACTTTTACCGGTGTCGTTGTAGCTGCAAGGATGCAGTTGACTGCTATTGTTGAATGGCAGCGTCGTAAGTATGTGAGTAAGTACGAGCGTTTTGAGAATCGAAGGACTCGCGTGAAAGTCCATAACCCTCCGAGCATTGATGCGAAGAAGGGAGATATTGTAAAAATTGTTGAGTGTCGCCCGATAAGCAAGACGAAGAAATTCATTATCACTGAAAAGCTTGGCCACGAGCGTCTCTTTGAAGCAAAGCAGGAGCTCTTGGAAGAAAGCAAAGTCAAGAAGGTAGAAAAAGTGATTGAGGAGAAAGAAGATGAAAGCAGTTAAAGCGCGTGTAACCCGAGGTTTGCCGCATACTGCGAACGTGGTTGCAGCGGACAACAGTGGCGCACGTATTTTGAGGATTATTAGCGTAAAAAACGCGAAGACTGTGAAAGGGAGGAAGCCTTCGGCAGGTGTTGGCGATTTTGTCATGTGCTCAGTTGTTGAAGGAAAGCCCGAAATGAGAAAACAGGTCGTCCCTGCAATTATTGTCCGTCAAAGGATGCCTTATCGTCGCCGTGATGGAATGCATATTCGTTTCGAGGACAACGCTGCTGTTGTGCTTAAGGATGAACTGGGCAACCCGAAAGGGACTATGATTAAAGGACCTATTGCGAAGGAGGCGAGCGAGCGTTGGCCGTTAGTGTCAAAAATCGCGAGTAGTATTGTATGAACATTAACTGGAGTTCGGATTGGAAGGCAAGTAAAAAGCCAAGCAAGCAGCGCAAGTATGTGTACAACGCGCCCTTGCATGTTCGAAGTACTCTGCCAACCAGCCATCTTTCAAAAGAGCTTAAAGTGAGCTTGAAGCGCCGCAGTTTGCGTGTACGAAAGGGTGACAAAGTTAAAGTCTTGCGTGGCCAGTTCAAGGGTCGCACTGGGACAGTCGAGCGCGTGGACACTCATGAGATGCACATCTTCATCACTGGCATCGAAATTGTCAAGAAAGAAGGCCGGAAGGCGCTGTATCCTATTCATCCTTCGAAATTATTGATTCAAACAATTGACACAAATGATAAACGAAGATTGGGTGGTCAAAAATGAGCAGACATTTGAAAGCGTACGCGATTCCAAAAAGCTGGACGCTTCTCAAGAAAGTGAACAAGTGGACTTCTCGTCCTCTTCCTGGTGCCCATCCGTTTGAGTTTGCGATGCCGATAAGTTTGCTCCTGCGCAAGCTTGGATTTGCCAAGACTATGCGTGAAGTCAAGAGTATTGTTAACGCCAAGGCAGTTCTTGTCGATGGCAAAGTTGTGACGGATCATCATCACCCTATTGGATTCATGGATATTATTCACATTAAGCCAAAGATCAACTTGCGTGGTAGTTTTGACCACAAAGGTCGCCTTGTGTTTAATGATATTAGTGGCGATGAGCTCAAGCGTAAGGCGTGCAAGGTTACAGGCAAGCGTACTGTTCCAGGTGGGAAAGTTCAGCTGAGTTTCCTTGATGGCAGAAATCTTCTTGTTGAAAAGGGAAGTTTTGCCATCGGCGACACAGTTGTGCTGGAAGTTCCCGCGCAGAAAATGGTTGAGCATTTGCCGCTCGCAAAGGGTCATGCTGTATTTTTGATTGGCGGCCGTCACAAGGGTACTTTGATGAAGGTTGAGTCTGTCGAAGGAAACCAAGTCCGCTGTTCAAGCGGTAAGAATCACGTTGATACACTGAAAGAATTTGTCGTAGTGGTAGGTAAGGATAAACCACTTGTAAAGGTATGCTGAAATGAACCTTATGCAGATTCCGCGGATTGAGAAGCTCACGTTGAATATTGGCGCGGGCAAAGACCAGACTCGGCTTGAGAAGGGAATTCAGGTAATTAAGATGCTCACTGGAATTGAACCAATCAAGACCGTGACCGTGCAGCGTATCCCAACTTGGGGTTTGCGTCCTGGATTGCCAATCGGTTGCAAGTTGACGTTAAGAAAATCAAAAGCTGTCGAAATCCTCAAACGTTTGCTTAAAGCAAAAGAAAATGTACTTCAGGTAGGTCATTTTGATAACGCGGGCAGTATCAGCTTTGGCATCAAGGAATATATTGACATTCCTGGTGCGACGTATGATCCAAAGATTGGAGTGCTTGGCTTGCAGGTCTGTGTGACCTTGGAAAAGCCAGGTTTCAGAATCAAGAAGCGTAAATTGGAAGTTAAGAAGATTCCTAAGCGTCACATGATTTCAAAAGAAGAGGCTATGAACTTTATGCAGAAAGAATTTGGCGTGAAGATTGGAGAGCAAGCATGATAACAGGTGATTCACAATGACAACAAGTGATTGGCGAAAGGCGTTCAAGCAGTTGAAGGCAAAGCCAGTGAAGATGAAGAAATATATCAAGCATAATGCTCCAAAAAAACGTACGACTGGTCAGGCGATGAAGCGTTGCAGCCGTTGCGGAAGGTTTGGAGGTCACGTAGGAAAATACGGTATCGGTTTATGCAGGTGCTGTTTCCGTGATGTTGCAAAGAAAATCGGTTTCAAGAAGTATGGATAATAGGAGGATAAAAGTCAAATGTTAACAAATCCCATGGCGAACGTGATGTCAGCAATTCTCACCTATGAGAAGTCCGGTAAGCGTGAGCTCACCGTTCACCCAATCAGTAAGATTATCCGTAAAGTCCTTGTCATCATGCAAGATCATGGCTATGTGGGTGCGCTCGAGGAATTGAGTGAGGGTCGTGGTGGGTTTGCAAGGCTGAATTTGCTTGGCAACGTGAATAAGTGTGGTGTCATCACTCCGCGATATTCCGTGAAAAATCAGATGTTTCAGAAATTTGAGAAGCGTTATTTGCCAGCAAATGGTGTTGGAATCCTTATCTTAAGCACTCCGCAGGGAGTTATGACGCACGTGCAGGCACGTGAGAAAGGAATTGGAGGAAGGCTTCTTGCCTACTGCTACTAATGAAATCAAAGATTGATACTAGTATTGAACTGCCTCAGGGTGTCACCGCAAGTTTTGCGAGCGGTGTCTTGTTGTTGAAAGGGCCAAAAGGAGAGGTAGCTCGCAAGCTTGCTGACCCTCTTCTTGTTATGAAAGTCGAACCAAACAAGGTTGTAATTTCCTGTCCAAAAGGGACTAAGCGTCAAAAGCGTATGATGAACACGTTTGAAGCGCATATCAACAACATGACCAAAGGCGTGCAGGAACCGTATCAGTACCGTTTGAAAATTTGCAGCGGTCACTTCCCGATGAATGTTTCCGTCACAGGGGACCAGTTGATTGTCAAGAATTTCCTTGGCGAAAAAAGTCCAAGGACGCTTAAACTCAAGAAGGGTGTTACTGTGAAAGTTGATGGTGACAAGCTTCTTGTGGAAAGTTCTGATAAGGAACTTGCTGGCCAGATGGCGAGCGATATTGAACTTATTACTGCGAAGCGTAACCGTGATTTGCGTGTCTTTCAGGATGGAATTTACATGATAGAGAAAGCAGGGAAGGCATGGTAAAAATGGAACTCCTAAAGCTCAAAGCAAAAATCAACGCTAAGCGTCCGCAGTTCAAGCACTACGATGCGCACAAGCGAAAGGAAGTCAATCCTGCCTGGCGCAAACCAAAAGGGTTGCATAACAAGATGCGAAAAGGTGTCTGGGGTAGACCCGCCACTGTCAATGTTGGTTACCGCTCTCCAGCTGCCATTCGTGACATGCACCGCAATGGATTATTCCCTGTGCTTGTGAACACGCTTGCAGAACTCTCAAAGATTAACGCGAAGACACATGGTGCGCTTATCGGTCATGTTGGAGGTCGCACCAAGAAATTGCTACTTGCTGAGTGCAAGCAGAAGAAAATCACTGTCATGAACGTCCGTAATCTGGACGAAGAAATTAAGAGCATTGATGGCAAGCTTGCCTCCCGCAAGACTGAAAAGAAAGAACTGCAAAAGCGAAAGGAAGCAAAGGGCAAGCCTGAGGAAGCGCCTAAAGAAGAGAAGAAAGAAGCGCTCACGAAAGAACAAGAGAACGAAGAAATGCAAAAGCTCGTCACGCAGAGGTCGGCATAATGGAACTCCAAAAGCGTTTAGCAGCGCAAGTTTTGAAGTGCGGTCCAGGTCGTGTGCGATTTGACCCGACTCAACTTGAAGAAATTGGAAAAGCTATTACTTCCTTTGACGTCCGCCGTTTGATCAACAAAGGGTTGGTTTACAAAATTCAGTCTCAGGGTGTGAGCCGTGCTCGTGCGAAAACCCATGCGACGCAGAAACAAAAGGGTAGAAAAGTAGGTCCTGGTTCGCGTAAAGGAAAATCGACTGCTCGGTTGAATCCAAAGAGCCGCTGGGTTGAGGCTGTCCGCACGCAGCGTGCACTGCTTCAGGCGTTGCGAGAGGGAGAATACATTACAAATGAATCGTATCGTTCCTTGTACGCAAAAGTGCACGGTGGGTTTTTCAGAAGTACCCGTCACATCAAGATTTACATTAAAGAACAAGGAATGTTGAGGAAATAAATGGCGACGAATAGAACATACACTGTCCCGTATCGAAGGAAGCGTGAAGGAAGGACTGATTACAAAACGCGCATGAAGTTACTTTTGGGAAGCAAGCCGCGTATCGTGCTTCGAAAGAGCAGCAAGCATGTGAGTTTGCAGATTGTTGAATTCAATCCGAAAGGAGATACTGTTATCGTGAGCGCCAATTCAGGTGAACTCGTAAAGTTTGGCTGGAAGGGAAGCATGGCAAACACCAGCGCCGCATACCTGACTGGGATGCTTCTTGCCAAGAAAGCAAAGAAAAAGATTGCCTGTGTGCTTGATATCGGTCAGACGAGCAGTATCAAAGGCGCAACTATCTATGCTGCTGCAAAAGGCTGTGTTGATGGTGGCTTGCAGGTCCCGTTCGCAAATGAAGTTGCTCCAGTAATGGCGCGTATTCGCGGCGAGCACGTCGCGCTGTATGCGAAAAAGCTCAAAAGTGACAAGGATAAGTATCAGAAACAGTTCAGTGGCTATGTCAAGGCGGGTTTTGACCCTGAGACCATGCCTGCGCATTTCGATCAAGTGAAGACCAAGATAGGTGCACAATGAGTGAAGAGAAAGTAGTGGTTGTTGAAGAGGAAGAAAAATTGGAAGTAGAAAAGGACGTCATAAATCCTGTTGAAATTCCTGAAATCGAGAAAGAGACCAAGCCGGAAGTCAAGATTGACGTACAGGGCTGGATTCCCAAGACTGCCATCGGTAAGAAGGTTAAAAATGGCGAAATCACCAAGATTGACCAAATTCTGGATGTTGGTGCTCCGATTTTGGAAGAACAGATTGTTGACGTGCTCATGCCAAATATCCAGTCTGAGCTTCTGATGATTGGTCAGAGCAAGGGTAAGTTTGGTGGTGGGGCTCGTCGTATTTTCAAACAAACGCAAAAGAAGACTCCTGAAGGAAACAAGCCAAGTTTTGCCTGTATGGCTGTTGTTGGAAATGGGGACGGCTATGTGGGTGTTGGATATGGCAAGAGCAAGGACACTGTTCCTGCTCGTGAGAAGGCCATCCGTAACGCAAAGCTTGCGCTGTTCAAGATTCGTCGTGGCGCGGGCAGTTGGGAGGACGCGACAAGTGAGCCTCATAGTATTCCTTGGGAAGTTATGGGTAAGTGTGGTTCTATTCGCCTTGTTTTGAAGCCTGCTCCGAAAGGCAAGGGTTTGATTGTCGAGCAGGAATGCGCAAAGATTCTTAAGCTCGCAGGTATTGAAAATGTGTACAGTAAAACGTTTGGCCAGACCCGTTCGAAGGTGAACATGGTCGCAGCGTGTATTGATGCGCTTAAGAAATTGGGTGTGTTCAAGCCGCGTCCAGAGAACGTCAAGAACGTGTACATGATTGAAGGTAGGAAACAATGAAAATCGCTATTGTCCGCGTCCGCGGTGATGTAAGAGTTGGCCACAGGGTCAAAGATACCTTGCGTATGTTTGGGCTGCACAAGAAGAATCATTGTGTGGTTATTGAAGATAGTCCTTCGTTGCAAGGGATGTTGCACGCTGCTTCCCCGCATATCACTTGGGGCCCTGTTGATGAGAAGACACTTTCAAGTTTGAAAAAGAAAGGCGAAAAAGTGTTCGCGCTCCAGCCCCCGCGCAAGGGATATGGCAGGAAAGGCATTAAGGTTAACTTCGCGAGTGGCGGTGCGTTAGGTAACCGTGGCGAGAAGATGAATGACTTGCTTATGAGGATGATGTAAATGGTCGTCAATCGTAGGAAAAAATCGAACCGCATGCAGGGTTCTGCCACGCATGGCTGGGGTAAGAACAAGCACCGCAATTCAGGGAGTCGTGGTGGTTATGGGAATGCTGGTAGTGGTAAGAAGTCTCATGGTAAAAAGCCGAGTTACTGGGCTGATGAGTCTTATTTTGGCAGGCATGGTTTTGTTTCACAGAATCCAAGTGTGAAAGGTGAGATGATTACCTTGCGTGATGTCGACCTGAAAGTTCCGCAGTGGATTAAAGAAAAGAAGGCTGCATCAGAAAGCGGCAAGGTTGTTGTTGACTTGGGCCAATTGGGTTACCAGAAGCTGCTTGGCACAGGAAAGCTCTCGCGCGCAATCAAAATCACCGTTCCACAAGCTTCACAAAGTGTTAAGGCAAAGGTTGAAGCGGCAAAAGGAGAACTAGTGATGAGTCAATGAGTGCGCTGGACAACATTCTTGAGAATCTTCCTGAAGTCGCCCATCCATCCCAAAAAAAGCTTTCGTTCAAGGAAAAGCTTAAGTGGACTTGTATTATTCTTGTATTATTTTTCGTACTCAGCTTGATTCCGTTGTTTGGTTTGGGTCAAAACGCGTTGCAGCGTTTCGAACTTATCTCGGTTATTCTTGGGGCAAGCTTGGGTAGTATCATGTCGCTGGGTATTGGTCCTATTGTCACTGCCAGTATCGTGCTTCAGTTGCTGAATGGGTCAGGTATTGTGAAGTTTGATACTTCGACCAAGGATGGCAAGAAGCGTTTTCAGGGTTTGCAGAAGATTCTTACTCTTTTTTTTATCATCTTCGAAGCGTGCATTTATGTGTTTATGGGTGGACTTGCCCCGCCTGAGGCGATTAGTGGCGTTTCGATTGTGGGAACTTCGCTGTTTTTCCAGCTTGAGCTTCTATTGATTTTCCAGTTGTGTCTTGGCGGAATTCTTGTAATGTTGATGGATGAAGTCATCAGCAAGTGGGGTTTTGGCTCGGGTGTTAGCTTGTTTATCGCGGCAAATGTTTCTCAATCTTTGTTCATCCGTTTGCTTTCTCCACTTCCCTCACCTACAAATCCGAGTATCGCAACCGGTGCCATTCCTGCGCTGTTTCAAAGCCTCTCAGGTGGCGACCCGCAGACTGCTCTGCTCATGCTCGCAGGTATTTTATCTACTGCATTGGTGTTTGTGATAGCGGTCTATGCCCAAGCGATGAAGGTGGAGATTCCGTTGTCTTTTGGTCGTGTTCGTGGTCATGGTATTCGTTGGCCGCTGCATTTTATCTACACGTCAAACATGCCCGTTATCTTGATTAGTGCTCTGCTTGCAAACATCCAGGTTTTTGCGAGGATTTTGGAGAACTGGGGCCATCCGATTTTGGGGACGTTCGCGGGAAACACTCCTTCAAGTGGGCTTATTGCGTGGATCACTCCTCCTGATGTGGTGGGGAGCATAATTCGCGGAGCTTTGAGTTTTGATTTGATTGCCCGCGGCTTGGTGTTTATTGTGTTTTTGATTGCTGGCTCGGTTCTGTTTTCCTGGCTCTGGGTGCAAACCAGTGGGATGGACGCGAAATCGCAGGCAAAGCAGATTATGGCAAGTGGTTTGCAGATTCCTGGGTTTAGGAAGGACGAGCGAGTGCTCGAGCGTATTTTGGACCGCTACATCGGACCGCTTACAATTATGGGCGCAGTTACTGTTGGATTTTTGGCAGGGATTGCTGATATTAGTGGCTCCCTGACTAATGGTACGAGTTTGCTGCTCACCGTGATGATTATCTATCGTTTGTACGAAGATGTCGCGCGCCAGCACCTGATGGATATGAATCCGATGATGAGAAAATTTATGGGTGGGTAAGCATATGCCTCTCGCCGCGGTTCTTGATTCGTTGTTTGGGTTTTTGCTAAACTGGCCTCCGCTTCTTGCAGTGTTGTCTGTCTCATTGTTCATTTCAATTCTAAGCTTAATAGTTACTAAGTTCACAACTAACCAGACTGAGATGAAGCGTCTCAAAGAAGAGATTGATGCAAATCAGAAGAAGATGAAGACCTTGCGCGATAAGCCTGAGGAAATGCTTGCGTTGCAGCGCCAGACCATGACGGTGAACGCTCAATATTTCCGTCACAGTTTGATTCCGACGTTGGTTATGCTTATTCCGCTTGGATTGTTGTTCAACTGGATGGGTGGACATTTTGGGTTTGAACCTTTGCACCCACAGGAAGTGTTTTCTGCAACGGTGACCCTTGAACAGAAAGCAGCTGGTGATGTTTTGGTCAAACCAGGTGAGGGGCTTGAAGTAGTTGGAAACGATACGCTTGTGTTGATAGAAGTCGAGGGTTGGTTTTCAAGCAGTAAGCAAGCGACAACTCAACTTAAGGGTGTTGAAGGTAACCACTCAGTCACGTTTACAGCTAATAATCAGTCAGTTGAGAAAGAAATTATCATCACCACAACGAGCAAGAAGTACGCTCCAATAAATGAAGTGTACAAAGATTCAGTCATAACTTCAGTTGATTTAGGCAACCAAAAGCTTCAAGTTTTTTGGAAGCTTGGCTGGCTTGGGACTTATTTGATTTCAGCAATCCTTTTTATTTCTGTGTTGAGAAAGCTGTTGAAAGTGTACTAGTGCTTACACAATTAATATCAGAAAGAGCATGAACTTGTGTTCTAAGTGACTCATATTTTTCTTTTGAGATGCCTAATTGTTCAGCCAGTTCGCGAACAAGAGAGTCTTGGTATTGAGCTACCTGTTGAGCACATTTCACAGTCGTAGATGTTACACGGACTGATTTTGCCTTCAATGTCTCCTTAATAGTCCGTGGGAAGCGAGGGATTTCCTCGTTGAGAACCTCATCTATTGCGTACATGCTACGGGCAGAGATGTCAGATGTGTAGCGTGTACTGAGAACTAATTTTGCAACAATTTTTTCAGTTGGGGTTAAACCAGCGAGGTTTTTTTCAAGAACTGCCATTACGGTTTCTAGTTCGCTCATGGCGTATCAAACTGCTTTACTTTTTTGCGCGCCGACGTGGACTACTCCGCGAGCGCGACCATAGTTGTTGAAGACGTCAACGGCATTGACGTAGCTGATGACGTAGTCGCCGCCACCCAGACCAACAGAGCACACGATTGCGCTGTCTTCTTCTCCTTTAAATTCACTTTCTAATTCTTTTGTAGTATGATCCCAAACAGAACCTTCTTTGTAACCACGTTCTGAAAGGTAACCCGCGTTCATTTCTCCAAGTTCTGCACTTCCAAAGACCGCAATTATGTTTTGGTTTTGTCCGTATGCTGACTTTCCATCTTTTTGCGCAGTTGCAAGTTTCAAAGGAGATTCTGTAAGTGCAGCAGCAACTCTTCCTGTGTCTTTTGCTTGCGCGATAAGGTCACAAATGAAACCATCTTTCACGGGCTTGACAAGAAAATTGTCACCCTTACTGTTTGCGTCGTAACCTTCTTGGACAAGTGCGCGAGCTTTGTCATTGTCAAGTTCAGCAAAAAGAGTAACATATGGTGCATCAACGTTGAACGAGCCATCGTTTTTGACTTTCAAGCTTACTGTTCTTGTTCGTTGGTAATTGTTTGAACCATCAAGTGCAGCTGCCTGTTTTTCGGCAGTATCGTAAATTTCTGGATGTTCTTTAACATCATTGTGAAAAGCAACGCGAACAACTAATGCTTCTCCTATAGTTTGCAAGCGTCCGCCTGCCTTTTGAGCAAAATCAAACGCTTGTGGAACCGTAAGATTATCTTTAGAATCTGAACTAACGTCAAGAATTCCATAAACAGGAACATCTTCAATCCGACATTGACGAATAAGTTTTGTAGTCATAGAATCACCATTGACGCTAAACACGAACAGACTATTTAAAGCTTTCGATTAATCGACACTTAAAAGTGACAACAATTCCCTTTCACTCTTTAAAAACACCCTTATAAATCAATTATAATTTTTCCTATAAAAAAGAAACTGTGTTCTTCCGTCGACAACAAAACCGCCCTTTTAAAGCACAAAGTATTTAAAGAGAAAGACCATTTTTAAGCTAAGTTTGAGCAATTAGGCAAACAAGAGGGGAGGACATTAATGGTATCAAAGAAAGAACAGATCACTCCACGCGAAATCAATGTCGTAAACATCGTCGTTAGCGCGGCGTTAGGACACGATATCCCGCTTGAAAAGATGGCAGCTACCCTTTCTAATACAGAATACAATCCTGAGCAATTCCCTGGCCTTGTCATTCGCATCAAGGATCCAAAGACTAGCGCGCTGATTTTTAGTTCCGGTAAAATTGTTTGCACTGGTGCTCGCACCATGGCAAATGTGCGCGAAAGCATCCGCAAAATCATCAAATCCTTGGAAAAAATCAATGTCAAAATCAAGGCAGAGCCTGAAGTCAACATTCAAAACATTGTTGCTGCGGGAAGCGTTGGTATGGCACTCAACTTGAACATTCTTGCCATGAAACTGGAAAACACTGAGTACGAACCCGAACAGTTCCCCGGCCTTGTCTACAAGCTTCCCGAACAACATGCTACGTTCTTACTGTTCTCAAACGGCAAGATTGTCTGCACCGGCACCAAAAGCGAAGCAGAAGTCCACAAAGCGCTTGACAAGCTCATCGAGAACTTGAAGAAAGCGAAAACTGAGAAATAAGGTGTCTTGGACTCCTACTGTTGGATTGATGCTTCCTTCTCGAATGCAGTTTACCGCACCGATGATGTATGACTGCTTGGAGACCGCAGTTAAAGAAGGCACAGTGGAAGTGCCGATAAATGTTCTTAACTGTGCGACACGATTCTTGGACCTTGCAACTGCGGCAGTGGGGCCTGAAACGCCAGAAAATCCTCCTGCAAACACTCGTGCCTACGCAGATGCATGTGCAGTGTATGAGCTGGCATTTGGTAAAATCAAGAGCCGCGAAGTGCTTGATGAAGCGCTGGACTCATACTTGAGCCTGCTCAATACGCTGGCAAAAAACCCAGTTATCATAGGTGAACAAAAGGACAGCGCGAGGAACACAAGCAGGTTCTTCCAATATTTACAAATTAAAGGAGCTGAAGATCAATGTTGGGAAAGGCATATTGATGCAGCAGACGATGAGTGAGTCTGAAACTTTTCCATCTTCTTCACCCATAAATTTAATAACTCTGCCATAAGTATTTTATTCTAGAAAACCAAAGGGTGTGCTGGGGCAAATGGAAGAAGATAGTGTTGTGAATCAAAGTAATGAAAAAACTGCGATGGACGCGACCACGCTCATCGTGCGGATTCAGGAGTTTTTGGAGAAGAATTACTACGCTCCGCTTCTTGATAAGGTCCGAAAAGGCGAAAAAAGCATGTCGATAGAATTTTCGATTCTTGCAATATATGATCCTGAACTCGCGGACTATCTGCTCGACCAGCCCGAGGAGTTCCTAAAAGGGGCTGAGATTGCCATTGAACAACTAAACCTGGGTCCACAGGTAAAGAATTTTATTTTGCGGATAAAGAAGCTTCCACCAAGTTCTTGCATTCTTGTCCGCAACATCCGAAGTATGCACTTGAACAAGCTCTTTTCATTTGATGGTGTGGTACGTAACAAGAGTGAAGTCCGTCCGCAAATCGTGACGGCAAAGTTTGAGTGCCCAAGTTGTGGCAATAATCTCCCTGTCTTGCAATTGGACAACAAGTTTCAAGAACCCACAAGGTGCAGCTGTGGCAGGAAAGGTAAGTTTAAGCTTGTAAGCAAGGAATTGGTTGACGCGCAGATGATGGTGCTTGAGGAGGTTCCTGAACAACTGGATGGTGGCGAACAGCCCAAGCGCATGAATGTCCTTTTGAAAAGCGATTTGGTGTCGCCATTGACTGAAAAGCGTACCAACCCTGGCGCGCGAGTGCAAGTCACTGGCCTTGTAAAGGAAGTTCCGATTTTCCTAAGAACTGGGGGTCAGAGCACCAAGTTTGACCTCTTTATCGATTCGAACAATCTCGAGCCTATTGATGAGGATTACAGCGAAATTAACATCTCGCCCGAGGAACTTAAAGAAATTAAAGACCTTGCAAAAGACTCTAATCTTATCAAAAAAATTGTGAGTTCTATTGCTCCAAGTATTTATGGTCATGAAAAAATCAAGGAATCGCTTGCGCTGCAAGTTGTGGGTGGTGTGCGAAAAAAGCGCGATGATGGCGTTATCACTAGGGGTGATATTCATATGCTTTTTGTCGGAGACCCTGGTGCTGCAAAGTCACAGTTGTTAAAGCGCATGCAGTTTGTTGCGCCAAAAGCGAGGTACGTTACAGGAAAGGGCAGTTCAGGTGCAGGTCTTTCCGCTGCAGTCATTAAGGATGAGTTTTTGCAGGGATGGAGTTTGGAAGCTGGAGCTCTTGTGCTGGCGAATAAAGGATTGTGTTGTATTGACGAAATGGACAAGATGAGCAAGGAGGACGGCTGGGCAATGCACGAAGCGCTTGAACAGCAAAGCGTAACCATTAGTAAAGCGAATATTCAGGCAAGTTTGAGGTGTGAGACGACGGTGCTTGCTGCAGCAAACCCTAAGTTTGGAAGGTTCGACCCGTATGATACGATTGCCAACCAAATCAATCTTGCTCCAACACTTATCAACCGTTTCGATCTTATTTTTCCTATCAAGGATATTCCTGACGCGACCAAAGACGAGCGTATGGCAAAGTTCATCCTCTCAATGCACAAGAACAACGTTAGTAAGCCTGATATTGACACTAAGATGTTGCGCAAGTATTTTGCGTTTGCAAGGCAAAACATCTTCCCAAAACTCACCGATGTAGCAATTGAGGAACTTCAGGAATATTATCTCAAGATGCGTGCGAGCGCGGGGAGTAGTGGAGTAAAGTCTGTTCCAATTTCTGCCCGTCAACTAGAAGGGCTTGTCCGTCTTGCAGAGGCCAGTGCAAAGCTGCGGTTGAGCGACAAGGTGCTCAAGCGGGATGCGAAGAAAGCGATCGAGTTGCTTGATTACTGTATGCGCCAGATCGCGTTTGATGAAAAGACCGGAACATTTGATATTGACCGTATCGCGACCGATATGCCGGCAAGCACGCGTAATAAACTGATCACGATGAAGGAAATCATCCAAGCGCTGGAAGCCCAAGTGGGTAAGACTATTCCAGTTGACGACGTTATCAAAGCCGCTGGCGAAAAAGACATCACTGAAGCTGAATGCGAGGAAATATTACAGAAGCTCAAGCGCGCAGGGGATATCTTTGAGCCTAGGAAGGGCTTCATCAGTCGAATCTGATATTGTTCATCTGGACTGTGTCTGTTCGATGTCGTTACTGACGCGAGAAGAGTCCCACCATGACGAGCGAATGCGAGTCAGTATAGATTGCTTCTACTTGGAGAAACTCCGAGTTTCCGGAAATTTGTACAAGTTATTATCAGTTTTACAAATTTCCGGGATGCGGAGGAACGAAGAGAACTTTTGCAAAAAGTTTGTTTTTGAGCCAAGAAAAGGTTTTGTGAGCAGGATTTAGGTTACGGTGTTTGTCGATTGTACTTGCGCAAGTGTCACGCATGAATTCTTTATCGCTTGATTTGTAATTTTCTCGCACACGCTGAAATCATTTTTGTAAGAGAATGGGATGTAGCACGCGTCGCGCAGGTCGTCGCTGACGATTCCTTCGCAAGGCTGTTTATTTGCTGCTGTATCGGACACGCTTGCCAAACATTCGTCAACATATGATTGCTGCGCAAGAGTCTCGCAAGTGGATATGGCTTGCGCAAGGTTGACTTTTGAAAGGATGATTGCCTGGTCTCGGATACTTGTGGATGTGACGCGTTTGCCGCAGTCAAGGATGCAAGAGTTTTCGCTTTCTTCACTCTCGCAGTTTCGATTTCCACAGCATGGGATTATCGTAACGTATTCACAAATTCCTTTGTTGCACGTATCAGTGGTGCAAAAGTTTTGGTCGTCACAACCGCCAGGGCAAGTTAGTTGTTTTATTTCTACAAGTTGTTCTCGTTGTTCTGTAGTCGTTATTTG
>Ga0209542_10010509_pt1 | contig 16666 bp, 18 predicted proteins | sample RifCSPhighO2_01_FD_184028 | JGI IMG/M metagenome (GOLD analysis project Ga0209542, IMG submission 184028) | Soil microbial communities from Rifle, Colorado - Rifle CSP2_plank highO2_0.1 (SPAdes) (version 2) | ecosystem: Environmental > Terrestrial > Deep subsurface > Rock core/Sediment ...
AATATTCTGTCTCTTTCTCCGATAGTTATGTGAATGAATTTTTTTTGTTTTCATAACTAATTTTATCAAGAAGTGATGCAATACAAAACGGAATTTCGGGCAGCCCACCGTTGACCCCTGAACCAGGCACGCGCCATAAGCGTGCCTTTAACTTTTATTTCTGGCAATTTCCAGCTAAGGTGTATCCCCCACTCTCAGCTTCTTGAGCTGAACTGAACCAAATCTTATTTTCTTCTTTGATTCTTTTGGCTCCGACACACCAGGCATAGTGGTATTTATTAGAATTTTTGGAGACTACAACTCGAGTATCCAGCTGTTTCGTCGGTTGAGGCTGGCTAGTATCTTGCTGAGCCTTGGTTGCTGAATAGACATCAGCCCTTAAACTACTCTCTCCTGTTTTCCAGTTCCGGTCATTATTTTCACTTATTTTTAGCGGGCTTTTTTCAAGGGCATCGATTCTGCCAAGATTATAACTAATAAGGGAAATGAAACTGATACAAAGAGCAAGAAAAATGTGGTATTGATTGGATTTGACCAAATTTATAATTTTTGATAGGATATTCATGATTTATAGGGATGGGCATCCCGCTCTAAATTTTGCGGGTAACTCACAGCAGTTTGCTTCACCTTTGAAGTATGTCCCTATTCGGGACACGCAAGCTGCAAGTATATTATCAAATACTTAGCAATTTTCCAGCTTCTAGTAGAACTTACGGCAAAATTAGAGCGGGACGCTCATTTCTGCAGCTGTTCACTAAGGCTCACAGGCAAAAATGGCGCATACAAAAGCAATAGGTAGTACACAACTAGGGCGTGATTCACAGCCGAAATATTTAGGAGTTAAACTTTACGACGGCCAGGTTGCCAAACCAGGCAGTATTATAATTCGTCAGAGAGGCACTAAATTTATTCCCGGTAAAGGAGTTCGCAAAGGCTCAGATGATACCATCTATGCCATCGCGAACGGAACGGTCAAATTCACTACTACCAAAAAACTCCGCTATGACGGCTCCCGCCGCCTAGCCAAAGTCGTGAATGTAATCTCTTAAATTAGACCGGAAATATTCTCTCGATATCTTCATCACTTATATCAACCAATCCCTTAGTTACCTTTTTTAGTAACCTAATTTTCAAGTCTCTCGATAAAAACTGCTCTGGCCCACCGGACGGTTTATTGGCTTCGAGCCATTTTGTAAAAGCATCCCCAAATTCATTAGTTGTTATTTTAACAAGTATTATATCATCGACAGGTTTGTGTTCTGGTAGTACCATCTTCGCTTCTCTGATTTGTCTGAGTTTTCTATTGTTAGTTTTGCCAATAGTAAACTGAATGCCCACTCTTTTTACACCCGGTTTTAGAGGTTGACTCTCGATTCCTACTCCCCTATCTTTTTCAAAAGCTCTCAGCTTAAAATCATATTTATATATACTATCCTCAACGACATTAGCCCGCATGACTGTAAAATTAAGCCCTGTATTTAAAGAGAGGCGTGTTAAATATTCTCTGGCCATTCTTTCTGCAATCATGCCCATGGTACCTATATGGCTACCCTCAAGCCAGCTCTTCTCCAATATTTCTAAAGATGTGGGACTTGTAACACCATATCCAGACAGCTCCTCGTCGTATATATGTTCTAAGTCCCTTCTGGTTTCGTTGACTAATATTCTTTTAACGATAGTTTTGATTACTCCTCCCTGATAACAACTTTTACCTCTATTTTTGTGCCTGGAACAAGTTCTACCTCTATCATATGTTCTCCTTCATGTTTTATATGCTCACCGTGTTCTTTGAGATTAATGGAATCCGACTTAATCTTAGCACCAACTACTTTCGATAACTCGCTAGCAATCTCTTCTTTAGTGAGAGAAGCGAACAGCTTGCCGGTTTTGCTAGATTTTTTGGTGAATTCTAAAACTATATCTTTGGCTTTTTCGGCTACTTCTTGAGCTCTTTCAGCAACAATCTTCACTTGCGCTTCTGCTTTTTTCTTAAGTGATTCAACTTCTTTAGCCACACCTTCCGTTGCCAATTTGGCCAGTTTATTAGCTAAAAGATAATTTCTGCCATAACCATCTGCAACATTCTTCACATCACCAATCTGACCAACACCCTTTATATTTTGTAATAATATCACTTTCATCGTTGCTAGAGTGTAACAAATTATCTCAATAACTCAAGAGCTCTATCCAGCTGGGGATCTTTACCCATTACACCAATTTCAATTTTCCCTTCTTCTCTGTCTTTATCCGAAACTTCAACCTTGTGGTTAGGTTCGATGCCCAAATCTGTTATTGATCTTCCCTTGGGGGTAAGCCATTTGGCTATAGTCACTTTGAGAGATGAACCATTTTTGAAATTTTGAAGTTCTTGAACTGATCCTTTACCGAAACTTTTGTCACCAATCAGCTGTATATCCCTATTATCATGTAATGCACCAGCTAAAATCTCCGAAGCCGAAGCTGAGCCACCATTTATCAATATGGCGGTCGGATATATTTTAAGTGCCCCATTGCCCCGGCTTCTAAATTCCTTACGCGTACCATCCTTGAATTCTTCTATGGTCACAACTTGATTTCCATCAAGAAACCATCCAGCCAGATTGATCGCTGAATCAAGTAATCCTCCAGGATTGTTTCTCAAATCAACAATCAATTTAGTTGCAGAAGATTTCAAAATTTCCTTTGCCGCTTTTTCAAAATCAGCATCTATATTTTGGTTAAAAGTATATAGCTGAAGATAAGCCACATTATTATCAAGAAGTTGCCACTTGATGCTAGGAATTCGTATTGTCTCTCTAACAAGTTCAATGTCTCTGGTTTTACCTTCTCCATCCTTGGATACAGTAAGAATAACTTTCGTTCCTTTTTTGCCTCGGATTAGACCAACAACTTCTTCTATAGACAGGTCCGATGTAGGCTTAGAATCTACTCCGAAAATTCGATCACCAGCCTTTATCCCAGCCCTATCGGCAGGAGTATCTTTGAGGGGAGCTATGACGGTTATAAGATCATTTCTCTTGCCCAGTTCTATGCCGACCCCGCCAAAAGCACCAGATATTTCTTCTTGAAACTTAGTGCTTACTACCGGCTCGAGAAAAACAGTATAAGGATCACCGACACTATTAACCATACCCTCTATTGCTCCGTAAAGCATATCTTCAATGTCTAGTTTGGTCGGGTCTACATATTTATTCTGAAGAGCATTCCATACCTCCCAAAAAAGAGCGAAATCAATATCCTTCAGATTGCCTTGCCGATCTTGATTGATCAACTTCTTAACTACCGGAAGAGATTTAGCCGTTTGATACCGAGAGAACCAAAAACCCCCGCTAAAACCAATAACAAGAGATAAAATAATAACAGTTAGAAGAACTTTTCTTTTTATGAAATTCATAAATTTTATGAACAGAGGCTCTTTGCCGAAAATCCATGTTTTCTGAAGTATCCGATCGCATCCAAGATATGCCAACGCGTTTCTTTCTTAAATATATCAAACGCGTCAAACCCTCCCTTTGAGCCACGCCGATGATAATGATACATTTTCGCTTCCGGGAAGTAAACTACCTTATAACCATTTTCCCAGAACCTTTTCGCCCAGTCAACTTCGCTCATGTATAAAAATAAGTTTTCATCCATAAGTCCAATTTTTTTCGCCGCCTTCTTACTAAACATTAGGGCTGAACCCATAAGCCAGCCAACTTCCAAAGTTTTATCCTTAGATTCGTTTACCATTAAAAATCGAGCAAGTTCTTTTTTAGCCCAAGGCAAATGCCCTAAAAAAGTTCGTCGATAAACTATAGTCAAAGGGCTGTAAAATCTGAATGAGGAGTTCTGAATGCTTCCATCAAAGTTAAGTAACTGTGGACCCAACAATCCAACATTGGAGTTATTCTTTATATACTCCGCCATTTTCTCCACCCCATTTTTTAGCGGGATGACATCGGGGTTTATAACAAATAAAATTTCGCCCCGACTGGCTTTTATACCTTCGTTAACACCTCGTGTATAGCCTATATTTTCTTTAAAAAGAACGGATCTGATATTTTTAAATTCTGAAATGACATTTTTTGTTTCTATAGTACTAGCGATATCAATTACTAAAATCTCCTTATCCAGGTCAAGATCTATTGTTTTTGAAATAGATTTTAGGCATAGGCGAAGAAGGGGCGGATTTTTAAAGTTGACGATTATAATAGAAAGCATGGCTAGTAGTACTATTGTAATATCTCCTGAAATAGATTCTTTATTCCCTGAAGATTATCCCCTTGTGGCAGTAAAACGTAAAGATTATTTATATGACCCTCATAAACCAAGTTCTCGGTTGTTATCAAGTATCTCCTAATCTTATCTCCGGAGTTGTTAAATTCTTTCGCCAAATCTAATAAACTGCCGGCATCCCAAAGTTTGAGATCGGTTTCGATATTGTTGTGAATAGTCTTTAAAATGCTAAGTGTTTTTATCGGATCGGATAACAGACTAAGTTCTGATATTTTATCTTTTACTGCCAGAATTATCTTCTGCTGACGCTGGGCGCGATCAAAATCGCTTGTAGAGAATCGCGATCTTGCATAGTAAAGAGTAGTTGGGCCATCAAGATGATTTATACCCGCGGGCAAGTTGAATTCATAACCCCATTGCTGTTTCTCCATAAAAGGCTTATCGAGTTCAACGTCAATCCCTCCCAAATCATCAATTATTTGCTTGAAAGAAGAAAAATCGAGAACAATAACATTATCTATATATATTCCTGTAATTCTCGAGAATATTTTCTTAGCGAAGCTGATGCCACCATTGTTCAAAGCTCCTATTTCGTAGGCAGAGTTTATTTTATCAGTTTTATCATTGGTAATTCTGACGAATAAATCTCTAGGGATAGAAACCAATGAAGTTTTTTGACTAGTCTTTTCATAGCTTAGAATCATGATCGTATCGGTGAGCATTGCTCCCGCCTCCTCGGCGTTTTCATCATCTTCACCTCGAATTCCAAGAATCAAAATATCCCAACGATCTTTTTCCGGTTTGGGTATACTGTAGTCGGGATCATTATCTAGGGTTATATTTCGCTCAGAGCTTACCGTAAATAAATTTGAAACTTTACCCCAGAGGGTCTCATCATCACTAGAAACCTCTATCTCGTTAGCACCAATGCCAAATCTAGTAAACCCATAGATGAGTCCAATGGCAAGAAAAACAAAAAATAGGACGCTTATGTAGCGTTTTCTAGTCGGTTTTGATAGTTCATTGAAATCGGCCTGTTGAAAATTCATTTAAAAAAATTTCTTATTTCCATTGGACTTGCTACTGCTTTTGCCATTATACCTTTTCTTTTTTTGAGCATCTTGGGTAGATATCTAAAAAAAGTAGAGATTTCAAAAAAAACTTTCGGTTCAAAAAGCAGTGTATAGCCAAGAACTGATATCTCTCTTATCAGAATATATGGCAAGTCTTTTAAGATATTTATTATATAGTCATTTTTGACAATTGTCCATCGGGTATTACGCCAATCCAATCGGCGTTTTTTAATGAGTATCTGATGGCGAAACGGTACTCTTAGAATATAATCAATCCAACTTTTCTTTAAACTTTTGGTTGTTTGCCTGTCGTGCCAAGCAATTATCGAGGAAGCTAAAATTTGTTTCCAGCCGAATAAATTCATCCGCCAGGCAAAATCCAGATCATCCCCATACCAAAAATAATCATGGTCGAAGATCTCTCCATTAACTCTACAATTATCTAATGCCTCTCTCCTGAAAAAGGGGCAAGCACCTTCTACTCCGAATACCTCCCTAATATCGTCATATTGACCGACATCCTGTTCTCCGTGACCGATATTCGTTATCCGTCTGGATCTAGAAATATTAAAACCCAGAGTATCTATAATCCTAGTAAATTGGGGCTGATTATTGATCAGATCATATTTATAAATTTTAGCTTGAAGAGATCCGATTTTTACATCGTTCCCCATCATCTCAACGGCGTTTTTAACAAAATCTTTATCAAGAATTACATCCACGGCCATAGCCAAAACGTATTTTCCATTAGAGTACTTAAGCAACTCTTCTTGCCCGGGCCACATACCTAAATTTTTTTCACTAGAAAGTGAAAAAAATTTAGGTATCCTGAGCTTGTCTAAGGATATATTTTTCCAATTTTTTATTATCTCTTTTGTTCCATCCATCGAACCATTATCAAGGATATTCAACTCAATCAACTCGTGTGGATATGTTTGTCCTAAAATCGCATCTAAGCAATAGCGGATATATTTTTCTCCGTTGAGAACGACTAGGTTAATTGATACCAACGAGTTTGACATAATAATGTTAATAATCTATCACAATATCAGTACTTGGAGAAGGAGTTTAAATGCCGAAGATTACAAAAGAAATTACACTTTTAGAAGCAGAGACAATCGTAATTGATTTTTTAGAAGAGTCTAAGTGTGTTTACGACGGTTATTATTTTACATGTACTGAGCTTTTAGAAAAAGTCTTAGTACATACAAAGCTTACCTTGAGCGAGGGAGAGTTATCTGTAATCTTAAGGGAATTACTTTTTAGGGGTGTACTTCGAGATATTAGTGTCACATCAGGAGGAGAAATCACTTATGCAATCATCTATTAGCCTGCGGGCTATTTTTTTTAGCTAAAACTAATGAAATAGTTGTAACAAAAAGTAAAAACGTTCTCTCATCAAAAAGAGCCACATCGGTGAGAGAATAGATCAAAACCCAAGAAATAAATAAAATAGCGGCCCCGTAATATATAGTCAGAAATGGATCTTTTTCCGAGACAAAATTATCGTAAGATTTTTTAAATACCAGCCAGAAAAACCACACAGCCACAGTTAATGCCAAAATCCCCATTTCAGTGGCAATATGCAAATAAATATTATGAGCCGAAGAACCGGCTCGAGCTAAAAATATTCTCTGGTTAAGAACAACGGGGAAATTGCCAATACCAACGCCTAATAACGGATGTTCTTTTATTGATTCAAGACTCGCTTTCCAAATTTCTATCCTTTGGGCGTTTGATGTTTCCCCGAAGTCTACAATTGACCTGATTCTTTCCCTGAATAAACCCCAGTCCCCTTTTGATAATAGGAACTGAGGAGATACAAAAATAGGATACGCAACAGCAAAAAGTAAAAAGAAAACTATTATATAAAGAGATGTGTATTTAAAAATATTTTTGTAGTAACTCCTCACTTTTGTTATGTGCATCCAAAAAATTACGCCAAGAACAATTATTACCACTCCAACACTTGCTGCCCATATCCCGCGAGTTCCACTTAGTATAACTATCAGGAACATCATCGGAATCCAAAGCACACTCATCTTGGCCCTTATTCTAACTAATGTGCCGACATCGCAAGTCGGCACATTAGAATTATTAATTATTTTTAATAACGAAATTGCAAATATTGCTGGCAACCCAAGCAAAACGAACTGAGGAAAAGAGTGTGAATCGGGGAATAGGGAAAAGACCCTCAAAGACAGTTGCTCCCCGTAATAAGCAAACCAAGTATTGCCTAGACGCACTGCAATCTCTGACCAAAGTACTCCGAACTGTCTCATTTGTATTCCTTCTCCCCAAATTCTCATGAACTGATAGATATCAATGAAATAAGTTGAAGCTAACTGCACAAAACCGACAATAGTCACAATAATAGTCGGAATAGCAATATTTATAACTAATCTTTTGGTAAAGTTGGTACTTTCTTTAGCCAAATAATAAATAACCATGCCGATCAAACTCAAATTAATAAAATAAATAATTCTGGTTATCGCCGCACCCCTATCTACTGCCGGAATAATCGAAAGAATTGAAAAAACTAATAGTATCAGCAGGAGCTTAGGGTGTTTTGTGAACCCCTTAATTTTTAAAAAATATTTTAAATCGGTAACATGGATCAGCTTGAGAAAAAGTATTATCGAGAGTATTCGCCAAGTATTTAAATTGTCGTAGTTAGCTGTTATGGGGATAGTAATGAAAAACGGAATTGACCGAACAAAAAACACCGTCGCATCTTCGATTGGAGCCAACGCAAAATATATAGTCAATCCTAGGGCCAAGAATATGGAGGTTTCCCGAGGTAAAATGCCAGCTACTATAATACCGAATAAAATAATTTCCAGTACGTAGATCTTATTAAGTTGGCTTATTTTTGACATTTATTATAATAAAGTAGAAATTTGCCACAAATCATTTTCTACTGATTTAGTTGCCTGCGGATTAGGTTCTCCTGTTATCTCCATATAACCATCTGCCCTACTGATGATCAAGTAGAAATGAGACTCACTAATACCGTGACCCTGAGCATATTCTTTTGATTTTTTTATATCTCGCTGTAATTTTCTTATCTTCACTAAATTAGAAGTAGGAAGTTCAACTCCGCTTGAGTCTTTTTGATATTTTATTGGTGGAATCAGAACTTCTGAAAGCTCTTTTTCTAAATCAGATATATTCTCTTCACTATATATTCCTTCGCTCAAAGACAAAAAAGATGATTTTGATTGAAAAATTATAGTAGTACCCTTATTAGTCTCGGCCCAAAAATCAATGCCATAATGAGCATCTTCTTTCGGTTCGCCTGGAGTAACTTTTTTAAAATGTCTTTGTAGTAATTTTGAAATACCCAATTCTTGTCGTAATCCTCTTTCCATACCCTTCCAATAATTTTCAAACCCCAATCTATATATAGAATTTCTAAGAGTACTAAAAAGATCTTTTAAATAATTCGGGTTAGATTTGTTTTGCAGTACATACCACTGAATAAGCGCCCTACTTTCTGTCATGTCTTCCGTCATAGCTTCTTGCTCTTTAATTTCTTCATCAGACAACTGGGGCGCTCCAATCATTACTGCATATTCTTTATATTTAATTTTTTGAGTTGATAAATACATTATTCGAATTGCATCTATCAAAGAATTTAACTCGGGAATATAATTTTTTAACATCGGATTACTTTCAAGTTCTCGACGTAAATCACCCAATCCATCCAGGATGGCCAGATTCACTGTTTTAGAAAAATTGATTTCTTTTCTAAGCCTTCTTGCTTCCTTTTTCTGTGCCTGAGGTTGACTCATTGGATCTATACCCAGATCTTTCATTCTCACTGCTAAATCTTCATTAAATTCTTCACGCACATTTTCTTCTATCTCTCGCACACGCTTAACAATATTATTACTTAAGAACTCAAGTCTTTCTTTATCAGAGACGAATCCTTCTAATTGTGGGGTCGACTCAATAGTTTCCATTACAATTCTACTCCATTTATAAACCCGTTCGCAAAACTTTTCCAACTATATTTCTTAACAAACTCTGGGCCTTCGGACCTAATCTTAGCAACTTTTTTTTGGTCAGTTAAGGCTTGTCTAATAGCTTCTACTATTTCATCTGATTCTCCATTTTTCGAATAGAAGGCGAAATCACCGAATAACTCATGCCCCAACTCGTTATCTGTTATGACCGACGGAACACCAAATGATAATGCCTCCATCGGAGGCAGGCCGAATGCTTCTCTGTCGGAAATATATACCAGAGCTTTCGCTCCAATATATAATCCGACGAGCTCGCTATCTTCGACATAATCTTTATGTAAAACAGCTTCTCTGCCTAGCCTATTATTTATTTCTAAGACGAGCGAATTTATAATGGGTTTCTCATACTTATCTGGTCCTATCATAACAAATTTGAGATCGAGAAAATCACCTGCAAGTTTTTCAAACGCAAGCATAGTTTCTCTAGCGTACCGACGAGGAAACATCTGGCCAACGTATAGCAAATAGTTTTGGATTTTGGATTTTGGATTTTGATTTATATCTACTCCCAAGTAATTCACAAAAATCCTCTCCGACTTAATACCATATAACTTCGCAATATTTTTTTTGGATGTTTCGGATATGGCTAATATTTTTGTTGCAAATTTCGCTGTCCACCAGCCAAAGATGCCATACGCAAGCCGATAACGAAATGGAAGCTTCCCTTCGTGCGTTTCGTAATAGATATCCTCCGTAAGCATTACAATCGATTTATTAAATGCAATTATCGGCAACATATAATTTGGCCAGAACATCCAGTCAAGCCGTTCAAACCATAATTTAACTGGTAAAAGAACGAAGTAATAAATAGGAAAAAGTCGATGTCTAAAGATTGGTACCGGAACTATTTTTTTCTCAAATATCGAAGCATTAAGAAATGAGGAGTTGGGAATATTATCTTTAAAGTACAAAACAAACCGGAAATCTTTTTCTAAGTCTGGCCTTTGAGATATTTCTTCGAGTAATCCCATTATCAACTTGCCGACGCCCCATATCGGATTTTTCCCCTCGATAGATTCACATTCGATACCAATTCTCTTCATAGTTTTTTAACTATCTCAAAATTCAGGCTCTTCGCTTTCTCTAATAAAAGTTTTTTAACTGATACATTTCTGTGATGAAAAGATAATTTAGCACTCGTTAAATTGTTAATTGCGATTTTCCTTTCAAGAAGAGACTTTATACCTATAGGGCCGATTAGTTTTTTATTCTGAATATCAAAAGCTATGGATTCAACGGAATATCTTGTAACCTTTAAATAATTTTTAATGGTCGGCTTAATATTCTGAGTTTTAAAATGGTAAATTGAAGCGAGGGGAATTAGATCGAGTCGATTACTACCATTAACAAATTTAGGATTCCCAAAAAAATTCCTATTTATCTTCCAGCTCTTCATGGATCTAAATTTTTTAGGTTGATTTTCCATAATAACATCTATATCTGAATCTTTTTTAACAGGTGTCTTGTATAGTAAATTGGCTAGATTCCTATAAACAAACCCTCCAATCAGCCAAGACTTTCCCTTATTATTAAGTTTGACTATTTTCATGATTTCCCTGTATTCTTTGCTATTTTTAAGAAAATGAGAATATATTTTTGATAAGTTTTTCATAAATCTATTCTTCCCATTTTATTTCTATAAAAATCAAAAACTCCTTTTAAAATCGCAAGTGAATCTTCCTGTTTATGCATAAACATAATTTTTAATAACTGTTTTTTTATTATCCAAAAACTCCACGGCCAGATTAATAGTTTAATATGCCAAGGTCCGTTTTTCCAATTAAAATATAAAGAGTTACGATAATGATACCTTAGTAAAAGCGATGGACCAAGTTTTTTTGTTGTTGAAGAAACCTGATGATATGCTTTAGGCTCCTCCAGAACAGCCAAAGGAAAACCCGCCCTTTGAGTTTTTAGAGAGAAATCGGCATCCTCAAAGTATAAAAAATATTTTTCATCTAACAATCCTATTTTTTCAAAAACATTTCTATGTATCGCTACCCCTCCCCCAATAACATAATTATCCGACTTGCGATGCCGAATAATTGGTCTTAAACGCGCATGCTCTAATGTAACTTTCAACCACTGGATTTTTCCAGCATAAGCCGCTTGTCCATCTTCGACCAGAGGCACACCAACGACACCTCTTAGATCGCCTAATTTAGCCTTTAGGGCGCTTATAAAGTCCTTCTCCACCCAAGTATCATTATTGAGTAAGAGAATCCATTCTGAGCCATTTTCTAAGGCCCGACGAATGCCCACATTATTACCCCCTGAAAATCCCAAATTCTCCTCATTTCTTACCACAAAGGGCACCTTTGCAAAGGTGCCCTTTGTGGATTGCAGGTTATTAAAATCGGCCTCTTCTGAGGCATTGTCTATAACTATAGTCTGGAAGTCTTTATCGGTCTGTTCGGAAAGAGAGTTTAATAGCTTAATCGTACTTTCAAAGCCATTGTAATTTATAGTGACTATCGATAATTTCACTCTTAAATTCTACAAAAAATGAAACAAAAACGATACTCTTGACTTTTTAGTAAAATAATGCTATAATTAAGAGCAGCCTGGGGAATGCGCTTTCTTGCAAACCCCAACAACCAAGGCCATTTCTGGCCAAGGAGGACACCATGAGAGGGACAGTGAAGGTAGCGGTCGGTGCGATGTCGGAAGGCGGGACAAGCGTGTCATTCGATGGCCGTAAGGTCGCGAATGGCATGAACGCCTTGGAAACAATCACGTTTCTTGCTGGTCTCAGTAAGAAACGGGGCTCTCTGAACATCGAGTTCGAGATGCCATTCGTTTCCGAAGGCCTAAGTCTCTGGGAAACCAGGGGCGAGACAGCCAAAGGAACGCCACCGCGCCGTTAGTCGTCCTCACCAAGCCCCTGCAAAGCGCATAGCTGAGCGGGGGCAAATATTTTTTTAAGACACTCCGACTAAATCCAGGACCTCTTTCTTAAACCTCTGTACTGAAAACTTTTGAACTTGGTTCTTAATAACTTCGGAATTATATTTTGAATAATTTTCATTTAATCTTCGAATCCCATCCGCTAGTCCTTCCGGAATCGGATCATCAAAAAATTCTCCGGTTTCACCTTCAATAATTGTCTCGATGGCTCCGCCCTTTCGGAGAGCTAAAACTGGCTTACCGAATGACATTGCCTCAACAGCCGTTATGCCAAAATCTTCTTCTTGAGGCATAATAAAAGCTCTGCAATTCTGATAGTAATACGGCAGTTCTTCATCCGAAACAAATCCTAACATTTTAATATGCCTGCAATTTAAACTGTGTGCTTTTAATCTCTTAGATTCCGGACCCGTTCCAATTATCACTAGCGGCAAATTCAATTTGGCAAATGCTTCAATAGCAATGTCGATATTTTTATGGGTATAAAGTCTACTGACGATTAAATAGTAATCATTTTGAATTTTGAATTTAGAATTTTGGATTTGCTTAGGATTTAGGATTTGGAATTTAGAATTTAAATTTACCGGAGGGTAAATTATTACTGCATTTCTTCTATAATATTTTCTTATCCTATCGGCTACATGATTAGAAATTGCAATAAATTCATCCACTCTATCCGAGGCTTGCCTATCCCATATTCTCAAAAAATGCTTCGCCAGTTTTCCCGACCATTCTTGTTTCGTGTCCCTTTTTTCTTTTTGTATATTCAAATCCCAAATTTGTCTTGTCGGACTGTAGCAATAACAAATGTGCCTTGTTTTTGGTTTTAAAATAAGTCCTTTTGAAAAAATAGCAGAAGAAGAAATCACTAGATTAAAATCGGATAGATCCAGAGATTCAATCGCCATCGGCATCAAGAAAAAGAAGTATCTGTAATTTAGAGTAATGCCCGGAATTTTTTGCAAAAAACTAGTCCGAATTTCTGCGTTAGGTAGATATTGAGAAGTGAATTTTTTACTTTGAAAAAGTGTATAAATCGGCGCCTCGGGAAATATCTTGTGCAATTCAAAGAGCACACGCTCCGCCCCGCTTAAGTTATTTAACCAATCATGAACTAGTGCTATTTTCATTGTTATCTTTTCGCGACCACATTCCTTTTATACACATCCAAATTCTCAAGAACAATTCCTGTGCCTCGAGCAACACAAAACAATGGATCATCGGCAACATGAGCCGGTACACCGGTAACCCGATTTATCAAGATAGGAATATTTTTAAGAAGAGCCCCTCCGCCCGAAATAGTAATTCCTTTATCCATAATATCTGAACATAACTCTGGAGGCGTAACTTCGAGCACGTTTTTAACTATTTGAACTATTTCTCTGAGCTGTTCTGATATCGCTTCAGTAATTTCATTAGAACTTATTTCTATTGTGCGAGGATAACCACTGGCCAGGTCGCGACCTTTTATGTTTATTTTCTCTTCTTCGGGTTGCTTTATGGCACTGCCAATTGAAATTTTTATCAGCTCCGCAGTTCTCTCACCTATAGCTAGACCATGCTCCTTTTTAATATAATCAACAATTGCCTGGTCAAGCTTATTGCCTCCGATCCTGACAGAGTTCCAGCTTACAATCCCGCCCAAAGATATAACGGCCAGTTCAGTCGTTCCCCCGCCGATATTAAGAATCATATTGCCCGACGGATTGTTAATCGGAATTTTTGCTCCGATTGCCGCCAATACTGGTTCTTTTACCAAATATACCGCCTTAGCCCCGGCATTTAATGTCGCTTCGATTACTGCTCTTTTTTCAGTGGAAGTTATACCTGCTGGAACAGATATCAAAACTTCGGGCTTAACAAAGCTCATTAGGCCAATCGCCTTTTTTATAAAATATTTAAGCATTGCTCCGGTTACCCTATAGTCGGCAATAGCTCCATCGACTAAAGGTCGGGAAACTATGATACTGTCTGGCGTTCGACCTATCATTTCTTTAGCTAGGTTACCTACAGCAAGAAGTTTATTATCTAAAACAGAAATTGCCACCACCGATGGCTCATTAATAACTATTCCTCTCTTGGGAATAAAGACTACTGTATTAGTTGTGCCTAAATCTATTCCTATTTTAGCCATTTAGTAGCTACAAGAGACAAGAGACAAGAGACATGCTACCAAGCAGTGACCTATTCTTGATTGGTATTTTGTCCCTTGTTGCTTGTCTCTAAATCCTGCGAATATCTGCTCCTATTTTTTGCAATCTCTCTTCAATTTTTTCATATCCTCTGTCTACTTGGTAAACATTGCCGATTATAGATTCGCCATTGGCGCATAAAGCCGCTACTATATAAGCCATGCCGGCACGCAGATCCGGACTCTCAATCTCGCGGCCTCTTAATATTGATGGGCCCTTAATTTCAATTCTATGGGGATCGAGACTTAATATATCAGCCCCCATTCTTTTTAGTTCATTAGTCCAATTCAAACGGCCCTCATATACAGTTTCATGTACCAAAACTTGGCCCGTTGTCTGTGTTAATAGCACACAAAAAGGTGCCTGTAAATCAGTTGGAAAACCAGGATACTCTCTCGTTCTGATGGATAATGATCTGATTTCTTTTGATGGAAAAACTTCGACAAAATCTTTACCTAATTTCACCTTAATGCCCGCTCTATCAAATATCCCTAATAAACAATCTAGGTGTTCGGGATTGCAGTTCTTAATCTTGATATGGCTTCTTGTCGCCGCCGCTAAGATTGCAAAACTACCGGCTTCAATCCTGTCGGGAATCGTATTGTACTCTCCGCCATTTAAATTTTTAATACCTTTTACCCATATATAGGGCGTGCCGGCGCCTTCTACCTTTGCTCCACAAGAATTCAAAAAATAAGCCAAACTTACTACTTCAGGCTCACAGGCGCAATTTTTAAGAATCGTCTCTCCTTCAGCAAAACATGCAGCCATCATTAAAGCTTCAGTCCCGGTAACACTGATGTTCGGGAAAACAAATTTAGCTCCCTTCAATTTTTTAGCTGAAATTGTGTAGAGATTTTCGCCATGATCGATTCTGGCTCCTAATGCTTTAAATCCATCAATAAAAACATCAATGGGCCTCTCGCCTATTACACATCCCCCAGGATGAGGAAACGTCACCTTGCCTAATCTGACTAAAAGAGGTGCAGCAAGAATTATCGACGCTCTTAATTTCTTGGCTATTTCGGGATTTATAATATAGGTATTTATTTTCTTGGCCGTCACTACATATTGGCTCTCTTCAGGGTGTCTTACCTTAACACCCAAGTTTTCCAGAAGCTCCACCATTCTCCTGATATCTTCAACCTCGGGAACATTTTTTATAACCACATCTTGAGAGGTGAGCAATGCCGCACCAAAAGCTTTAAGTGCCGCATTTTTAGCCCCTTTTACCTCAATAGTACCCTTTAATTTTTTACCGCCGTTAATGATAAAGTTGGGCATGGAATAATGAGGTTATCTCAAAACCCTCTTTCGAGATAACCTCAGAGAATATATCCCTATTTTTAATAATTATCAAATGCTGGGAAATTTAGAAATATATGTTAAAATATTAGCTATGACCAAACGAGTTAAAAGGTGGCTTTTCTATTCTGCTGTGGCAGTTTTTTTGTTGTTAAGCTATGTGGTTATCTTATATGCTCAAGGTTATAAGTATAGCTTTAAAGAAACTAAATTTTTAAGAACCGGAGCAATAGCCTTAAAAGCTAATACAGCGGCAAGAGTATTCTTAAATAGTAACCTAGAAGGAGAAACTTCTTTTTTTAATAACTCTTTTAGCGTCGACCGGCTCTTACCTGGAAGATACAAGATCACTGTTCAAAAAGATAATTATTCAAGTTGGTCAAAGAATCTCACCGTAGAGGGTGGCCTGGTTGTTGATTTTTCAAATATATTGCTTCTGCCCGAAGAAGGAGAGGAAGAGCAAGAATTATTCGAGGAAGTCAGGTTATTGTTTAAAGAACTTGAACCGATAGCTACCTTAAAACCAACACTTATCTCGGAGATTACTGATGGATCTTTTGTTGTAGATTTAAAAAATCAAAGACTTCTTCGGAGGATCGGTGGAGAATTAGAGGAATTAGCCCAAAACGTCGGAGGATTCAGGCTATCAAAAAACAAAAATAAAATTGCCTGGTGGACAAATAATGAAATCTGGGTAATGTGGCTTACAGACCAAAATTATCAACCATTTCATAAAAAAGAAGATAGGGAGTTAATTACTCGTTTTCAGATATCGATCCAAAATGGGACCTGGTTCAGGGGTGAAGATCATTTAGTTCTGGAGCTTGAACGGATCGATTCAAAAGGTCGACCCTATTCAATATATAGAGTTATCGAGACAGACAAAAGAAACGGAGTAAATATTATAGAGCTGTAGCCGCGCTTTTAACAATAATGTTTTTCA
>Ga0209542_10010510_pt1 | contig 16665 bp, 17 predicted proteins | sample RifCSPhighO2_01_FD_184028 | JGI IMG/M metagenome (GOLD analysis project Ga0209542, IMG submission 184028) | Soil microbial communities from Rifle, Colorado - Rifle CSP2_plank highO2_0.1 (SPAdes) (version 2) | ecosystem: Environmental > Terrestrial > Deep subsurface > Rock core/Sediment ...
TACGCAGCCGACCCCGCACCTCAGAGCCCCGAGCCTTTCTCCCCCGAAGTACCCATCCTATTTTTAACAGTTTTTCAGCCTCGAATTTGACCTAGTTCACAAGCCTACTACCCCAAGAAGCCCACAAGCCCACCCCAAGTGTGGGATAGTGGGATAGGTTTATTTTATTGCCGAATCCGAAAAGGAAACATCTTAAAATAACCTAGATTTTACAACATCTCCAGTCGGATACTAGAACTTGATATAATTCCTTTATGTATAAAATGATTTTCTTTGACATGGATGGGGTGCTTGTTGACGTTAGTAATTATCAAGAAGGCGGCAATAAAGTAGGAGTAAGTACATGGCATGCAGTCTTTGACAGTTTGGGAATACTTGACGAGCACCAACGATTAAAAGAGAAATTTAAAGCAGGTAAATATCCTTCCTATGTGGAGTGGACCGACGAAGCTTGTAAAGTTCTTAAGGGGCATGGTCTTACCAAGAAAAAGTTCTTAGAGATAATAAATAATCAGCCTCTTATGGTGGGAGCTAAGGAAACGGTAGAGGCGCTGAAGAAGCGTGGCCTCAAGACCGCAGTTATTACTGGAAGCTTCGGTGCTTTGGCCGAGCGAATTCAGAGAGAGCTCGGCATTGACGATATAACGGCTCATTGCAATCTCGAGTTTGATGGTAAGGGCAAACTTACTACATGGAAGCTTTTGCCGTGCGATTACGAAGGTAAAGTAGACGCCTTTTTTCAAATGGCCGAAAAGGACGGAGTTGCACCTTCGGAATGCGTGTATGTAGGTGATGAAGTCAACGATATCCCAATTTTCCGAAAAGTTGGTCTATCCATTGCTTTTAACTGCAGCAAACAGGAAGTAAAGGGCGCAGCAGACATTGTATATGACGGCAACGATTTGAGAGCAATACTGGAAAGCATCACCTAGCATCGTCTTTCTTAATAAGCATTTAGAAAAAGATTTATAACATATCTCATCGCGCAACGTCACGTTTTTTAGCCTCGAATTTGGCCTTTTCCTACTTGCTTGCAAGCTCGCCAAAAGGTAAAATATAACATAGGCTTCAAGCCTGCCGCGCCCGAAACGCTTACGCATATGCGATGCGGGCGGGCATTTTTTTGTTAAAACCTTTATGGACATAGGTAAAATTCAACCGGTTGAAATAACTTCAGAACTTGCAAAATCCTACGTTGATTATGCAATGAGTGTTATTGTTGCCCGTGCTCTTCCGGATATTCGGGACGGGCTTAAGCCGGTCCATAGAAGAATCCTTTTTGCCATGCACCATATGGGTCTTAACCATACATCTACTTTTACAAAAAGTGCCAAGGTTGTCGGAGAGGTTTTAGGAAAATACCACCCCCATGGAGATATGGCGGTTTATGACGCTTTAGTCAGAATGGCTCAAGAATTTTCTCTAAGATACCCCCTAATCAAAGGTCAGGGAAATTTCGGTTCGGTTGACGGCGATCCTCCTGCCGCCATGCGTTACACCGAGGTAAAGCTTTCCGCAATATCCCAATTCATGCTTGGTGATATTGAAAAAGAAACAGTTGATTTTGTTGACAATTTTGACGCGACCCTCAAAGAACCAGTCTTTCTCCCGTCGCTACTTCCCAACCTTCTTCTCATGGGTTCGGAAGGAATAGCGGTTGGGATGGCGACAAAAATCCCTCCGCATAATTTGACAGAGGTAGTCGATGCGATTTGCTTAACCATCAAAAAAGGAGGCGTTATCTCAGACAAGACGACGCAAGAGGAAAAAACCGATTTTGTAATCAAAAAGATAAATCTGGTAGCTTCCGGGCAAGAAAAGCAAATAACGGATGGGGTATTAAGTCCTTCCGGAGTTAGTTTTGATAGCACTATCACAATTGATGAGCTTGTCCAAATAATCCCCGGGCCGGACTTTCCCACAAGAGCAACCATCTACGACGCCGAGAGTCTCAAGGAAGTATACGCGACGGGGCGGGGCAGAATTGTTATTCGGGGAGTTGCTGAAATTAAAGAAGGCAGCCGGGGAAAACAACAGATTGTTATATCGGAGATTCCATACCAAGTAAACAAAGCTCTTCTGGTCAAAACAATAGCCGAGCTTGTAAAAAACAAAAAAATAGTCGGAATTTCGGATTTGCGAGACGAATCCGACAAGGATGGAATGAGCGTTGTGGTGGAGCTTAAAAAATCGGCAAGACCCAAAGCGGTTCTTAATAATATCTACAAACACACCAGACTCCAAACTACCTTTTCGGCCAACTTCGTCGCTCTTGTCGACGGAACACCGCATACGGTAAATCTCAAACAAATTTTAATCGAGTATGTAAAACACAGACAAAGAATAATCACCAGAAGAACCATTTTTGAGTTAACCCAGGCGAAGCGTAGAGCTCATATTTTGGAAGGATTGAAAATTGCACTCGACAATTTGGACGAGGTAATTAAAACCATAAGACACAGTAGAACCCAGGAAGACGCCAAAGACAACTTGATGAAGAAGTTTAAGCTAACCGATATCCAGGCAACTGCAATCTTGGATATGCAGCTTAGGCGCCTCGCCGCACTTGAAAGAGAGAAAATAGAAAAAGAGTATGAAGAAGTAAAAAAGCTAATCGATAGACTGACCGCAATCTTAAAAGACCCTAAAAAAGTATTGGACATAATTGTAAGTGAAATTACCGACTTAAAAGCTAAATTTGGTGACGCGCGCAAAACCAAAATATATAAATCTAAAATAGGCGCATTTTCGGAAGAGGACTTGGTTGCAAAAGAAGACGCTTTAATTACCGTTACCAAAACCGGCTATATAAAGCGTGTACCCAGGGGAACTTATCGTTCTCAGCGCCGTGGTGGCAAAGGAGTTCTTGGGATGAGCACCAAAGAAGAGGATGAAATAGAACACTTAATGTCGGCAACAACCCACGACACAATTTTATTCTTTACGGATAGGGGCCGGGTTTTTGGAACAAAGGCATGGGAAATTCCCGAAACTACCCGCCAAGCAAAGGGCCAGGCAATCGTAAATATTTTAAGCCTGGAGCAAGGAGAAGAGGTGCGTTCGATACTTAATTTGCATAAAGCTACCGGCCGAGCCTATCTGATTATGGCAACGGCAAATGGGGTAGTTAAAAAGACCAAAATAAGTGACTTTGAAAATATGCGCGCATCCGGGCTTATTGCCATAAGACTCAAGAAAGATGACGCGCTGGAAGCGGTCCGCGAAACAACCGGTAAAGACCATGTCATTCTAGTTTCCAAAAAAGGAAAGTCTATTCGTTTCCCGGAGGCAAACGTAAGGTCAATGGGAAGAGCCACAAGCGGTGTCAGGGGGATAAATTTACAAAAGCCTGATGTTTTAATCGGAATGGAGATTTTCCCGGAAAAGCTGGAAAAACCCTCGGACAAGAGAAAGAAAATCTTTCGTGACATTTTAACAATCTCTGAACACGGCCTTGGCAAAAGAACAAAGATTGGACTTTTCCCTGTTCAACGCCGGGCCGGAAAAGGAGTTAAAGCTGCCCAGGTTAATGAAAAAACCGGCTCATTGGCTTGTGCAATTATGGTAAATCAGGCTGTTGAGCTAATGGTTATAACTAGCAAAAAAGGTCAAGTGATAAAGCTTCCTTTGAAAAATATTCCCCAGCTTGGCCGGGCTACACAAGGCGTAATCTTGATGCGCTTTGCCAAAAAAGGTGACTCCGTGGCGGCAGTTGCGGCTTTAGAAAAAAAGAGCGAAGAGGTCAAAGAAAGCCAAAATCAGCTAGGCGGGTAGGCCATATGCAACATAAAAGCTTCACCCCTGTCCACGGTAACCAGTATATAAGACCCTTCGTGCTCTCCTTCTTGGAGTCTGACAGATATTTTTGCATCGTGAGCGGCAACTAACATTCTTTCTTCAAGAAATCTGAAGAGCAAGTGAATCTCTCTGGCCATAATTACTGCGTCGTAAACGTCGTGAGTAAAATTTCTTATATCTTTTCCTTGCGGAACAGTCACGTTAACCTCAAATTCTCTCCTCATAGGCGTATATTAGCTTTCTTTTGATTTTTACTCAAGACAAAAACCTATTTTTGAAGAAACTTTTGAAAATCTTCGGGGTATGGGTAGTGGTGGTCGCTACGTGGCTTTTCAATTATTTTAATCTTAGGATTTATCGAGCCGATAAATTTTTTGATATCTTTATATTTTGCAAAGGGGTCTTTTGTGTTTTGGAAAACTAATATTCCGGTAGGGGAGAAGCCGGCAAGCGGCGCATAATTTTTCTTTGCGGTTTCACCCTCTCCTTTCGTGGGAATTCCACAAAGAACTACTTTATTGATCTGTTCGGGAATTTTGACTAACAACTGCATTGCAATACGGGTACCTACCGACTTTGCAATAATATTCATCTTGTCCTTTCCCATTTTTTCTAATATTACTTTGACTTCTCTTGGTAGAGAAAAGCTTGCTCCCACCGGGCCAGAGGCCCTATGGGCCGGTGGCCAATGCTTCCACTCGTGCACTAAAATCTCATGGCCCAAATCCATATCTTTTTTCAGATCAATTGCCCAACCTCTATTATGCGGCGAATATCCCGGCAAAATTATTGTTTTCATATATGTTCTTTATAACAATTATTCCAATTATCGCATTCAGAGACTAAATCAAAATCCAACATCAATTTATTATCCTTAAAATATAATAATTAAAAATATATTTGTATTCGTCTCGTCCTTTGTTACAATGATTTAAATCATTGTAACGAGTTAGAATTCGCTTTTTATTCTGTCGGTTTTTTTCCTTCTAACCCTAATACTTCTCAACCTATCCGGACTTTTGAGAGAAGATTTAGTAGGCAGGTCAAATAAATCTTTGATATCTTCTTTCAATACTTCTTTCGCTTGTTTTTTTAGGGTGTCTTCGATAATGGGCATTAATCCTTCTCCTTCGTATCTTAATTTAAAGTTCATCTTGCTAATAGTTGAAAGAGACATTCGAAGTATGCGGGCAACACTTCTGTAATCGTGCCCTTTAGCAAGAAGAATGCTTGCTGCAAATCTTTTTGCAAACATAATTCGCTCCGTTGGAGTAAAAATGCTATGAATATAGTCGTTTAGCTTCTTTTTATCCTTCGCAAATAAAAAAGAGTCTAAAAACATGTTAAAAATTCTATCCCAAACTTCGGGCCTTATTATAAATTTCGAAACTTGGGGCATACTGTTTCAATGATATAAATCATTAGAACAGTGAGTCAATATGAATTTTATATAACTATCCTTGCTATTTAGAGGAGTCAACTAATCAGTTTCCCCCTTTTCCGTGAAATTCCGAATGAATATCGCGGAGGTGTTTGTGAGTTACGTGAGTATAGATTTGGGTGGTAGCAATGTTTTTGTGTCCGAGCATCTCTTGGACACTTCGAATATCAGCTCCGGCCATAAGCAAGTCAGTTGCAAAAGAATGGCGCAGTACGTGTGGAGTTGCATCAACCGGAAGTTTTATCTTCCTGACATATTTTTTAATCATTCGCTGAACCGAACGGACCGTCAGGCGCATTTTTTCATCCGGTACCCCGGGGTCCATTTTACCTTTGTGACGAATAAATAAAGGCGAGTAATTTTCTTCTCTTGCGTCAAGATATTTTTTTATCCACTCGGCCGCTCGGCTTGATAAAAACACAACCCTGGCCTTGCCGCCTTTGCCGACAATTCCAAACTCTCTTCGCTCCAGGTCAACTTTATCCCTGTCCAGCTTAACAAGTTCCGAAACCCGCAAGCCAGTTGAAAATAAAACTTCCAATATCGCCTTGTCTCTTTTTCCCTGAATTGTTGATAAAGAAGGTGCGTTAAGAAGTCTATCTGTCTGCTCTCCCGTCATAAACTTAATCTGCCGCTCCACGGCCTTAGGTAAATCAATCTTATCAGGAGACATTACTTTATAGTCGTTTTTGATAAGCCAGCGCAAAAAAGACCGCAGCGCAATTGCATGATACCCTTGAGTTCTTCTTGATAGCGTTCCTCCTTTTCTATCCGAAAGCCTGGAAAGAAAAACTCTATATTGTCTGACAACTTCCGGATTAACATCACCCAAATTCTGACGAATTCCTTCTTTTGCCAACCATATAATAAATCTTGATAGATAGTGCTTGTAATTTCTTATGGTTAGGGGAGAGGAGCCGCGCTCAACCTCCAAATATTCTAAAAATTCGTTTACCTTTCGTTCTAGCTCTGAATTTTGTTGGGAAGAAGCAGGCATTATTTAAGCCTACCATTAGCGAAACGAAGTGTCAATATTGTGCGACGAATTAACTTATAACCTTTGCTTCAAATGGACTTAATATCCACCAACCTTTGGCTCTTTCCAAAGCGCTTTCTTGAGACACTTCTTCTACAAGCAGTTCATCTAACCTTTTTTTATCAAACGGCCGTTCCCAAAAGAAATTTATCCAGTCGCTTTTTTCATCGGCACCATTAAGTAAACTTAAATCAATTAAGTAAAAGTTATCACTCAAAAATCTGTCAGAACCTTGGGTATAATGAGCTTCGACCAATAAGGCCCTTCCTGCCGTAAATCGATAACCACCGTCTTCCGGATATTCTATTTGGGCCAACAACATCCTTTCGTAGCCGGGCTCTAGGTCCATCGCAAATAAAAATCGATCTTCTCCGTCATCAAAAAAATCCAGCTCTTCATCAAATAACAATTCACTTCCATATACAGTCATTATTTGACTAATTATCGGATGTCTTGGATTTTTTCTTTCTCGTACTTCTAATTTTCCGGTAATTTGAACGATTGATATATTTTCAAAGCCTTTTAATTCAAGTTGTTCCACGGCCATGACGATAAGCAGTTTACCACATAACTTTCTAACATTTATGTATTTAACAAATCTACGGCTTCACCAAATTGATTTTAAGACGTTATAAGATTCGCCGACGACTATCTAATCATCCACAATTAGTTGCAAAAGAAAATTTCTCGAGTATTAACTAATTTAGAAAAAGTGGTCGCCGACTCGGAGAGTCTCTGACTCGGAGAGGGGAGGGGTAAATATCTGCTTTTTATATTTTCGCATTTTATTCGGTTTTTAAAAATTATAACGACAAATTAAAAGAGAAGAAATAGATACAACATAAGGCTTTCTAAATTAACTTATTTATAAGAAGGAGTAAAGAAGAAAGCAAAAGGCTCTCCACTCCTTGTCATTTCAGTATTAGTCGCATAACTATCATTGTGCGACATTATACTTAAAGCTTCCCTTCTTATGTCGGTGTCTTTAATTTATTTGAGCTACTCTTTTCGGAGAGCAAGGCTTTAACCAGACCAAGCCTTTTATTGAGATATATCTATTCTCTCTCGAAATTTTTTTGTTTAAAAACTGATGATATTACCTCTTCTCCAAGGTAGACCTAAAACTGAGTAATTTCTTTAAGTTATCCACAATCGAGGAGCTAGCAAGGCTAACGATAACCCTTCTGTGCCTAATAACTATATCATACTATCTCATAAGTTCTTCGGTTATACTTCGGTTAGTCGTCTAACACTAAAATCGTGAAAACTTCCTATAATATTTGTGAAAAGTATATCCTATAGGTCTTAGTTAAATAACATATTATGGGATACCCTGCCTCTACTCCCCTTTTTAATCCCTGTCCTAAATTTTATGGAGTTTTCTTTTAATAAGAAATGAATTTAGCCTCCCCAGCGGGTGGCCAGAAACATTCCTAAAAAGACCAAAATACCAACCACCAGGTATTCCCTAATCGTCAGTGAAAAAAGCCTCGATTCAAGCTTGGCCTGACCAAGCCCGAGAAGCATATAAGCTGAAACTGTTAAAAAAAGTGAGCCGACCACAACCGTCACCGGCCAAAAGTATAAAAGTGCCGCTATCTCCCCTACAATCAGCGAGGATACCAATGATATTAAATACACTTCTTTGGAAATAGTTTTCTCTAAAGGTACTACCCAAAATCCCTGCAAAAAAAGGGGCAACGAAATCACGGCAACTGCCGGAGCAGTAAACCAAACGGGAATTCTTAGAGATAAGATTGCGTCGAAGATGAGGAATAAAGTGACTAATGTGATGACAAAACCTACACCTTTGGCGGCTCTTAGAAGCGCAATGGTCCTTATTGCGGCTACGGTATATATGTTGGATGTAAGGCATAAGGCATAAATTCCTAATCCGTATAAAATTACTACCGGTAGCCTGGTAAATATTGTTGCGGGAAGCAAAAACCAGAAAAGTCCAACGCCGACTGTATATAATGTTGGTAAAACTAAAGAAAGCAATGTCATATCTTTCCCCAACCCTTCGAATAACGACCAAGAGAATAAAAACAGAGTCAATAGCCCCAAGCCTGCAATGGCTAACATTCTAAACTGGTCAGGCAAAAATTGTATCCCAACAAAGCCTAGGGAAAGAGCCAAAGATGTGAACACAAATCTTTTTCTTTTACTCATTATTATTACGATATTTTGGCTAAAACGTTCTGGGGGATGTTAATGTTTGCAAACACTTTCTGAACATCGTCGTGTTCGCTAATGGTGTCCAAAAAAGTCAAAGCCTTCGAAGCTTTGGTTCCATCTTCTATTGTCAGGTAATTTTTAGGCTTTTGAGTAAGCTCAAAAGAGATAATTACAAAACCCGCACCTTCTAACTTATCTCTAAATTGGCCTAAAAGTTCGGGCGCAACATATACCTCAATTCCATCCTCGGTTTCCTCTAACTCTTTTGCCCCTATGTCGATTATTTTGAGCATCTGTTCGTCTTTATTTTTTTCTTTTTTGACCAATATTACGCCGCTAGGTTCAAAATTAAATGAAACTGCCCCCGGGCCGGCCAGACTTCCACCTGAATGCTCAAAAATACCCTTAATCTCTTGCCCGGTTCTGTTTCTGTTATCGGTTGCGGTCTCGACTATTACGGCCATCCCTTCAGGGCCGTATCCTTCATAACTAACCTCCTCTAGAGCCTCTGCCCCTTCCTCTCGTGCCAGGATACGCTCGATATTTGCCTTAGGCATATTTGCCGTTTTGGCAGCGTCAATTGCGACGCGCAATTTGTAGTTTGAATTAGGGTCCGCTCCCCCGCCAGCCTTGATAGCAATTGAGATGGCTTTTGAAAGTTTACTGAAAAGCTTACCTCTAGCCTGATCGAGAGTACCTTTTTGTCTTTTAATTGTTGCGTAGTGTGAATGGCCGGACATATCAATAGTTAATGATTAATGGCTAATGTTTAATATAAATTTGCAGTGTAATTATACAACGAAGTGTTTTGGTCTCCAAATGCAAATCGAGCGTCTTGGGGGCTTATGTTTGGTAGTGAAAAACCAAACTGCCTTACGGCGCTCGATGCACAAAAATCTGCGGGTAGTTCGCTCGAGTCCGCGAATCGCGGTCTCATTGTCTAGCCGGTCAGGCTAGATACGCGTCAGAGCTACAAGGGGGGCAGGAAAGATAATTGCTTTCCCCTAGCAGCGCTCCTTCGCCTCCGGGGTATGGCCCGGGCCTATTTAATTGTCTCAGGCAGAGACAGAGATGAGGACAATGATTATTTCTGTGACCACGACGATTGCGATCGCAATGGCCCTTATTCTCCTCCCCTGTCTGCCCGGTTGGTCTAACCTAATAGGTTTCTTCATGGCTTTACCAATCGTTGATTATCGCCATGAGGGCAAAGCAAGGAACTGCCATGGTGGCAAACCTGATTGCCCATTTCTCCTTCCGGAGAATCTTCCAGGTGAAGGCCGCCAGCAGCGCAAAGAACACGAAGCCAACTACACCTGCTATCTTGACTGACAGCGCAACGTTCATTATGGCTCCCGACAAGTGTAGGATCCTAGCCAATGTGGTTAGGATTATGACGGAAAATACGAGGAGGAGAATATCCTCCAAGAACTTCTTTTTCGCCATTTCTGGCCTCCTCTCAAAATGTGTGCAGCCGACCGGCTACCAACCATTTGATAACCAGACCGCTGCACACTCCCGCAGACTGTTAATGTGCTTTAAACTCAAAAAGCCTACTTAATTAAGGCGCATTCGCCTTTGTAGGCCCACTTTGAGCACTGGGGAAATTATATCGAAAAACTTGACAAATGTCAAATACTATGGGACTTGACAATCCCCTTTTCATATCTTTATAACTATTTAATACAATTTTTGTAGACCCAAAAATATATAATAGGTATATACTAATACCTTTTTACATTTGCAATTTAATTTAAGATGAGTATACTCGAATAGACAAGAGAAAACTCCAATGGATACAGACCTTGCCCAACAAGCCATAACATGCGCCCTCGCAGGAGAATGGAAAAAAGCCCTCGAATTAAATAAACAGATTCTCAAGGAAACTAGAAATGACGTTGATGCGCTTAATCGTATGGCACGGGCTTACTTCAATCTAGGAGAAATCAGAAACGCTAAAAAGATAGCCGAAAAGGTCCTTAAAATAGACCAGTTCAATTCTATCGCTTTTAAATCATTGAAAAAGTGGAAAGGGCTGAAAGCCTCCGATGTCAAACCCTCTATCCCTTCCGACGAAACATTTCTGGAAGAGCCTGGCAAAACTAAAATCTTAACTCTTCTTCATCCCGGAGCCCAAGCGGTTTTGGCTAAACTTGACTCCGGTAGTGAAGTTAAGCTTGCACCCTACTCTCATCGAGTTTCCGTAGTCACCGACGACGGTAAATATATAGGCAGGCTCTCGGACGACATTGCCGCCAGGCTCAGGAATCTAATCCGTATGGGAAATAGATATAAAGTACTAATAAAATCCATCGACGAGGGTGGCGTTAAAATCTTTATACGCGAGCTTTCCCGGGGCGAGAAGGTAACAAATGTCCCCTCCTTTTCTGCGGAAAAAATAGAGTATGTTTCTTTTACCCCACCTGAGTTGGTTCATAAAAAAGACGAGGACTCACTCGTCGAGGAAGAGGAAGAAGAGTAAGGCGGATTAAAACCTCTTAGGAAATTCTGAACCCAGATAAATTTCCAAATCAAAGCTTCCAGTTACCTCTTCGGCACTCTTTTCACAACCTAAGAATAAAGCAACTTTTTCTAGCGACTTCTTATCGGCTCCAGTAACTTTACAATCATAGTTTCCGTTATCTTCCTTTTTAATTGCAGTTACCTTTGCCCCCATAACTTCAATAATCTCTCCTACCTCTTCCGCCAACTTATACTTTGCGGTTGCATCGTGTATTACAACTCTAGTTTGGCTTTGGGCTATCTGAGTATCCGAAAATAGAGCCAAAATTCCGGCCGGCACCAATCCGGTAAGCTGATACCCTTCGCTTCCGTCTATCAATTTTGTTCGCCGAACTGCCGATGTTTGAGAAAGCTTAATCTCACTTTTTTTAAATTCACGCACCCTTAGAGTAAACTGGGCAAGCTTAAGCCTGTCTGCAAAAGATAGATTGGTTTTGTAAGGCAAAATAATCGCCTTTAAAAAAGAAAAAGGTCCGCCTTCTACAAAGCCCATTACTCCCCTGTCGGCCCAGGCATAAACAGGGAATTTAAGATGGAAAGTAATACTTTCTGCCAAAATTTTGCCGTCCAGCTTCTCATTTTCTCCCAATTGCCAAACACTTCCTATTTTCCAAGTTCCCAGCTGTCTGGATACTTGCGTTTCCGTATCTTTAGGTATAAGAATCTGGGTAATTTCTTCAAGTTCTTTGTCAAAAACTACAATTTGCGGACCATCACTTCCATTAAAGACAATTGCAATTTTCGAAGCAGTATCCCAATAGCTGGATTTAGAAAAAAGAAGAAGAAAAAGGACAACAATCGCAAAAACCAAATATAATACTTTCGGCCATTTTTGGCCTTTTCTGACAATATTTCTCGACGCACGTTTTCTCCGCCGTGACTTAGAAAGTCTCCGTTTAGATTGGCGCCCGTCTGACGGGCCACCACGCCGCGTCGAACGCGGTTGTCCCCTGTGACGGGATTTGACGTGGGCAGGCATAATATTAACTTAAAACTTAAAACTAAAAACTAAAATTTCATTTCATTAACAAGCGGTTAAAATGTCCTTTACCTACTTTTTCAAACCACTTACCATCCGTTCCGTGTGAGGAAAGGATGTGTCTTAGATGCTCCCCTGCTAAAACTTCCGGAAGGACTACATAATTTGCGCCGCTTTCATATAGTTTAATCGCTTCTTCTCTTGTTGGCGCCTCGAATACAGTGGTTGGTTTTCTTCTTTGCTTTTTTAAATAGTCCAAAAGAGCCAGGTTATCGGTGAAATCGGCAGATGTCGATATTATCATTCGTGCCCTTTCGACGGAAACTGCTTCTAGAATTTCTGGATCCGATATGTCTCCGAAGACAATTGGCTTTTTTTCTGCAATCATTTGAGTATAAAGGTCGGGATTGTAGTCAACGATAATATAGGGAACTTTTTTTCTTGAAAAAAGAGACAGAAGCCTCTTTCCGGTTCTTCCGCAACCTATGAGAATAATATGATCCGAGTAAGTATCTTTTGCTAAAACCTGCGGTTCCGTAAATATTTCTCTTTCGAAAATCGAAAGTTTATTCTTTAATCGAAGATATATTTTATCGGCTCCCAAAATAATGTAGGTTGAAATGGTCATTGTTATTGCAGCGACAATTACGGTTAAGGCGACGTGGGATTGGCTCACGTGATTAAGAGCTAACCCCGCTGCCATAACTATCAAAGAAAATTCCGAAATCTGTGCGACCGTCACCGAGGATAAGAATGAGGTCCTTTTCTTGAAACGCAAAAATCCCATGACAATCATAACGATAATGGGGTTTCCGATTAAAACCAAAAGAGAAAAAACTAAAGCCGAAAATATAATACTACCTATCCCCTCGACCAAAAGGCTGGCGCCTAAAGTTAAGAAAAATAAGGTAAGGAAAAAATCCCGCAAGGGCCGAGTGCGGGATGCAATTTCTAAATGTTCGGGAAGATTGGAAAGCGCTAATCCAGCCATAAATCCTCCAATTTCGAGGCTTAAACCCAAAGGTCCTGCAACCAGTGCGGCCACACCCAAAGCCCATGCGATACTGACTATAAACAAAAGCTCGACCGACTCGGCAACATAGCGTTCAAAAAGGTAAGGTAAAACTTTTTTGGAAAGAGCCCAAACTGCAATTATTAATAAAGCTCCTTTTATAGCTATAAAAATATAGCCTGCGATAGTTACTCCACCGCTACCCATTCCTGCCAAAAACATCAGTATCAAAACTGCTACTAAGTCCTGGACCAACAAAAAACCTACCGCAACTTTTCCATACAAAGTATCGAGGTCTTTCTTCTCTGAAAGAAGCTTCACAATTATGATTGTTGAAGAAAAAGACATTGCAATCGCTATGTAGATCGAGGGAAGAAGTCCAAAACCAAAAAGAAGGCCGGCGCTTAAGGCAATTACAAAAGTAAAAAGCATTTGTCCCAGACCGGTATATAAAGCAGCTTTTCCTATCGTGGGAATCTCTCGAATATTCATTTCCACTCCTACCAAAAAAAGTAGAAGCGCAACTCCGATCTTGCCCAGGTTTTTGATAATCTCAGATTCCCCAATAAGGCCAAAATAAGCGGCAGCAAGACCCGCGAAAAGGTAGCCCACAAGAATAGGTTGCTTGAACCTACGAGCCAAAATTCCAAATATGGAAGCCAAACCCAAAAGCAAGGAAATCTGTGAAAATTCCATTTATTAAGTTTACCCCCTCGCCAATTATTTTTAAAGGATAAAGCCTTACGCTCAAACCATCAAAATTGGTGTGGGGGCTTAAGGTGTTTGTGTAAGCTTTTCAAGAGAATCCAAAGACTTTTCCAAGTCATTGGGTAATTCCGATTTAAACTCAACTCTCTCTCTAGCCACCGGGTGATTAAAAGATATTCCGCCTGCGTGAAGAAAAAGCCTCGGGCACCATTTGCGGTCTGCCCGTGAAGTTTTTCGGCCCGCATAAAACTCGTCGGCCACAATCGGATGGCCTAGGTATTTTAAATGAATTCTAATCTGATGAGTTCTTCCAGTTTTAGGATAAAGCTCGACAAGAGTATAGCTTTTTGCTTGTAGCTGGTAGTATGCCACCGCTTTATAAGCCGTTTCTGCGCTCCTGCCCCCAGGCAGAACACCAAAACGTTCGCGATTCCAGGGCAGTCGTCCAACCGGTGCATTAACCACACCTTCTTTTGGTTCTACCTTACCGTGCACGAGTGCGTTATAAATCTTATTCACTTCCCTACTCTTAAACTGGGCCTGAAGATTTTCAAAACTTGATTTGGTTTTGGCGATTAATAGTAGTCCACTTGTTTCTTTATCCAATCTATGAACTATTCCGTTTCTTAGTTTTTGGAAATTGGAAATTGGAAAATGGAAATTACGGCGCAACCACCCTTGTACTGTAGGTTGATTCCTTGTGGTTGTTGCGTCGTTGACTATCCAACCGGAAGGCTTGTTCAATACCAAAAGTTCTTTATCTTCAAAAATTACCTTAGGTTCCATATCGACATTTTACCATTAAAAAACCGCCGTATGGCGGTTGCACTAATTAACCAATTAACGAATTTACTATTTTTCCTTTTTCCTTGCGTCTTTTGCACAAAGCGTTGCCTCGGGGAAAATCATAAGCCTATCCGTATCTATCATCCGCCCGCACTCTTCACAAATTCCGTATTTTCCAATTTTTATTCTGGTTAAGGCTTTTCTGGTCTCGATTATTCTTCTTTCCAGCTGCTCGCGTATAGCTGATGAGCGTGCATGACCGAACTGCTCGGCCGCATCCGTGTCTGGAGAAGCGTTATCAACTACTCTTGTTGTATCTTTGAAAGGATCATCCTCTTCAACAACTTTTTTGCGCTCCTCTAAGGTTTTGAGCCTTCTTCTGAGTAGGTTTCCTACAGGAGCGACCAGACGTGCCGGAAAAGATATTATTGAAGTAGCTTGCCCGTCGCGTTTGAATGCTTTTGTCTTCCTTTTTACTTTTGGTTTTGACTTTTTCATATTTCTTTTTTAGACAGGCTATATATAGCGAAAAATGAGACTATGGCTAAAGTAGTTGAGAAATAAATCTCAGTTTTACCAACAAAGGATAGCACATTGTCAAAAGCCAAGGCAACCAGCGAGCGGGTCAAGAAAAATAACCCTACCACTGTAAGTCCCGAGAAACCGATCCTGCCTGACTTATACCAAGTAAATTTTCGGTAATGGGCGTCTGAAAAAAGATAGATTAAAATTAAAAGCAGAATAAAAACCGAGGCGACCAAAGACGACGTGCTTGCAAAGGCTACCGAATTGACAAGAAAAATAATCAAAAGCCAGGGAAGTGCGGAAATAACAGACGAATCCAAGACCTCGAAAAATCTTAATTTAAAGCGATAAATCGATATAGTAAGCCCCGCGCAAAAACCGATTAGACTTGCCCAAAACCACCATGAAGGGAAAAAATTAAAAATTAAAATATTTGCCAATAGTACCCCTAGTATGGCTGAGAAAGCTGCAGAGAAAATCTGGTTTGGAATATAATCCTCCTTAAGTTTTTTCCAAAAAATAAAAAGGAAGACTACGGCGGCCAAAATATTGAAAAATATATTCGTAAACATAAAGCTTCGGGTTTAAGTATATCAGTTTTCAAAAAAAGGAAATTTTGAATGGCCCTTCGATTGACTCCAGAAGCTAAAAAAGATATTATTGTTCTTACTGTGATTGAAACGCCGCACGTAATTGTGGGGGCGGCAATAGCTACCAAAGTAGTCAATCCTGCCCTAGCTCTACCACTTGCACTTGGTAGCCATTTTGTTTTGGACAAGATCCCCCACTGGAATCCACATCTTTTCACTGAGACTCAAAAGTATGGCAAGCCAACCCAAAAAAGCAGTCTAATTGTTGCGGTTGATGTTTTTGCTTCTATACTCATAGGTGGTTACATTGCCTCCCAGGCACTGCCTAATACAGCCCACGCGCTAACAATACTTGCTTGTTGTTTTCTCGCCGTTGCTCCCGACATTGTAGAAGGGCCATATTTTTTCCTCAATTTTAAAAATAAAACAATAGAAAAATGGATAAGATTTCAGAGGTCTTTCCAGATAAACGTAGACTTTCTTCCGGGAATATTAACTCAAATTATTACCGTAGCCGCCTCGCTTTGGTGGATATACTCTTAAGAATCCCTCTCTATGTATTCTCCAGTTCGAGTATCCACTCTTATTTTATCTCCACTGTTTATAAATAGCGGGACTTTAACTTGGAGACCATTTTCCAACTTTGCAGGCTTATAGATGTTGGTTGCCGAATCCCCTTTTACCCCGGGCGGTGTATCAACAACTTTTAGACTAACCTTGGGAGGAATATCAATTGACAAAGGTTTGTCTTCCCAAAATAAAACGTTGACCGTATCCTCTTCTTTAATGTAGTTAAGTTCTTCTTCTATCAAATAATCAGGAATTTCAATCTGCTCATAATTCTTAGGATCCATAAAAACTATATTCTTTCCATCTCTGTATAAAAACTGTAGAGGCTTTTTGACGGTACTTATCTCCTCAACTTTGATGTTTGAGCTAAAGGATTTTTCCTCCAGGGAGCCCGTTTCCAGATTCTTAGCAGAAACTTTTACAGTCGCGCCTCCCCTACCTAACTTCTGATGTTGGTATTTTAAAACTTTATATGGCTTTCCATTAAGTTGGAAAGTTGCACCGGCTTTTAAGTTGGTT
>Ga0209542_10010512_pt1 | contig 16663 bp, 17 predicted proteins | sample RifCSPhighO2_01_FD_184028 | JGI IMG/M metagenome (GOLD analysis project Ga0209542, IMG submission 184028) | Soil microbial communities from Rifle, Colorado - Rifle CSP2_plank highO2_0.1 (SPAdes) (version 2) | ecosystem: Environmental > Terrestrial > Deep subsurface > Rock core/Sediment ...
TCATTATGGAATGAGAAAGGCATAATGATTAAAGAAACAATCATGTCTGTGTTTGCTACATGGGATCTAAGAGGACTCAATACTTATAGCATGCTTAGGAAAACCCTAAGCAGCTAAACGGATACGTTAGTTTTAAGAATCTGTAAGGTTAATTAAAATTCCAACTTTACAACAATTAGTTAAGCTTTTATATTTTAAAAAATAATCAATAGAACATGGCAGACATTAATATTGAAGAAGAATATAAAAAATTAAAATATAATCTGCCAGATTTCAAAAAATTAGATGAAGAATTTGAAATATCAAATATTCAAGGCTTGGAAGATAAAAAATTCTTAACAAGATTCATAAGAAGGAAAGTAAATGAAAAAGTAATTTTTTTCTGCAGGGTTATAGAAAGCATTCTTTATCCTCAATCTCCTAATTACATAAGTATGGTTGAATCTAGGGTTTTTACAGAAGAAGAAAAGCAAGAGATGGCTGAATTCTACAAAAAGCTCATGAATTATGAAAAAGAATCTTTAATATTAGACGTAGAACCAGATGATAAGCAATCAGTAAAGTATACTAATGAGGTTTTTAATAATTGGTCAGAAACAAAAAAGCAAATGATAGTCATAACAAGAAAAATGCAGAAGTCTTGGAACGAACAGGAAAAAAGAGAGAATTACACATTTTAAAAAAGCGGATGAAAAGAGTAATAGCCTTATTAGGTCCACCAGGAGCAGGAAAAGATACTCAATGTAATCTTATTTCTAAAAGATATAAAACAAAGACAGTATCTCCCGGAAATATTCTAAGAAAAGAGATAAAGAAAAAAACAAAGCTTGGGAAGAAGATTAAAGAAATGATGAGGAATGGAGATTTAGTTCCAGATCATATTATAAAATCGATTATTGACAAAGAGATAAAAAAAAGCAAGTCTCCAGTAGTTCTTGATGGTTCCCCTAGAGATTTAGCGCAAGCAAAAGTGCTAAAAGATGTAAGTATGGTACTTTTCTTAAGATGCACAAAAAAGGAAGCAGTAAAAAGATTGTTAAAAAGAGCCAAGACAGAGAACAGACCAGATGACACAAAAGAAGTAATAGAGCATAGGTGGAATGTTTACAAGAAAGAAACCAAACCATTAATGTCTTTTTATAAAAAAAAGAAAATGCTTAAAGAAGTAAACGCTAACCCTTCAATCCAAAAAGTTTTCAGGCAAATAACCCCAATAATAGAAGAAGTGTTAAATGAAAAGTAATGAGCCCAAAAAATGGGGTAAAACTCATCACGCCAAAATCATTAGAGGGAACCCCCCTTGATGGTTGGAGAGGAACCCCCCTCTGTTATTACTTACTAATAGTAAATAAAACGAAAGATTTATAAATACTAAACAACCTGCTTATTTTATGATAAATGTATTTGATGATTTAAAATGGAATATAGGAGAATGGGTCTATACTTGGGATCAAGATCTTGCAAAAACTGATTTGAGAGAAAGAGATGTATATCCTTATGTAAAAGCACATAAAAATATGAGAAGCCCCCCACATGGGCATGATATCTCAGAATCCTCTGCATCTGCAAGTCTACTAAAGACCCATATTGGTGTGGAACCTATGAGCATTAAGTCATGGTGTCCTAATGAAAAATTTATGGTTGTCTTAGAATCACCCATCCTAACAAGAGAAGAAATAATTGATGAAATAAAAAAAGAAAGGGAAATTCGTGGATTTCTTGGAACTAAAAGAAAAGAAAAATATCTAGAACCTGTTTATCAAAGTGTTGATGTACCATTAGAAGAAGTATTGGCGTCCACAGACACACCAAAGGAACCAACACAAGCCTTACTTTTTGGTTTGCCTTTTACAAATTCATGGAGGGGAAATGCAAGCTATGAATGTAGTTATGTTTGGCTCTCCAGCTTCATTAGTGAGAGTAAAATCATATATAGAGTGTCACCCTAGTGAATACATGCAATTATTTAAGACTTTATTTCCACAACAAGAATTTCCTAATACAAATAGAACTGTTTTTGATTATACTCCTCAATTAGACAGGGTGTATATTACTCAAACAGAGTTATTAAGAACATTAAATAGCTATTTGGGTAAGAGGATTGTTGAGAACCTTAAAATAGAATTACCAAACAGTGGAATAGTTAATCAAGATATTCTTGACAATGCAAAAAAGATTGCTAATGCTGATCCGAATTATAGTGAAATCAGATATAAGAAGATTTTTCTTAGGTAATTGTGGTAGAAATCCATCTGAATCTGACGTTAACACAACAGCTCAAAGAATGGGCTCTGTTGAAAATCTTTTTTAATAAAGGAGGTTTCCCTCCTACTGGGTTAGAGAGGAGAGAAACCCATAAAGGTTAAAAAAGAAGTGAGACTTATTAATAAAGTTAAGCGTTTACTGAGACGCCTTGGGTGTCCGAGATGGTTACATCATTTTGGACCAAAAACCTATGAGTTCTACCAGCATATAACTGCTTTGTTATTAAAAGAAGCATTTAGACTTTCATTCAGGAGAGTGTCTAGGCTCCTGAATATGCTCAATCTTACAGTACCGAGCTATTCTGCATTATGCAAAATAAGAAAGAGGATTTCTCTAAGCATATGGAAAAAAGTGTTGCACATAACAACAAACTTCAGCAGTTATATCGTTGCTATTGACTCAACTGGATTGAGCAGAACAAATCCAAGCTGGCACTACATAAAGAGGATAAACAGTAAGAATCCTGTGAAGAGCTATGTCAAGATTTCCTGTTTCTTTGATACAAGAAGAAAGAAGTTCCTTGCTCTTCGCATTAGATCTAAGCCCAGACATGATAGCAAAGATGTGCATTACTTGCTTAAGCAAAGAAGGAATATGAAGAAGCTTGTTGGAGATACATCTTATGATGCTGAATGGATTCATGAGTTGTGTGGCAAGCTTGGCATAACAACTGTAATTAAGCCGAGAAAAAATGTAAAAAGAGGGTATTACAGAAGAAAACAAAAAGAAAATTATAACGATAAGACATACCACAGGAGAAGCATGATTGAATCTGGATTTGGAAGCTTGAAGAGAAAATATGGCAGTTATTTGTTAGCGAGAGCTATAACCTCTCAGCGAGCTGAAGTATATTGTAAGGCTATTGCCCACAATATAGGGTTAATGTATTATTAGATTTTCAACTAACCCCAAAGAATGATAACATTTATATACAAAATAGAATAATCCTAGTATAATGGGATTTTTCGATTATTTAAAGAGCATATTAAAAATATTTCAGATAAAGAAAACTGTAAGGTTAGGCCTATATGGTCCTGTAAATGCAGGTAAATCCTCTTTAGCAAACAAAATTTCTTTGGATTGGTTAGGAGAAGAGATGTCTGAAGTCTCAAAGATACCCCATGAAACAAGAGAGATTAGAGTAAAAGAAAAGGTAAAAATAAGATCAAATGGAAAAGAATTAGATTTTAATTTGATAGACACTCCTGGAATCGCCACAAAAGTAGATTATGAAGATTTCTTAAGGTATAACTTATCTAAATCAGATGCAAAGAAGAGAGCAAAGGAAGCAACTCAAGGAGTCATAGAAGCAATAAGATGGTTAGAAAATGTTGATTGTGTCCTAGTTGTTTTAGACGCAACAGAAAACCCTTATGATCAAGTAAATGTCACGATCATAGGAAATTTAGCAGCTCGTAATATTCCAGTTTTGATTGTTGCTAATAAAGTAGATCTTAAAAGCGCAAACATCAAAAGAATAGAATCTGCCTTTCCTCAGTACAATGTAGTTGGAATTTCAGCGTTAAAAGGAACAAACATTGAAAATTTTTACAAGGAGTTATTCAAAACAGTAAGGTAACATGTTAAGACTGCAATTTATACCATATAGTGAAATAGAGGATTTAACAAGTGAGAACAAAGTAACAAAAGTGCTCAAGATTGCAAAAAATAACAGAATTATCTTATTAGAAGGAAGGTTATCTCCTGCAGAAGAAACTCTGTTAATAGAAAGGACCATGAGCAATATTGATCGCAGGTTTAAGGGGATAGAAATATGTTCTATTGGAGATTCTAAAAGTCATGACTTTGTAAAAAAAATCAAGAGAGGTTTAGCTCAGCTTTTGCTTGGTGTAGGTTCCTCTGGTTTAACAATAATAGGTCCTGCTTCAATAATCAAAGAAATAAAAAGAGATCCTGATAAGATAGAGTTATTAACAAAAAACATCAAATAAAATGCTCATAAGAAAATGCGATTTCTGTAGTAAAGAAATAGAAGATAGAATAGAAATAAAACGATTTTGTAATAAAGCCTGCCAAGAAAAGCAGTATAATAGATGGCCTAAAATAAAAGAAAATAGGATTAGAACAAGAGAATATAGAAAAAATCATCCGGAATGGAAAGAAAGGCATCGAATATTGACAGTGACAAAACACAGAAAAAAAAGAGCAGAATATTGGAATGATTACGAAAAGAGATCAGAAGCCAGAGCAAGAATAAGAGAAAAAGAGAGATTAAGGAGAAAAACAGATTTAGAGTTTGCAATTAAAAATAGGCTTAAACGCTCTTTACGTCATGCTCTAACTAAATATTCAGGCACTGGGAAAATTATGAGCTCTGAAAAATACGGCATAAACTGGGAAAAGATAATTGAAAATTTAAGGCCATTACCAGAAAATGTAAAAGATTTTAAAATAGACCATATCAAACTGCTATATCCATTTAATCTTACAAACTCAGAAGAAATAAAAAAAGCTTTTGACTATTCAAATCTACAATAGTTAACAATAAGGGGAAATAGAAGAAAATAAAAAAATATGGAAATGAAAAATTAAAATGCATCAATGTGTCCGCTGTAATAAATTTTATGAAGATGGCTCCAGTAAGCTACTTACAGGATGCGATTGTGGTGGAAAATTCTTTTTCTTTATAAAATCATCAGATATGGAAAAAATAAAGGACATATCATCAGAAATGTCTGAAGAAGAAAAGATACAAATGGAGCAAGATGTCTTTGAGATGGTTGGTTTAGATAACAAGTCCAAACCAGTTATCCTAGATCTTGAAAGTATTAGAGTAACAAAGCCAGGTCAATATGAAATAAGCTTGGTTGACTTGTTCTCAGGCAAACCCTTAGTGTTTAGAATTGGCGAAGGGAAGTATGTCATAGACTTAGCAGGAACATTTAGCAAAACCAAAGATGATAAAGAAAAGTAAAAATGAAGAATTTTGGAAAAAGAAACTAACTTCTAAACAATTCAATATTTTAAGAAAAAGAGGAACAGAATTACCTTTTACTGGAAAATATTATCTGAATAAAAAATCTGGAATTTACACATGTTCGGCATGTAAAACCCCCTTATTTAGTTCTGAAAAAAAATTCACCTCAATGTCAGGCTGGCCAAGCTTCTATGATGCTTTAAACAAAAAAAAATTAAATTAAAAGAAGACTTAAGTTTAGGAATGAAAAGATCGAAGTTCTCTGCTCTAAATGTGATAGTCATTTAGGCCATTTATTTGATGATAGCCCTAAGCCAACAGGATTAAGATATTGTATTAATTCAGCAGCTTTGGATTTTAAAAAGAAAAGTAATATAATAATTTCTAAAATAATTAAATAAATGCCAATCTACATGTGTTTAAAAGAATGTAAACCCTATAATATCATAATGGATACTTTTGAAGACCCTGGTTACAGGATAGGCAATAAAATACTCATTAGTTCTTTATACAGCCAAGAGGAACAGATAGTAACTATCCTGCATGAATTATTTCATGATCTACCAGAGTTCAGAGGAAAAAGTACAATAGAAGAAAGAGACGAAACAATTGAGAGAAGAATAGAAGATTTAGCCCAAGAAATATACAAAAACAGGCCAGCAATAAGAGAATTTGTTAGGAGACAATTAAGGCTAGCTAAAAAATCTAGGTCTTAAAAAATTCATTAATCATCGCAACAGGAGTCTTAGTTATCATAAAATGTTTGTCTTTTGGAAAGCACTTAAAGTAATTATCCCATTTATACCTTTCATCTAAAAATACCATAACACCCCTATCATTCTCGCTTCTTATGCATCTCCCGGCATTTTGTATAGTTGTAATAATAGCAGGATAAATGTAGCCATAGTCCCATCCTTTTCGAAATCTTTTTTCATAATAAGCAATCAATTCTTTAGTTTCTAAATCTGGTCTATTTAAGGGAATTCCAACAATAAAGACAGCTTTCAGATAGTCACCAATTAAGTCAATTCCCTCACCAAAGCTTCCATTGCTAACTGCCAATAAAACAGCCCCTTGATCTTTATAGCCTTTAAATTTCTCAAGTAGTTCATCCCTTTCTTGCTTTTTCATTTCTCTTTGCTCTAAAAACGTTGTCTTCTTGCACCATTTTTCAAAAAAAGTATTAATCTCATCTCTTAATTTATAGCTGGGAAAGAAAACAATTGAATTCCCGGGAACAGCATTTACTAAACATGCAGTTTTTAAGGCAATTTTCTTGTACATCTCCTCGCTTCTAACACTAAACTTAGTGGTTATTCCTGGAACAATCAAATGTAATTGGTTCTTCTTAGGAAAGGGATTGTCATATTCTAACAATTCAACATTATCAAAACCAAGTAAATCCTTATACATTCCCAATGGTGTTAAAGTCCCGCTCATACCAACAACCATGTAGCTGTTTTCAATTATATCTTTTGTAATTAAGCTCGGATCTAAACATTTATATTTTAAGGTCATTACAGGCTTCCCATCATCTGTAAATCCTTTAGTTAAAATTCTTGTAAACCCATAATCTTGTCCTTTCCAATGCTCCAAGAAACTTGCAACAGTCAAAGCAAAGCTTTTTTTCTTTTCTTCAATCACCTCATCAGCAAACTCTTTCAAGTCTAGAATCAAGGATTCATATTCATCAAAAACAAAGTCATCTTTTTTAATAAGGCACTCCTGCTCTTCAAAAGGAATTTCCTTAGACAAATTAACTAATAGTTTGCCAATTTGAATTAAAGATTCTTTTAATCCATCTGCAGCATTAAATTGCTCTGCTTCTCTCAAGGCATAATCAACAGTTCTTGTAGTAATCCTGTCTGTTAATAGCTTCCTGCATCTCTCAGGCAGGTTATGGCATTCATCAAAAACAATGATGGATTTTCCTAATTCCTTGTTGAATCTTGAAAAAATGTTTTTTCTTACGTTTGGACTTAAAATGTGATAATAATCCATAACAATTATTTTTGCTTTTTGTGCCAGAACAGCAGACATTTCAAAAGGGCAAAAATGTTCTTGAGACATTTGAGAAACAACATCTTGCACATGCATGGGTCCTGCTTGCAAAGTGTCATTAAGAAGCTTGTCTTTTTTTGAGTTTAACCTATTATCCTTAAAATTTTCATAATAGGTGCAGCTTCCTTTTTCAGTCAACTCTTTGCAAAATTCTCCAAATTCATTTGAGCTTAAAAGGTCAATTCCAGATTGAGCACACATCCCTCTCTTGCCTATAAAATCAACTGCTATGACCTCTTTTTGGAGTTTCTTTTTGATTAATCTTAAAGTATCAACAACAATCTTGTGCTGCATATGTCTTGGTGTTAAAAAAAATATAGTTATATCATTCTTAGAGGCATAATGCAATAAAGGGCTTAAAACACTTACAGTCTTGCCTATTCCAGTAGGAGCATGAATAAGCATATGCTTCCTTTTTTTTATACAATCACTTACTTGATTAATAAAATGTTCCTGAGAAACCCTAAGATCATCATAAGGAAAGAAAAAATCCTCTTTGTTTATCATAGGTTTATGGTTCAATAAAAGGATTTAAGATTATTACTTCTCTAAAATATATATTCAATTCACTAGTCAATTGGACAACCTCACGCGCCAGACTTATAAAGAAATAAGCACTTTTTATCGCTGTATGGGTGCTTATAGTGGCTTAGAAGAGAAGAGAAAACAGCTCGTAAGATATATAAGAAATAATCCTACCGCCACGTACAAGAAAATAAAAGAAGATACAAAAATAAAAGTGGAAAGAGTATTTCCAAAAGGAATGAAAGATGTATATAGGGCAGCTAACATTCCATTTCCAAAAGCTCTAAGAAAAAGAACAAAAGACCAGATGCTGAATGAAGTAATAGAGTTCATAAGAAATAATCCAACAACAGCAAACACTGTTACAATAAAAAGAGGGCTCGGAATACACATTTCAAGAACTTTTAAAACAATAAAAAAGGCTTACAACGCTGCAGGAGTAAAGTATAAATATCCAGTAAATAAAGGAACAAGAAAAGAAAGAAAACAAAGAATAATAGAACTGATTAAGAGTAACCCATCAATTACGGTTGTAGAAATATACAAAAGATCGCACTTAAAACCGTATAACTATTTCAAAAGTGTCTATCACGCTTACAATGAAGGTTCTATTAAAAAAATAAAAAGAGAGGAAAAAAGAAAACAAGTAATCAATTACATAAAGTCTAATACCAATTCAACGCAAAGAAAGATTAATCTTAGTTGTAGAACACATGTACAAGAACTGTTTAACAGAGGTATATTTGAAGCATATAATAAAGCGAGAGTTAAATATCCTTTTTCTAGGCTAAAAAAACATGGAACAACAATCAAAAGAATAAAGGATAGAGCTAACAGATTTGAAGAGACAATATCAAATAAACTATCTGCATATGGCAAGGTAAAAAGGAATGTAAGAACAAAAAGAGGCATAGCAGATGTAATCTTAGAAACCAAAAACAAAAAGATAATTGTAGAAATTAAAGATTACAGACATAAAGAGATATCAGTATCTCAAGTAAACCAGCTAAACATGTATTTAGAAGATGTTAGATGTAATTTTGGGTTGTTAATATGCCATAAGAAACCAAAAAGAGACTATTTTACTATAGGAGAAAATAAGATATTTATAATAAGCAAGGAAGAAATAAATAAAATAGGAGAATTATTAAGGTCAGGATAGACACACTTATAAATAAAAATATTATAATTTCCTGTAAGGGGGCGTAGTTTAACCTGGTAGACTTTTTAGGCCAAAAATAGTCGGCTCCAGTATTATGGAGTCACCGACTGATTGGGGTTCAAATCCTCACGTCCCCAAATTTCTCAACCTTTACAAAAGCTTTTTAATACTTACTAATAGATTATTACCTAAATAAACTATTATACAATAGTAAAAAAAGAAAGGTTTAAAAAGTCCTCAAGAAAACTACACATATGAATAAATTTTTTAATCAGGCGAAAAGATGCAAAGTTCTTAATCAAACTATCAGATTCATAAAGGGGGAACAATAAAATGCCTAAAGAACTTAGTCCAGAAGATAGTGAAGATTATGAAGAAGATGATGAAGATTCCTTCGAAGAGGATGATGAGATTATAATAGAGGAAAATGAGGAAGGTAAAGAAGATAAAGATTTCCTCGAAGAGGAAGAATTAAGTGATATGCTAGAAGCGACAAAAGAGTATGGAAATAGAAGAATAGGGAGCAAAATATCAGAACTAAGTAAACTACAAAGGCTAGCAATAGGAGGAATAATTGTATTAACTGTAGGAGTAGCAGGATATGGAGCATACAATTATTTACTACCAAAACACAATCCAAAGTCGGAAACCACACAAGAAATTGTTTTATCTCCTGAGCAAAGATTAGCACAATTGGATAGCTTATCCCGTGTTCTTAGTTACAAGGATATCGACAGTGCATTAATAGAGTTAGCGTGTGCACAACGCTCAGCAAATCAATCATCTTATGAAGAAATTGTACGACCATCAATAGTTATAGATTCATTAGATGCCAGATTAAAAAGAGCAAACGAAGAAACATCAGGCCTAAGAAGAACTGCTGATTATCTTGATAGTTTAGCTCAAAGTTGGGGATTTGTGGATGCAGAAGGAGCTTTACTAGAGCTTCATCAAAAAGATACAACACCTCAAGCAGTAGGTTATTCACAAGATAGATTAGATAAGGAAGTAAGAGCAGCAAAAATTCAGGGAATAGCTTCTGGATATGACCGAGGATTACAAGAAGGAAAAATAAATGAATTAACTCAAATATTTTCTCTTATCTCACCAAAAGTTAAAGAATTCACATACATAAGAGCAATAACTCAATCATCCATAGAATATAGTGTGTCTCCAAGAGCAGTTCCACTAAAAGAACCAGAATTAACAAGAGGGATATTAGAAACTTTCATTAAAGATCAAGAAAAAACTGCAACTTATTTAGGGGAATTAATGGGTCTCGGAGTAAGGCAAGAAGACATTAAACAGTATTTAGATGGAGAAATAGGCTTACAATTAACAGTGAATCCTATCACAGGAGAGGTAATGAGTGTTGTTATAGAGGATTTAGAAGGAGACATAGTTGGTTCATACAAGCCTATTAGATCTAAGGGAGGAAAAAAATGAAAAGATTATTATACGGTTTACCTTTAATTGCATCACTTGCATTTGCTGAACAAATAGGAAATGAATTCAAGGTATTAAGTGAAGAAGATCAGATGGTCTTAGCAGCAACTTATTCTAGAATAGCAAATGCTAAAATAGCAGGAAGTGATTCAACAGAAGTAATTGCAAAAGTGGATTCTTTATTTAAAGAAGCATTAAGTCAACAAGATAGTACAACAGGAGATTTAACTTGGGTATTTAATATAAATGAAAATTATATAGTGTTGGTTGGAATGTCAGAAGATTCAACAAAAACAGGCACACCATATGTTCTAGGAGATTCAGTTTCTGTTGCACCGCCAGAGGCTATTCCTAAACAACCTAGATCCCAATCTCCATTAAGTGTAACAGGAATTAGAGTGGGATTAAACAATGGAGCTCCTTCATTGGAAACAGCAGTAGTATTTGGAAATAGATTAGTTATATCCGGCTCACCGTACACAAGGCCTAATTCAAGAAATCCTAAAGCAAAAACTGGCTACACAGAACCAGACCCAACTTTTGGAACAATGTATGAAACAACTGTTGATACAACTGAAGTGATAAGAAGAATGAAAGAATTGGCACTAGGGATTATACTTCCACCATATAAGAGTTTAGAATTCACAGTAGAAGGAGGATTTCATTGGGAAAAAAGAAAGGTAGAAGGTTATGCAGAAACTCAAAAAGTGGATAGAAATAAATCTCCATTAACACACGCAGACGCAAGACAAGGACCTTTTAAATCAAGCAAAAAATCCAAAAACTATCTGTTTGGTCTAGGAGCAGAATACCCTTTAACTAAAAATGGTTTAGTTGGTGCCCACTATCGTAGAGCAGATGGAAACAAGATAGGAGTAACCTACAGGAGAAATTTCTAAAAATGAAAAAGATATTTTTTTTTACATTATTATTTGCAGTGCTGTTAAGCATTAATGTATTTGCTTTCCCAGAATTAGAAGACGCAAAATGGGCAAAGAACTATGAAAGTTCTATAACAATAAGAAACACAGAAACAGCATCATTCTTTTATACAATTTCTTCATCTAATGTACCAGTATCAGTATCAATATATATAGTAAATGATAACTACCTACCATTAAGTCATATACTAACACAAATAATAACAAAAGAAGATTTTGAAAAACAAGGTTATATTTACAGCAATGGTGAATTAAAGTTAGGTTACACAAGCAGTTTAATAACAATAAACCCTAATGATTATGGATTAACAGAGGGTAATTATAAAATCCAGATTGAAATAAAGGATGAAAAGCATTATGAAAGAAACAGTGTTCTAGCACTAGAGTTAATTGTAACCAAAGAGACAAGTAATAAAGCCCCAACAGCAGTAATAGATGTATCTCCTTCAAAAACAGTTAAAATTGACACACCAGTAACATTCTCCGGGTTAAGATCATACGATGAAGATGGATCAATTGCTGAATATGATTGGGCTCAACTTTCAGGATATGAAGCATTTGAATTTGATGAAAAAGCATCAGAATTAATAGTTACACCAACTAAAGAAGGGTATTTTTCATTTGTATTAAAAGTTAAGGACAACGAAGGATTAGAAAGCTCATTGGTCTTAGAAGAAGTTAAAGTTGTAAAAGAAGATATTTCAGAAGAAAACAATGCACCAGTTGCAGATGCAGGTCTAGATTTATTTGCTAAAGTAGGTTCAATTGTAACCTTAGATGGCTCATTATCCTCTGATCCAGAAGGAGACATGATAACTCATTTATGGAAGCAGATAAACGGCGAAAATGTAGTTTTATCAGGTATAACAACTGCAACTCCAAGTTTCTTAGCATCAAAGGTAGGAGAATATGAGTTTGAACTAACAGTGATGGATTCTAATGGTAAGAGCAGTTCAGACCAAGTAAAAGTTACAGTAATAGACAGCGAGAACAAAAATCCTGTAGCACTATTTAATATCCCTCCAGAAGCTATAAAAGGAAGTACTGTACAATTAGACGCATCTCCTTCATACGACGAAGATGGAGAAATAGTGGAATACAAATGGGAAACAGATGATAATACTTTTTTTGGTAAAGTAGCAAGTTATGTTTTCACAGTTGCAAAAGAGTTCATTGTAAAACTTACTGTAACTGATGACAAAGGAGCCACATCCACAGTAGAGAAAGTAATAAACATAAAAGATTTAGATACTGAAGAAAATCTAGCACCAATAGCAAATGCAGGCCCTGATCAATCTGTAAGCATCAATAGTGTAGTAACATTAGATGGCTCATTATCTTATGATCCAAATGAAGACGAAATATCATATAGCTGGACTCAAATAGAAGGCTCTTTAGTTAGTTTAGAGGATTCTGCAACAAAGAACCCAAGATTTACTGCTAGGATAGCAGGAGAATACAAGTTTTCTTTGGTAGTAATTGATGACAAAGGAGCATCAAGCCTGCCAGATGAAGTAGTAATAACTGTATTAGAAGATGACCAAATTGAAGAGAATCTAGTACCAATAGCAAATGCAGGCCCTGATCAATCTGTAAGCATCAATAGTGTAGTAACATTAGATGGTTCATTATCTTATGATCCAAATGAAGACGAAATATCATATAGCTGGACTCAAATAGAAGGCTCTTTAGTTAGTTTAGAGGATTCTGCAACAAAGAACCCAAGATTTACTGCTAGGATAGCAGGAGAATACAAGTTTTCTTTGGTAGTAATTGATGACAAAGGAGCATCAAGCCTGCCAGATGAAGTAGTAATAACTGTATTAGAAGATGGCCAAATTCCTCCACCTGAAAAAGAAATAATCTCAAGAGACCTCCATAAGTTCACAATTACATCAGCATTTGTTCAAGAAAATGATGACAGGTTAGATGTATACGCTAAAGTAAGAAACAGGGGAGACAACAGGGAAGGTGTAATATTATCCGCAACAATATTACCAACTGGAGAATATGCGTCAACAAGAACAATCGCAGAAATAAATGAAAACAGTTATGAAATATTACCACTAAACAAACCTCAAGAATCAGGAAGTTACATCATAAAGATAGACGTGAGCAATAGAAGAGACAGAGATGTATATTACCTTCAAATAGAGGTTTAAATACTACCGAAAGGTTTATATATCTTTTCATGACTACACAATAATAACAAACATCCTTAAGGGGGTTAAACACAAAATGAAAAAGTTGTTAAGTGCGTTAATGGCGTTTTTGCTAATCTTTAGTATATTACCATTCGTTGTAATGGCAAATGGTAATGATGGATTATTATTCACAGAAATAGAAGTTGAAGGAACTTCTGTTGTATTAGATGACGAAGTAATGAGCATTGCAATAATAAAGGATTTAACAGAAAGTAAAGAAACTTCATTACCAATTAGGGTAAGATTAAGTTCTGTAAAGAATTTCAAAGACTTAAAAGTTTCAGCATGGATTGGAGGCTATGAATTTGGGGTTCCAAGAGACACATCAGATCCATTTGACATGACCGCTTATAACACACAGGTTGTTAAGACTGTAGTGTTGAATGTTCCACTGCCTAAAGACTTAGAGTCATCCAAGGAATACAAGTTAAATATTGAAGCATTCAATAGTGATATAAGTATTAAAAAAGAAATAAAATTAAATGTTGAAGGAAAAAGGCATTTCGTAGATTTATTTGATATTATTATAAATCCAGGATTAAAAGTTGATGCTGGTACACCATTAATTGTAAAAGCAAGGCTTGAAAACCTTGGGGACAGAGTTGAAAACAACATAAAAGTAACAGCTAAAACAAATCTAGTTGACAAAGAAGGAAACAGTTTTACTGTATCTGACAGCGATTTCATAGATGAGCTAGTTACAAGATCAGAAGAAAAGGGCGACGATGAAAGCTCAACATCAACTGACGACTTATTGCTAATAATTCCTAAAAGCACAAAGCAAGGAAACTACAAATTATTTGTTGACGTTAACTTTAATAGAGGAACTGAAACAATTTCCGCTGAATATGATTTAACAATCAACGGAAAAGAATCAGCAAGATCCGATGCAAATGTGTTAATATCCTCTGCAGAAGCAAACAAGAACACTCCAAAAGGAATACAAGTTGTTTACCCCGTTCAGATAGCAAACCTTGGAAATAATGCAAGAACTTTTACTTTTGATGTTACAGGGGTAAAAGGATGGGCAACAGCAAGTGTTGAGCCTGCAATTTTAACAGTTGCACCTGGTTCCACATCTGAGTTATTTGTAACAGTAACTGCTGCTCAAGAAGCAAACGCCGCTGGTTCACACATTTTTGCAGTAAAAGTGTTAGAAAATAGTGAAGTAGTGAAAGAAGTAAACTTGCAAGGCCAAGTAGTATCAGTTGCACAAAGCACAACAACAAGCGATTTCAGAAAGGGATTAGAAATGGCATTCCTTGTATTGTTGGCTCTATTGATTATCCTTGGAATTGTAGTTGCAATAAGAAAAGCTACAATGAAAAGTGAAACTGAAGAAGCTAAAGGGGAAACTTATTACTAAGTTTCTTTTTTCTTTTATTTTCTAAAAAACAAATGAAGGCATAATATAGCTAAAGATACATAATAGTAAAACAATATATTTTCTACTACAATAAAGTATATATATAGTTTTAACTTTTTTAAGTAATAACAAAGGGAAGTGGTTGTAAATGAACAAAAAGGGAAAGGAAATAATCATCTTGTTGATCTTAATAATCTTATTATCCCCTAGCATAAATGCAGAATTCACAGCTACAACAGAAGAAAATGAAAAAACAGTATGTCAGGGTACAACTGGAGTTTTCACTGTATTTGTTGAAGGTTCTGGGAATATTAATGTTAACAAAGAAGGAACCGCCAGTTCTTTTACTACAATTGTCCCCTCAGGTTTAATTCTCAATTCAAATAAAAAGCCAATATTCGTGTACATAACCCCAAGCTCAAAGGTACAGCCAGGAACTTATAATCTTGATTTGAAGATAAATGATGGCTCAATAGAAAAGATCATACTACTAAAGGTAAATGTAAAAGATTGCACAACATTTGAAATATTAGGCATAACAGAAAAAGAAGTATGTGGTTGTGAATCCCAGCAATTCGAGTTTGAAATAAAAAACACAGGAATCTACCAAGAGACTTATGGTTTATCAATAAAAGGTGAAGCTAAGGGATTTATAGAATTAAATAAGAATGAAATAAGTCTTGATCCGGGTAAATCCTCAAAAGTCATAGCTATAGTAAAAGCTCCTTGTGATATTTTTGGAGTCAAAGGTTTCTCATTAAATGTAGAGTCGAAAACAAGCAATTCAGTTGCCGCAATAGATAACACAATAAAGATCAATAATTGCTTCGATTATAGCGCAGTTGCAAGCACAGAGCTTGTTGAAATGTGCGAGCACACAAAAGAAGAGGTACAGCTTACAATAGAGAACACAGCAGACAAAAGTAACACTTACAAAGTTAGTATAGTTGGACCTGCATGGGCAAATCTAGAAAAAAATGAGATCTCCTTAAGCCCAAAAAGCAAGGGAATAGTATCTCTTCTTCTAACACCAGATTATAAGGTCAAGGGAAGTTTTGACATTGAATTAAGGATTGAAGATGCAAATGGTAAGATAAAAAAGAATAAAATAATAAAAACAAATGTAAAAACTTGCCACGATGCATCGCTAGATATAATAAATCCTGTAGAAACAGTATGTCAATCAATCCCAAGAGAAGTTCCTGTATTCATAAGAAACACAGGAGAGTTTGATAAAACATTTGGGTTGGACTCAGATACTGAATGGGCGTCAGTATCTGAGAAAAGGCTAAGTGTAGATGCATCTGACGAAAAAAAAGTTGTGTTGAAACTAGCTCCAAATAAAGAGGTTAAACCGGGAAAGTATCCTGTAAATCTAAAGCTCTCCTCATTAGATGACAGCAATATAGCAAGAGAAGATGGGATAGAGGTTAATGTAATAACAGTAAATGATTGCTACCAACCTTCTGTTGAATCAGAAAGTGTGATAGAAGTAGCTGCAGACAGTGCAACAACATCAGCTGTAACAATAACAAATAATGGAGTAGAAAAAGCAGATTATGAGCTTTCTATAAGTGGAACAGCTTCAAGTTTTGTGCAGTTAAACCCAAGCATAATCACCATTGAACCAAAAAAATCAGAAATTGTCCAACTCTACATCGCTCCAACAGTCAGAGTAGAAAAAGGAGAATACAATGCTAAATTAACAATAAAAGAAAAAGGGTCTAGTGTCCTCGAAGAAAAAGATATGGTAGT
>Ga0209542_10010513_pt1 | contig 16663 bp, 15 predicted proteins | sample RifCSPhighO2_01_FD_184028 | JGI IMG/M metagenome (GOLD analysis project Ga0209542, IMG submission 184028) | Soil microbial communities from Rifle, Colorado - Rifle CSP2_plank highO2_0.1 (SPAdes) (version 2) | ecosystem: Environmental > Terrestrial > Deep subsurface > Rock core/Sediment ...
AGTACCCATAACTAACTAATAATTAGTTATGGGTACTTACATGTGGGCGCTCTATGCTCGGGAGGTAAAACGCTTTCAAAAACTATGGCTGGACACTCTCTTTAGTCCAATCGTGTCGATGGCCCTTTACCTTTCAATTTTTGGTATTGTTGCGGGTAGCCGATCAATTGAGGGTATTAGTTTTTTAACTTTTGTTTATTCCGGACTCTTGGCCATGATTATGGTCAATAGCAGTTTTTCCAACCCCGCCTTTTCTTTGGTTATTGCTAAGAATGTTGGTAATATTATCGATTTACAAGTAGCACCGCTAAAACCCTGGCAGATCGGTCTCGCTTATTCTATGGCTGCCTTTACCAGGGGGTTTGTGACGCTCGTGGCCGCGATTTTATTCACGGTTTGGTTTATCCCCGGTATTGGTTTGCATAGTATAATCTATTTTGTGTTTGCTTTGTTTATAACCGGACTGGAATTTGGATTACTTGGTGTGGTCTTTGGTATGCTTGCCAAGAGCTTTGAATCTTTGACCTTTATGACTACCTTCATAATGCAACCCATGATATTTTTAGCCGGTGTTTTTTATCCCGTGGCCGTTTTACCAGGTATTTGGTCTAAAGTCAGTCTTTTCAATCCTATTTTTCATAATGTCGAACTGATGCGTTATTCTTTGACTGGTTATAGTGATATCGCTCCATATTTATCATTATTAATAACCTTATCTTTTGTCATCATACTATTTACCAGTATGTTTTTCGTGGTCCGGCGGGGGATTAGTAACGTCGGTGTATAGACAAATTTTTTCATATAGTGTTAAATGGTACGCATGGTAAAAACAAAGAAACCCGAACTCATGTGCCCGATTCGCGACCTCGCGAGTCTCGAAGCCTGTAAAGATTACGCTGACGCGGTGTATTTTGGTGTTGCGGATTTTAGCTTGCGTGCCAATGCCAATGCCATCCGAGAAGAAAATATGGGTCAATTTGTCGCCAAGTGCCATAGCTATAAAATTAAAGCCTATCTCACAGTTAACGCGGTTGTCTATGAGGGTGAGCTAAAAGCCCTAGACCGCTTAATGAAAAAAACTAAGACGGCGAAAGTAGATGCTGTTATCGTCTGGGACCCGGCCGCGATTCGCTTGGCCAAGAAATATGGTTTAAAGATATTTATTTCCACTCAGGCCAATGTTTCTAATACTGAAACTGTTGAATTTTATAAAAAACTTGGTGCCAAGCGTGTAGTGTTAGCACGAGAAATGAATTTAGAGCAGATCAAAGCAGTACGTAAAAAGACCAAGATAGAGATTGAAACTTTTGTGCATGGAGCAATGTGTATGGCCATTTCTGGTCGCTGTATCTTATCTAGTTATTTGTATGGAACGTCAGCTAACTGTGGTTTTTGTGCCCAGCCTTGTCGTAAAGAATGGGTGTTGTCTGATCCCGAAGGCAACCAGTTAGTAACTGAAGGAAAATATTTTTTAAGCGCTAAAGATCTGTGCATGGTTGAATTTATTCCCGAGTTGGTCAAAGCCGGCATAGATTCATTTAAAATTGAAGGACGTCGTCGCGATCCGCGATATATTGAAGTAACTTCTCGTTGCTATCGCGAAGCGATTGACAGTTATTTTTCTGGAACCTTTTCTAAAGAAAAAGTTGTTCAATGGCGTAAAGATTTAGAAAGCGTGTACAATCGCGGTTATTCAACCGGTTTTTACTTTAGTGTTCCCGGTAAGGAGGGAATAAGTTATGAAAAAGCTGACAATGCTTCGGTACATAAGAAAAAACTCGTCGGTTATGTTACTAAGTATTACCCAAAAATCCAGGTGGCAGAAATTAATCTAAATCACGCGGGGATAAACCAAGGGGACGAGTTTATTGTCGAAGGAGCGGAAACTTATTGGCGCGGTCAAGTCGCCACACTCCAAATTAATCGAGAAAATATTAAACATGGTAAAAAAGGTGAGAGGGTGGCCATAAAAGTAGAAAAAATAGTTCGGGCTAAAGATAAGGTTTTTATTTTGACATTATAATCCGGTGAGTGAAGCAAAACCAATTTTAAATTTAGACGATCGCGATTTAAGCATTAAACCCGGTGATGATTTTTTTGAGTACGCCGTTGGCACCTGGGTTAAAAATACTCCCATCCCCGATGAATATAGTCGTTGGGGTTCTTTTGATATCTTACACCACGAGAATTACGACAAAATAAAAATTTTACTCGAAGACGACGCTTACTTTCTGAACAAAGAAAACTATTCTTTAGCCGCGCGTCTCAAAAAATTATTTTTAAACGGTCTTGACGAAGAATTGGTTGAAACAGCCAGATTATCTCCCTTGCGAACAGACCTGGGTCTTATAGACGCCTGGGATAATTTATCTGGTCTCGCTCGTCTGGTTGCCAACCAGCACATTTTTTCATCCAACCCGTTATTTTTTCTTTTTCCCGAGCCGGATTACAAAAACAGTCAGTTTGTATTAGCATTTTTAATGCAAGGCGGACTGGGACTACCGGATCGAGACTATTATCTTAAAACCGATGACCGCTTTGTGGCAACCAAAGAGAAATATCTAGCGCATATCAACAAAATGTTTACGCTCGCCGGTCTTTATATTGGTCAAGAACAAAGTGCGGCGGCGACGGTTTTAGAGATTGAGACCAATTTAGCAGAAATATCAATTCCGCGCGAGGAGTTGCGCGATTCCGAAAAGAATTATCATAAAATGGGGGTGGAAGAACTAAATTCCTTGTCTCCGGCTTTTAACTGGAAAGAATATTTTTCTGCTATTGGTCTAAGCGAGTCAGTCGAATTAAATGTTGGCCAGCCGGTATTTTTTAGTAAGTTAAGCGAAGCCTTAGAAAAATTTTCATTAGATAAATGGAAGATTTATCTCAAATGGCAACTCCTTTTAAATAATGCTAAATATTTGAGCCGAGAGTTTGCTGAAGAAAATTTTGCTTTTTACGGTATACACCTCAATGGTCAAAAGATTTTAAAACCACGTTTTAAACGGATTATTGACCAGATGAATAATCTCGTCGGTGAGGCCATTGGTGAATTATACGTCGCCCGGTATTTTCCGAGTGAACACAAAAAACAAATGGATGAATTGGTCAAAAATATTCGTCTGGCCATGGAAAAAAGGCTACGAAGTCTTACTTGGATGGCTGAAGAGACAAAAACCTCGGCTTTAAAAAAACTCCAGGCTTTGAAAGTAAAGACTGCCTATCCAGATGTTTTCCCAGATTTTTCGAGTTGGAAAGTGGAAAGCGAAATTTTTTATGATAACATCCGTTCCGCTCGTCAGTTTGAATGGAAAAGGCAAATGAAGAAAATTAACCAACCGGTGGACCCCAACGAATGGTTAATGCATGCCCACGAGATAAATGCTTACTTCAGCCGGGAAAGAAATGAAATTGTCTTTCCGGCTGGTATTCTGCAGCCGCCTTTTTTCCACCCCCAGGCGGATCGAGCGGTAAACTATGGGGGTATTGGTTCTGTCATCGGACACGAAATTATTCACGCTTTTGATGATCAGGGCAGAAAGTTTGATGAACGTGGCCAATTACGAGATTGGTGGAGCAAGGAGGACGAAGAAAAGTTCAAACTCTTGGCCGCCGAACTTACTAACCAATATAATAATTATTTTCCTTTTCCCGATGCTCATATCAATGGCGAATTTACTCTCGGTGAAAACATCGCGGATTTAGGCGGGGTTAAGGTTGGTTACGAAGCCTTGAAAATTTCTTTACAAAACCATCCAGAAGATTTACTAGACAACCTGACACCCGAGCAAAGATTTTTTTTGGCCTACGCCGCCACGGAAAAAGGCAAAGTGCGCGAAGAAAAAGCGCGTCTCGCCTTAGTCATTGATCCGCACTCGCCATCAAAATATCGCGTCAACGGGGTGGTAACCAATTTGACAGAATTTTACGAGGCATTTAACGTACAAAAAGGAGATAAGCTTTATCGACCAGAGGCGGAGCGAACACAAATTTGGTAAATTTATGAATTTTAAAGATAAAATTTATAAATCCGACGAAGAATGGAAAAAGCTATTAACAGGAGAGGAATACCGCATACTTCGGGAAAGAGGGACTGAACAGCCTTTTACTGGTCATCTTTTTGATACCAAAGAACCCGGTGTTTACGCTTGCGCTGCTTGTGCTAACGAATTATTTACTTCTAGTACTAAATACCATTCGGGGAGCGGTTGGCCCAGTTTCTGGGATGTTATTGAAGAGGGGCGGGTAGACGTCCAAGTAGACAACACTTTAGGCAATACGCGTTATGAAGTGGTGTGCGCGCGTTGTGGTGGCCATTTAGGGCATGTTTTTGATGATGGTCCGGAGCCAACTGGGAAAAGATATTGCATTAATTCACTTAGTTTAAAATTTAAGCCAAAAAAGTAACCAATTGGTTTACCCAAGCGTATACTTCTTTATACAGGAAGTATTTTTTATTCATACTAATTTAGTTTGACAGCCTTCGCCGTCCATGTTACGTTAAAATTAAGTTTAGTCTTAAGACAAGTGTGGCTTTCTGACCATATTTGTCCGGAGGATTTATGAACAATTTTCATTTTACCGCTGGTTTAATCGGTGGTTTGACCGGCGGTCTGCTATTTGGAGTAGTTTTTTCGATCATTGGCGTTTTACCCCTGATTGCCTCCACTGTTAACAGTACCTCGGCTTTTGTTGGTTGGGTAATTCACCTCATCGTCAGCATGGTCGTTGGTGTAATTTTTGCCTTTGTTTTTGGGCGCCGTGTAAATTCTTATGGTCAAGCTACTTTGTTCGGACTGTTTTATGGCGTTATACTTTGGGTATTAGGAGCACTTGTTTTGTTACCGCTTATTGGTCTTAGCGTTTCATTTACTGGCTTGCTTAGTACTTTAAGTTTGGTCAGTTTGGTGGGTTACTTAGTTTACGGTCTAGTTTTGGGCCTAGTCTTCGGCGCGGTTGATCGGCCGCATTTGGTTGAACACAGTCGGACGATGAGAGGTGGGGTATAATCAAATTAAATTTATGATTTTTAAAAACTTAATTTTTTTAAGTATTTTAACTATAGGCGCATTTTTACCGGCGCTTACTTTTTCTCAGTCTATTTCCGAGTCACCAACTACGACCGAAACCTTACCGCCGGAGATTGATACTCTTCCGGAAGTACAAGGTGATGCTCTACCTGCGACCACTAGCCCATCTCTTGGTAGCTCGGTGTTAGATAATCTTAATTGGTTTGGTGGATCTCTAGGGCTACCAGACACTGACCCACGCTTTATCATCGCCAACATTATCCGCCAACTTTTAGGGTTTTTGGGGATTATTTTATTGGTCTTTATACTTTATGCCGGATTTCTTTGGATGCTCTCCGGAGATAACGACGAACAGCGGACAAAAGCCAAACGTACACTTTTTGGAGCGGTGATCGGTCTGGTTATAATTTTGAGCGCCAATAGTATCGTTCAGTTTATTTTCCGTACCCTCACTGAATCGACGACCACCCCGCCGCCAGTTTAGTTGCCGTAAAAAACAATTCAAGGTATAGTGTACTCATGACTAAACACTTTTCTGACAATGTCATTTTTTACGACGCTGAATTTACCTCTTTAAATCTCCGGGATGGGGAATTATTGTCAATCGCTTTAGTCAAACCGACTGGAGAAGAGTTGTATTTGGAATTAGATTACACCGCCCCTCTTGATCCTTGGGTGGAGAAAAATGTTATTCCGACCTTAAACCAGGAAAAGTTTTCTCGAGCTGAAGCCAGGGATAAAATCACCAGCTTTATTGGGGAAGGGCATCCTTACCTTGTCGCTTACGTTAATCAATTTGATTCGGTTTTTTGGTATGATCTGTTTGGATCACCTAAAGAACACCCGGTCTTTTGGGTTCCAATTGACTTCGCTTCCATCCTCTTCGCCTATGGCTACGACCCAGTCAGTTTAAACAAGCAACGTTTTTTTGAAGAACTGGGCTTAAATCGCGAAGATTATGGCAAACACAATGCTTTGGATGATGCTCGGCTTTTGAAAGACGTTTATCTTAAATTTACAGAAAAAATGGCTTAGTTTGGGGGTTATCTTTAAAGCCCCATCTCTTGTTTTATTTTTCTACCTATGTTAAAATAATTGGGCTAAATAAGCCTTTTTTGTTATTATTATGACTTTTCTAACTAAAATCTTTGGCGATCCGAATAAAAAAGTAATTGACGGTCTTCGACCCATTGTTGAAAAAATCAACTCCTTAGAACCAACTATAAGTGCCTTGTCTACCAATGAACTCAAGGCCAAGACCGAGGAATTTAGAGGACGCCTCGCTAAAGGTGAAACCCTGGAAGACATTTTACCCGAGGCTTTTGCTGTAGTAAGGGAAACCTCCAAACGCTTGACTGGCATGCGTCATTTTGACGTCCAACTTATGGGTGGTATTGTTTTACACCGTGGTCAGATATCTGAAATGCGTACTGGTGAAGGCAAGACCTTGGTTGCCACCCTGCCTATCTACCTCAATGCTTTAGCTGGTCGCGGTGTCCACTTGGTTACCGTCAACGACTATCTAGCCAAACGTGACGCGGTTTGGATGGGTCAGATCTATGACGCTCTCGGAATGAGTGTGGGTATTATTCAACAACAGAATACCTCGTTTAAATATAATTCGACACCAAAAGTCATTGGTGAAAATTTAGCCGAAGGTAGTACGAGCGACGAGCAAAGAGACAAAACTGGAATGTACAAAGTGGAAAATGAATTTTTAGATCGTTGTAATAGGCAAGAAGCCTACGCTTGTGATATTACTTATGGTACTAATAATGAGTTTGGTTTTGACTATCTCCGCGACAACATGGTCCAGGATTTATCACAGATGGTACAGCGCCCTTTTTATTTTGCCATTGTTGATGAAGTCGATTCTATCTTAATTGATGAAGCGCGCACCCCGCTTATTATCTCTGCCCCGGCTGAAGATGCCACGGATAAGTATTACCGCTTTGCGGATTTAGTCGCGCGGTTAAAAATAAACGAAGACTACAATGTTGATGAAAAAATGCGCTCCTCCAATTTGACCGAAGCTGGCTTAAAGAAGATGGAAGAATGGTTGGGGGTGGAAAACATTTATGCTGAAGGTGGCTTAGCCACTGTTCATCATTTGGAGCAAGCTCTGCGTGCCCACGCGCTCTTTAAACGTGATCGTGATTACGTAGTTGAAAACGGTGAGGTAGTGATTGTCGATGAATTTACTGGCCGTAAAATGCCCGGTCGTCGTTACAGCGAAGGTTTGCATCAGGCGATTGAAGCACAAGAAAGAGTAAAAATCCAACGCGAGAGTCAAACTTTAGCGACTATTACTTTCCAGAATTATTTTCGCATGTATGAAAAACTGGCTGGTATGACTGGTACCGCCGTGACTGAAGCTGAAGAGTTCGGTAAGATTTATAACCTGGAAGTGGTCGTCGTGCCAACTAATAAAGCCGCCAGACGTACTGATCGACCTGATCGAATTTATCGGACCGAAGAAGCGAAATACAAGGCCATTGCTCGCGAAGTAAAAGAACTACAACAAAAAGGCCAACCGGTTTTAATCGGCACTATTTCGGTCGATAAAAATGAAGCCTTGAGTTTATTCTTGGAACGTGAAGGTATTAAACACGAAATTTTGAACGCTAAAAACCACGAACGTGAAGGTGAAATTATCGCCCAAGCTGGACGACCGGGGGCCGTCACTTTAGCCACCAATATGGCGGGTCGTGGTGTGGACATTATTTTGGGTGGTAATCCACCCGACAAAGAAATGGGGGATAAAGTCCGAGAAAACGGCGGTTTATTCGTCATTGGTACTGAACGCCACGAATCCCGTCGTATCGATAACCAATTGCGTGGTCGCGCCGGTCGTCAGGGAGACCCGGGGGCTACTCAATTTTACCTCTCAACCGAAGACGATCTCATGCGGATATTCGCCGGTGATCGTATTCGAAGCGTTATGCAAACCCTCCGTGTACCGGATGATATGCCAATTGAACAAAAAAGTATTACCAGAATTATTGAATCTGCTCAACGTAAAGTAGAAGGTTTTCATTTCGACACCCGTAAACACTTGTTAGAGTTTGACGATGTTTTAAATCGCCATCGTGAAGTCATCTACGGAAAACGTAAAGCGATACTCGAAGAGTTTAAACACCAAAGAGAAAAAATTCGGGCCGCTGAAGGTGGTAACGCTGTTATAGAAAGTCCGGAAGAAGTGGGTAAGCCCAAGTTGCGGGATATGATTTTAGAAATGGTCGAGCAAGAATTAGAACAGGTTATTTCTTTTCACACCGCCTCCGAAGAAAAAACCGAGTGGAACATGACGGAAGTAGCTGAATCCATCCAGACTATTTATCCTTTGACGAACGAAGAAAAAGAAAAGTTGTTAGCTTTTAAAAATCCAAGTGGAGAAAAACTAGACAGCATCGAAGAAAGAACCAGGATCATCGAATATTTAAATGGATTAGCTAAAGACAAGTACGAAGAGATGCTGACTAAGAAAGTTCCTCACGCCGAAATGATGTTAGAGATTGAGAAGCAAGTTTTGCTCCGCGCCATAGATAATTTATGGCTCGAACATTTAGTGGCCGTTGATCATCTGCGAACCGGCATCGGGCTACGCGGTTATGGCCAACGTGATCCACTAGTGGAGTATAAAAAAGAAACCTATCACATGTTCAACGAACTTCTTTCGCTTATCCAAAAAGAAGTCGTTTACACTATCTACAAGGTTAGTATTGGGATTGACCTGGCCCCAAGCGTAATGGCGAAAGAAAACGTAACTTTAAGCGGTGCTGCTAAAACTAGCGATGGCAACGGTGGGACGCTCGTAACTGCGCCGAAAATGACTGACAGCGCTGGCAATGAACCAGGACGTAACGATCCATGTCCATGTGGCAGTGGTAAGAAGTATAAACGTTGTCACGGCAATGTTTAAAATAGCTCTAGTGAGCCCGTGTATTTTTTGAACTTTATAAAGTTTAGTTATATTTGACAAACTTTATAAAGTTTGATAAAATGGGTGTGCACGTAATTAGCAGAATAATATGACAACGCGACAAAAACTAGAGATAATTCAAAAAATACTCGGGCTTACCCAAACCAAACTTGCCGAAAAGTTTGGTGTGTCTTTTGTGGCCTTTAATAGTTGGTGGACGGAAAAATCTATCCCCCGTCCTAAAATGCAATCCTTGATCGACGAATTGTATTTAGAAGTTACTGGCCAAAAAGTAATTTCTGCTCAGCAATTGGCAAACAAACGGAAGGTTCTAAAGCAAAAATCAGCTGAACACAAAAATGTTTTGGCGGAAATTTTGGCTAATCCGGATATCCGTGATCAATTTATTTTGAAACTTACTTATCACAGCAATAGCATTGAGGGTAGCACGCTTACCGAGCCAGACACTGCGGCTATCCTTTTTGATAATGCCGCTCTACCGAACAAAAGTTTAATTGAACACCTAGAAGCAAAGAATCATCAAACAGCCCTGAACTATTTATTTTTTCGCCTCGCCAACAAAGGAAAAATTAATGAAGACCTGGTTTTAAAACTCCACAGCATTCTAATGAACGGCGTGCGCCCCGACGCTGGTTTTTACCGGCGCCACGGTGTCCGCATCACTGGCGTTAACTTGCCAACTGCCAATTATTTAAGCGTGCCTAAATTAATGCAGGCGGTTTTTGTTGAGGTGGCAAAGACACCCAAGGATACAATTAAGTTCTCAGCCATTGTCCATAGTAAGTTTGAACAGATCCATCCGTTTTCCGATGGCAACGGCCGAGTTGGTCGTCTGCTCATGAATGCTATACTTTTAAAGGCTAATTTTACTCCGGCAATTATCCGTCAGGAGCAGAAGCGGCTTTATTATACTTATCTTTACAAATCGCAGACTAAAAATGACCAAAGCCAACTGGAAGATTATCTCTACAACGCTGTTATGGATGGTTTTAAAATCTTGGAACGTACAGATGAAAAACAATCTTAATAACCCAAGAAGCGCCATAAAATAAAGCCCCACGTTGCTTTGCTGTAATTTTTTCAAAGCGGTTATGAGTCAGCCAAATAAAAAAGTACTTATTTTAACCGGCCCCGGTGGCGCCGGTAAAACCACTATCGCTAATTTATTAGCAGAGAAAAGTGGTTTTGTCTGGGTTGATGGTGATCATTTAGATTCAGAGTTTTTCCCCGACGGTTATCATTGGCGTCCCGAAAACTCCGAAAAATTGAAACAGGCACATCAAAAGATTTTTAACGAAGTTAAAAAAAGCTTTAATAACGGCGAAAATAGTGTGGTCCTTGATTATATTATTTTTGGGCACTACTTGGAATTTTTAGAAATGTTTAAAAAAGAATTTGGCGACAAGTTAGAAATCAAGGTCTTGTTTCCGAGCCAGGAAGAAATGATTAAAAGAGATGAAGAGCGTGAATGCTGGACGACTGGGGTTGAGCGGATCGCCGCGGTTCGGGCTGAATTTGAAGGCATAAAAGATACCATCGGTGAAGAAAATTACCTGGATACGACTCGAGAAACGCCGCTAGAGACTTTTTCAAGGTATTTTGAACATTTAGTTTATGAACACCGAGATCGATAAAATAATCCAAAAAAGCAGTTTTAAGATAGAAGAAGGTAGATACATATATGCAAAAGTTTCCGAAGTTTTAGACATGAAAAATTATTTCTTAGTAAGTCGAGATGTCAATGAAATTACTGTGGTGACTAGGGAAGAAAATATTGCGGGATTAGATATTATTGAGAGGAATAAGGATGATTATCGACTGATCGCACTTAATGTTTCAATCCCATTTTATTGCGTTGGTTTTCTCGCCACTATTAGCCAGGCTATCGCGGAAGCTGGTATGAATATACTTATAGTGTCGACTTACTCTAAAGATTATATTTTGGTCAAAGCTGAGGCCATAGATAGCGCGAAGTCGGTTTTGTTACGGCTTGGTTTTAAACAAACGAAAGAATAAATTATGTCAGACAACATTATTAAAGTCGGTGCTGGAGTCGTAATAATAAAAGATGGGGAGACTTTGCTTACCAAACGCCACGGTGCTCATGCTGAAGGTACGTACGGATCACTTGGTGGCCATGTAGAATTTGGTGAAACTCCAACCGAAACTGTAAAAAGAGAAGCTAGGGAAGAACTGGGAATCGAAGTTGGTAACCTCCGGTTTGCTACTTGTGTAAATATGGTTAAGTATGGCAAACATTATGTGGATATTTCTTTTGTCGCCGATATTATTTCTGGCGAACCTATAATTATGGAGCCAGATCGTATCGAGAGTGTTGGCTGGTATGATTTAAACAATCTACCGGAGCCACTGTTTGAGCCAGTCCGGATCGTTTTGGAACAAATCAAATCCGGAGTGTCATATAAGGAAATTGAGGGATAGCCCTTGCCAAACCTTAAAAAATAAGCTAATATTTACCCACTTACAGGTTTAAAAATTCATTAATCTATGCAGAAAAACAAATACGCTAAGCCAGCTACCAAGGGGATTACCCGAGCGCAACTGCGTTGGAGGACTCTCGGAGTGCTTTTTTTGTTAGTGGTTTCACTTTTAGTTATTCTCCCTACTTATGCCAATCGTGGTATAAACTGGGTGAACAATAAGACCAATCTGGGTGTGCCAACTTTACCAGCCAAGGGTTTTAACCTTGGTTTGGATCTTCAAGGTGGTGCCCACCTCATCTATAAAGCCAATACCGAGCAGATTCCGTCCGACCAACAAGCCGACGCCGTTGAAGGTGTTCGGGACGTCATTGAGCGACGTGTACGCGGTGGCTTGGGTGTGTCTGAACCATTGGTTCAGACTAACCAAGTTGGCAGTGAACATCGTATTATCGTCGAATTACCTGGTGTAACAGACGTTAAGCAGGCGATTAGTATGATTGGTGAAACCCCGGTTTTAGAATTTAAAGAAGAAAACAATACGCCGGCCCGGGATTTAACTAAAGAAGAAAAGAAACAATTAGAAGATTTTAATAAAGCAGCCGACAAGAAAGCGAGAGAGGCTTTGGCCGAAACCAAAAAGGGCAAAGATTTTTCTGAATTAGTGAATAAATACAGCGATGACGAATCTGCTATCAAAGAAAAAGGTGGTAATATTGGTTTCGTCACTGCCGACAATGCCCCGGAACTTTACAAGTGGGCGACCGGGAAAAAGGTTAATGAAGTCAGCAGAGTGACTGTTAAGAACAGCGAAGGTAATAATATTTTAAAAAAATTATCCGAACGGGATGGCGAAAAAAAAGTTACCGCCTCTCATCTCTTGTTGTGTTTTGAAGGCGCGACCGGCTGTGACGACCCAAAGTACAAAAAAGAGGAGGCCAAGGCCAAAATCGATGAGATCAAATCCCAAGCTACCATTCAAAACTTCCGTGATCTGGTAAAACAATATACCACCGAACCCGGTGGCGCGGATCGTAATGGCGAACTCGGAACTTTTAGCAAAGGTCAGATGGTTCCCGAATTTGAAAAAGTGGCTTTTGAAATGCCAAACAATTCTATTTCTGAAGTTGTTGAAACCCAATTTGGGTATCACCTAATTTACAAATACGGTGAGGAAACACCAAAAGAATATGAACTAGCGCGTATTTTAGCGCGTACGAAAACCGAAGCCGACATACTACCCCCCGCCGACCAATGGAAAAACACTGGTCTCTCGGGTAAACAGTTACAACGTGCTGAAGTAGTGGAAGACCAACAAACTAGTCAAATCCAAGTCAGTTTGAATTTCAATGACGAGGGTTCGAAGTTGTTTGGTGAAATTACCGGTCGGAATGTTGGCAAACAAGTCGCCATCTTCCTGGATGGTGAACCATTAAGTACACCAGTAGTTAATGAGGCGATTACCAGCGGTAGTGCGGTAATATCTGGTGGCTTCACATTCCAAGAAGCAAAATTATTGGCGCAACGCTTGAATTCCGGTGCTCTGCCAGTATCGGTAGAACTAATCAGTCAACAGACCGTAGACGCTACCCTGGGTAACGATTCTTTGCAAAAGAGTTTTAAAGCCGGTATGATCGGTCTAATCGCCGTCATGTTATTCATGATCTTCTATTATCGTTTGCCGGGTTTAATTTCAGTTGCCTCCTTAATTGTTTATGCTTCAATAACTCTAGCTCTGTCCAAGCTGTTGGGTGTAACCCTAACTCTTTCTGGTATTGCTGGTTTCATTCTTTCTATTGGTATGGCCGTAGACGCTAACGTCTTAGTTTTTGAACGTTTAAAAGAGGAATTACGACTCGGCAAATCTCTTAAAGTGGCGATTGAAGAGGCCTTTGTCCGGGCTTGGTCGTCTATCCGGGATGGAAACATCACTACTTTGATCTCTTGTGTTTTCTTAATCTGGTTTGGTACAGGTTTCATTCAAGGTTTTGCCGTTACTTTAGGTTTGGGTATTTTAGTTAGCATGCTAACCGCTTTTGTTTTCAGCCGTATCATTGCACGCCTTGTTTTTGGTTGGATGCCAGAAAAAGGTAACTGGTTGTTGGTCGGATACAAGACTGATAATTCTGCAGTAACGGAAACAATTGTTAATAAATAATTCCTCTCCCATACATTATGAAAAATATCCAATTTATAAAATACTCTAAACTTTGGCTGACGATAACCACCACCGTCATGATTGTTTCGATTGGTCTCGTGGCAATTTTGGGTTTAAAACCAGGTATTGATTTTACCGGTGGGTCTCTCTTGGAAGTAGAATTTCAAGAGGCCCTGCCCGATGTTAATCTTGTTCGTAGTTACTTACAAGAAGGCGAGCATAAAAATGCTGTAGTACAAGCTACCGGAGATCGAGGCTTGCTTATCCGAACGGCCTTTTTAAATGAAGAAGAACATCAACAGTTAGTGGCTGGCCTGGCAGAAAAATTTGGTACAGAAAAGAACACTGTTGATGAAAAACGTTTTGAAACCATCGGTTCATCAGTTAGTAAAACCTTACGCGAGCGAGCCATCTGGGCGATTATCTTGGTGAATTTAGGTATTATTTCTTACATTGCTTACGCTTTTCGCAAAGTATCCCGCCCGGTCGCCAGTTGGAAGTACGGAGCGATCGCTATCTTTGCTCTTATTCACGATGTGCTCTTGGTAATGGGTGTTTTTGCAATTTTGGGTCGTTATGTTGGCACCGAAGTGGATATCGCCTTCGTCGTTGCCCTTTTAACTGTGTTGGGTTACTCGGTTAACGATACGATCGTAGTCTTTGACCGTGTCCGCGAGAATTTGTTACACCACAAAGCCGATACGTTTGGGGAAACTGTTAATTTCGGTTTAAACCAGACAATAATGCGTTCCATTAATACTACACTTACCACGCTTCTGCCCCTATTAGCCTTGTATTTCATTGGGGGAGAAACAATTAAGAATTTTTCCTTAGCCCTTCTTATTGGCATCGCGAGCGGCGCCTATTCTTCAATTTTTATCGCCAGTCCTTTATTGGCTGTTGTCGAGCGTTGGCAGGTTAGACGGTTAGCCAAGGCCTAAACCTAAATGCTTTAAACCCCTCCTTTTGGAGGGGTTTTTGTTATTCTTCCTTTGTGATATAATATTCATAGAAACCTTTTGTACTAAAATCAAAGAATTATGAATGACAATACCGCCCGGCATCTGGTTTGTATTTTGGCAACGCTTATTACAGGCTTTGCCTATTATGCCGGCTACATTTCAGGCACCCGCGGCTGGTGGTGGACAATATTTGGTTGTCTAATTATTTACGGCGCTGTGTATAGGATTATAAGCAAATAGTATGGGTTATTGGTTAATCGATACACCCTTTGGTTTTAGCCTCGATCTCTCCTTGTGGCAGAGTATTTTAATGTTACCTGAAAACGAACTAATTAAAGTACTTTTTGCGATCTTTGGTTGGACAGTGGTATGGTTATTGTTTTTTTTCATCGCTAAAGAGTTTTGGTTAAAAGTTCGCCAAGGTAAATACACTAAAAGCTGGGAATGGGTTTTGCTTGCCGTAGATATTCCACCGCTATTCATTCAAACACCAAAAGCCGTTGAACAAATTTTTGCCCATTTAAGCGGTGTACAATCCACGCCGAATTTTGGTGAAAAATATTGGCAGGGTGAGAAGCAAAGATATTTTAGTTTAGAAATCGTCAGTATTGAGGGGTATATCCAGTTTTTAATTCGAACGGAGAAATCTCTTCGAGATTTGGTGGAAGCAGCTGTCTATGCTCAGTATCCGGAAGCCGAAATAACCGAAGTCGAGGACTATGTGGACATCCTGCCAAAAACTTATCCTAACGAAGAATATGACATTGCCGCTGGAGAGTTTAAACTCGCTAATGATGAAAGTTTCCCGATTCGGACTTATCCTAGTTTTGAATATAGCCTTAGCAAAGACGTGGTATTCAGCGATCCGATGGCTGCCATTCTCGAAAACTTCAGTCGTATCGGTCATGGCGAAAACTTATGGATGCAGATTATTATTGAACCAACAGATAATAAATGGAAAGAAAAGGGCATCGAGCTTGTTAAAAAGATTGTTGCTAACAAAAAAGAAACCAAATCAGTTCCGCTTCTCGGTAAAGCGGCTGAGGGTATAGTTGGGGAAGCGATTAATATTATTAAATGGTCATTTGAGGGAGGGGAGGAAGAAAAAAAGAAGGAAGATCCGCCTGGTAAAGTAAGCGACCTAACTCCTGGCGCTAAAAGCACTGTGGAATCAATTGAAGATAAGATCTCCAAGATTGGCTTTAAAACCAAGTTGCAGGTTTTGTATATTGCCCGTAAAGAAGTCTTTAATCCTACCAAATGCTTGAAAGGTTTTTCTGGCGCCCTGTATCAGTTTAATATTAATGTCCGTAATGGTTTTAAGGGTCACAAGTCAACTAGCGCGACCTACTGGTTTAAAAACCATCGCATCCTGGAGTTAAAACGTAAATTCGCGAAAGCAGTTCGGGAGCGTAAGATCAAAACTTTTGGTAATCCCTACATTTTAAACATTGAAGAACTAGCAACCATTTGGCATTTCCCATTGCCGTTTGTTAAAACACCTCTCATGCAAAAGCAGATTAGTAAAACGGCTGAACCCCCAATTGGTTTGCCAATTGAGACAATGGATGGCCCACTTCGCAGAAAGATGCCCCAAGTTTTGAACGAGCCAGTTAAACCCCCCGAGCCCGCCACTCCGGACGAATTACCTTTTGGTTAAAAACAAAAATATCCACGATTCGTGGATATTTTTAGTTATTGCGCCACACTTCTCGGCTCTCCAGAAGAGTCTATTCTAGACTTGTCTGGAGACCGAGCCGAGAAGCGGCGCGGCCTTTATCCTATCGCCTCTTCGTTGGGTGGGTCATGACCCACCCAACGAAGCATGCGAGTACGATTACGATCACGACTGCGATAAAAGCCGTCATCGTAACCTCTCTTCCAGAGCCCCGATTTTTAGCCCGGGGCGAAGCCACGTCCGCCGGAATTTCCAGCGCGACAAGCCATTATATCACATTTGGAGGTTTTGTCAATCCAGTTGCCCTGCTGGTATCATATAAATGAGGATAACAAAAAGACACTTCGTATTTCTAAGAAGTGTCTTATTAGTTTACTCCATTTCTCGGTGCTCTAGAAAATACATAGTATATATTCTCTAGGGCACGACCGAGAAGCGGAGGCACCCTGGCGCT
>Ga0209542_10010515_pt1 | contig 16658 bp, 13 predicted proteins | sample RifCSPhighO2_01_FD_184028 | JGI IMG/M metagenome (GOLD analysis project Ga0209542, IMG submission 184028) | Soil microbial communities from Rifle, Colorado - Rifle CSP2_plank highO2_0.1 (SPAdes) (version 2) | ecosystem: Environmental > Terrestrial > Deep subsurface > Rock core/Sediment ...
TAAACTCTCTTATCTTTTAAAAACAACAAAAAGTTCAAAAGATTATCTTGCAAAAATAAAATAACCTTTTCCTTTATCAATAATTGCCTCAAAATCTAGATTCAAAACTATCTTATCTTCAACCTCTTTAGAGATATGAGAATTATTATCTAAAAAGATACATATTCTTTTCTTTATAGTGGATTTATTTTATTCAAATTAATATCTTTATTAATTTCGCCATGAAGCTACAAGAATTATTTAATCTATTCTTATTTTCATCTAAACTTTCTAAACATCTTAAAATATAATAGCTTTTGTGATTATACCTTACAAAAAAGTCCCAGAACCAATTTCTCCACCTTTTTCATCCTGATAAAATAAAATCTTTGATCCATCTATTTTCTCACAAAGCACTTCAAAAGATATAATATTAAAATCTTTTTAATTTTCTTTTAAATAAAAAAACCAATGATTATTTGTACTTTCCTTTCAGCTATGGATAAGTACTAATTCATTCTCTTTAAGGAAATTAAAATAGCGGGAAGTGGATTTGAACCACTGACCTCGAGGTTATGGGCCTCGCGAGCTGACCAGGCTGCTCCATCCCGCTAGATTTAGACAAAAAACAAAAATACCGAATCCTTTTAAATCTAACTAGTCTTTACAAGATATGACGAAAATAATTGGAATAGATGATGCAGGAAGAGGTCCAGTCATAGGACCTATGATTCTTGCGGGAATATTAATAGATGACAAAGAAGAAAAATCATTAAAAGAATTAGAAGTTAAAGATTCTAAGTTAATTCAACCAATAAAAAGAAGAAAGATAAAAGAAGAACTAATAAAAAAATTCAGATATCATCTTGAGATAGCTAATCCAGTAGAAATTGATGAATCAAATAACCTAAATTATTTAGAAGCAATAAAAACAGCAGCCATAGTGAATAAATTAACAAATAATTTAAAGGAAAAAGTAAAAGTTTTTATCGATTGTCCTTCTGTTAATATAATCTCCTGGACAAATGATGTTCAGAAATTATTAAAAGAACCAGAAAAAATAGAACTCATTTGTGAACATAAAGCTGATTTAAATCACAAGGTTGTTTCTGCAGCTTCAATCATCGCAAAAGAAACAAGAGAAGAAGAATTAATTAAATTAAGAAAAGAATTGGGCATTGAATTTGGAAGTGGCTATCCTGCAGATCCAATAACAATAGAATTTATTAAAAAAAACTATACTAATTCAAAATATAAAAAGATTATTAGATTTTCTTGGAAAACAATAAAAAATTTAATTAAAGAAAATAACCAAAAAAGATTATTCTAATTTAATATCTACGAAAAAGACTTGGATTCTTCTTAAAAATTTTAAGTTCCGCAGAGCTTAATTTACATGTAGTAGAAGAAATGTAATCTCCTGTTCTGCTATTGTATATAGAAATTTCTTTAAATGGTTCACTATCATCCACTTGCTTAAAAGCCTCAACAGTATACTCTCCTGCAATAATATATTCTATCTTATCAAAAAACTTACTTAATTCATTAACAAGATCTCTCAGACCCATGATAAACTAAACAATTGATACTTTTTAAGGATTATTATATCTTGCTTATTTTTTAGTTAATTTTATTAGAAGAAATGAGCGTCACATTTTATGTATATTAAATTATTTTAAGGAACCCAATTAAGAGTACAGTCACCAATAACTACACCTTTAAAATCTTGAGAGATGCTATTTCCAAAAAAACTAATCTGAGCTTGTCCTTTCTGGCATACTTGACTATTAAAAGAAGGTTGTGTTAAAATATTACTAGATTGTTCTGGTATAAATATCCAGTCAGATCCACAAATATCTGCAGAATTTATTTTTGATATTAAACCAACCTTATATTGTAAAATTCTTGCACTATCCAACGCACTAAGAGCTCCATTACAGATCCACAAATATCTGCAGAATTTAATTTGGATATTAAACCAACCTTATATTGTAAAATTCTTGCACTATCTAATGAGCTAAGAGCTCCATTACTAGTTACATCACAGGCAATTTTTTGTTCGCTTGTAAAACTTCTAAGTCTAGCAACATATTGCAACAAATGAGCTGCATCTAAAGAGCTTATAGCATTTCTATTCTCTCCAATCTTAGAAGGAATAATTTTATAATTTCCTTCTTCAGCATTTTCTAAAGAATAATATCCACCTTCATTAGTATAGACCGTATAATTTGGTCCACTGCCTAGATTAATAAATTTTACTTCAACATCTTTAATCGGTTTAAGATCAACTAAAGAATTATTATAATAAGTAAATCTTCCTGATAAAGAGCTAGTCTGAGGAGACCCAGCAAAATCAATGGAATTACAATTATTACTCTCTAAAGAATCATCTATATTAGAACAAACTTCTATTTCGTAACCATATATTGAAAGTCTATTTCCAATATTCATATTAACAGTAAATCTCTCTTTTAAATTCAAAGCTGGAATTTGGAAAGTCTCTTCATAATCTATATCACCATCTCTTTCATCATCAACCCTTATAATAACTCCTCCAAAACTAGATCTATCAGGACCATTATTAGTTACATTTGCTCTAATGACATTGAAAGGAATATATCTTACATCATCAATTAATAAATCGAAATTGTTAATCTCTAAAACTCTAGAAGCATTAAGTGTCTTTCTAATTCTAATTGAATTACTAAAAATATCACTTGTTCCAACTTCCAGCCTATATATTCCTTCAGATAATAATATAGACTCATCAACACAGGATGGATCAATACTTCCAGTAGTTCCATAATTACAAAGTTTTTTATTTGTTCCATCAATATCTATTGAAATATTTTTAATCTTATTAATATCAGAGGTTACTGCTCTAACTCCTATTTCTTTGTTTGAAGGAACATTGATTAAATTACTATTAGGACCCATATATGATTCTCCACTATTTGTCTCATATATATCAACTATCAAAATTGGAGGAGTAATATCAGAATCTATAACTTCAAAAGTTTTTTGACCACTCAAAGGATCTCTAAATATATTCCCAATAGAATCCTCTGCAGTAGAATAATAAGAATGAATACCAATAGGATAAAAATTAGCATCCGTTAAACAAACAGTTTGTAAAGGTAAATCTGGAAAGCCACAGATTTTCTCAAGCAGATTATTTACATAAATTTTAATATTAGATACTCCTTCTATAAGGGTTACTCTAGATTTTATTTCTATCTGATCCCTTTCTGTAGTTGGGGGAGGAGGCGCTTGAGTTACTATTCTATTCTCCAAATCTACAATTACTTCGACATTAGAAGTATTAAAAAGACCGCCTTGATCAGTAACTTTTAACTCAAGAAGATAACTCTTTCCTGGCCCTATATCAAAACTAGGTCCTCTTACTCCAGAAGATCTACCAAAAAGAGTTCCTGTTCTTTCATATAAAATGGGGCATCCACCACTACAAGATACAAATCTCCATTCATAAGAGGCCAAATCTCCATTTTCATCAACAGCATAAGCACCATCAACTTGATAAACTTGATAAAGAGATGCTCCTTCAACAATAACTTTCCTAGAAGTTCCAGCATAAACAAAAGAAGAGATTGGTGTTGTAGGTCTATTTGCAGATCCTATTTTTACATCAAATGCAATAGTTTCATTATCTGCTGCAAGTATTGGACCAATAGTTATATCATTTTCAAGATCTACAAAGATATTAACATCAAGTCCATCTTTGGTCAAAGCAACAACATCCCTATCAACAGAATGAAGTAAATCTCCATTATTTTCTGGTCCATGAATTGGGCTCATATCAAGCAAAGGATAATCTATAAATCCATCTTGTTTTACATATCTTTTATATATCCATATACCTGGAACATTATCTTTTGCACTTCTAGTATTCCCACGTATATCCAAAAAGGGGCCATCATCTAATTCCTTATCAACACCAATAGGTCTTCTATATTCAATATAATATTCTGCTTGAGATTTTCCAGGAAGAAATATTTTAGCTCCAAGATTTGGATTTGAAGAAACACCTAACTCCATTGCTTTAATCTGAACTGTATGCTCCCCGCTTTGATTTATTATTTCAAGATCACTTTGGTTAATCCATCCAAGTCTTTCTTTATAATAGGTATTAAAATCACGTCCCCATTTAAGTCCACTACCACTCATAACATCAAACCTGTTTGAAACTCCTTCAACAAACTGACAATTATCTCCAATGATTTCTCCAGCAGGACAATCAAGCATCCCTGGATGAACATTGTATCCTGCAGAATGTCCAAATGTATGTCCCAATTCATGCTCAAAAGCAGGTATATAAGGATGAAAAGTCCAAACAGCAGGAAAAAGATATTCTACTTCTCTTTGGAGTACCCTAACATTTGAAGCAAAGGGAGCTTTAGTAGAACTCAAACAACTGTGATTAGCAAAAATGACAAACTTGTCATATTTAGATAAATCAACTCCAAGTTCTATTAATCTTTCTTGAACCTGTTCTTGTGTAGGTGGATTACAATTATTACTTTGATCATAAGGAGTAACTAAATCCTGCCACTCAAAAACATCTCCAGTTATATTAGAGATATAACCGTTTGAAACTTCTCTATAAAAGGTATTTATAGTATAATCTCTTTCATATAAAAATGTTTTTTCTCCAAAAAGAACTTCTTCTAATTCTAATGTAGCTAGAATTGTTTGAGATAAAGTTTGACCACTGCTTGAATAATAAAAAGGTATCAAAAAGAACTTCTTCTAATTCTAATGTAGCTAGAATTGTTTGAGATAAAGTTTGACCACTGCTTGAATAATAAAAAGGTATCACCCCTATATGTTGTGGTCCTGTTGAAGATAAAACTTCTATAAATTCTGGTCTTCTTACAGTAAATGTAATAGCATAAGTATCCCTATTGACAAAATTATTAGTACTCTTACACTTAATATAAAAATTATATGTTCTACCATCAACAATCCCAAGTCCTGTTAAATCTGCTTCAGTTGAGTGAAAAGTGCCTCCAGTATTATCAAAAAGAACCATAGAGTCATAAGCAACATTTGAATCATTTCTAGAAGATTTACATACTGCAGGAATATTTGTAACTAAAGAAATTGGCGTTGTTCTCCCATCCTCAATAACATCCTCGGTCGGCTGTCCATTAGATAAAACAGGCTCTTCTGTACTTATCACAACTGCACCGGTAACTCCATCTTCATTATTAAAAGGATATTCTTGTATAATCTCTTCAAAATATTCACTATCTTCATCTAAACCAATCTTTTTTCTTTCATCACATTTAAAAGAAATTACTTCATTTGAAATAGTCTTTTTAAATCCTAGAAAAAAAGATAAAACTTTATCTATCAAACTAACTTCAGAAGACATTATTGCTTCTATTCTGTAAGTATCCTCTTCTGATAAAGAGGCATCCTTATAAAAATTCAAATTTGTATATCCTAGTACTTTCCATTCTTCACCATATTGTTTTTGAACACTATAATATTCCGCCCCAGAAACTTTTGACCAAGATAAAGAAACTTGGACTATATCAGAACAAGTAACTTTTGGCTCTTCCAACAAAAATTCTCTTGCACTAACTAATGGAAAAATAAGTAATAAAACAAATAAAAACAAAACACTCCTCTTAATATTCATAAAGAATAAAAATATTAATAGTTTTTATATTTTTATATTAGATAAAATAATTGTTAAATTATCAAAAGACCTTATAAGAGAATATTATAACCCTTGATTTCCTTTATTATTCTTAGATATCTTCTTTATTAAAAAATTCCTGATTTTTTCTGCAGCTTCAATTGATACTGCAGGGATATGTCCTTCACTTCCTGCTCCATAAGTCCCACGTCTTGTATAAACTCCACTATAACCTGCAGTTTGAATATTAAGAGTTGAAAATCCAAGTATTCTTGCTAAAATCCCTCGATGAATATCTACATTTTGAATCCTCTCATAAGGTATATTAGAATATCTCTTCCAGATGATTCCCCTTTCTAATTTCAAACCATCATGTCCAAATTCATAAAACCACCTATTATAAGCCATTCTTGCATATATCTCTGAAAAGATTATAATTAAAATTATTGCAATAAAGATTATTACAAAAACAAAACTAGATTTAATCAAAGAAGTGAGACTAAAAGAACTCCTAAAAACAGAAGAAAGAGTAATAATAGTTGAAATAAGATAAACGAGTACAATTAAAATAGGAATAGATCCAAAATACCCTTGAATTCTAAAAATCCATTTTGCTCCAGGATGTAATTTTTCCATTTTTATTTTAACAATTATTTATTTGGACAGGAAAACTAAGTTGACATTTTTGTCCAGACGAGTCTATTGGTCCAAATGACAAAGTATTTCCAGTATCCTCTATTAATATATCCCTATTTATGCTTTTTATAGATTGTCTTACACCGTCAATCACAAAATATCCTTTATCTATTCCAAGTTCACTAAGACTGCCAGAGATTTTTACATGAATCCCTTCTGAATCTTTACAAACACTTTCTATTTTATAACTAGTACTCGCTTCAAGACATTCAGGCACAGCACCCAACTTTTCTTTAGTAGAAGGAATAACAGAATATGTCCAAATATAAGGCATTATAACAACCAATAAAACTAAAAGAAAGACTAAAATAGAAACTATTAAGATTATAATTGCAAAAATATTCCTATTCTTCCTAATCTGAATAATCGAAGAAACTAAACCAAGAATTGAAAAAATAAAAGCTATCCAATTTGCATAATTACCTAAAAAAAAGGAGAAACAAACACTAAAATCAAAAAGAGTATACTAAGAATACTAAAAAGATTAGATTTCTTTCCTAAACTATCTCTCATTAAAATATATATATATTATTTATAAAACTTTCTAAATCTCACTACAAATTCTTAAAAACCCCTTTTTCCTTTAAGCCCCATGACCTACATAAAAAGAGTTGTGATGCATGGATTCAAATCATTTGCTAGAAAAACCGAAATACCGCTAGAAAATTCAATGAATGTTATTGTCGGTCCGAATGGATCGGGAAAATCAAATATCACAGATGCTCTCTGTTTTGTTCTTGGAAGACTTTCAATAAAATCTATTAGAGCAGCAAAAGCCGCAAATCTTCTATTTACTGGAAATAAAATTTACAAAGGTTCCTTAGAAGCTTCAGTAGAGATTGCTTTTGACAACTCTAATAACACTTTCTCAATAGACTCAAAAGAGCTAGTTATAAAAAGAATAGTAAGAAAAAATGGACTCTCTATTTATAAAATAAACAATCAAACAAAAACAAGACAAGAGCTACTAGAAACTCTTGCGCAAGGAGGAATAGATCCAAATGGTTTTAACATAGTCCTCCAAGGAGAAATTCAGTCCTTAGTTAAAGCAACATCTGAAGAAAAAAGAAAAATAATTGAAGAAGTTGCAGGAATTTCAATCTATGAGATAAGAAAAATAAAATCCATTAGAGAACTAGAAAAAACTGAAGAAAAATTAAAAGAAGTGGAAGCTATACTCAAAGAAAAAAATTCTTATCTTAGAAATTTAGATAAAGAAAGACAAGAAGCAATGTCATTTCAAAAATTAGAAGAAACCATAAAAAAATGTAAGGCAACATTAATTTCAAAGAATATAAAGGAAAAGGAAAAAGAAATCTGGGAAGTTGATAAATCTATAGAAAACCATGAAACAGAAAATACAAAAACAAAAAAAGAAATTCTAGAAAAAAGAGGAAAAATCGAAGATTTAGAGAACAAAATAAAAATAATTAGTAAAAAAATTCAATACTCAACAGATAATGAACAAGATATTTTATTAAAAGAAATTTCAGACTTAAAAATTGAGCTTGCAGGACTAAATGTAAGACAAGAAAACTATACCACAAGAGTAAATCAAGGAAAAGAGAAGATTATTTCCCTAAAAGAGAAAATTGGAGCACTTGGAGAAGAGATCTCAAAAATTAAAGCAAATTCTCCAGAAATAAAAAAAAGGCACGATAAACAAAAAATACTTAGTGAAAAATTTGACTTACTTGAAAAACAAAGAAAAGAGTTCTATTTAGTTGGATCAAACGTCTCAAGCTTAGAAACAAAAAAAGCAGAAACAGAAAAAAAACAAATTGAATTAAATAAAGAAATCCAATTGATTAAACAAAATATTAATTCACTTTATCATGAATTAAAGTATGGAAAATCTATCTCTGAGATAGAAGACCTAAAAAACAAAACATCAAAGCATATTAATATATTACAAGAAGAATTTTCAAACCTAGAAAAAGATATCTTAGAGAAAGAAAAAAGAAATGCAATTCTTGAAATGGATGCAAAAAGAGAAGAAAAACTAAAAATAGATATTATTAATTTAGATACTTGCCCTATTTGTAAACAAAATGTTGAAGAAGGACACAAACATAAAATTTCCGTTAGAGCAGATGAAAAGATCTTAGAAGCAAGAAGAGAATTTGAGAAAAATATAGATGTTCAAAAGAAAAATAAAGAAAGATTAGATTCATTGAAGCAAAAATTATATGATTTAAAGCATAAGTTAAACGAACTCAATATAGATGAAATAAAAATTAAAAATTCTGAAGAGAAAAATCTCCAGATAAAAAGAATTATTGAAAATGAATCAGGGTTAAAAGAAGAAATTAAATTATTAAATGAAAAACTCAATAAAAAAAGAGAAAGATTTTCTAAATTAAAAGATGTTGAAGAAAGATATGATGAAACTAGAGTAGAGCTTCAAGAATTATCTTTTCCTGATCTAGACTTTGACACTGAAACTTCAGTAAAACAAAGAGAACAAAATAGGTTAACTAATGAACTTAAGTCAATCACAAGAGACATTGAAGATTCAGAGACAGAATTAGAAAAAATAAACTCCATAATCATAGAAAAAAATAAACTGCTTGAAAAAAGAGAAGATGAAGAAAGAAGATTATATGAAAAATTTCAAAAATTGTTTAACGAGAAAAATGAACTGCAAGATCAAGAAAAAACAATCGAAACAGAGATTATCGGTTTAGAACATACAATTAGAAATGTTGAAGAAAAGATCAATCACAACAAAATTCAAAAAGCCCAATACACTGCTCAAATAGATTCTTTAAAAACAGAACTAGCTGAATTTGGAACTATAGAAATCATTAATGAACCTTTAGATAAAATTAGAGAAAAATTGCAAAAAACCCAGCTAAAAATTTCTGGTATTGGAAGCATAAATATGAGGGCTCTAGAAGTTTTTGATGAAATAAAAAAACAATGTGATTTAATCCAAGAAAAGTACGATACTATTACCTCTGAAAAAGAAAAAATAATAAAGATAATATATGAAATAGATAAAAAGAAAAAAAAGTCATTCATAAGTACATTAAATTCTGTAAATTCTATATTCACAAGAAATTTTTCTCAATTGTCTAAAAAAGGAGAGATATTTTTAGAGCTTGAAAATAAAAAAGAACCTTTTGAAGGAGGATTATCAATAATTGTTAAGACTTCACGTGGAAAATATTTTGATGTTGCAAGTCTTTCTGGAGGAGAAAAAGCTATTGTTGCTCTTGCACTAATATTTGCAATTCAAGAATATAAGCCTTACAGCTTCTATATTTTTGACGAAATAGATGCAGCTTTAGATAAGCATAATTCTGAATTATTGGCGGCATTAATTAAAAAACATATGACAACTGGCCAATATATCCTAATAACTCATAATGATACATTAATATCTGAAGCAACGAATCTCTATGGAGTATCAATGCAGGACAATATTTCTAAAATTGTTTCATTAAAAGTTTAAGGTTAGTAAAAACTAATATTCCCCTATAAATTAAAGAGGATAAATAATTTAGTAGTAGCTTGTTTCTTCTACTGCTTTATTATGAGTTACGTTCCTTCTTCCAACAAGTAAAGAAATCAAAATTGCTAGTAATACAATAAAGACTATAGCAAGTATTACAACCAAAACAATAGTAGAAGAATCGGAAGTAATTCCATTCTTATCAACATTTGCTGTAAAAGTGACTACTTCACCATTAACATCAACAGTAAAAGTGTGTCTTCCCCTATCAGCATCATCATCGGCAGTTACTCTTATATCAATTGTTTCACTTGAATCAGGTCTAACAGTTACAACTCCTGGAAGATTAATATTAAGATCTCTACTAGAAGATGCTCTTAAGTTAATAACCTGTATATCATCTCCAGAGTTAACAATAACTAAATTATAAATTGCTGTTTCACCTGAACTGATTTCCCTATTATTAGTTGTTGCAATAACTCTTAAACTCATAGAATCACCAATGCTTATAAGACTCTTCTTAGAAACTCTTGTATCTTCATTATATACCTCAACTTGAAGGTCGTAAACTCCACCTTTTGTATCTCCAGGTATTTTCAAAAATACTATTCTTTCTACTGAGTCTTCCTCATCGTCATCTAAAGAATTTTCAACAGCTACTAAGTCTCCCATATATCCCCTAGCTGAAACGCCAAGTTCTGGGATAGAAATAATAACATAATTGTCGTCTGCTCTGTTAAATCCATTATTCTTAGCAACTACACTAACTCCTATTACATCTCCAGCAGCAACCTTAGAATCGTAATCAACGCTTAAAATTTCAAGAGTATATGATTCTCTTTGAACTTTCAAATCATATGCTTTTTCTGTTCTGTCCGTAGAAGAAACAATTTCAACATATAAAGTGTAATCTTCAGTTAATTCATCAGCATCACTTGGAAGTTTTAAATTAAGAAGCTTAGTGTATACTCCATTAGCAATAACATCAAATCTTTCTGTTCTAGCAGAAACATCATCTCTATGTCCTTCTATATAGACTTTAACTCTTACATCTGAATCAGATTCTAATGATTTGAATGTAACTCTAATTGGAATAGTATCATCTACATCTCCAACAAAAAAATTATTATTATCTAAATCAACACCATTAAACTCTACTTGAATAGAAGTTGGATAAGCTACATCTTCAGCTACAACAAGTGACAAAGCTAAAACAGCTATTACTGCAAAAAAAGGAGCCAATAGTATACTTTTTTTCATATTTTCATTTTGAATTTAGTTAAGAGTATAATTTATGGCTACTATTTAAACTTTATGGTATGTTGTAACTTTAAAAGGACGAAAAGGTTTAAAAAGTATACTTTTGTATACATAGTGTAATCAAAGATGAGTAATAATAAAATGGCAAAAAAGAAAAAACAAATAATAATGGAAGAAGGAAAAATAACAACAATAAAGCTACTTGAAGAAACAAAATTTAGAATTGAAAAACTAAAGGAACACAAAAAAGAATCTTACGATGATATATTAAGAAAGATATTATACATATTAAACTTGGTAAGAGATGAACCTGAAAAGGGTAAAAAACTTCTGGAGAAAATTTCCTCTACAAGAAGCCAAATGTTAGAAGAAGAGCGTCAAAGAGAGGAAAATCTAAAAAAAGAAAAATAATTTAGATCTACGAAACTTTAATTTTATATTGTTCACATAAATTAGTAATATATTCTCCAATTTTAAGACTGACTCCTGGCCTTAAACTTAATGTACCTTCATCAATATGCATTTCAAGTTCAATTGCTTTTTTCAGATATCCAATAACATTATTTCCTTTTTCAAGAGCATTAATAATTTCAATCTTCTGCCTTAAAATAGCATTATCATATTTTTCTCTAAAATCTTCTGGGATTTTTGCTTCCAATAACTTTAATGCATGTACATAAGATAAATCCATTCCTCTAATTCCATCTCCTCTAAATAGCTTCTCAACTTCATAACCAACATATAATAATAGTGCCTCTTGCCACTTATAAGAAAAATCATTTGGAACTGAATGTGTAGTTCTTTGTACTTCTTTTCCAAGATTTTTTAAACTAAAATATTTTAGCTTTATAGAACCATCTTTTAGTTTCCATTTTCCATTATTATAACTCTCAACATGATTCTCTGTTTGAATGATAATATCTCCATTGTTAACATTTAATTCCAAATCTCCTTTTAAAAAACCTAAACTTCTAGTCATATCTATTCCAATAAACAGAGGATCTATTCTTTGTGGAGCAACAACTATTCTTTGTGGAGCAACAATTCCTGGACATCCACGAATCCCTTCAACTTGAAGTATAGTTAATACTTGCTTTCCAACATTACCTTTAATTTTCTCCTCTAGGTCTCTCAAAGGCTTTGCACATTCTTCATCTAAAGATCCATATTGAGCAAGAATATAATCCTTAACCTTATCACCAGTACTTTTTCCTCTCTTTATTTCGCATCTTAGATCATCAATAATCCGCCACCTTTCTTGGGTAAAGTGATTAATCTCTCTATCTATTTTACTTAATCTTTCCAACTCACTCTCTAGCTTACTTTTTCCTCTCTTTATTTCGCATCTTAGGTCATTAATAATCCACTGCCTTAATTGAATAGAGTGATTAATCTCTCTATCTATTTTACTTAATCTTTCCAACTCACTCTCTAGCTCCATTAATAAAAAAATAAATTAAAATACTTAAATTTATCTAAGAAAAAATTCATCAGGCAAGAGAAATAAAAAATAAATAAAAAATAAAAATTCCTCATAAAAAATAAAGAGAGGAAGATTAAAAAATAATTTTAGTAGTAACTTGTTTCTGCTTCTTCAACTGTGTTTTCCTTTCTAGTCAAAAGTACAATTAAGACTGCTAAAAGAACAACGAAAATTATTGCTAAGACAATTGTTAATGCAAAAATTGAACTTGAGTCAGACTCTTCAACATTTGCAGAAAATGTAGTAGCTTTTCCGTCAACTTCTACAGTGAAAGTATAACTTCCTTCTTCAGCATCTTCGTCTGCTGTAACTTCAATCATAACAGTTTCGCTTGAATCTGGACCAACTGTAATTACTGCTGGTACAGTTACTTCTAAATTGCTTCCTGACTGAGCACTAACATCGAATACTTTAATACTATCTGCAGAATTTACAACAACTAATTCAAAAGTTGTGGTTTCTCCAGCCTTTACGTCCTTACTATTTGCAGTAGGTAATACTGTAACAGTTCCAGAATCAGACACACTAATTAGTTTCTTTGTAACAATTGAAGAATCTTCATTGTATACTTCTACAACAAGTTCATAAACTCCTGCCTTAGCAGTGTTTGGAACATTCAAGAAAACAGTTTTCTCAACTGAATCTTCTTCGTCATCATCAAAATCTCTATGTGTTATTGTTCCACCTTCTTTGTACACAACTGGGCTTTCTCCTTCGTCTAGAACATTTGCTATATAAATAAGATCAGCAACTGTTACATCGCCATCCTTATCATGATCAGCAATTCTTCTTTGTTCAGAAGATAATTCTTCTTGATTAAAGAAATAGTTCACTAACATAGTTCTATCTTCTTCATCTACTTGACCATCCTGATCTAAATCACCATGATAGATGGTTTTAGTCAAATCAGTCATACCTCCAGAAGCAAAACTTTCAACAGATACAAGGTCTCCCATGTATCCTCTTACAAAAGTTTCAAGTTCTGGGATAGAAACAATAACATAATTGTCATCTGCTCTGTTGAATCCGTTATTCTTTGTAACAACTGTTACAGGAACAACATCTCCAGCAGCAACCTTAGAATCATAATCAACACTTAAAATTTCAAGAGTGTATGATTCTCTTTGAACAGTTATATGAAAAGACTCTTCAGTTTTATCTGTAGCAGAAACAATTTCAACATATAGTGTGTATTCCTCTGTTAAATCATCAGCATCACTTGGAAGTTTTAAAGTTAAAAGTTTTGAATAAACTCCACCAGAAACAACATCAAATCTACTTGTAGAATCTGAAATATCATCTCTGTGTCCTTCAATTCTCGCCTTAACCTTTACGTCAGAATCTGTATCCATAGCCTTAAAAGTAACTCTAACAGAAACAGTTTCTCCAACAACTCCAACTACTCCGCTGTAACTTGCTAAATTGATTTCATTGAATTCTACTTCAATAGAATCTGGGAAAGCAACTTCTCCAGCAGAAGCAAATGTGATTGCTAATACAGCAAATGCTGCAATAAAAGGAATAAAAAATACGCTTTTTTTCATGTTTGCCATTTTAAATTTAGTTAAAAACTCAAAAAAAGTTTAGTATATAAATCTTATGATTTTGTTGTAATTTCAAAGTGACATATATATACAAAAGTATAATAGAGTATACTATTGTATACATTTTAAAATTATTTGAAATATAGACGATAGAATATAATAAAAAATGATATTTTTTAGTTTTTTTGTATTATATCTTTATAAAACAAAGATATATCAATAATTATTTTTTGAAAATATAATTTTATTTCTAAAGAATAATAAAAACACTACATTGGGTATACTAATATCTAAGTTCTTCACCACTCATAAAATCAAAATTCATTTGGAAAAAGTTTTATTAAACTCTTCTATAAAAATTTTTCATAAATTTCTAGACCAGACCAAACTTTAAATCCAAATCAATTCTCCTTAAATGATCTATTTATATAGTCTCTTGCATCACTTATAGTCTGATGATCTTAAATTACTAACCTCTTTTTAGTATCTAAAATATATTAAACAACATGATAATTATCTAAGAGATTTACTCCTTCAATCTAGAATGTTCACCCTAATTATCTAAGCTCTAGAAAAATTCTATTATTAAAAAACCTATCCAAGAGGAATATCAATTATATCTATATTTATTTTTCCTAAATTTTGTAAAATATAATTGTTAAGCCTGCTTATAACAATTTCTTGCCATCCTTCTTTTAATCTTCCATGACAATTTCCAAGATCCGATTCTGGAATTATTATTGCTCCCATTGGGATTTCACAATTCATATCAAGACCCTGAAGTTTTTCTGAATCCCTATTCCTAATATCTGCCTGCAACAATTTGACATTTACCACACAGCTATTTCCATCATAGCCAAGAATATTATACTCCAAAATCATTCTACTTCCTCCAATAAAATTAGTTCTCTTGCAATTTTCAAGATTTTTATTAAAACACTCCCAATCAGAGCACGAAGTTGAACTATAAAACAAAAACCAGACGCTGTATAAAACTATAAAAGCAAAAACAAAAAGTAAAACAAGATATCCCCAACCAGTAAGTTTGTAACCACTATATCTCCTCTTTCTTCTCATAATCTAAATTAACAAAAGGAGTATATAAATTTTAACAAAAAAGAAATAAAGAGAGATTAAAGAGATATTAACTCTACTTTGCTTTCAGGTATCTTCCCAAAAGTCTTTGCAGCAACAGCCTTAGCATTCAATTTCTCTGCTCCATTAATAATAGTTCCTGTAGCAGTTGTAGTCATCAAAACAAAGGCATCCTTAGTATTAAGACTTAAAACTCTTGAAGCAGGAACATTTTGAATAACTCTCAAATCTTCATCTAAGACAAGAACATTTTTTCCTTTAATTTTAATTTCTGAAGCTAAACTTCTAAGCTTAGTAATGTCTAAGCTAGTTAGATTTCTTCTAGAAACTTTTTCAAGGTCATCATTTTTTGGAGTAAATTCACTTAATTTCATAAAAAAATCGCTTGCTTTAACTTTCCTTCTAAGAGCTTGATGAATTTCTTTTCCAGAAAGTTCTTCAACTTCTTTTCCATCAGGCGCTACTGCAATATATTCAACTTTAGCATTATCAAAAACATTTTGTGCAATCAGCTTTCCTCCACGATCTCCATCAACAAATAATGTTACTTCTTTTGTTTCAGATAGTTTAGAAATAGTTTTTGGAAACTTAGTTCCTTGCATCCCAATGACATTTTTGATACCATATCTAAGTAAATTAAGAACATCTGCTCTTCCTTCAACTACAATTATTTCTGACTCAGCTTCTATTTCTGGTCCAGCAGATAGCTCCTCAGGACCATATAAAATAGCTTTTGCAACTCTAGAAGATTCTCTAAGTTCTGTATCTATTTCTACAGAATCCATACCTTCATTCTTAATTCCAGCTAAAAGCTGTTTTGCCCTTTCCATAATATAATCTCTTTTTGAGCCTCTAACATCCTCTATACATCGAATAGTTATCTTAGCATTAGTTGGTCCAATCTTATCAATTGTTTCAAGTGCTGCAGCAATAATAGTAGTCTCTGTTTTATCAAGTGCAGAAGGAATAATAATCTCTCCTGTTGTTTTTCCCTCACTTGTCTTCAAATCGACTTCAATTCTACCTATTTTTCCTTCTTTTTGGAGTTCTCTAAGCTCCATATCAGAACCTAAAAGACCTTCAGTCTGACCAAACAAAGCACCAATAACATCTGGTTTTTGAAAAGGACCTTCAGCTACAAAATCTGCAATAACAGAATATTTTATAGATGTTGGACTTATTTTAGCCATTTTTCTTTCTCCTAAATTTTAATTATTGCTAGAAATCCCAATCTATTAAGTCCTAAAGCTAATCACTAATGTGAATGTGAATGTAATAATGATATAATACAAGGTATTCTAACAATAAAATGAATTTTTATCTCTTTTTAAATATATCTATCACCAATTATAACCTCTAATTCCTTTTCCAACTCCTCCTAATAAATCTGAAATTTCCATTAACTCTGTTTGAATATTTTCCATTCTCCCGGTACTATAAAGTCCAGCTATGTCAAATAGATAACTAAAAGGCCCATCT
>Ga0209542_10010516_pt1 | contig 16657 bp, 14 predicted proteins | sample RifCSPhighO2_01_FD_184028 | JGI IMG/M metagenome (GOLD analysis project Ga0209542, IMG submission 184028) | Soil microbial communities from Rifle, Colorado - Rifle CSP2_plank highO2_0.1 (SPAdes) (version 2) | ecosystem: Environmental > Terrestrial > Deep subsurface > Rock core/Sediment ...
TTAAGTCTCTCGTGGCTGCCAATTACACCACCCCGGCATACGTTGCGGGTGCAACGTGAGGCCTGGGCGGGAATCGAACCCGCGCATTTCGATTTTGCAGATCGACGTGTTACCACTTCACCACCAGGCCAACGAAGGCCAATATACCATTATTTGTCGCCCCTCGTTAAATCGTCGATGCGCTGGCGGTTCTTTTCGCCGTAGTCTATCTCGAAGTCTATCGTGGGGATGGGGTGGAGCGCGCTGTGCTCTCTGACGTATTTCCGGAATTCACTCCTCGAGCGCTTGGCGAAGGCTAAGACCGTGTCTTCGAACGATTCGGGAAGGACGGAAAAAAATATCTTCACGAACTTGAGGTTGGGCGCTAGCTCGGCGCGCGTGATGGTCATGAGCGACTCGCGGTTCGATTCGCGCGCGAAATACTCTCCCGCGAGGTGGGCGAGCAGTTCGGAAACCTGTATCTGACGCTGGCCGCCCATATCACTTCATCGTCGTGGTGAAGCATTCGAGCGTGTCGCCCTGTGCGATCTCAAAGGTGCTCTCTATTTGCGCTCCGAATTCGTTTCCCGCCTCGACCCTCCCCACATTCTTCTTATGGGCCTGCATGTTCTCTATCTTTCCGACGCCGATGACGGTCCCGCGCCGCGTCACGCGCACGAGCGCTTTCTGTGCGAGATATCCTTCGGAAACGGCGCCGCCGACCACATGCTCGTTCTTACGGCTGCTGAATTGTTTTAATACTTTCGCTTTGCCGACGATCTCTTCGACGGCGCGCTTGGGTCGTGCCTCGCCGAGGAGTTCCTCAAGCCGCTCCGTCAGCTTGTAGATGATATCGAATATCTCGATCTTGATGCCGTGCTGGCGTGCGAATTCCTGCGCCACCGCATCAACCCCCACATTAAATCCGATGACCGTCGCGGGCGTCGTACCCGTGAGCGCGGCTTTGACGTCGTTCTCCGAGATGGTGCCGATGCCCGAGAGCACGATGCGTATTGACGAGTGTTCATCACCGAGCTTCACCGCTTCGTGCTCGATGGCCTCAAGAGAGCCAGAGGCGTCCGCGCGGACGATGACGGGCATCGCGAAGTTCTCCGATTCTTCGGGGGCGCTTCCTGCGACATAGGCGTGCGTCGCGGGCTTTGCGCGCGGCGGAAGCGCGGCGCGCGCCGCCTCCGAATCGCGCTTGCTTCCGTACGCGCGGAAATGCTCGCCGACATCGGGCAGTTCGTCAAATCCGATGAGTTGTACGGGAGACGAGAAACTCGCTTCGCGGATATTTTTTCCCACTGCGTTCAACATGATGCGGACAGGCGCCAGGGCGCGGCCGACCATGACGCTCATGCCGGCGCTCAAGGTGCCTTCGGTGATGATAAGCGTCGCGGCGATACCGCGCTTCTGGTCGCGATGCGCTTCAATCACATACCCTTCCGCCGGTTTCGAAGCGTCCGCTTTGTACCCCTCTAGTTCGGCGACGATGAGGATGAGATCGAGAAGGTCGTCTATGCCTACGCCCGTCTTCGCGGATATAGCGGCCCACGGCACATCGCCGCCAAGCTTGTCCAGATACACACCCTGTTCCATCAGGGTCCTCTGCGCACGCTCGACGTCCGCATTCGGCTTGTCGATCTTGTTGATGGCGACGATGAAAGGAATAGCCGCCTCCTTAATGCTCGCGAGGGCCTCCAGCGTCTGCGCCTTCACCCCGTCGTCGGCGGCGACGACGAGTATCGCGATGTCGGCCGCGCGTGCTCCGCGCTGCCGTATGGCGGTGAACGCCGCATGGCCGGGCGTATCAATGAACGTAATCCGTTTTTTTACCCCGAGCGAAGTCGAGGGGTTCTTGAACTCTCTCTCGACCTCGTAGGCGGCGACGTGTTGCGTGATACCGCCGGCCTCGCCCGCGACGATGTTGCTTTTGCGGATGAAGTCGAGGAGCGTCGACTTACCGTGGTCGACATGCCCCATCACTACAACGATAGGCGGCCGTTCCATTATTTTTGTTTCTCGGTTCATATGCGCGGCTCCGTGCCATAGGCGAAGATTTCGAGAGTATACTCCGCTCATATCAAATAGCAAAAAGCAAATAGTAAACCGATAGAGCCATATTTTCTATTTACTATGTTATTTTTGATATTCGCGAACCATCTGATTTAATGCGTATTGCAATACATATGTGGAAATTATTCAGGCAGAAAAGAACATATCTCGACTATGCGAGCGCGGCACCCGTTCTGCCAGAGGCCGTGCACGCGATGCGGGACGCCGAAGCCCTTTCCGGAAATCCGGGGGCTATTCACGCGGAGGGAGTCGCCGCAAAGCGCGTGCTTGAACGTGCGCGTACGCAGATTGCCGGAGTGTTGGGGTGCAAGGCGCGCGGGGTCGTTTTCACTTCCGGTCTCACTGAAGCAAACAATCTTGCCATTCTGGGTTTTGCGCGTGCCGAGGAGCGCGCGCGCCGCACTCTCTCCGGCACGCACTGGCTGGTGAGTTCGATAGAACATACGTCTGTCCTCGAATGTTTTGCAGAGATAGAACGAATGGGCGGTACCGTTTCGTATGTCGAGCCCGACGAGCGTGGCATCGTTCTTCCGAAAACTGTCCAAACTGCACTTCGCCCTGCAACGGTTTTCGTGTCCGTCGGATGGGCCAACAATGAGACCGGCACCGTCCAGCCGCTCGCGGATATCGCGCGGGTCTTGCGGGCATATGAAAGCGAGAACGGTTCTTCGATTATTTTTCACGCCGATGGGGGACAGGCCCCGCTTTACGCCGCAACGTCCGTGCACAGTCTCGGCGTTGACCTGCTCAGTCTTGGTTCGAATAAACTGTACGGTCCGCACGGCATCGGATGTGTGTACGTGAGTGACCGAACGCGTCTCGCCCCGCCGTTGGCGGGGCTCGCGCCTATCATTCTGGGCGGCGCTCAAGAGCGCGGATTACGCGCCGGCACGGAAAGTGTCGCGCTCGCCGCCGGATTCGCCGCCGCGTTCACAATAGTTGCCGGCGAGCGCGAGCACGAATCAAAACGCCTCAAGAAATTGCGCGATTCGCTCGCGGACGAGCTTCTCGAAAAAATTCCCGGTCTTGTCATCAATGGCGATATGAAGCATATGCTCCCGCACATGCTCAACGTCTCGATCCCGCCCGCGGACTGTCGGACGACCGAATATCTCACGCTTGCGCTTGACCACGCGGGCATCGCCGTTTCGACGAAGAGCACATGTGAAGAAGGGCAGAAAGCGTCGCATGTCGTTGCGGCGCTCGGCGGGGAAGAATGGCGGGCAAAGAACACGGTGCGTTTTTCGCTGGGGCGGGAGACAACTGCCTCTGAAGTACAGGAGACGATACATACCCTGCAGTCGTTAATCGCCAAGAAATAACGGTGGCTTGCTTTTTGTGCAGACCTGCTATTATTCGGATTATGCACCTCGATCAACTCTCAAAGTCCCAGATCGTACTCCTGACGCTCCTCGTATCGTTCGTCACTTCCATTGCGACGGGTATCGTGACTGTTTCTCTCATGGATCAGGCGCCGCCCATCGTGGCGCAGACCATCAACCGCGTGATCGAGCGTACGGTCGAGAAGGTCGTCCCCAGCGGCCAAGCCGCATCGACCATCATCACCCAGGAAAAGACGGTCGTCGTGAAGGAGTCCGATCAGATCGCGGACGCGGTGAAAAAAGTCTCGCCGAGCCTCGTGCGTTTGTATGCGAGCAGTGCCGAAGGCTCCGCGTTCCTCGGTCTCGGCGTCGTGGTCGGAGGGTTCGGCACCGTCGTCACGGACGCGGCGGCCATCGGAGAAGCGGGTGATGCGAGTGTCACATTTCCCGACGGGACGCATGCGCGGGTATTCGTCAGGTCGCGCGACAGGGAGAACGGGCTCGCCTTCCTCGAAGCCGCGACATCGAGTGAGGCGCACGCGGCGTGGGTGCCCGCCGCGGTCAGTGGCGGACAACTCTCGTTGGGAGAGAGCGTCATCGCACTTTCCGGAAAGACCATCGCGCGTATCGCAGACGGTATTGTGGTCGCCCTGGTACCGCCGAAAGACAGCATGGCTGAGATTGTCGAGACGAACATCTCCGACGACATACTGCTCGCGGGAAGTCCTCTCGTCGATATTGACGGCGGTATCGTCGGGATAAGCACATGGGTGTCGCGCAACGCGTCTACCGGAGGATTCATCTCGGCGCGGGCGCTTCTCCCGCCTTCCTCGGAGTGACAACGGCGATTTTTTTCCGGGAGACAACGATCGGAGCACGTACGTATATTGAATGCGCAATGTGAATGCGGTATAATGGGCGCTGGCGTAGTCCGAATCGTATGACCCCATTCAACAACTACACAACGAAGGCAAAAGAGGCGATACACCGCGCACATCAGATGGCCGTGGAGCGCGGCCACAATCAGGTCTCGACCCTTCACTTGCTTTCCGCGCTTCTCATGCAGGAAGAATCCATGGTCCTGCCGATGCTCGAGCAGGTGGACATTGATGTCGCGAATCTCACCGACTCGGTACTCGAACTCATCGAAGGGACTTCGGGCAATACCGCCGTTTCCCCGTCTTTTCAGCTCTACCTCACACCGGAATTAGTGCGCGTATTCGAGGCTGCACCTAGGATTGCCGCCTCGTTCAACGACCAATTCGTTTCGCCGGAACACCTCCTGCTCGGGCTTATCGAGCATCCCGGACCCGCGTCCGAGATCATGACGCGCTTCCGCATCGACCGCGCCGCTTTGGCGCGCGTACTGACCGATATTCGCGAAGGCAAGATCCGCGATGCAGAGGAGCCCAAGAAGCCGAGGGCGCTCGCGCGTTTCGCGCGTTCGCTCACCGATCGCGCACGGGAGAACAAGCTCGATCCGGTCATCGGGCGCGATACGGAGATCACCCGCGTCATCCAGATACTTTCGCGCCGCACGAAGAACAACCCCATACTTATCGGCGAAGCGGGGGTTGGGAAGACCGCGGTGGCCGAAGGCTTGGCCCAGCGCATCGCGTCGCTCGACGTCCCCGAATCCCTGCGCGGCAAGGAGATAGTCCAGCTTGATCTCGGGCTCCTCATCGCCGGCACGAAATACCGCGGGGAGTTCGAGGAACGTCTCAAGGCGGTGATGAAAGAAGTGGAGCGTTCCGAGGGCAAGATAATTCTCTTCATCGACGAGATGCACACGCTCGTGGGTGCCGGCGCGGCCGAGGGTTCGATGGACGCGTCCAACATGCTGAAGCCCGCGCTCGCGCGCGGTGACATCCGCGTCATCGGCGCGACGACCATCAAGGAATACCAGAAGCACATAGAACACGATGCGGCACTGACCCGCCGTTTCCAGCCCGTGTACGTCAACGAGCCGAGCGTCGAGGACGCCGTCGCCATTCTGCGCGGCCTCAAAGAGCGCTACGAGCTCTACCACGGTGTGCATATCACCGACGATGCGATGGTGGCGGCGGTACAGCTTTCCGCGCGCTATATCACGGAGCGTTTTCTGCCCGATAAGGCGATAGACCTCATCGATGAAGCGTCATCCGCGCTCAGACTCTCGCTTGAGAACAAGCCGCCGGCACTCGAAGAAGCGCACCGCAAAATAACGCGCCTTGAGATCGAGCGCGAAGCCCTGAAGAAGGAGGCCGAAGCGGGCGAGGGCAAAGCCCGCACGAGGGTAAAATCCATCGAGAAAGAGGTGGCCGACCTGCGCGACGGGACCCGCGAGCTCGAGCAGAAGTGGAAAAATGAGAAAGAGACGCTCGCGGAGATAAAGCGGGCCAAGGGCGAATTGGAACAGGCACGCATCGCCGCAGACGCGGCCGAGTCAATTGCCGATCTGACCAAGACCGCGGAGATACGCTACGGCAAGATTCCCGCCTTGGAACGCGAGATAGAGACGGCGTCGAAACGCCTGAAGAAATTGCAGCAGACGAGGCGAGTGCTCAAAGAAGAGATCACCGAGGAGGATATCGCCGCCGTCGTTTCGCGCTGGACGGGCGTTCCGGTGTCGCGCATGCTTGAGGAGGAAGCGGAAAAACTCTCGCGTATGGAAGCAGAGCTCAAAAAGCGCATCGTGGGGCAGGACGAGGCGGTGCAGAAAGTCGCCGACGCCATCAAGCGCTCGCGCGCGGGCATCAGTGATCCCAACCGCCCTGTCGGCTCGTTCCTCTTTTTGGGGCCGACCGGTGTGGGGAAGACGGAGCTCACGCGCGGTCTTGCCGAATTCCTTTTCAACAGCGAAAAATCCCTCATCCGCGTCGACATGTCGGAGTACATGGAGAAGCACTCGGTCTCCAAGATGATAGGCTCGCCTCCGGGCTACGTGGGCTACGACGAGGGTGGCGGACTGACAGAGCTCGTGCGTCATCGTCCGTACTCGGTGATACTGTTCGACGAGATAGAAAAAGCGCATCCGGAAGTGTTCAACATCCTGCTCCAGGTCCTCGACAACGGCCGCCTCACCGATGCGAAAGGCCGCACCGTCAATTTCAAGAACTCCGTCATCATCATGACCTCCAACATCGGAAGCGAGCACATCGACAAGATGTCGGGGCTCGGATTCGGGAGCGGGCTCACCAAGACCGAGGGCGAGCGTTATACGCAGGTGAAGGAAAAGGTCATGGGCTCCCTGAAGGAGTTCTTCCGCCCCGAATTCCTCAACCGTCTGGACGAAATAATCCTCTTCAATATCCTTTCGGAGGAGGCGATGCAGGATATCGTACGCATGCAGATAGCTCTCGTGGCGAAGCGTCTTGAAGAGAAGCACATCTCGCTCGTACTCTCCGAGCAAGCGCTGGCGCACTTGGCGAAAGAGGGCTACAACCCCCAGTACGGCGCGCGCCCCTTGAAGCGCCTCATCCAGACCAAGATACTTACCTCTATCGCGAATACGATGGTCGCACGGAGTGTGATGGAGGGAGGCTCGGTGACCGTCGATTTCAAGGAAGATGCGGGACCCGACGGCAAAGGGGATTTCACCTTCGACGTGCGCAAAGGACCCTTGCCCCGCCATAGGCGGGGGGACAGCGCCATCGGAAGAGGGAAACGCGAGCAAGCGGTTCGAACATAAAAGTCGATGGACTCTTGGGTTGTCTACATACTCAGAAGTAAGAAAGATGGAAAACGGTATATTGGGTGTACGAATGACTTACCGCATAGGCTGAAAGAACACAACAGCGGCAAAGTCTATGCGACACGTTGGCGAACACCTTTTGAAGTAGTACACTCTGAGTCGTACCAAGATCGTGCAGTAGCATTTGCCCGTGAAAAGTTGTTGAAAAGCTATAAAGGCGGTAATGCACTGAAGCGTCTCTTGGGACAATAAATTGCGCCGGTGGCGGAGCAGCTAACGCACGTGACTGTAGATCACGCGACTTCGGTCTTCGGGGGTGCAAGTCCCTCCCGGCGCACAATTCAGAATACTCCAGACCGCCAAAGAGCCCGGAATAGCCGTCGAATCGGGCCATGTACCGCATGGGGACAAGAAAATTTCAGGCATGCATCCGTGATACAATTTTGGTATTAACGGATAATCTGGAGCAATATGTCATTTGGAGGCGAACCACCAAGACCAGATAAAGCTGCTACACCAGAAGGGGTTGTTGAGCGGAATCATCAGATATTGGCGGGTGTGAAGCCTGAAAATCTGGCAAGGAGTGAGTCTCCCTTTACTGGGGGAACCCATTTTATGCACCCAAATGACGTTGTGCGGGTAGTAGAGAAACTCAAAGCGCTTGATACTGAATTTGAAAATGAGGAGCACTCGAAAGGCAATGTTGATCTTTTTGGGAAGAAAATATATTGGCAAATAGGACCTGACGACAATCAGCCGCGAGTTCGGATATCGGAACAGGAATTTTGAAGCATATGCAGAAAATCGGTAAGCGCATGCTTTTTGTCCCCACATTGGTCTCCGCAGTTCTTCTTATTGCCCCCCTCCTTGCCTCCGCCGCAGGAGGTATGCCTGCAAAAATAGTTCCCTGCAGCGGGATTGATTGCAATTTGTGTCATATCGCGACGCTGGCGCAGAACGTCCTCAATACGGGCATCTTTATCGCGGTCTTCCTCTCCGCGATACTGTTCGCATGGGCGGGGTGGAAATACGTCACCGCAGGCGGCGGCGGGGATGTGAGCGCGGCGCGGGAGATATTCACCAATGTATTGGTCGGGCTCGTTATCATACTCGCGGCATGGCTCATCGTGGACACAATCATGCGGACCTTGGTCAACGAGAGCGCCACCATCGGACCGTGGAATAAAATTTGCTGACACCCCTCTCGTGCCTGTAGGCGAACAAAAGTTGCACCGTGTGCGCCTTTGGCGTATAGTACCGCGCATGTCTCAAGATCAATTGATAAAAATAGCGTGCAGCAAGTGCGGTCGCGTCAATTATTGGTCGCGCAAGAACCGCAAACTCGTCGAGCGCAAGATCGACCTGAAAAAATACTGCAAATGGTGCCGCATCCACTCGAAGCACAAAGAAGCGAAGAAATAGCCACTAGCAACTCGTGTTTAGGAGTTAGCAAAGAAGTCGAATTTGATTTACTATTGGCTAGCCGCTAATCTCTAGCGGCTGACTGAGGGGCCTATAGGCTAATGGTAAACCGTCCGCCTCCAGAGCGGAATTTCAGGGTTCGAATCCTTGTGGGCCCGCTGATAGATGTATGAAACAATCTCCGCAAAGATTGTCCTTTGGCCGCGTGGCGAAGGAGTATCAAAAGTACCGTCGCTCCTATGACCCGAAGTTGTATAGGCTTCTCTTTTCTTTATTGCCGCAGAGAGAGCTGACCATCTTGGACATCGGCTGCGGTACGGGAAAATCTACAGAGCCGCTCCTGCTTGAAGCCGGGAAACGCAAAGTCTCAGTGGTCGGGGTTGACCCTGACGAAGCAATGCTCCGTGAAGCCCGCTTGTCCGCAAAAAAGAAAAACCTGCCGATCGAATATATTAAAGGAACTGCTGAGGCGCTTCCTTTTCAAGAGGAGAAGTTTGATTTTGTGATCTCCGGTACAGCCTTTCATTGGTTTGGCAATAAGAAAGCGATCAAGGAGATAAAGACTTCTTTGAAGAAACATGGCGTATTTTTTGTCTTTTGGACCCAACGTCCAAAATCAACCATACCGACGATTAGTAGCGATTTATACAAAAAATATAAGTGGCGGGGGATCCCAAGAAGATTCAAAGAACAAAGATATGTCTGCGGACTTCTCTCGGAGACAGGTTTTAAGAATGTGAAAAAAGTGACAATCAAATTTTTTGAAAAGAAGACCATTCCCGAGATCATAGGTAATTTGAAGACTAACTCCTCGTATCTTTTGATGTCTTCGAATGCAAAAAAACGCTTCATCAACGAAATAACCAAGGCGTACAAAGCGGCCCTGGGTACCAAGAGATACAACGTGAATACGCTTGAGTTATGTATCTGTTACGGATTCAAATAGGTTCCAATCCCGCACCACACGACCGCCTTTAATTGAAGCTCGTGTTGAAGTATGATTGACCGACTGCCGGGATGGCGGAATTGGCAGACGCTCACGACTCAAGATCGTGCGATCGCAAGATCATGAGGGTTCAACTCCCTCTCCCGGCACATGGATTTCTTTCTCTTTAATATTCTTGAGGCAATTTTTTGGTTTGTTTGTGCGCTCTTCAGCGTGACGATCGGAGAGCGTTTACGATTGATGCCCCAATCTTTCTGGCAAATTCTTTCGGCATGTTTTGTACTCTTTGGGTTTTCTGATGTTGTTGAATCCTGGTATCCGGTGAGTTTTTTTGAAGCCGGAGGCGGATGGCTGCTCGTTTGGAAACTTCTTTGCATCGCATCGTTCATCGCGCTTTTCTTGTGGTATCTAGTGGCGCGCATGAGGAAACGAATCTGATATACTTCACGAATGGCAGGGACGTATTACAGCGATTCCATATTTTGGGTTGAGGTGGACAGGATAAAGCCCAATCCATTCCAGCCGCGGCGCACCTTCGATGAGGCCGCGCTTCTATCGTTGGCGGAGTCTATCCGGAGCTACGGCGTCCTCCAGCCCTTGACCGTGACGCGCAAGGAAATCGAGCGGCCCGACCTCGGCATCTCGGTCGAGTACGAATTGATAGCCGGCGAGCGCCGGCTTCGCGCCGCCAAGCTCGCGGGTGTCACTACGGTCCCCGTGGTCATCAGGAACGGGGAAGACGACGACCGCATGAAGCTTGAGCTCGCCATCATCGAGAATCTCCAGCGCGAAGACCTCAATACGGTAGACCGCGCCAAGGCATTTCAGCGCCTCGTCAATGAATTCGGCCTCAAGCACGGCGAGGTCGGGAAACGCGTGGGCAAAAGCCGCGAATACGTCTCCAACACGCTCCGCATCCTTCTTTTGCCGCAGGAAATGCAGGACGCGCTCTCTATAGGTGAAATAAGCGAGGGCCACACGCGGCCGCTCCTCATGCTCATGGACCGCGCACAGGAACAACACGCGCTTTTCACCGAAATAATCACCCGACGGCTCACCGTGCGCGACAGCGAGCAGGTGGCGCGGCGCATCGCGACCGAGCGTGCGCGGAAGCCCGACCTCACGCCGGAATTGCTCTTGCTCGAGCGGGAGCTGACCGAACGGCTCGGCACGCGCGTGAGAATCGAGAAAAAAGATCAGGGCGGGAAAGTCCTCATCGATTTCTTTTCGGTGGACGACCTTGCGCACATCCGCGCCATGCTGAACAACGAGCCGAAGAAAGAAGGCATTCCGCCTGAAGCGGCGGATATTCCGGCGCCGGCAAGTATTTCAGCCGAACCGACACTTTCTGTATCCGAGGAAACGCTGCCGCCTGAACCGGCGCCTGAAGCTCCCAAAAATAGCGATGCGGCTGCGGGGCAGGGAAATGACCTCTACTCCATCCGCAACTTCACTGTTTGATAACGTGCCGGAGTGCAGGGTTTGGAAACTGCCCTAGAGCCTCTTTTTCGCTTCGAGGGCCGCCAGCGCCGTACGGATGTGTTTTTTCGCCATGCTCGTTTTTGCGATGTCGTGCCATTTGCGCGAGGGCTTCGCCGAGGGTTTTGTGATTATCTCCACCATATCGCCGTTCCGGAGCGGCGTGTCGAGGGACACCATTTTGCCGTTGACCCGTGCGCCGGCCATTCTGTTGCCGAGGTCCGAATGTACCGCATACGCGAAGTCGATGGGCGTTGCGGCGATGGGCAGGTCGATGACGTCGCCTTTCGGGGTAAATGCGAAGACGCGGTGACTGAAGAAATCCGTCTTCAGGGTATTGAGATACTCTTCCGAGGCCGGCGCTCCCTGATGCGCATGTGCCAGCTCCTTCAGCCACTCGGGCACGCTTTCGACGGCACGCGCTCCCTCCGCCGCCGGCGTGGGCTTGGCGCTTCGCCGTAGGACGGGGAAAAATTGCCGCACCCATTCGAGGCTTCCGCTCGCGCGGCCCCCGCTACCTTGGGGTGCGCCCTGCGTTTCCTTGTAGGCGAGGTGACTGGCGATCCCGTACAGCGCTTCGCGGTGCTGGGACTCCGTGCGCAGTTGCATTTCGAGGGCGCTGCCGTCGCCGGTGTAGACGGTCGTGTGGATGGATTGATAGCCGTTGGGTTTCGGAAAGGCGATGTAATCCTTTATCTTGCCGGGGACGGGGCGCCAGTGCGCATGGATGACGCCGAGCGCCGTGTAGCAATCGGCGACCGTCGGGAACACGATGCGGAGCGCCAGAATGTCGTATATCTTCGATATGTCCCAATCTTTGCGTTCGAGTTTCCGGAACAGGCTGTACATGCCTTTTTTCCGGGCTTCCGCGCGGAATGTCCGTATCCCCGCGTCGGCAAGCTCGCGCTTCATGTCCTTCTCTATCTTTTCGAGCCGCTTCTCGCTCTCCCCGCCGCGCTCGCGCAAAAGTTCGCGGACTTTTTCATACTCTTTCGGGTACGCGTACGGGAAGGCCGCATCCTCGAGCTCCTGTTTGGCGACGCTCATACCGAGCCGGTCCGCGATAGGGGCGTAGATCTCAAGGGTTTCCTGTGCGATACGCAGGCGCTTCTCCGGCTTCGGCACATGCTCGAGCGTGCGCGCGTTGTGCAGACGGTCCATCAGCTTGATGATGAGGACACGGATGTCCTTTGCGGTCGCGGCAAAAAGCTTGCGGAGAGATTCCGTGTGCCGCTCAAGTCCGCGATAGCGCAGGGTCCCGAGCTTGGTCACGCCCTCGACGAGGGAGAGCACGTCCGCTCCGAACTCCTCCTCTATCTTTTTCGGCTTCACGCCCGCGTCCTCGATAGTGTCGTGCAGGAGCCCCGCCGCGATGGCCTGCGCGTCCAGCCCCGCGTCCGCCAAAAGAAAACCCACTTCAGCAGTGTGCGTGAAGTACGGGTCACCCGAATAACGCTTCTGGTCTTTGTGCGCCTCTTCCGCGAGAGTATATGCGTTCGTTACGAGTGCGGTATCCGCATCATTTTTGCTCGACATCACGGCAAGTATCTCGGCCAAAGGACGCGCGTTGACGGCCACCATTTAATTGATGATACTCCTGTGAGCCGAGAAGGCAATTTCGCGCTCGGAATGCGGCAGCAAAGGAGGCCACATGACTTACCGCTATGGGAGGTGGACATGTTCGAGGCCTCATAGGGTCTTGGCGCGTCGGGGGGACTGTCGACCGTATGAGTTTTACGCGCCGACAATTCCACCACCCTGCTGCCCGATTGAGGGTTGTGGGAACACCCATCTTGCGTTCACGCCAACGAACGGTGTGCGCGAGATGAGACGTTGTAGTCTTTTTGCGGCTCTCTGGCAGGCCGCGAAAAAATGGCGACATTTTCCATATGCCTGAATTAAAGCACGGCGCCTTCCTAGGAGAGGGCGTCGTGCGAACCATTTATTTTTTGAGCTTATGCGGATTGTGATTAGGACAACTTTTGTTCGAGCAGCGCTCCGGTATCGTTTTCGCGCCTCTGCCGCGCGAGTATGCGTTCGGGGGGGGGTGGTACAATTCAGGCTATGCACACAAGCTTCGTGATTGATTTACTCGGCCCCGTGCACTTGGTATACTCCGAATGAAAAATCACATACGTATGCGCACTAAACTCTCTCTCTCTCTCTCTCTCTCTCTCTCTCGTAGTTGCGATTTTGTGCTTCGGAATCGTTGATATCGCTCGTGCCTCGACGACCGACGGCACCATAGACGCCACCAATCGGTATGCGTGGAGTGAAAACGCCGGCTGGATTGATTTTGGCTCTTCCGCGGGAAATGTGCATGTTACCGACGCCGCTCTCACGGGTTCCGCGTATGGCGAAAATACGGGGTGGATTACTCTCGACCCCCCGACGTACGGAGGCGTTACGAACGACGGCGACGGCACGCTCTCGGGCTACGCGTGGAGCGAAAACGCCGGCTGGATTGATTTTTCGAACGCTACTATCGGTTCCGACGGCGTATTCGCGGGCGACGCATACGGTGAAAATATCGGTTGGATTAGCTTCGGGACGGGCGACAACAAAGTGTCTACGGACTGGAGACCGGCCTCATCGCGCACCACCTCTACTCCGGTTCCCGCGCCATCCGGCGGAAGCGGCGGGATAGTCGGCAGTGGCCCCAATGCCGTGTCGGCTGAAGGCATACCCGGCTATAAGCCGCCGCGCCCCCAAATCATCTATCCGGATGGCCGCATTGCGTATTTAGATATCGCTCCCCCCGCTTCCCCCGCGCTTGCGCCGGGCGATAAACAAGCGCTCATCGCCGCGCTCACCGTACAGGTGAACGCGCTACTCGCGCAAATCCAAGCGCTGACGGGCGGCGCATCGTTCACGCGCAATCTTGCGCTCGGCTCCACGGGCGCCGATGCAAAGTCGCTCCAAGTCTGGCTCAACGCGCACGGATATCCTATCGTCGCGAGCGGCCCGGGCTCTCTCGGTAACGAGACCGACTACTTCGGCCCGGCCACCCGCTCGGCGCTCGCCGCGTTTCAGGCGAAAAACGGCATCAGCCCCGCTTCCGGCTACTTCGGCCCGATTACGAGGAATTTTATTAGCAGTCATTATTAACCCGTCACAACATTCAATATGAAAAAGTCCGCTGTCATTGTCGCACTCACGCTCTTCGCCGCGCCACTTTTCACGAGCGCCGGTTCGCTCACTCCTCCCGGGTCGCCCGCCGACACCATGTATACCATGACCAATCTCTACGACCTCGCGGCTGGCACCACAGCCACGCTCGGCTCGGGCACCATTCCCGCCACCCCCGGTTCCGTTGCGGCAACCTTCTACACGTTGACGCAGATTTACACCGCCATCGCGGGCGAGATAGCAAATCTCGCCAACGGGAAAATCGCGAGCGGGATAAGCGCGTTCGGATTCACCGGCACACTCTTCGGTGATACCAGTGCGGCAAAGGTCCTCACCACCGCTACCTACCCCGGCACGTACGATGCTTCCAATCTCTCCGTCGGCACCGTCCTCTCGGGCACTGCCTTCGGCGTCGGCCTCACAGGCACCGTCATCCAATCCCTCGGCAACGCCGTCGCGGGCAACGTCCTTTCCGGCACGACATTCAGCAACGCGAGCGCCGCGAACGTATCGGGCACTATCCCCGTGAAGACCGCCGACAACGCCGTCACCACCACCTCCGTCTCCGGCACCTCGCTCCTGCTCACCCCGCTCGTCGGCTACTACGACGGCACGGCGACCGTCTCCACCACCTCGGCCGCCTTCATCGCGGGCAACATCAGATCGGGAGTCAACCTCTTCGGTATCGCGGGCTCGCTCGCCGCCTACACCTACGGCGGTAACGACGCCGCCACAGTCCTCACCACCGCCTCAAGCGCCGGCACATACGACGCCTCCAATCTCACCGTTTCCACGGTCAAAAGCGGCACGACCTTCGGCGTCTCTTCCACCGGCTCGCTCACCCCCGACGGCGGCACCGCGGCGGTCGGCGACCTCTTCAACGGCAAGACCGCCAATCTTACGGGAGACTGGACGCTGGACACCGGCACCTTGGACCTCGCGTGCAATACGGCGACCTTCGACGGTAGCGGCAACCTCGTCGCAGGCGCGTACGACGGTGCGGGTTCCGGCTCCAACAGATGGTGCATCACCGATTCTGGCGATGCGGTCGCGGGTGATATGCTCTCCGGCAAGATTGCATGGGTAGATGGACTGGCTGTTACCGGTACCATGCCCACGCAAACGCTCTCTGCCGCCAACGACACCGTCTCTGCCGGATACTATGCCGCCACGACCCTCTCGGCGGTAGATACCGACCTTGCGGCGGGGAATATCGCATCGGGCGTGACTGTCTTCGGCATCGCAGGCTCGCACGCATCGGGATTCACCTACGGCGCGCAACCGCTCAAGACCGGCCAGACCATCTGTTACGACGCATCGGGCGGCGTCATCGCGTGCTCCGGCACCGGCCAAGACGGCGCATACACAGCGGGCGTCACGCGCTCGTACACCGACCCCGCCGACGGCACCATCACCGACAATGCGACCGGTCTCATGTGGGAGAAATGCTCGGAAGGTCTTTCCGGAGCGTCCTGTGGGACTGGAACCGCGACAACGTACACATGGACCAACGCGCTCGCACAGTGCGAAGGTAGCACGGCCAACAGCCACAGTGATTGGCGTCTTCCCAACAGACTCGAGCTCGAGACATTGGTCGATTCGAGCGCGAGTAGTCCTGCAATCAATGCCACCTATTTCCCCGCCGCGCAGTCCGACGTCTACTGGTCCTCTACGTCGTATAAGCCGTCTCTGGACTACGCCTGGGTCGTCTACTTCACCGATGGCAACGTCAGCAGCGGCAATAAGACTAATAGCGACTATGTCCGCTGTGTCCGAGGATAATTGGGCATTTGCTCATTTGGTTCTTTGATTCCGAATTTTTTCGGGGCGTGGTATAGTACGCAACATGATTCAGCACTTCATAGACACGTTTCTGTCTCAAGCGCGGTATGAAATGATAGACGATGGAAAGCGTTTTTACGCCGAAATCAAGCCGTTGCGCGGAGTATGGGCGACCGGCAGAACGCTCGAAGAATGCCGCACCAATCTGTTGTCCGCGCTGGAGGGGTGGCTTATCTTTCGCTTGCGCAATCGCCTGGCCGTTCCGCATTTCAAGGCGCCCGCTAAGGCACAATCGCGGGTGTATGCCTAGGCTCGGGCCTGTTTCCCTGCGGATTTTCGTCGCCCGCATGAGGAAGCTCGGCTGGAGCGGTCCGTATCAGGAAGGCAAGCACCCCTACATGATCAAGGGCTCGATTACGCTCACGGTACCGAATCCGCATGACAGTGAAATAAGCCAGGATCTTCTAACGCGCCTGCTTCGCCAAGCGGGCATAACCAGGGCGCAGTGGATGGGTCACAAGTGACGATGCCGCACCATGGCACAGTATTCGCACCTTCCGATATACACCGCCGCCTTCGTGTTACTTCGCGAGCTGTACGAGCGCGTGCCGAAATTCGGCAAGCAGTACAAGTATCTGCTGGGCGAACGGCTTATCGGCGCGATGATAGAAGTCATCCGGCTCATAGTTGAAATAAACAGCACGCGCGATGTCCGCCGGCGCGTCGAACTGCTCGAAACGCTCGTGTGGCACTGCGAATCCGTCATTATCCTACTGCGAATCGCCAATGAGCTGAAACAGCTCGGAGGCGAGAAAAGCTACCTGTATCTGCTTGAGAAGTCGGTCG
>Ga0209542_10010518_pt1 | contig 16653 bp, 14 predicted proteins | sample RifCSPhighO2_01_FD_184028 | JGI IMG/M metagenome (GOLD analysis project Ga0209542, IMG submission 184028) | Soil microbial communities from Rifle, Colorado - Rifle CSP2_plank highO2_0.1 (SPAdes) (version 2) | ecosystem: Environmental > Terrestrial > Deep subsurface > Rock core/Sediment ...
TGTCGGCCCGTATTGCTTTTGCACCTCAGCTACGTGCCAGTTGGTCACCACTGTGGAGACCGACGCGGCAACGTTGTTGGACGTCATGGACGTCGTTCGGGTGACGTACACCCGGTACCCGCTACCTGCAGGGTCACCCACTGCCACCGCCGCTCGGTTCGTGCTGTATGACACCGTCTGCCTTGCTTCCTCGGCCTTTGTGTTAGCCGAAACCGCCGGTGTCGGCCGGTTCCCGCCCCATGTCCTGAAGTGCTGGTGATGCATGCAAGCGCTAGGGGCACTACCTGGGCTGCTGAAAGAGCTGCAGCCGCTGGTGTTGATGTTGTTCGTGTCCGCGGCGCAACAAACGCCCACGGAAACAACGACGAGAAGAACTATCCATGTTGTTTTCATTTGGTTTTTCGGTTTTTGGAGACGCACATCTCCGGTTTTCAGATATTCAGGAAAACTGTCATCCCACTATACATTATAGCATAAACAACAGTATACGTCAATACTTTCCTGTCCCAAAATACCTTGGAATTGAGGCCTAAAACGGGCTATTATGTAGACATGGTTGATTTTGATGAAGATAAACAGAATCTCCAGCTTGCCGAATTAAGGCAAAAAGAAGAGGAGGAGTTCATGCAGTCCGCAGCGACTTCGCGCGGCCTACAGTATTTCAACCTGTCGGGAGTGCCTATAGAGACCGACGCGCTTGGGATTATCCCCGAACCACAGGCCAGGGAAGCTCAAGCCGCTGCATTCCAGCTCGTTGATAAACGCGTCGGTGTCGGAGTGCTCGATCCAGACAATGCGAAAACGAAGGCCGTCGTAGAAACACTTTCGAGCAAAGGCTATACCGTGACGCTCTTTTTGATTTCACGCCGCAGTCTCGAGCATGCGTTCTCTCACTACGCCGAAATCTCCCGCGTCAAAGAAATGAAGGGAGGGTCTTTCGATATATCAAGCGATGAGATCCAGAAAATGCTTGGCGACCTGCACACGGTACTGGATATAAAGAAACATATCGAGAGCATCCTCGCTGCAAAGGAGGGGTTTCAAACGACGCGGATTGTTGAAGTATTGCTCGCAGGCGCCCTTGGAGTAAACGCATCGGATCTACATGTGGAACCGGAAGAGAAGCAGGTCCGGTTGCGCTACCGCCTGGATGGCGTGCTCAACGATGTCCTAGATATTTCATACGACGTCTACAATTACATCCTCTCCCGTATCAAACTCATCTCGGGCCTCAAGCTCAATCTCCACACCACCGCCCAAGATGGGCGTTTCAGCATACATACCAATGATACCGAGATAGAGATAAGAACCTCAATACTCCCGGGGGCCTATGGGGAATCCATCGTCTTGCGCGTCCTAAATCCAGAGGCCATCGCCGTTTCTATGGAAGAACTGGGACTTGAAAAGCACCTGCAGGAGGTATTGGCGCGTGAAATAACGAAACCTAATGGGATGATCCTCAATACGGGCCCCACGGGCTCAGGAAAAACGACCACCCTCTACGCTTTCCTCAAGAAGGTCCACGAACCGGGTATAAAGATCATCACCATCGAGGACCCTGTCGAGTACCACCTCAAGGGCATCGTGCAGACACAGACCAACCCTGACAAAGGATACACTTTTAGCTCAGGGCTTCGCGCAGCGCTTCGGCAAGACCCCGACATCATCATGGTCGGTGAGATCCGCGACGAGGAAACGGCCGAGATCGCCATCAATGCCGCCGCCACGGGGCACCTGGTATTCTCGACACTGCATACCAACGATGCCGCAGGCACATTCCCCCGCCTGCTCTCGCTTGGTGTTAATCCAAAAGTGATAAGCTCGAGCGTAACGGTCGCTATGGCTCAGCGTCTTGCCCGGAAACTCTGCACCTACTGTAAAAAAGAAAGTGCCCTCGCGGGAAATGACAAGGTTATCGTCGAAAAGATCCTGTTAGAAATTACGGTGCCTGAATACCAAGGTCTCACTCTAAAGAATGTGTTCTCTCCCGTGGGATGTAAGCTGTGCAATATGACCGGGTACAAAGGGAGAATAGGCATATTTGAGGCCATACTTATGGACCAGAAGATAGAAGCTGCCATAATCCAAAATCCCAGTGAGCGAGAGATAGCCCAAGCCGCTCGTGGCCAAGGACTCCTTACGATGTCGCAAGATGGAGTAGTGAAATTACTGGGAGGAGTAACCTCGATTGAAGAATTACGGCGTGTCATTGACATCGATGCCGCTGTTTAGCGCGACCGAGATAGGTTGACGCGACCGAGAAGCTAATGAGCAGTGTATAACGCTATTGCGTTCCGCGACTCTAGGTTTATAGTTTCTCTAGGTCTCCAGTGCATAAATCTCTAAGCAATGCTTTCAATCACGAGGAATTAAAAGCGAGGCATCACGTCTGAGTAATGACCCAGTCACTCACTCGCGTGAAAACCAGGACATCCTTGATGAGATGTCAAAAGGCGAAACACCCTATTGCTTAGAGATTCATGCCTTGGAAAGGCAAAGAATCTTTCGAATATATATGAGGAGCATTATTGAAAACGTCGGAATGTGAAAGGTTGGATATATAAGAATTTTAGACGTTTTTTACGTCTACGGAAAGTCTAGCACATGTAAATAACAATGTCAAGAACACCCGATATACCTCAAAAAGTAGAAAAAGAGGACACATTCCTTGATCAGGCCCTCCGTCCGAACCGTTGGGAAGAGTATGTAGGCCAGAAAAACATCAAGGCAAACCTCACCATTTTGCTCAATGCCGCCAAAGAGCGCTCCCACCCTCCCGAACATCTTCTGTTTTACGGTCCCCCAGGGCTTGGCAAGACGACACTCGCCTACCTTGTGGCGGCAGAGACCGGGGGAAACATAAAAGTAACCTCCGGACCCGCCATCGAGAAAGTGGGAGACCTCGCCTCAGTACTTACCAACCTAACTCCTGGCGATGTTCTTTTTATAGACGAGATACACCGCCTCAATAAGACTATCGAAGAGGTCCTCTACCCCGCCATGGAATCGGGGAACCTCAACATCATACTCGGCAAAGGCCCTTCAGCGAGAACCATACAGCTCGAGTTGCCGCCGTTCACGCTCATTGCGGCAACTACGCGCATCGCCATGATCTCCGCACCGCTGCGCAGCCGTTTTTCCGGCGGCGTATTCCGTCTGGACTTCTACACACCTGATGAGATAGAAGAGATCATCAGACGTTCGGCAAATATACTCAATATCGAAGCGGACGAAGGTGCGGTTCATGAAATCGCAAAACGCAGCCGCTTCACGCCACGTACTGCCAACTATCTCTTAAAACGTTGTCGCGATTTTGGGCAAGTCAAAAAAAAGAAACTGACCCAGGAGCTGGTGCTGGAAGCATTGGAGCTCTTGGGAATAGACACGGTGGGACTCTCGGGTGCAGATCGTAAGATTTTAGATGCACTCATAACGAAATTCAGCGGCGGGCCCGTTGGCCTCGGCACACTTGCGGCATCGCTCTCGGAAGACGAAGCGACCATCGAGGAATACAACGAGCCCTACCTCATGCAAATCGGCTTTATCGAGCGAACACCACGCGGAAGAACCGTCACCAAGCACGCGTATGCCCATCTTGGGAAAAAGGAGTCAGGTGGACAGAATAATCTACTTTAGTTAAAACACCACCATGTCAGGGCATAACAAATGGTCGCAGATACGGAGGCAGAAAGAGAAAACGGATGGGGCTAAGAGCCGCATATTCTCCAGATTCGCAAAACTCATCACCGATGAGGCGCGCAAGTCAGACGGTAATGTCAGCGCTTCAGGACTTAAAACCGCTATAGAGCGGGCGCGAGCGGCCAACATGCCCACCGACAATATCGAACGCGCTATAAAGAAAGCTACCGGAGCGGAAGCGAAGCCGATGGAAACATTGCTATATGAAGCGTACGGACCGGGAGGGACGGCGTTTTTAATCGAAGTGCTTACAGACAGCCGAAACCGCGCCGCACAGGAGGTAAAACACGTACTTGCCGAAAATAGCGGAAACTTGGCTGGGCGAGGTGCGGCCATGTGGGCATTTTCTAAATCGAGCGAGGGATATACCGCACAAACAACGGTACCAGTTTCTGAAAAGGATCTTGCGGCACTAGAAAAATTGGTGGATGCTCTTGAGGCACTCGAGGATGTGCAAGCGGTGCACACGAACGCAGAATAAGATGGTTCCCTACCGTATCATTGCCGTTGATCCGGGATATGGCCGCATAGGCATCGCAGTGCTCGAGAAAGACAGCGACAAGGAGACTCTCATATTTTCGGAGTGCTACGAAACCAGCGCAGAAACTAAACATCCAGAGCGGCTCCAAAATCTCCAGAAACGGCTTTGTGAGCTTTTAAAGGAATATCATCCTTCGGCACTTGCACTTGAAACACTCTTTTTCAGTAAAAACAAAAAAACCGCCCTCGCGGTTGCCGAAGCTCGCGGCGTCATCCTCTCGGAAGCGGCAGCAAGCGGTATCGCGGTATTCGAATATCAACCCGCGGCCGTGAAAATCGCTGTTACCGGTTACGGACACAGTGACAAAAAACAGATACAGGAAATGGTGGTAAAGATCCTCAATCTCACCAAAGTCATCTCGCGCGACGACGAGTATGATGCCATCGCGGTGGGACTCACACACCTCGCAAGTTATCGAGCGAATGTCACAAAATGACCTTGAGGCGAACGAATCGATGTTTTCCAATGCGCATGTCCATATCGCGACTAACTAACGTTTTGCGGTCAGCGATTTTCTGATTTGTTTTGAAATCATACACTGCGCCCTCACTGATGAGACGGCTGAATTCTGAATTCGAAGCAACGATGCCGACTAAGGCATCAGAAAGTGGTGTTCCTACCGTTACCTCTTTGAAGGGCGCATCAGCGGGAAATTCTGATTTTGAGAACGCCCCTTCGAATCGCTTTTCAGCCTTTTGAGCTTCCGCAAGACCATGGTAAAGAGAGACAACCTCTCGCGCGAGACGTATCTTCGCGTCACGGGGATTCATGCCCTGCTCAAGTTTTGTTTTTACATCCGCAATTTCCCCGAGGGTCATGGTCGTACAGAGTTCGAAACCGGTCAGGATTAAATCATCACTCCAACTCATTATCTTGCCAAACATTTGCTCTGCTGTTTCATCAAGCGATACCATGTTTCCTTCCGTCTTTCCCATCTTTTTCCCTGAAGGGTCGGTTAATAGCTTGGTCGCTATGACAAACTTTTCCTTATTCTTTATTTTTTTCATAAGGTCACGCCCTACGAGCATGTTGAAAACCTGGTCGTTTCCACCAACTTCCCCGTCCACCTCCATCGCTACCGAATCGTATCCCTGCAAAACGGGATACATAAACTCGTGCAAGAATAGATCTTTATCCTCCGCGATTCTCTTTTGAAACATATTCCTCTTGATCGTCTGCGCATACGTGATCGAGGAAAACAATTTAGTCATATCAGACATCGACATCTTTGCGAGCCATTGCGAATTGTATTTAAGAACTGCCGGATTTGCTCCATGAAAGCCCAGAAGGTGAGAGGCTTGCTGTTTATACCGCTTCGCATTTTGAAGCACTTCTTTTCTACTTAAAGACACCCTTACTGAAGTTTTGTCGGTTGGGTCACCAATCGTGGCGGTAAAATCCCCAAATAAAAGAATAACCTGGTGTCCAAGCGCCTGAAATTCCGCAAGTTTGCGCAGTGCAATGGCGTGACCTAAGTGGAGAGTCTCACCTGTTGGGTCAATACCAAGGTACACAGTTAGTTTTTCCCCACTTTTCAATCTTTGCTCAAGAAATTCCCTTGAGGGGTAAATCGCTGACACACCGCGTTCCAAGAGTTCGTAAATTTTATCCTTGTCAGTAGATACCGGCTTTTTAAAACCAAACATGCTATGTACTTTACCATATCTTCCCTACCTCTGTAACGACATTCTCACGGGAGAGTCAAATATGCTATATTTTAACAACGTGACGAAAAGACGCCTGAAAAAAAGGCATGTGAAGCACAACGCCCTCATGGGAGCTGTCGCCCTCTGTTTTATTGTAGGAGGCGTATTCATTTTATGGATTTCAAGCTTCAAGATGCCGGACCTTTCGAGCCTCAACGAGCGGCGGGTGAGTCAATCCACAAAAATATACGACCGAACGGGAGAATTCCTTCTCTACGATGTCCATCAAGACGTCAAACGCACCGTGGTACCATTCGACGCGATAAGCCGCAACATCAAGAACGCAACGGTCGCGATAGAAGACACGGAGTTTTACCAACACCATGGAATCAAACCGACGGCAATCCTACGTGCGATACTTGCCAACCTCGGCGCCCTCTCCTTCAGTCAGGGTGGGTCAACTATAACTCAGCAGGTAGTAAAAAACACTATTCTTACAAAAGAAAAACAGGTGTCACGAAAACTAAAAGAGTGGGTGCTTGCGCTGAAACTGGAAAGTATGATGGACAAAGAATCTATCCTCGTCCTCTACTTAAACGAATCTCCCTACGGTGGAAGCATCTATGGTATTGAAGAAGCGGCGCAAACATTCTTTGGTAAATCAGCGGTAGAGGTGACACTCGCCGAATCGGCGTACCTCTCGGCGCTCCCTAATGCACCGACCTATTACTCTCCCTACGGAAATCACATGGATAAATTGGAAGAGCGGAAAAATCTGGTTCTTGAGAGGATGAAACAGAGCGGTTTTATCACTGACGAAGAGTACGCAGCGGCACGAGCCGAGACGGTGACATTCAAACCTGAACAAACCACAGGCATCAGCGCGCCCCACTTCGTGCTGTTCGTGAAAGAGTATCTCGAATCTAAGTACGGTCCCCAAGCCATCAGCGACGAGGGGTTTAAGGTGATCACCACACTTGATTACCACTTACAGCAAAAAGCGGAGGAGATCTTGAAGCGGAACGCGGAAGCAAACGAAAAGACATTCAACGCGGCCAACGCCGGGCTCGTGGCGATTGATCCAAAAACAGGAGACATCCTGGTAATGGTAGGCTCGCGCGACTACTTTTCAAAATTAACAGTGCCGTATAATTGTACGCCTGGGGTAAGTTGTAAATTCGATCCTAACTTCAATGTGACGCTAGCGAAACGCCAGCCGGGGTCTGCCTTCAAGCCTTTCGTCTACGCCACGGCGCTCTCCAAAGGCTACACGCCAGATACTATGGTATTCGACGTGAAGACCGAATTTTCGACGTTCTGCAATTCTGACGGTACCCCGACACACCCGCAAGATGCGGACAAATGTTACCAACCCAGCAACTATGACAATGTCTACCGCGGACCGATAAGTATGCGAAACGCCCTCGCTCAATCGATAAATATCCCTGCTATCAAATTTCTCTACCTTGCCGGTCTGAAAGATTCCCTGCGGGTCGCGGAAGACATGGGCATCAGCACCCTCGATGACCCTAGTCGCTATGGCCTCACGCTGGTACTCGGGGGCGGGGAAGTTTCACTCCTTGACATCACAAGCGCCTATGGGGTTTTCGCGAATAGCGGTGTTCGAAACAGATACCATGCCGTCAACGCCGTATACGACCACAACGGTCAGTTGCTCGAAGCATATAGTGCATCGCCTTTCCGGGCAATAGAAAAAAACGTCGCACTCCAAATCTCCGACATCCTATCGGACAACAAAGCTCGTGCGCCAGCGTTCGGTGATTCATCATACCTCTATTTCCCAGGGAGAGAAGTTGCGGTAAAAACCGGTACCACCAACGACTATCGGGATGCCTGGATCATAGGGTATACACCTTCTTTTGTTGCGGGGGCCTGGGCAGGGAATAACGATAATAGCCCTATGGAAAAAAAGGTGGCGGGTTTTATAGTCGCGCCGATGTGGCATGAGTTCATGAAAGATGCTCTCGCGAGTACGTCTCCGAGCGAGAGATTTGAACGGCCGGAAGAAAGGGATGTGTCTACGCTTAAACCCGTGCTTCGCGGGTTTTGGCAAGGAAACCGCTCGTATATACTAGACAAAGTATCAGGTAAACTGGCTACTGAGTACACACCCTTAGAAACAAAAGAAGAGAGAGTGGTCACTGATGTACATTCGATACTACACTGGGTGGACCGGAACAACCCTCTTGGGCCACCACCTCTAAACCCAGGGTATGACCCCCAGTACCCCTACTGGGAGTACGGGGTCGCTAAATGGGTTGCCGAGCACGGTATCGTGAATGAGACCGATTCAGTCATCCCTGTACAGCAAGATGATGTGCATACACAAACAAACCTCCCCCGTGTGATGGTGACGGGAATAGACCCTTCCAGCATATACCCGGCGGACAGCACGCTGACACTCTTCGTCACCGGCCAGGGGAGGTATCCCCTCACCCGTGTTGATTTTTTCCTCAATGACCAATTTATAGGATCAAGCAGTCGCCAACCTTTCACCCTCTCCTTCGTACCAAACTCCTTAGGCAACATTAATGAGCTCAACTCACTTAAAGTGGTCGGGTACGACTCTGTTTTCAATAAAGGAGAAACGGTACTCGCCCTCCGCTTGAACTACTAATGACCAAGAAGTCATTTGATATCATTGATATCAATACCTACCTGTTCACGCAACAATTCCATAATGTGTCTTTTTTTAATTAAAAGCTGGCTCTTCACTGCTGGATGAGCATCAAGGTAAACGACGCCATCTTTGATTCTCACAGAGCTATCTGGGATCGGGATATTAAAAACTTTAGAAAGAGCCCCCGCCACTAACGAGCGGCTGCGTATCCTCTTACTTACCCTAAAGAGAGTTTTCGAAAGGAGAGAGCTTATCTCTTTCCACTCCATCCTGTTAGAAATAGGAAGCGCCTCGGTTTGTATAAGGTGAGTCGCCTTCATCATTTGGTAATTGTTTATATTGTAGTTTCATTGTTTTGCCTTAAGGCGCTTCTGCGGGAAAAAATTCGAGTTCAAAAAGTAATTGCCCGACAAACAAGTTCTATTCCCACACCTCCCTCCCAACATTAATAAAAGTTATCTCTAACGGGATCTGTGCTCTTACCGATTCATAGGCATCACCAGATAAGTGAACGATTGATCCCCAACCCCTTGCACCACAAGAGGTTTATGTGGTCCGTTGAAACGCAATAAAAGGCTGTCGGCGGCAATTGATTGGAAGCAATCAGTGATATAACGGTGGTTAAAGTTCATGCTCAACTCTTCCCCCTTCAGCACCGCGTCAAGCTTCATAGTGTTCTTCCCAACATGTTCATTATATGTCTCCAATTCAAACGCCTTCTTGTTTGGGGAAAGTAAAAAACCCACCTGGTGAAAAGTATTCGAAAAAATAGTCGCTATCTTTAACGCTGAAACAAAGTCCTGTTTCAAGACCACAGCCTCTGTTTTTTCTGTTTTGGGAACAATTTGCTCGTAATCTGGAAAAGTCCCTTCAACAAGACGAGAGACAACATACACCTCTCCACCCCAAAAAGAAATCTGATTTTTATTTATGACAATCTCCAAATCACCGCGATAATCCTCAAAAAGGCGTATAGTGTCGGAAACATTTTTAAAAGGGATGAGTAGGGGGTGGAAATCGGTAATTTTCTTAACAGGAATCTTTTTCTCCGCTAGCCTAAAAGAATCCGTTGCCGCGAAAACTAGATTTTTTTGATCGTAGTGTATATACACACTTGAAAGTTCTGGCTTCATGGAAGAAATAGCGGCCGCGTACCACACCGCCCGCAAACCTTTTATAAAATCTTGTGCAGGTAAAGTTATGGGAGATCCTTCAGTTTTTGGTATATTGGGAAAATCATCAGGGTTTAGTATTTTTATACTTGTTTTTGTTTGTTTGGTGATAACCTCAAAAACACCCGCAGCAGACTCAAACAACACATTGCCCTCTTGGGGGAGTTGAGTTAATAAAGAACTTAAAACAGAAACAGGAACAGCAACCCTTCCCTCTTTTAAAACTCTAACCGAGACCTCCCCAATAACACCCAAATCAAGATTTGTTGAACTAATAACAAGTTTACCATTTACAACTTGCAGCAAAAAACAACCTAAAATAGGTAGGTTTTGTGTTTTTCCGGCAACCCTCTCTATTTTTTGGAGAAGGTTTGTTATTTTACTTTTTACACACTCAATTTTCATATTATGTATATAAAATCTATTATTACTTTCTATAAGACCTGTTAGTATGTGGATTGTTGTTTGTATCAAGTGGTGTAAGGTTTTTTGAGATGGTTTGGGGTGTGGATAGGTGGGGGTTGTTTTTTATAGGGTGTGGATAGGTGGGGGTTGTTGTGAAAAAAGGGTTTTTAGTGAAAGGTTGTGCTTTAATTGTTAACAACCTATACACAGATTATTTTATATCAGAGCTCGTATTTGATTTATCTCTTCTAAAAGAGATGGGTTGAATTTAATCTCATTTCTTATCTTTTCACATGAATGAATCACGGTGGTGTGGTCTCGCCCACCTAGTTTTTGACCGATAGAGGGAAATGAAATATTGAAATCTTCCCGTAGTATATACATTACCAATTGGCGCGGTTTCACCACCTCCTTACGTCGGGTCTTTTCATAAATGCTTTCTTCCTCTATATTGTAAAAATCAGCAATCACTTTCGCGATATCTTTTATAGAGACGTTCTTCTTTGGTTTACTTGAATTTTTCAACAGGTTTTTTATTTCATTAAGATTTAACTCACGCCCTTTTAATTGTGATTGACATAAAACGGAATTGATAACACCCTCAAGCTCCCGCACATTACCCTCCACCACTGTTGCAATATACTCGATAATCTGAGAGTCAACGAGATAGTTTTGCTGAGAGAGCTTTGTTTTTAGTATTGCCTGGCGCGATTCATGGTCAGGTTGCGGTATGTCGACGATCATTCCGGCAGCAAAACGCGACTTGAGGCGTTCTTCGAGGTTGGGGATAAAATTCGGATGTTTGTCAGAGGAAAACACGATTTGTTTGTTGTTCTCGTACAGATTATTGAACAGATGGAACAGCTCCTCTTGCGTTTTTTCCTTATTCGAGAGGAATTGAATATCGTCCATGATGAACACATCATACTTCCTGTACTTCTCTTTAAACTGGTTTACTTTTTGTGTTTGGATCGCGTTAACTAATTCAGTGGTGAAACGTTCGGAGGTGATGTAGATGACCTTTTTATCTTTTAGGACGCTCTTTACATGATTCCCTATCGCTTGAATGAGGTGAGTTTTTCCGTGCCCAGTAGATCCATACACAAAAAAGGGGTTATAGACTGTCCCAGGATTTTTTACTATTGCTTGCGCAGCTGCGTGGGCAAGCTCATTGAACGAACCAATAACAAAAGAATCAAAAGTGTAACGGGGGTTTAGGTTATCTTCTCGGTTGATATAGTACTCTTGGAGCGGCAACTCACGGTTGTTGAAAAAATTGACCTGATTCGTTGAACGCGAGTTTTCAGTCGCCGTCCTTGACTTATTCTCGCTTGCGATGAGGTATTCCGCATTCCTCACGTAATCACCAAAGCTCCGCAAGGTCTTCAGTATCAACTTGTGGTATTTGTTTACCAACCAGTCTTTGACGAAAGTGTTGGGAACCCCCACATAGACGACCCCCTCGTTTTGCTTGACTACGTGGGTATCTTTAAACCAGGTAGTAAAATTAGCATGGGAGACATTGAGCTCTATCTCCGCAAGGACGCTATCCCAAAGCTTTTTGTTGTCGATAAGGGGTGGCATTAATGAGGTTGTGGTCGTTGGCACATTATATACCCCAGATTTTTTCCAGTAACTTGCACCAAGCCCCTGTTTATGTTGGTAACATGTGTATAGCATGTGGAGATGGAGCCCATGAAAGGAAAATCGTGTAATGTAAAGCGTCGCGCTTGCTTTCTGGTAATTCGCATGAACTTACTTATAGTGAACTTGCTGTTTCGATTCTTCTTGATACAATAATATATCATGTCATTCACCTATAAACCTAAAAAACGGAAACGAGCGAAAACACACGGTTTCTTAACTCGCGCCAAGACATCGTATGGGAAGAGAGTGTTGCGCCGTCGCCGTCGCGTTGGGAGAGCGCGCCTAGGCCTCTAGGTATGTTGAGAAAATCTCAAAGGCTTTCAAGGACCCAGTTTAATACGGTTCGCTCTTCTCTGTTAGTGATCACTAGCAAGTATGTTTCATTGCGTTTTGTGTGCTCTAAACAAAACAGCAGGTTCTCGGTGGTGGTGCCGAAGTCTGTTGAACGGCTTGCCGTAGACCGGAATACATTGAAGCGCAGAATATACGGATTTCTGGAGCACTACCCTCAAAAGGTGACAGGCATTATCTACGTTCGCTCCAAAAGCTCCACCTATGCGGGACTTACCTCTTGTATGCAGGAGGTATTATCAGAGGCGACAAAACATTGTGATGGTTTCTGACTCATTTTGTTTTGTCTGCGTCTGCTAGGGTTTTCATTAAAGGTATATACCCCTCTGCCTGGGTCTCTTGAATGTTCTTTAGTATTGGTCTACACTGAGTTTCATGACCCATGGTTTTTTTACGACTGTATTCTCTCAGCCCCTTTACAACGGGTTGGTTTTTTTAATAACCCTAATGCCTGCCGCTGATGCTGGTATTGCGATCATTATTTTCACCATTCTCGTGCGGCTCGTGCTCTATCCGCTCTCCAAAGGATCCATCCTGACGCAGATGAAATTAAAAAGCGTCGAGGGCGAGATCGCCCTCATCAAGGAGACTATAAAAGACAAAACGGCGCAGGCCGCCAAGATCATGGGGTTCTATAAGGAAAAAGGATTGAACCCCCTTTCCGGGTTTGTGCTGATACTGGTGCAGATACCCATTATCTTTGCTCTCTACCACATTTTTTTAAAGAGCGGACTTCCCATCGTCGACACTTCCCTGCTCTATTCTTTTATCACTGCGCCGCAGTCAATCAATATGCACTTTTTGGGGCTTCTGGATATTTCCGAAAAGAGCTACTTACTCGCCTTTATTTGCGCTGTGAGCCAGTATTTCCAAGCACGTCTTGCCTTGCCTCCCGCTAAGCCGCGTCAATCGAACCAGACGGAATCGTTCAAAGATAATCTAGCTCGGAGCATGAACATGCAGATGCGGTACTTCTTTCCTATCGTTGTGTTTTTCATCGTGTATTCCCTCTCGGGAACGATTGCGCTTTACTGGATAACCACGAATGTTTTTTCCATTGCTCAAGAGTGGTATGTTCGGCGAAACTTTAAGTAGGAGGCAATATGCAATTCTATGAAACCTGAAGAGATACAACGACATATAGAGACGATCCTAAAAACTATGGGTGTCGGCTTTGACAGCGTAACTCTTTCGGAGGTTGACGGCCGGAATGCCTTTGTCATCAAAAGCTCCGAGTCGCACATTCTCATAGGTAGCCACGGGGCGCACATCGCCGCACTCAATCATCTCATCAAGAGGATCGCTGGGAAGCACAGCGAACCGCTTGATGCGAAACTGGATTTCTATGTGGATGTCAATGATTACCACAGCAAACTCACGGAGGAGGTAAAAAACAGAGCTACTATTCTTGCTGGCAGGGCGCGCTCGTTCAAAACGCGCATTGAGATGGATCCCATGTCATCCTATGAACGGATGATCGTCCACACGCTTTTTCAGGATTCCCCTGATATAAAAACGGAATCAGTCGGCGTGGGAGATAGTCGCCATGTCGTTCTCATGTATGTAGAACCCCCAAGTAACGAGAAGGAAGGTTTCTAGTAGAGGAATCTCAAGGAGAGTCCTCGATGATGGTTCATTTTGATTTAATCTTGTTAAACTTACGATGTATCGTAAGTTTAACAAGAAAGACCTATATTAACCGTGGAGCACTAAGAAGTTAGAGGTTCTCACGAAGATCGAGCAGCCAGAGACTGAGATCTTTTTTGTTCGTGAAGAGAAGATAGCTTTCGGATTCATCGAGCACGAGATCGGTGATGTCCATCGTCTTTTGAGCGACGCTCTGCGGAGACAGGACTATTGTCGCTTCTCCTGTTTCTAGATTTATTTTCCAGATATTGTCAGTGAACGAGACTACTCCTTGGTACCATGCGTCAGGGTAGGCATCTCCACTGATGTGGTCCGGCACTGCGCAAAAGACAATTGTTGTACGTTTGATACCCCACACACATTTTTCAGGGAGTGTGGTAATACCCACTTCGCTGACAATTCCCTTACGGGTGTCTAATGATTTTATGGAAAGCCCTCCGGTTTTAGATTCCGAATAAAGAAGCGAAGTGGCGTTATTATCGGGGAGCAGGGTAAGTCCGGAGATCCCGCCGAGTATTTTTTTCATGCTACCCGAGCTGGCATTCACGGTATACGCATACCCTGGGACTCCTGCGGAAGGTTTTGTAATAAGCATGAGAATGTTGTTCCCGCTCCATACCGGCAACCACTCATTCACCGTAGAGCTAAAGATTTGGGCTCTCTGGGTACCATCCGGGTTTGAACGAATACCGAGGGTTTCGCCTACACTTCGCACAAGGTAGAAGATCCTATCCCCTGAAGGGGAAACCGCAAGCTCGCTGATACCGCTTGGGAGAAAAGTCCCGTTCACAAGGTCTTGCTCGGTTGAGGTCGAAGCGCTTGGTCGTATGCGGGCATAGAATGTTTGTACCACGTCGTCTTTGAGATAGCGGATGATGACCCCTTGCCCTTGTTGTACCCAATACGCCTGATAGATCTTAGGGATGGTGGTTTTTGAAATACGGTACGGTGTTTCGTCACGAGAGGCGATGGTTTCGTATATATGCCCGTTTGCTCGTTCGACATAGTGGATGAACACGTCGGCATTTTGTTTAAAAAGGGTTGCGCCTGAAACAGGTAGAGAAGAAATGAGACGTAGCTTTGCACGTTCATTTTGGAATGTTTGCGGCCTGTTGTAGTACTCGTACTGGTACGGCGCTGTCGACGTTGCTCCGCTCTCTCCTCCTGGCCCGCCGGTGAGGTCAGGTCCTATGGGGAACGTTACCTCGCCTGGCGGTGTTGTTGGTTGGTAGGGGGTACTCTCTCGCTTGAAGAAGAAATAAAAAATAATAAGTGCCAGAAGGACGATGAGAGCGAATATAATAATGATGAGGAGAGCTCTTTTTTTGTTCATGAAATCACTGGTTTATGTCCCTACACAAGTTATAGTTATAATAGCGCCGGGATCCAAAGCACTCACTGCCGCCATGCATTCTGAATAAGTTGGTTTTTGAATAGTTTGTTGTACATTATAATTTCCGCTCAATATACATAGTGATTGTACATCATACTTATCTGTATTTTGACCATACTCGGTTCGATAAGTGTTACATTGCATCATGCTTTGAGCGGGCTTTGTTCGGGGTCCATAGGTAATGAAGGTATTGCTGTTGAGGTTTGTAATAAGCGTGCCGACACTATAATTTCTATATGCTACCACTTTTGAACAGCTGGTCAGGCCTGTCACTCCTTGAGCTTGTAGAGTGGATTTCTGTGCGGTACAACTTGCCATTGTGCCGAATCGTACATGGACAGCTGGGTTCACTCCCAAAGCAGTGGCTTGTCCAGAGGTTAGGTTGTAGCCAAGACTATACTGGTTTTCCTGAAAAGAAAATTGATATCGTGGAGGGTAGTATCTCAGTACAAAAGTGGTTGTTATTGGTGCGGGTATTGCTGTGGGATCTCGAGACGTGTCAAGTTGGTTTAAGATAGTCAGATTTGTTAAACTGGGGTTGATGGTATTGAGAATAAGGAATGAGGCAAGGGCGATCACTAGTCCCAACAGTGAATTGCCTATACCCTTTTTCGCATCTGCTTTATTGGTGATTACATCAGAGAGCATGTATTTAATGCCGTTGTAGGCTATGGCGAGAACTGCGAGCGCTCCCGCAACCCCGATACCGAGCTTGAAGGCGTTAGTGATGTAGAGACTTGGGGTAGTGGTCAGTACGGGTTGCCCGTCGCTACCCGGCAGGGGGGCCAGCGGTGCGTACTGTGTTTGCACATCTGCACCTAGTACGCCCGGTAGAAAAGAAAAGACTACAAACAGCAAGGTGAGGAAGAAGTACAGCGTGCGTATTATATGAAAGCTGGCCACCTTCATCGTCCAAAGTTAATACTGATAGCTTTTGTGATGTCTTCGGTAAAGAGATTTCCGTTTACCACTTCCACTGATACACTGGAGACCCCCGCCTGATTCCCGGTGTCCCGCAGGGTGATGAAGGGTCCATTGAAACCCGAAGCAGGGATGTAATTAATGTTCCATATATAGGTAAGTCGGTTTCGATTTGTAGTATTGAAGAAATAAGGGAAGACCTCAAATGTTATCTCTTTACTGGTAAGCGTCGCTCGGGTTCCCACTTCTCTGTTGAAGAGTATCCCGTAGAGCGGGCTGTTCTCGTACATCAACACGGTTGGGTCCGAACCGTTTATTGTAATAGTCTCGTTCGCAACGGGAGTTTTGTCAGGGAGATCAACGTCAACGCTGATCGTAAAGGGGAGGCGGAGCTCGGGAGAGCTAAACACCAGCACGTTTCTGCCGTACCCCGAGGATTTCGCGAGTATCTCGGTATTCTTGTACCACGTATAGATGAGGTTTGAGTCAGGGATTTGGATTCCATCCTGGTCTACGACGTCAGGAATGGCAATTACGGATAGCCTACCAAAGAGGGCGTAGAGTGCTTTCCCGCGGTAGAACGGAGGCAC
>Ga0209542_10010519_pt1 | contig 16652 bp, 17 predicted proteins | sample RifCSPhighO2_01_FD_184028 | JGI IMG/M metagenome (GOLD analysis project Ga0209542, IMG submission 184028) | Soil microbial communities from Rifle, Colorado - Rifle CSP2_plank highO2_0.1 (SPAdes) (version 2) | ecosystem: Environmental > Terrestrial > Deep subsurface > Rock core/Sediment ...
CTTCGGGATTTCCCAATTTAACCCGCAGTTTGAAGGGCAAACCAAGGCTAAATTGGGAAATCCCGAAGCGCGGACGGCGGTTGAATCGGTCGTCGGAGACAGTTTCGCGGCTTACCTTGAAGAGCATCCGCAGGACACGAGAGCTATTTTAGAAAAAGTTATTCTTGCGCTAAAAGCCCGCAAAGCCGCGAAAGCCGCGAAGGATACTATTTTGCGGAAAGGCGCGCTGGAAGGCCTCGCTCTTCCGGGGAAGCTCGCCGATTGCCAGTCGCGGAATGCGGCGGAATCGGAAATTTTCATTGTTGAGGGAGACTCCGCCGGCGGTTCGGCAAAGCAGGGGAGAGACCGAAGATTCCAGGCGATATTGCCGCTCCGCGGGAAAATTTTGAATGTTGAAAAAGCCAGGCTGGATAAAATGCTCGGGCATCAGGAAATAAAAGCTTTGATTATCGCGATGGGGGCCGCGGTCGCGGAAAGTTTTGATATTTCAAAGCTCCGCTACCATCGGATAATAATCATGACCGACGCGGACGTTGATGGGGAGCACATACGCGCGCTGCTTCTTACGTTTTTTTATCGGCATTTTAATCCGCTCATCCAGCAGGGGTATATTTATATAGCCCAACCGCCGCTTTACCGGGTGCAGAAAGGGAAAGAAATAAAATACGCTTATTCCGACGACGAAAAAGACAAAATTGTCAAAGGCACAGAAGGCGCCAACATTCAGCGTTATAAAGGGTTGGGAGAAATGAACCCCGAACAGCTTTGGGAGACAACCATGGACCCTGCGAGAAGAGTTTTGAAACAGGTTAAAGTGGAAGACGCGAAGGCGGCTGACAAAATTTTTGAGATTTTAATGGGTGACGAAGTTGCCCCCAGGAAGCTATTCATCCAAACCCACGCGAAAGCTGTGAAGAATTTGGATATATAATACAAAGGAAACCGCTGCTATTGACAAAATATAGTGAGTTTGCTATACATAAATACAGAAGGTCGGGGGATATGGCGTAAAAGCCGTTTTCCCATTGAAAACCAAACAATAAAAGGGAGGAGAAAAAAATGAAAAAATCGAAGCCTGCCAAGGAAATAAACAAGAATTTATTGGAGGTGATCTCCAGAGTGTCGCAACCAGAGATGGAAATTACAATCGGGCATCTCAATAAAGACGACTTCGTACGCGCTAAATTGATTCATTATATCAAAGATGGCAATAAACTATCTATTGATGCTAGAGACGCAGTTCGAGAAGTAATCAGCGCGATAGATAAGAATTCGCTAACTTCTTGCGAGATCATGGTCTGGGGTGGTTTAATAATCGTCCTCGAACACGCAAGCGGTGCCTGTTTTCCTATTTGTTTTACGAACTATGTAAAGGAAGAAGCAAGTGTTTACAATGCTGAAGAGGCCGAAGATAAGGAAAATCGTAGGACTTTCGTGCAGGGTACGACACGCTCAAAAGCCGTGAACGAAAACTCGTCGCATGGAAGTAAATCCGATGTCGTCAAAAATCAATCAGGCGAATCGAGAGTTCGTTTAAGTGAAAGTTGGGTTGACGGCCCTACTATTCTCAAAGGGGATACGGTGATTTGGTCTGTAGAAAATGGAAAAGAAGTGCGCGGCATCGCAGACCCATATAAAATTGATCAACGTGGAGAAATAGTGACGAGAAACGACGGAACAATTAAGATTAGTTATAAGGGTGGCAGTATGATAGCCAAAAGAACTGATTGTTTTTTGGTAACGGCGTCTAAAGATAGTGACGGTCTGTCTAACAGAGGTGGTGATGGGTCTAAAACTATTTCACCAAATAGCCGATCAAGTTCAGCAAGGTCGGGCTTCGATCCGCCATCAGGACCTTCACAGCCTGGACACGAGTCGTTTGAGTCCGCACAAGGTAGGGGTGCATATACTGGTGACAGGCAGTCTTGGGACGGATACGCACAAGCAGCCGCTGTGGCCGAAAGAGATTGTAAATAATAACAATACAGTAGCTTAATGCTACTGTATTTTTTATTCAAACTCACGCTAAAACTGTGAAGAATTTGGATATTTAAAGACCTGCTTGACGCAGGCTCGGAAGGGTGTATAATGACAAATATAGAGCCCCTCGGGGCTTTTAAAAAAGCCTAAAATTCAGCCAAAAATGAACAATTTAATCAATAAATTAACGAATTATATAAGGGAAACGCGGCTTGAGATGAAAAAAGTCAACTGGCCTACCAGGCGGGAGGCTACGCGTTTTACTATCACCGTAATAGCGGCCTCGCTCGCGATATCCGCGATCCTGGGAGCTTTTGATTTTGCGTTTACGAGCTTATTAAAGTTAGTAATCTAATGCCTAAGCAAACTTCGGAATTGGGAAAAAATTGGTACGCCGTGCATACTTATTCTGGCTATGAGGATGCCGTTTCAAGAAATTTAAAACAGCGCATTGAATCTTTGGGAATGGAAGACCAGATTTTTCAGGTCGTCGTGCCAAAGGAAAAGAAGATCAAGATCAGAAGCGGCAAACGCGTGGTTGTTGAAGAAGAAATTTATCCCGGTTATGTTTTGGTTGAGATGATAGTAACCGATGCTTCGTGGTATGTCGTGAGAAACACCCCGCGGGTTACCGGTTTTGTGGGTTCCGGCACAACGCCGGTGCCGCTGGCAAAAGAAGAGATTGATTCTCTTTTTGCGAGGATGTCTAAAGAAGAGCCGACGCACAAGATTGATCTTCAGGCCGGCGATCCCGTGCGGATAAATGATGGCCCGTTCAGGGATTACGAAGGCAAGGTTTCGGAGGTTGACGAGGCGCGCGGAAAAATTAAGGTATTGGTATCAATGTTCGGCAGGGAGACTCCGGTTGAGCTGGACTTTTTACAGGTAAAGAAGCTATAATTTCAAAAAAATGGCAAAAGCGATAAAAACAATAATAAAACTGCAGTTACCGGCCGGTAAAGCGACTCCCGCGCCTCCGGTTGGCACGGCTTTGGGTCAGCACGGCGTGAATATCGGGGAGTTTGTTTCCAAGTTCAACGCGGCGACATCCCAGATGGGTTCGGACATTGTGCCCGCGGAAATCACGATCTATCAGGACCGGACTTTTGATTTTAAATTAAAAACTCCTCCGGCTTCCGATCTTTTAAAGAAAGCTGCGAAAGTAGAAAAAGGAGCAGGCAACGCCTTAAAAGAGAAAGTCGGAAAAATCACGGTTTCGCAGCTCCGCGAAATAGCCGAGAGAAAAATGGAAGATTTGAATGCCAACGATGTTGAGGCTGCGATGAAGATAATCGCGGGAACCGCGAAGAACATGGGAATTGAGGTAAACGGCTAACATTACTCGTACCTCAAAGCCTCAATGGGGCTTTTTTTGGATGCTTCCCAGGCAGGGTAGAGCCCGAAAAGAAGGCCTATTATTGACGATACGGAAACTCCTAGAAAAACGGCAGAGAGCGGAAATACGAATTTCCAAGCAATAGAAAGTACCTGTGAAAGAATGAGCGAAGTGGCGAAAGCGAATAGCGCCCCTAAAAGTATACCGATTATACCTCCAATCGCGGTCAAAATAATCGCTTCAACCAGAAATTGGCGCAAAATATCGTGATCTGTCGCGCCGAGCGCTTTTCTAAGTCCGATTTCCCGCGTCCGCTCGGTTACGGAGACAAGCATGATGTTCATAATGCCTATTCCTCCAACAACCAAAGAAACCGTGGCGATTGATACGAGAAGCAAAGTTAGAATATCGGTTATGGTGGATAGTCTTGCGGCCAAATCAGCTTGTGTTTCTATAAAAAAATCGTCTTTTGTCGGGTCTGTAATGCCGTGGGACTCTCTAAGGGTCGCTTTAACGTCATTTACGGTGCGCGCGATATCTTCCTCCGATGCCGCTTCAATCACAAGCCTGTGGAAAAATTTTATTCCGAAAATATATTGCTGGGCTGTTGTGTAGGGGAGGAGGGCGACTTCATCAAAATTGAAAAAAGAAACCTGTCCCTTTTGCGGAAGCACGCCGATTATTCTAAAACTTTTATTTTTCATTTTAATTTTTTTGCCGACCGCGTCGTCGGCCCCGAAGAGCTTCTCTTTTACTTTGGATCCTATAACGACGACGCCGGATTTAAATTTAACATCTTCCTCGCTGAAGAATATTCCCTCCTGTGGATATAGATCAAATATTTTGGCTACTAATTCCGATGCTCCCATGATGGTAGGGCGGTACGTTTCATTCCCGTAAGATGCCGATTCAGCGCCAAAAACTATTGGCATTATGGAGCTAAGCGCGGGAACATTTTCTTTTCGCTTGAGCGCGTTCAGATCGCGCTCGCGGAGCGAGTCGCTGAAAGTTTGGGCGATGTCGGAGGGGCCATGCGCCTCTCTTCCCGGTATCACAAAAATTGTTTTTGACCCCAGTCCTTGTACCTGGGCGAGCACAAGGTTTTGCGCTCCGCGTCCTACCGACATTACCAGGATTATCGCGGTAATGCCGATCACTATCCCGAGAATTGTAAGGAAGGCGCGCATTTTATGGGTGTGGAGCCCCAAAATCGCGGTTTTAAATGTATGACGGATGTTCATTTTATTAATTTTTCCTCGGCGCCATGCCTGTGGGCGACTTTTTCGTCCGACTCAACGGCTCCGTCTTTAATTCTTATAACCCTTTCAGCGTGCGCCGCGGTGTAAGTTTCGTGGGTTATCAAAATTATCGTTCGGCCTTCGTTTTCGGACAGCCGCTGGATGATCTCCATTACAACCTGTCCGGATTTGGAATCCAGATTACCCGTAGGTTCGTCCGCGAAAATAATTTGTGGGTTATTAACCAAAGCGCGGGCAATTGCCACTCTTTGTTTTTCCCCTCCGGAAAGTTTGGCGGAGTCGTGATTTGCTCTATGCGTAAGTCCTACGGAATCCACCGCTTTTTTCGCGCGCGTTTCCCATTCTGATTCCGGCGCGTCTGAATATATCAGGGGAAGCACGACGTTTTCCAGGACGGTCATTTTAGGAAGAAGATAGAATGACTGGAAAACAAATCCGAAATTTTTATTCCGGAGCCCGGCGATCTCTTCTTCGGAAAAATCGCTCATTTTTTTTCCGTCAAAAATATATTCGCCGCTGGTGGGCTTGTCCAAAAAACCCAGAATATGGAGCAATGTGGATTTTCCGGAGCCCGAAGCGCCCATTATACCCACGAATTCTCCTTTTTCAACTGAAAAAGATATGTTTTTTAAAGCCGGAGTGGCGAGTTCTCCGCTTTCATAAATTTTTTCCAGATTCCTTATTTCTATAAGAGGCATTACAAAGAAATTATGATTTTGTCGCCTTCGGTGAGTCCCTCCAAAACCTCAACGTTCCCGTCGGATCCGCGGAGTCCGGTTGAAACTTGGCGTTCTTCCGTTCCGTTCGCGGTAAGAATTTTTACGAATTTTTTTGAGTCTCTGTTGATCAAAGCGCGCGCTGGTACGGCGAGCACATTCTCACGTTTATCCGTGAACACGGTTATGTCAGCCGTCATTCCCGGTTTTACACGGTCATCATCCTGCAAAAACGCGAATTTTGTCTTGTATGTTGCGACTCCCTCAACGATTGTTTCCGCCGGTTCAATGGAGATAACCTTCGCCTCAAACGGCATGTCTTCGCCGTAAGCGTCCAGCACAATATTTGCTATGTTTCCGACTTTCAATTTAGCCACATCCGCTTCCGGTATGTTAGCCTCCAATTCCAGACGGGCGGATGAAATGACGGAAACCAATTTTGTATTAGCCGGTACGATTTCTCCCTGGCGCGCGTCCATTTTTGTGACTATCCCGTTGATGGGGGAAACAATGAAAGTTTTTGAAAGCTGGGCATGTTTTTGGTCAACCGCCGCGCTTAAAGATTTTACCTTTGCTTCTTCCGCGGAAATTTCTTCCGGCGTTGCTCCTGACTCCTTCAATTCCAGCTCCCGCTCGGCTATGAGCAGATTTGATTCGGCGGTCCGCAATTTCTCTTCTGCCGTGGAAAGATTTGAAAGAGCGGTATTTACGTTGGCGCGCCCGGTTGCGGTATCCGCGCGCCAGCCGTCCAGCGTCGTTTGGGTAAGGTTGGCGTTTGAGGACGCGCTATTTACCACCGAGGCCGCGAGATCCAAAAACATAACGATTCCGTTTAAATTTTTCTTCGCTTCGGAAATATACGCGTCTAAATCGCTTAATATAGAAAGCGTCCCGAGAGAGATTTTCCATGATTTCAAAATTGTTTCCTGCGAAACGCGCGCGTTCTCGGTTTTTTGTTCAAGAGGTGCGTCGGCATTTAGGGAAGAACTAAGCCGGGGATCCGAGCTTAAAGAATTATCAAAAAACTGGTCAATTTTATTTCTTACCGCGTCATCAGATTTTGTATAAGCGTCTTTGATTTTATCGGTGAGATTGTTTTTAGCGTCAATAAGGGCGGTTTCGGCGCTGGATTTTTTCGCGCGGGATATTGCCACTTCCTCCGGACGAGTCCCTTTTTTAAGTTCCGCGAGCTGAATTTCCTCCGCTTCCAGATTGGCCTCGGCCTGCGAGAGCTCGGCCAAAATATCGGCGTTTTCCAGAGAAACAAGCACATTTCCTGCCGATACCGTCTTTCCGATGTCTGTGTTTACGCGGGCTATCCTGCCACTCCTTTCAAAAGCAAGGTCAACTGAGGAAGCAGGTTTCACTCTTCCGGTCACGCTTACTTCCTGTAAAACGGTTTTTCGCGAGATGGTAATAAATTCCGGCGCGGTTTCCTTATTTCTGCCCCAAAAAAAATAAGCCAAAGCTGCTATTACTATGGCTAAAATTACCGCCAAAACCTTATATTCCCCCAAAATTGCTTTCATGCGTTCAGTATACCATAATAATGATATGAACGATAAGATTTTAGGGCTGGATATCGGAGGTACGAAAATCCGCGCGATTTTGTGGGACGGGAAGAGGGTTGTGAAGGAAAAAGAAAAAAAAACTCCGAAAAAGAGGGCGGTATTCATAAAAACGCTGAGGGATTTAATAGCTCGGTTTGGAAACGGTGGAGGTTCTTCTGGGAAGTTAAAAATAGGTATCGGCATTGCCGGCGCGGTCTCCGGCCGTAAAGTAATTTTCTCGCCAAATATTAAGTATTTAAAGAATTTTGATCTCAAGAATTTATTGACGTCCGACGTCCATAGTTTAACTATTGACGTCGGACGTCCAAAAATTAAATTAGATAATGACGCAAGGTGTTTTTTGCGGGCGGAAATTAATGCAAGTGCATTTTTAAGAAAAAAGCGGGTTTTGGGATTAACTTTAGGCACGGGAATCGGCCGCGCTTTCGCAAAAAACGGCAAGGTTTTGAAAATTAAAAAGTTTGAATATCCGGAAAAATGGGAGCGCGAATACCAAAAGATCAGGGATTTAAAAAACAACCCGCTGCTTGCCGATTTTCTGGCAAAGAAATTACCCGCGCTTTTCGGCAAATACCCGCCGGATATTATGGTTATCAGCGGGGGAGTATTAAAAAGAAAGAACTTCGCCGGTTTATTGAGAAGCGCGCTAAGAAAGAACGGATTTAAAAAGAAAATATTAGAAACAAAAATGGGGCAAAATCCGGTTGCTATCGGCGCGGCGTTGTTATTTGAATAATTTCTTTGTGTCCTCTCAAATACGCGTCCCCTGGCATGTCTTTTTTTCCTTCAGGCTGAAGAACAAGCAGTTTTAACGCGTTATGCCCGCACTTAACGGCAGGCCAGGAATCTGCTTCAAAGACGGCCCCCGGAGCGATGTTTTGCTTGTTTTCTATCATTTCCGCCCGTTTAATTTTAAGACGCTTTCTATTAATAAGAGCGTAGACCCCCGGATCAGGCGAATAAGCCCTAATTTGGCGCAAGATTTCCTCCGGAGACCTTGCCCAATTTATCAGGCCGTCCTCCGTGCGCGCTTTTTTTGAGTAGGTAGCCGCCGATTCGTCCTGTTTTTGAGGATGAATACCGCCATTTACCCACTTTTTTATGATATCCGGCAGTCTTTTTGCCCCCAAACTGAAGAGTTTTTCCTCAAGCGTAAGGTAATTATCGTTCGCTTCAACCGGAAACTCTTCCTGGAAAATAATATCTCCGGCGTCCACCTTTGCCGTCGTAAGGTGAATAGTCAAGCCGGTTTTTTCTTCTCCCGCGAGAAGCGCGGAGCGGACGGGCGAAGGACCGCGCCAGCGCGGCAGGAGAGAGGGGTGAATGTTCAAAAAACCGTGTTTGGGGATTTTGAGGATATCTTCCGGGATGATTTTCCCGAAGCAGGCGATAACGCCAAGGCCTGGTCTTATTTTCGTTGTCGTTTTCTTAGCATTCCCAAAATCTCTGATCGCGGAAAATTCATATCCCGCGCCCTCCAGCTCCTTCCTGTACATTTCTTCGTATTTGGGATGGCCAAGGAAAATAATTTTAAGTTCAGAATTATGAGGCATGGTTAAAAGTTCTTAATTTTTTAGCCCGGTCAATGAACAGCATTCCGTTCAAATGATCGGTTTCGTGCTGTATGACTCTTGCAAAAAGTCTCGATACCCCGCGCTTATGCTTTTTTCCGGTCTCATCAAAATATTCAATAGTTAATTTTTGCGCCCGCAAGACTTCGCCGTACACTCTGCGCACCGAAAGGCACCCCTCAATATCATTTTCTTTTTTCCTGGATAATTTTTCAACCAGCGGATTAATAAAAACATAATAGTCTCTTTTTCTTTCTTTGGGTTTTTTTTCGGAAGTTCCCGAGTCCAGCGAAAGAAGGTCCTTCGCAATCAAAAAAACCTGGAAACTTTCTCCTATCTGCGGGGCCGCTATGCCTATGCCGTCTGGTTCATTGAACATCGCCTCCGCCAGCCGGTTTATCAGCGTCCGTGTTTCCGCCGATTTTGCGTCAATTATTTTTTTCGCAATCAGCCGTAATATTTTATTTTCTTTTTGTATTATCATTTTAAAGAAAAGAGTCCCGATAATTCATCCGCGTTAAACATCCTTTTATCTTCTTTTATATCTTCTAAGGCGGTTTGTCTGGGGAAATTTTTTTCATAAATTTCATCAAGTTCTTTCCAAAAATACGGATCTTTTATTTTCCGAGTAAGCTCTTCCAGCACGGCGCGTGAAAGCATGGCGCCTATTGTAGTCGCGAGCTTAGGTTTTTTGGCCAGGAACCATACGGCAAGCATTTCAAGCTGGTTTTCCGAAAGCCGGTTTAACGCCAGTTTTACCAAGTTACCATCTTTGCCGCGTATAAAGAGCGGTTTTTCTTTCCGAATCTTAAGCGAAGCATCGTGGAAAAAATCTATAAAAGTTTTTATACTGTTTTTCATCTTATTTCATTGTAAGGCTTATTAAGGTTTATATATGATTGTTATCTTTGAATCCTTAGTTTCCCAAATAACCTTATTATATTGTAGCACTAAAAAAAAGAAACTTAAAATTTGAACCTGGTATAGGTTCAATTAATATTTGGTTATGCATGCAATTCGTTAAGACGAGATTCACGAGATTAGCTTAAAAAACCGCAGAAAACATTTTTTCGCACCGGAAAGGAATATGTTTTTATAAAATAAATCGCAAGTCAAACCTACCGCAGTGCAATAATCTAACCGCTGTCGCTTTTGCACACAACGCATTATTTTCTTTACTGATCTTGAACAAAAAAATAGCTGTGAAAACGCATAAAAGCTTTCCAAGTCATTATAGGCCTTATTTATTATAAGACTTATCAAGGTTTATATATGATTGGTATATTTATTTTTTTTATTTTTCTGGACGATCTTGTTACATTATAGCGCCAAAAAATTTGAATCAGGATTTTTATGATTTTAGTGCATCTTATCCACAGAAAAATTTATCGTTTGGAATATATTCATTTAAACTTAAATCATACATGCAATTCGTTAAGACGAGATTCACGAGATTAACATGAAAAATTTGCCAGAAATATTTTTTAACGGCGAAAAATATATTTCTTCCAAGCACGCGGCAAAGCTAGTGGGCTACACCAATGATTACATTGGCCAGCTTTGTCGGTTAAAAAAAATAAAGAGCAGAAGAGTTGGGCGCGATTGGTTTGTCGCTGAAGCAGGCCTTTTGCGGTACCGGGAAAAGTTAACATCCGAGTGGAATGAGAATCAAGATACTGCCGTAAATCAAGCCGGCACAGAACCCGAAAAACCTGTTTTAACTGAATCTCGGCAATCTCGTCAAAACGAATGGAATAGCCAGCTTGGATTACATGTGGCAACGGCGTACACAGCAAGTTCGGTTCAATCACCTGGAATTTCCGACAAACCTGTCCAGGATCAGAAAACCGAAACTCCGGCGCTAAAAATTGCCTCAAAATCTTTAAAAACCATTTCGGATGAGGAGCGTTTGGCAAAACACGCAACCTTTATTAAGGTTTTTGCGCCCATTTCAACTTTATTCCTTTTAGCCGGCTTATTACTGGCCTGGTATCCGGGTTTTTTATACAAAAACCCCGATGGTGGCCGGAAATCAGAGGCCGCTGCCTCTAAATTGTGGGGTTGGGCTCAATCAAGCAGTTTGGTAGCGCAAACACCGTTGGATTTTTTCCGCTCAAGCGAATCTTTGCCTGATACAACCAAAATTGTTCAGGGGGCTTCCAGATCGCTACAGGGAGGGAATGTTGATTTTTCCAATGCCGCCGGAGGACAGCAGGTTGCTAAATTGGCGCAAGTTGCCGATAAAGACGTGCGGTCGGGCGACATCATCACTTTTACGGATGGTTCGTACCGGTTGAGCAGGAAGGCTTATGATTCCAATATTGCCGGTCTTGCCATTCAGGATCCCGCCGTTTCCCTGAATCAGGCTTCGGGCGAAGGAGATATCCCGATTATCTCTTCGGGCATTGCCTATGTTCGCGTTTCTTCCGTGTACGGCCAAATCAAAAAAGGAGATTACATCACAACATCCGTTATTCCCGGAATAGGGGCTAAGTCCGGCGGTTCAGTGGGCACGGTGGGCGTGGCACTGGACAACTACGAGAACGAGGACCCCCAAAAATTCGGGAGAATTCCTATGTGGGTCAGCGTCCAAACCGGGACAGCCGCCGCCGGCACCGGCTATTTGGATTATTTCACCCGCAGTCCTTCCAAAACGCTAAGATACATTTTGGCTTTCCTTGTCGCGGGCGCGTCTATAATTATCGGATTAATTTATTTCGGAAAAGTCGCGAAAAGCGGAGTGGAGGCTCTCGGCAGGAATCCGCTTGCCGCGAATATAATCCAATTTGGGATATTTTTTAATCTGCTCCTAACCGTCGGCATTATCGGTGCTGGCGTATTTATTGGCTATTTAATTTTAATTCTATGAACCAGGAATTTCTCATGGTTTTAGCGCCGGTGATCAGTACGCTTTTGATTAATATTTTTATGCTGGTCGGTATTCTAGCGGCAGGTTATATAGGCTGGAAAGAAATGATTTCCGCAAAAAAAGAAAGCGCGATGCTAAAAAAAGACGCGCAGGAAAAGGCCGCGCGGATTACCGCTCTTGCGGAAAAAGAAGCGGCGTCTCTGAAGGCGGAGACGCGCGAACGGGCGGATCAGATTTTGGCGGCGGCCCAGTCAGCGGCGGCAAGCATCATACAAAAATCAAATATTTTGGGAACTCAATTTCAGGAATCGCTGAAAGCCGAATTTCAAAAAACGATTGAAAAACAAATATCAGCTTACAAAGAAACTGCCCAGTCTTTTGAAAGTAAATCGGAGGCGGCAATGGCCTCGCTTGAAGGCATCGCGAGAGAAGACATTAAAGAAACTCTGAAAAAATTTGGGAAGGCGCTTGAGCAGGATGAGCTTAAAGAGCACGAAGAAATTGAGCGCGAGCTCCAAAAATACCGCGACCAAAAAATCGCGGAAATGGACGAGTATGCGAAAAAAACTCTTTCGGAAACTCTTACGCGCGCGGTAGGGGACGCGCTCACGAAAGAACAGCACGAAACCCTCGTCATGGAGGCGCTCAAAAAACTTAAGGAAACTAATTTTTTCCAACATGCCTGATGAAATTTTAAAAACTTTGCTTGAGAAAATAATCACCAAAAACGAGGCGCTGGAGCTCGCTGAAAAATTTGATTTGCTTAAGAAAAAAATATTTTCCAGCCGCGCCGACTGGAAAGAATCGCTCAAATCGCAACTCGGTGAAGATTTATACGCTGTTTTGAGCGCCGTACCGGGACAAAAAGAGCTTTTTGATATTTTTGAAAAATTCACGAAGGAGGCCGCTTCCCTTGATACGGCTCGGCTTGATATCGCGTTTGACCCGACTTACGAGTTTTTGTCAAAAATTTCCGAATGGATATCGCGCGAAGCCGGACACAAAGTCATTCTGGATATAAATGTGTCAAAAAAATTGATCGGAGGATTACAAGTGTCTTTCGGCGGGCATTTTACAGATGCTTCGCTTGAGAAAAAAATTAAAGATTCATTACGTTAATGGAACAGGAATTCGCGTCATTTTTGGAAAAATACGGAGAGATAGGGTTTGTGACGAAAGTTACCCAGCCTTTGATATATGCCAACGGTCTTCCGGGCGCGAAGCTCGGAGAAATCGTCATGTTTGAGAACGGGGCGAAAGGAATAATTTCCGGCTTGGAGGAGAAATTTTTAGAAATTTTAAATCTCACGTCCGCGGCCGTCAAAGTCGGGTCGCGCCTCGCGCGAAGCGGAGAAAAACTTAAGGTCCCTGTCGGAAAAGATTTTCTGGGGAAAATTATTGATCCGTTGGGGCGCCCACTGGGGGTAACCGCGATGCCCGGAAAACCCGCGGCTTCATCCGGATCCTCGGAAATCATTTACAGAGATATTATTTCGGCTCCGGTCGGCATTACCGGAAGAAAACCGGTCAGCCGGGCGTTAAGCACGGGGGTTTCGGTGGTTGATTTGCTCGCGCCGCTCGGCAAAGGGCAAAGGGAAGTTGTTTTAGGAGACCGAAAAAGCGGAAAAACGCAGTTTTTAATCCGCGCACTGCTCTCGCAGGTAGAAGAAGGCGCGGTCGGCATTTATTGCATCATAGGAAAAAGCAAGGGAGTTATCAGGCAAACGTATCACGCGCTTTTTGAGGTGAAAAATTATAAACGCGTCGGAAACGGAATTATCATGATTGCTTCCAGCGCCGAGGACCCGGCCAGCATGATTTACACGGCTCCTTACACCGCGATGACGATGGCTGAATATTTCCGGGACCTCGGACACGACGTCGTTTTGGTTTTGGATGACATGACTACCCACGCGAAAGTTTACCGTGAAATTTCTCTTTTGGGCAGGCATTTCCCCGGAAGAAATTTGTATCCCGGAGATATTTTTTCTGTGCACGCGGCCATTTTGGAAAGAGCCGGGTCATTTGTGGTTAACGGAAAAGAAGCCGCGATAACCTGCTTGCCTGTCGCGGAAACGGCGCAAGGCGATCTGGTTAATTATATCGTCACGAATTTGATGTCAATGACCGACGGGCATTTGTTTTTTGATTACGACCTCTTTTTGGAAGGGCGGCGACCGGCGCTGAATCCGTTTATTTCCGTGACAAGGGTCGGGCACCAAGTGCAAACGCCTCTCAAGCGGGATATCGGGATACAAGCGCTTTCGCTTTTGAACTCCGCGTCCAAATTGCGTTTTTTTGCCAAATTCGGAGCGGAATTGAACGAAAGTGTGAGAGAAACCCTGAAAAAGGAGGAACAAATCATCGCTATCTTTGAACAAGACGCCGATGTCATTATCCAGTCGGATTTGCAATTGATTTTGTTCGGATTTTTTTGGAGCAATTTGTGGAAAGACAAAACACAGGAAGAGATAAAGGAGACTATCGCGAAACTTCGGGAAAGCTACGATTCCGACCAGACCTTCAGGACGCAGGCCAAATCCGCGATAGACCGCTCAAATTCAGTTAAAGCCCTCGTTGCCAATTTATCGCTATTGAATAAAAAATATGTCTAAAATAATAAATATTGAATTAGCGAATTTGGATGGCCTCAAAACTTTGGCTGAAGTTTATCAGGAAGTTGCGGCAATTTATATCCAAAAAAACAAAGAGATCATAATTGAGAGCAGGAATTTTTACGACGGGCTTTCCACGGTTTTCAACGAGATCGTGTCCGCTTATAAGGCAGCGGCGCGCGCCGCCCCCGGTAAAAAAGCCAAAAAAAAGGTGATGGTGCTGATGTCCGCTAACGCGGGACTTTACGGCGAAATAATTGAGAAAGTTTTTAAAAAGTTTGAAAAAGAAGCCGCTGAAAAAAAGACTGACCGGGATCTGGTCATCATAGGAAAATACGGTAAAGCGATGATGGACGGCTCGGTTCTTCGCGAGGATTATACTTATTTTGATTTTCCGGACGCAAACTTAAATTTCGCGGTTTTGAAGCCGATTATTGATCTTCTCGCCGCGTACGAAGAAGTTGCCGTATATTACGGCAGTTTCAAAAATTTGGTGAACCAGATACCCGCGGTTAAAAATGTGCGGGAAGCGGCACAGGAGGCCGTTGCCCCCTCGGGACAGAGAGTCACCCAGAAAAAACCTAGCTATATTTTCGAGCCGTCGCTGGAACAGCTTTACCGGTTTTTTGAAGCGGAAATTTTTTCATCAATCATAGAGCAATTATCTTACGAATTCACCCTTTCTAAATTATCGTCCAGGACGCTACTTTTGGACGGCGTAATCGGTAATATTGAAAAAAAAGTGAAGCGGGCGCTGCTTATTCAGCAGAAAAAAACACACGATGCCGTGAATAAAAAACAAGGCGATTCAATTCCCGGAATTTTACAGGCAACCAGTATTTCTTATTGATACAAAATGTTGGATAGAGGAAAAATCATAGCAATAAGAGGGCAGATCGCGGAAGTGTTTTTCCCGAAAGCACAGCCTAAGGCGCACGACGTTCTTCTTTTGGAATCGGACACATCCGTGAAAGCGGAGGTGGTTGCATCTGCTTCGGAAGCCAATACGTATTCCTGCCTGGTATTTGACCGCGCGGACAATTTGGAGCGCGGGGCTTACATGATAAACACCGGCAACACGCTCCAAATCCCGGTCGGCAAAGCGATTTTGGGCAGAGTAATGAACGGCTTCGGAAATACCGTTGACGGCAAGGAAGAGATCGCTTTTGAAATTAAAAAACCGATATACGGGCACGCGCCGGAATTTGAAAAAATTGAGGCGTTCCGCGAGACGATAGAAACGGGAATAAAGATCATTGATTTTTTCTGCCCGATCCTGAAAGGCGGAAAAATAGGAATATTAGGAGGGGCTGGCGTGGGGAAAACGGTAATGCTTACGGAAATGATGCATCAGCTGATGATACAGGGTTCCGATAAAAATATTAAATCCATGAACACCGTTCCGATTTTCGCGGGAGTAGGCGAACGCACAAGAGAGTCCCAGGAGCTCATCACAACCTTAACAGAAAGCGGGATGCTGCCGTTTTCAACTGTTATTTTGGGGTCAATGGGAGAACACGCTGCCGCGCGGTTTCTCGCGGCGCAGTCCGCGGTCACTATCGCCGAATATTTCAGGGATGACCTTAAATCAAACGTGTTGTTTTTCATGGATAACGCTTTCCGGTTCGCGCAAGCCGGAAACGAACTGGCGATGATGATGAAAAGCCTGCCTTCCGAGGACGGATATCAGCCTACGCTTTTTTCGGAACTTGCCCAGTTCCACGAGAGGCTGGTTTCAACCTCGTTGAATACTCTTACAACAATAGAAGCGGTTTATATTCCGAACGACGATGTATTGGACCAGGCGGTGCAGGCCATTTTTTCCTACCTTGATTCCGCTGTGGTTTTTTCCAGGGATATTTATCAGCAAAATCTTCTGCCGGCGGTAGATGTGCTTGCTTCGGTTTCTACCGCGTTAAATCCGGCGATCGTCGGCGAAGATCATTATAAAGCCGCGACTGACGCAACGGCGCTTATCAGGAAAGCCGAATCGCTTGAAAGAATAGTCGCGCTTGTAGGCAAGTCCGAGCTTTCGCCCGAAGACAGGGTGATTTATGAAAGAGCAAAAAAACTCCGCAATTTTATGACGCAGGACCTCTTTGTTCTCGAGGCGCAAATGGGGCCGCAGCATCCCGGCAAACTTGTTCCCTGCAAGGATACTATCCGAGGCGTCAAAGCGATCATGGCCGGAGAACTTGATAATGCGGAGCTTGAACAATTTCTTTATATAGGAGGCATCGGCGAAATAAAAGCGTGAACCCGATCAAATGGAATTAAGAAATATAAAAACGAAAGCGGGGGGGCAATTGCTGGATGTTGAAATCCGCAGCAAACGGGGTTTGCTTTTTTCAGGCAAGGCGAGCGCGATAAGCTCCAGTAATGAGACCGGACGGTTTGACGTTTTGCCGATGCATGCGAATTTTATCACTTTAGTCAATGAAACTATCGTGATATATAAAAAAGCTTTCGGAGGAACGGCGATGATCCGGGATGAGTTTCCGGTGAAGCGAGGCGTGATAAAAGTGGCAAAAAATAAAGTGGAAATATTCTTGTCAATATGAGAAAAGTTACTGTGAAAATTATTTTGGCGGCGCTTCTGGCGATATTTATGATCTTGCCCGGAACGTCCTTTGCGGCGTTTGGTTTTTCTTCGTTTATGGGGAGCGCCAAAAATTTCACGGCTTCTTTGCTGGATGTGTTTTTTCCGAAAGACCTAAGCACGCCCGCGCCGGCCG
>Ga0209542_10010521_pt1 | contig 16648 bp, 11 predicted proteins | sample RifCSPhighO2_01_FD_184028 | JGI IMG/M metagenome (GOLD analysis project Ga0209542, IMG submission 184028) | Soil microbial communities from Rifle, Colorado - Rifle CSP2_plank highO2_0.1 (SPAdes) (version 2) | ecosystem: Environmental > Terrestrial > Deep subsurface > Rock core/Sediment ...
TCAATTCTCTTCTTCAGATAATCTTCTGTAATTTTCTTACTCAAATACGGCAACGACTTCTTCAGCCACTCCTCGAACTTTACAATCTCAGATAAATCCGATCTCCTAATTCTAAAATCCAGTTTGGTTTGCATACTTAGACTAAAAACCTCAGTTTCCAAAAAAAATAACAGGGATTGCGATTTTGGCTATTAAATTCATAACTGCTTAGTTAACTTCAAAATAATTTTTAAGAAATTCATAATACAGTTCAATAGTCTTTACCATCGAATCTATCTCTATATATTCATTTGGTTCATGGATAGGTAGATAATCCATTGGATAATGAACAATAGAGGGAATACCAGCTTGATTAAACTCTTTAGCAACACTATTCCCAGCGAGTGTTATTGGCTTAATGCTAACTCCGATTTCTTTCGCTGAACTTATAAACACACTTATTAAATTTTTATCCTTCACCAAATGGGGTTCAGTTTTATAAACAATCTTTAACTTAAACTTACCCTTGGATTTATCTACCATATTTTTTACTTTCTTAAAGACTTTGTCTGACTTGACCCCTAGCGGGTATCTTATATCCATTTGAACATAGGCATAAGGTGGAACAGTGTTTGGTATCTCACCTCCATGAAACAGGCTGAAGTTCACTTTTGTTTTAGTGAATCTTTTATCAAATTTACGAAACCAGTTTATTAGTTTAATTTTCTCAACTACCCCAGTGAGATTACTTAAAGCGTTCTCTCCGTATTCGTCTAAAGCTGAGTGTGCCTGTTTACCAAAACTTTCAATCCTAAGCTGCAAACATCCCTTTTCCCCAACATCTAATCTGGAAAAATATCCACCATCAGGAATTAAGCCAGCGTCGGCTTTAAAACCTTTTTTAAGTAGATACTTTACCCCATAGACATTATCGGCTTCTTCATCGGCAAGAGCCAGCAAATATATCTTTCCCCTAAATTTTGGATATTTTTGTATAAATTTCTTTACAGCACAATAAGATATGGCATATGGTCCTTTATCGTCAACAGCGCCCCTTCCGTAAATCCTGCCATTTTTTACTAACGCCTTAAAAGGATCACTTACCCAACCCGATCCCGCTGCTACAACATCCATATGACAGGCAATTACCAGCGATTTAAATCCATTTCTACCTATTTCACCAACAACATTGGGTCTATTCTTACTTTTCGAAACCACATAAACTTTTGCGTTTATTTCTCTAAGTTTTCGAGTAATAAAGGGCAAGCACAAGTATTCATCGCCATTAGGGCTTACGGTTTTAAAACCAATAAGTTGTGATGTAAAAGTTATTAACTCTTCTTTCAATTCCATAGTTTCTTATCGTTTCTCAACAGGCAAATTAAACGGTTGACGAATATTAGTTCTGTTCAATGCTTGAGATGAATCGAATGCATTCCCCAGCATGCAGGGTGCAGGATAGTGTCTAAGTGATCCCATCATGTAATTTGCCGTAGTTTCTAAGTCAAGTATTGTATATCCATACCTCCGGGCATACTGAGTTAAATGTAAATATAATAAGCCTTCACGTAAGGCATTAACAACTACTCCTTCTGCGATATTAGTATCAATAAGTTCTGCTTTATCTGTTCTATAGCCAACCTCCTGTTCAATAAAATAAAGAAGCCACCCTTCTCGAACTCCGTATCGCTGTTCAAGCCAATCGCCGATTACTTTTTGAGAATTAGCATCAGCTAAATCAAGCCTGTCTCCAAATAATGCTCGAAATTCTTTTACTTGTTCTGCTATCTTTCTCCCCAACGCTAGTTCTACTGAAACAAGATTAAAATCCCAGCCATGACTCACCAGCACTTCCTCTCCCACAGTCCCAATTGAATCAGTAGTAGATCTCAAGTTTGTAAAAATTTGGTCTTGACGTCCTTGATAATGAGTTACAACATCTTCCCCAAGATCAACTAAATCTCTAATATCTCCCGTTTCACCAGTGTAAGTAACAACTGTTAAATCCGTTTTAACTCCCTTTTGTCTTAACGGTTCAAACACGGTACTAATCGTCTTAAGAGATATACCAAATCTGGGCCCAACAATCGGCTGCAATTCACCAGAATAATGCGTCAAGAATCCATCACTTCTCGCTGCATAGGTATAGGGTGGACAAAGCGGACTAAGAAGATGAACTCTTCCCAAACCGGCTTGCCGGGCTATCTGTTGCAGAGCTAAGTCGAAGGAAGGTTTATGCATTTCGGGGCGGTATAATGATGCAACGGATAATAAATTCGGAATAACTCTTTCTAGCAAGGCCGCAGATAACTCTGGGTCGAATCTTGGCCACCTTGCAACTTCAACCAATACGGCTCTAAGTGTTTCTGAATCAACTAAACTTGATTTAACAAGTCGATCAAATTTATCTCGAATATGACCTTTAAAATCAGACTCTGAGACTAAACGCGGTATTCTCCTAAAATAATGTATTGCCATTGGCCCTAATCCAATTTTTTTATGGGAGTCACCCGGTTCGACACTCCACCTATCCCTTAGATATTCTGCTACCTGTTCTCCCCTATTCACTTCACCATTTCGCAAGTCACCATTGTAAGGCTTTGCCCTAATCGGCGCGGGTGAAATTTGAGTCAGATCATCACCATTCCCGATCTGTACTGCTTGGTCGAACATAGACAACACTCCATTCAAAAGTTGGTCGTTTGTACAGGCAACCACCTTTGCATCTTGCAACCATCTTGGTTGCAAAGCTGTTACGGGTGAAACTTTCCATCTCTTGTCTGTTCGAGACCAGAAAAATAACGCCATATCTTTTCTATCCTTATAAGTTGTTGAAATTAAAATTATGTAAGGTGAGCCAAAGGTTGCATCGGTGGGCAAACCTTGTAAGCTATCAGTAACCATACCACCCAAATAGGCATGATGATCGCCCAACGGAAACTCAATTGAATCAAATGATGATACGTCAAAAGGCTCAGAACCCAACGGCCTCGCATCTCCCTGATAATCCTCAGGTCCATCATAAGTAAAACTATTTACAAAAAGATGTGAGCCATCAATATTTGCATATTCCCTCCCTGAAGCAATTGACCACTCAATTCCTCTTTTTGTGTCTTTATCACGGGTTAATAATAATCTTTCTGCGTGTCCATTATGTTCATCTGGAACATCTTGCAAAACAGTGATGAAAACAGTGTCTAAACTGTCAGTCTCAGCAGAAATTAGACCTGGCTGACCAACAAATATTCTATTTTGACCAGGTCCTACAGGCACTAACCGAGCCGCCGGAGAATCCCCTACCTCTCTTTCTCTTAATAATATCTGTTGGTCCAATTGATATCGATATAACGTCATAGCAATAACAAAAAAACCTCTCGTTTTCGAGAGGTCTGACGAAATAAAAATATTATCTCACTACGTCAGACCATCCCCATAAAGAGGACTGCCCAGACGATAATGAGATATAAAGATTTCATAAGCTTGAGGCTATTATATTAAATATGACTTTTGTTTGTCAAACTCTTGACAAATACCTAATTGCCGCAAGATTGATTGGAAAATTAACATCCGGAGTAAAAGACATTGTTGACAAACGAACAATTTTTCCTTTTACGTTTATACTATCCTTTATAATAATTGTATCTGTTGTTCTGGGGTAAAAAATATTATCAATGTCCTGCGACTCAAGCTTCAGATTTTCGCTACTTCCAGAAACTACATCAATTATATCTGACACGTAGAGCTTTTTTTCAGTCTCCACTTCAATCCATCCGTGATATGCAAAAATTCCGTTATAAGGCTCGCCACGCAAATATATAACGTTCATATTACTTTTTACTCCAAGAAGTGCTTTTAGTTGATCATTCGAATCCTGGTAATTCATTGTCAGCATTCTTGCAGTATTTGTCACTTTGCAGTGTATTCCACTGATGTAATTTACTTTCGTAAGTTCACTTAAAGTTTTGACAACTTTGATGGCTGCAAGTCCGGAACACAAAGGAATCTTTAAATACATTGGGTTTTCTTTCCAGTGATTTAGACTGGGATAAAAGAGGCTTCCAACTCGATGGTTTTCTTCACCGTTTTGGAAAATCGCACGCAGTCGAAATCCCTCGTAATACCCTTTATTTATTACGCCTTGTCCACGAGTAGAACAGTCAACCACCACTTCAATTTGTTGAGTTAAATCCTTGGGTACATCAAAAATAGACTCAAAAGGGTTTAGTTTCAGTTTCTTAAGTAAGTCCCTTTTGTGTCTGTTTGGTTCAATTACACAAATTGTGCTTATTTCCGGATGATTTTTAACTAACCAAGCAATAAGTTGCGATCCGAAAACTCCATATCCGGCAACAGCAATGTTTATCTTTTCTATCATTATTTAACCACTAAAAAACCCCGATCTAATCGGGGTAGATAATCAAACAAATTATCAAAAAATGTCCCCGATCAGATCATCGGGGTAAAGAAAAAGCCAAAAATCTTTCTATTTGTATTCATGTATAAAGCATTATATTAAACAAGTCTTCTACTTGTCAAACCTAGATTCTGTTTTCGCCTTTTGTTTCTTTTCTAAAATCTTCTGGAGTTTTCACATTTCCCGGAGACCAACTATCTAATCCTCTCTTCCCGGTGGCTGACTCCACGGGCCGCCTTGTAGGCCCACCATGTTTAGGATTAACTACGCCGGCGGGACCCATCATGTCTCGAAGATTATCAGCTGTTACAACTTTCCCCATTAATATAATGATATCAAGATCATTAGCAACTTACTATTTTTCCTGCTTTTCTTCACGTCCAAAAAACCTCATTCTGTTACCCTTGAAGTAAAGTTTTATTGACCTCAAAGGTCCGTTCCTGTGCTTAGCTATGTCAAGGACAATATTTTCGGGATTTTCCTCCTCTTCCCGCCACAAAAAAATAACCACGTCTGCATCTTGCTCGATAGAGCCTGACTCCCTTAGATCTGCCAGCTGGGGCTTCCTGTTTCCCCTTTGCTCAACTGCCCGAGAAAGTTGGCTCAAAGCAAGGACAGGGATTTTAAGTTCACGGGCCAAGTTTTTCAAGCCTTGTGATATTTCCGAAACCTCTTGAACTCTATTTTCCAAATTCCTCGAGCGAGCAAGTTGCAAATAATCAACTATCAAAAGCTCCAAACCTTGCTCGACTTGTAACCTTCTTGCTTTTGTTCGCATTTCAAGAATCGACAACGCCGGTGTATCGTCTATAAATAAATTTGCTTCGGCCAATTCCCCCATTGCATTACTAAGTTTGGTAAAATCTTCCTCATCAAGCTTTCCGGTCTTTAATTTCCAGGCATCGATATCTGCTTGTGCTACGAGTAACCTGTCTACCAACTCTTCTCTACTCATCTCTAAAGAAAAGTAGCCGACCGGTATTTTTTCATTTACGGAGAGGTGTTGTGCAATATTTAAAGCAAGCGAGGTTTTACCAACCCCCGGGCGAGAAGCCAAAATAATAAGGTTCGATCTTTGTAAACCAGCGAGAGTGTTATCCAAATCTTTAAATCCCGTTGGTACTCCCCGAAGCCCACCTGCTCTTTTATGAAGTTCGTCAAGTCTGTCAAAGGAATCCGCCAATGCAGCTTTAACAGGAGTAAAAACTTGGGCCAGACTCGCTTGAGTCAGTGAAAAAATTTCTTCTTCGGCTTTGTCCATTAAGTCAATTGCGCCAATTCCTTCGTCAAACGATTGTTCTACAAGTTTACTCGCAACAGATATCATCCGCCTTTTTGTAGCCGCGTCTTTTACGATTTTAGCGTAATGCTCAACATGAGCGGCTGTAGGGACATTATTTACAAGCGATGCCAGAAAACTAGCTCCTCCAATTTTTTTCAATAATTTTTTCTTCTTCAATTTATCGGAAACAGTCAGTACGTCAATAGGAGTCCTTTCCTCATAAAGCTCGAGTACGGATTCGTAAATTGATGCGTGCTTGTCATCGTAAAAATGAACGTCACGCAAAAATTCAGCAACAGAAACTATGGCATCACGGTCAATAAGAAGCGCTCCCAAAACCGAAGTTTCGGCTTCAATTGAGTGAGGAGGAATCCTTGTTGTCACAAAGCCTTTGTACTATCTTTTAGTAAAAACTGCAATAAGCTCCTCTACAGGTAGATCCGTAGGACTCTTAATAAAATATCTATCAAACCTTTCTGTTCGAAGGCCTGTTTTTGAGATAAATACATCAACAGTTGAAAGTTCCGAAAATACCTGGGGGTTTATCCCCTCTTGTTGATAATGCATCGGTATAATTACTTTTGGCTCAATTGAATGAACAACTTCTCCGGCTTTTTCAGGGCCGATTGTGAAAACGCCACCGACAGGTACGAATAATATATCAATATCTCCCATCTGGCTTAAGGTTTCTTCTGAAATTCCCTCACCCAAGTCACCCAAATGACAAAGCCGAAATTCATCAATATAAATAACATATATTGTATTTTTACCGCGGAGCTCACCCTTTTTATCATCATGAAAAGACCCAAAACCGTTAATCGAAACACCTTTCACCTCATATTCACCAGGTCCTGAAATAACTTTTTTCTTCCCATCCTGAGGGGGAAAAACTAGGCTTTCCATATTGTGATCGCCATGGTCATGCGATATTGTAACTATATCTGCTTCAACTTTCGGAAATTTCAATCCCACCATATTGGGGTCATACGGATCAGTAACTAGAGACGCGGATTTCCCTTTTATTCTAAAGGAAGAGTGTCCCAAATAAGTTATTTCCATAAAATCAATCTATCCTATACCAAAAATACTTTAATTTACATTAATAATGACATTTTTGAGGATCATAATCTCTTTCGACGAAGTCGTAAGAGGAGTATAACAAACTTTTTCAAACTTGACAAGAGAGGTAGAAATTAAATATAGTAAGCGCTGTCAGACCATCTATGCGAAAAGAAGTGATGCTCGCAATAATATCAGGGGGAATACTTGGAGCATTACTCGCCTTTGGTATATGGAAAGCAAACAACAGCCTCAAAAATAACAAAGAGGCCGCTTCAACACAAAATCCAAGTGCTACAAATAATAGCGAGAGAAGTACCCCAACAAGCATACCAAGACTTTCAATTGCTTCCCCAACCAACTATATTGTCTCGACACAAAATGCAGTAACTGTTTCCGGGCTCTCCACGGCTAGAAACAGCGTGATAATATCCACTGAAAACAAAGATTACTTAACAAAGGCTTCTGAAACAGGTGCTTTCGAAGTTGACGTTGAACTTACCGGGGGTTTAAACGAAATAAAAGTCTTTTCCTTCGATGCTGACAAAAAAATAGATGAGACAAGTATAAACCTCGTTTACTCGACTGAATTTGCAAGGTATATTTTAACCACTGAGGAGCTTGAAGAAGCTCAGGGTTCGGGCGACGAAGAAGAGTCAATCAGAAACAAAGTGCAGGAAAAACTCGCATCAAAGCTATCTTCGCCAAAGTTTTACATTGGATCAATAACAGATATTTCTAGCACCTCTGTGCAAATTAAATCAATCGAAGGTGAAATTAAATTACTGAATGTAACAGACAATAATGTAACCTTTGTTAAATCTACTGGAAAATCCCCGCAAAACGTGGAGTTTAAAGACCTCGCCATAGGTGACTTTGTGATTGCCTTGGGATTTGTAAATGAAACAGAAGTTCTCGACGCCAAAAGAATACTAATTACTCCTACAGTTACTAAATCCACAAGAAACGCAATCATTGCCGACATCAGTAAGCTTTCCTCAAAATCTTTAACTCTTGGTGAAAAAATAGTGGTTAATTTAACAAAAGGTACAAATTATTTTGAGATTTCCCAAGACAAGCCTACCAAACTTGGCTTAAGCGACATTGAAATTGGGAACAAAGTGATTGTCAGTGGACCGGTTGAAGACAGCGAATACGAAGCACGACTGGTGGTGAAAATTGGAAGTACTTCATCCCCCACTCCAACTCCAACACCCATTGAAGACAATGAGTAAAAAATTGACTTTTTTGAAAACCCTAAGGTATAATCTCAATAATCATGGAATCTGTTCTTACACAAAGCCATCATCACGAACCAGCCTAAGGTTGGCTAGTAATTTTGTCGTGTGAACAGCAAGTTTAATTAAATAAATTAATAAGTTACCAGCCAACCGGCTGGTTTTTTTGTTGCCTAAAAAATGACACCTGAACTAGAAATAACCATCCAAAAGGCCATAGAAGGCCTTGTTAAACCATGGTCTCAAACAGGGATAGAACTTCCCATGCTTACAGTTAAAGAAATTGCACGGGCTGCTAAGATAGCAAACCCTCTGAGTGTGGCAAGAAACATTGAACGAAATTCATATGCACAACTAGTCGATACTAACCCAAAACTTCGTGCACCTTTTAAGAAGTCTGTTCGTAAAGCAGATTATCGATCCCGAGCACCAGGCGGCGGACCTATAATCAAACGCCGAGTATTGACGGCTAGTTTAGAACGAAATCTGTTAATGTTCGGGACTGAGCGATTACGCGTAAACCCTAAACCAAAAGTAATTCAAACCGAAAGAGAAACAATTAAAACCAGGTTAGCCAAAAGGTGGGCAACAAAATCAACTGACATAATCGAAATAGATAGCGATAGAAAATTGGCTTCAGAAAAATTTATAAGGTCTATAGGTCTTTTATCAGTAGTGCCGCCAGAAAGACCTCAGCGCATTAAGGAGCTTATGGTAGCGGGAAAACCGATAGTTGTCAATTGGATATGCCCCATGGGAACACCTTTATCGTGGGATAGTAAAACAGAAAGACTTTATCGACGTTACACCCAAACTACACCAGAAGAAGGATTTAATCGTGACTACCAACTACTACCCCGATTATCTTTAGAAAATAACTTAGTCAGACAACTCAAGCACTTTAATTCCACATGGACTTATTTAAAAATCGTTGCCGACGATAACCCGTTTTGTCTTTACCCAGCTTGTCTTCGAATTGACGGAAGAGAAGCAACAGTGAATGCTATTGCGAATTACTCTTCGTACGTTCAAACAAGATTAGATTCACTTACCGGAAAAGGTAACATCTGGGTACTTCCTTGGTCAGAATTACTGGGACCAAAACTCTTCGATGACTATCTTGAAACATACGAAGGAATTAAAATAGAAGACCTTCTCCCCTACCTTCCAAAAGATATCATAGAAACTGAAATAGACATCCTTACCGATCACACTAAACCGGATCCAATTTTGCTACCAAGATTTAGGCGTTTTGCCGAGGATTGCGTAAGATACTTCGCAGTAGAGGGACTCTTTTTGGATAAGTTGTTTGGAGACGAAGTTATCGTTGCTTGGAATGATTCTACCAGAATTAGTGCAACTATTGATCCTTTAAGAAAAATAAATGGCCTAGCGCCTTTACCTAAAATATTCGTGTTACATAACAAAAAAGACGGAGAATTAACAGATAATTACTAATATGGAGTTAAATAAACTAAAGAAAAATATGACTTATCCTCCCGATGGTTGGGACCGAATATCTAAGTTGTGGAATAATAATTCCCCTGTTTCATTCTACAGCTGGGAGTGTCCTCCAAGACAAATACAAGAGAATAAAAAATATGGCCGATGGATAAATTTTGATATTGACATCGAATCAGTTGTCAGTGGTAAAAAAATCGACAACTATACAGAATTACCGAGACTTACTTCACAACCAGAAAAAGAGCTTTGGTTTATAAAAGAAGTAGTCCAAAAAAACTCTAAAGCTTCCTACATAAAAATAATTGCCGATACGAACGGGCTATATTTGTTTGTTAAAACAAAAAATATTCTTGGAAACAAAAAAATTAGAGACTTATCAAATAAATTTAGAGATTTACTTACAAAAAAAGCAAAAGAATTATTGGGTCAATTTTCTCCAGAAATAATTTTGTTTACAAAAATCCAAAAACCTTTTAAAAAAGAATATGAAATGTTTTTTAACCTTATATATCAAAGCTTTAACACTGTCACTAAGTCTAGCTTTGTAACACAAGAAATACTGGACGCATGGATGGATTGCATGATTAATCACATCGGTCTCACATCAAAAGACAAAAAAGAAAGAGTGGATGTTTTAAAAAGAGTAATTGCATCTTACGCAGCCGAGGGTATGTTATTTGAGTTGGCAAATCGTTTTGGAGAAATGCCTAACCCGGTATGGATAAATTGGGAAGAAAAGCCCGAATTGGCAAAAACCACCAACATCTTAAGACAAAGGTACGGCTTAGAAAATATTCCAACAATTTACTTCGTACGAAACTAAATGATAAGATGACGATTATGGACAAACAAAATTTGCAGCCATTAAAAGGGTTCAGAGACTTTTTGCCTAAAGAGGCAAGAAAGCGGCAGTGGTTAAAAGATCAGATGGTTAAAGTCTTTGAAAAATGGGGGTTTGGGCCACTAGAGACTCCCACCCTTGAGCCTTTGGAACTTTTTAAAGGTGAAATCGGAGAGGATGAAAAATTTTTTTTCAAATTCAAAGATCAGGGTGGGCGTGATGTAGCCTTAAGGTACGACCAGACAGTGCCAACCTGCCGTGTTATCGGCCAATATTATAACCAAATAACTTTTCCTTTCAGGCGCTACCAAATCCAAACTGCATTCAGATCAGAAAAACCCCAGAAGGGCAGATACCGCGAATTTGTTCAGGCAGACATTGATATTTTTGGTGTTAATTCCCCCATTGCTGACGCCGAATGCATCGCGGCAAGTATTGATCTCTACAAATCGCTTGGCTTCAAAAACATTGTTGCTCTCATAAATAATCGAGATCTCCTCGAGGGAATTCCTTATCCTGCGATTGCCTCTATCGACAAAATCAAAAAAATTGGAAAAGAAGAAGTACTAAAAGAAATTCAAGAAAAAGGCTTCAGTAAAGAAAAAGCTCTTGCCTTCCTCAAATTTACAGACAATCTGAAACCCGATAGAAACCTGGAAACCATTTTCGATTATCTTGAGAAATCCGGATTTGCAAAAGACAACTTTAAATTTGAACCATCACTCATGCGATCATTTTCTTATTCCCAAGGCCCAATTTGGGAAATGGTAATTCCTGAATATTCTACTGCTTCTTTTGGCGGATCTGTAGGCGGCGGAGAGCGCTATGATGACATGGTCGAGCGAATAACAGGAAGAAAAATTCCAGGAACAGGCATCGCTTTTGGATTCGATCGAACACTGGAAGCGCTTGAGGTATGTAAATTGCTCCCAAATCCCGAACCAAACGTTAGAGTCTTAGTTACCATTTTTGGCGCGGATCTTTTAAACAAGTCTATTAAAGTTGCTAAAAAATTGAGAGAGAGTGGAATAAATATTGAACTTTACCCAAATGAATCGGAAAAACTTGACAAACAATTAAAATACGCTGACAAAAAGGGAATTCCATACGTTATCATTATTGGTCCGGAAGAAGCCAATAAAGGCGTAGTTAAACTAAAAGATATGAGAGCAAGATCCGAAAAAGTTTTGTCGGCAGACGAAGCGATAGAGAGAATTTCCAAAAAAACATGAATCCCAATCGTCTTAGAGCTTATTTTTATCTTATTTTAGTTGCAGCCATATGGGGAGCCGCAGGCCCAATAATCAAATTTACTCTCGAGGGCCTGGATCCCCTACCCTTTTTGTCTTACCGATTTGCTATAGCTTCGGCTCTTTCACTTGTCTTTTTTGCCGTTAAGCTAAAAAAAGGGAAAAAATTCAGAAGATTAAAAGCAAACTTTTCACTGGCCTTCGTCTATGGACTTCTGGCGGTGCCGATCGCTTTGGGAATTTTGTTTATCGGCCTTGATAAAACGACGGTTCTCGACTTAACTTTAATCGGCGTAGCCGGGCCTTTGCTTGTGACGGCAGGCGGTGTTCATTTTTTCCACGACCGCATAACCAAGAGAGAGAGAATCGGAATATTAGTGGTTCTCGCCGGAGTCGTCCTAAATTCTTTTTTCCCCATATTTAAGGCAGGTTCCAGCTTAAAGCTTACCGGAAATCTTCTGCTTCTGGTCTTTCTGGCAGCCGACGCAAGCTCTATTTTGATCGCCAAGAAAGCTGTACAGAAGGGCATCAAGTCCTCAAACTTAACTAGTCTGGCATTCATTATCGGGGCGGTGACAATAATACCGCTTACGCTTATAGTCCACGGTCCAAATAACTTAATATTTACACTTGCGAACTTGCCCTTAAAATATCACCTTGGGGTTTGGTACATGGCGCTTTTATCCGGAAGTCTAGCTTATTACCTTTACGTCCGAGGGCAACGCTCGATAGAAGTTTCCGAGGCCGTACTTTTTAACTATCTCCAACCTTTCTTTATGATACCACTGGCAGTTTTTTGGCTCGGGGAAAAACTATCAGGTTCGTTTCTTGTTGGAGCTATAATTATCGCGACAGGTCTTGTCATTGTCGAATACAAAAAACTCTCTAAAAAGTGATATATTATTAATTAATGGACAGCGACCAAAACCTTCAAATCAGTTCTCCCTCTCGCATAATTAATTTACTAACAAAACTTAAAACTAAATTCGCAGTGTTGGATAAAAAACAAAAAACAGGCATCGGTATTGTCGCTCTTTCTTTTGTAGTGGTGTTGATCCTCGTAGTTTCGGTTGTCAACAAAAAATATGGAAGTGTAACTAACTTCATCCGAAGAGGCCTTGGTTTACCTACAACAAACCAACCGCTAGCAAACGACGGATTTACCAAGTTACAGATCCCCCAGCGACAACCGCCTTTTTTTACGCTCACTCCAGCAAATAATTCCAGATACGGGATACTACCAGGAGAGAAGTTTGTCCTCAAGACAGAAAAAGAAGTAAACCAAGATTTTTTGAGATCGCACTTAACAAGCTCAACGCCAGTCACGATTACCAAAGTAGGTAACACCGAGTACAAACTAACCCCGACGCAAACAATAGAACCTGGCGGGCTGTTCTCCGTAAGTTTGCCAGTCAACAATCAAGATGTCAGCGGAATTACTCTTGACAGAAATTACGGCTGGACATTCCAAGCCCAGGAAAAGTTCAAAATATCAGGCTATATCCCCGGAAACGAGGCTAAAGATGTTCCTGTCAATACCGGAATAGAAATAGTATTTAGCCAAGACGACTACCAAGATCCGAAAGGTTATTTGGAAATTTCGCCCTCGATAAACTTCCGCACCGAAGTGCACGAAAACACCTTTTCAATTGTTCCCTTGAGCCCGCTTAAATCAAAAACAATTTACACAATCACGCTTAAAAAGGGTTTAAACTTAAACTCAAGGAACGATCCACTAAACGAGGACTTCTCATATACCTTCCAAACTGCCGATGAGAAATCAAATACTGCCACAGTTGTACCAAGTCTAAGCGTTGATGAAAACTTTTTGGAAGTCTCGCCCAGCGAGGCTCCTCAAGTTAAAGTCTTTACCTCAAATTGGAACGACCAAACGGTCGCTAATACCAAAGTATTTAGGTTTAACTCTGCGCAACAATTTCTCGACAGCCGCAAAAAAATAGACGAATCCCAGTTTCGCTGGTGGAGCTACTTCCAAGAAGATAATCCCATCGACACAAGTAGTATGCCAAAGGTATTTGAAGGCGACTTAAAAGTAACTAACGAGGAGTACCTAAGCTATATTAAATTTCCAAAGTCTTTTGACGAAGGTTATTACCTGATTCAGTTTTGGCTCAATAATGGAGAGAAACTTTCCCAGTTATGGCTACAATCAACAACCATCGCGGGATTCGTGTCGGTTGGCCGCGACCACACCTTGGTTTGGGTGAACAATGTTCAAAATTCATCACCCACAGCCTCCGCGGAGATATCTCTGGTGGGATCCCCCGGACAATATTCTACTAATGATCAAGGTATATCAGAATTTAGCACACCCAGCATCTTTTTCAACCAAGGTATGCATTATTTGTCAATCAGGTCAACCGACGAAAAACATTTACTTTTGCCCGTTTTTTCGCAAGAAGGAAAAAGTAAACCAGGCCAAGTAACCGCCGACGACTACTGGTCTTACCTCTACCACGAAAGAACACTATACAAATCGGGTGATACGCTAAACTTCTGGGGAGTCGTCAAATCCAGACTTTCGGGAGCTACGCCGCAAACAATGACTGCAAAAGTTTCAGGCGGCGGTTGGGGAAGCGATCAAGCGCTTTTCAGTAAAAGCATAACGGCGAGTACAGATGGAACATTTCGCGATAGCTTTAGTTTAGAAAATGTTCCGGACGGATGGTATGACCTTTCAATTTTGATCAATAACTTACCCATCACAAGTGTCGGGTTTCAAGTCAAGGACTACCAAACCCCTGAAATGAAAATCGAGGTGACAAGTGACAAAAATGCCGTGTTTCTTGGCGATAATGTAAAATTTGATATCACTACAACTTTTTTCGACGGCACCCCTGCAAGCAACATCCCTTTAAAAATAGTAAGCCCAGCACTTGGTACAACTGAAGTTAAAACAAACAACACCGGCCAAGCCGAGTTTAGCTATGCGCCCAAACAAAAAGATAATGATGCTTATTATCCGTATTACGAGAGCGTTAACATCAGCCCCGCGCTAGCCCAAACTGGGCAAATAGAAGGCGCGGGCAGTGTATTGGTGTTCGGCCCGCGATTAATGATAACTCCAGACACTAGCCAAGACGGATCGAGCGCAAGAATTAAAGCCACAATAAACAAAGTCACATTAGATAAAATAAATAGGGGCGAGTCAGCCAACGACGCCAAAGGCGACCCTGCGGGCGAAGTTAAGGTAAAACTGGACGTAACTAAGTCTTGGACAGAAAGAGTGGAAGCCGGGACGTACTACGACTACGTCGAAAAAGTCACACGTCCAAAATACGATTATATTCCCCACAGCGAAAAGGTAATTGATACGACATTAACATCCAATACCCAAGGTGAAATTTTTCATGAGTTTCAAATGGAGGAAGAAAGGTCTTATCAGGCAATACTAACAGTCACAGATGAATTCAATATTAGTGCTGAAACAAGAGAATATTTTTATTATTATAAAACTTCTACTGATTCCCAAGCTTTCGAGTACACAAGTCCGGAGTTGGTTTTGGACCAGGAAACTAATCTTTACTCGCTTAATGAGGAGGTCAAAGCACACATTATTCATGCCGGTAGCAACTTTAAGGACACAAACGAGAATAGGTTTTTATTTATTGTAGCAAAGGCAGGAATACAAGATTTCTACACCAGCGATAATCCAAACCTCACCTTCACCTTCTCCGGAAAACACGTACCAAACGCCTTTCTTTCCGCGATTATTTTTACCGGAAAGTATTATCAAACAGTCTCCGCCAACTGTAGATGGGAATGGCAATGCAACTATTGGGGCTACCATTACAATAGCTACACCTTTAGCGGACTTGAGGTGCGCTACAAAACCCAAGACAAAAAACTTGACCTCACAATAAGCTTTGATAAAGAAACATATAAGCCAGGAGAGGAAGTTAATGCGAAAGTTTTAGTCACTAAAAACGGCAGTAGTGTAACAAGTGCCGAAGTAAATATCGCCTTGGTCGATGAGGCTCTTGAGGCAATTGGCGGAGTCGTAAAACCTAAAATAATGGAAGGTTTATATTCCCCCAAATCAAGTTTGATTTACTACAATTATTATTCCCACAAACCCCTCTTCCCAACTCTTGGAGGTAACGGAGCCGAAAGGGGCGGAGGAGGAGGAGAATATCGTGAAATATTCAAAGATACTGCTGTTTTTGCAACCGGCCAAACAGACGAATCTGGGCTCGCGGAGTTTTCATTCACACTCCCCGACGACATTACCACCTGGCTTGCCTACGCCCAAGCTGTAACTTCGGACCTTTCCGCTGGTCAAACTGAAAATAAAATTGTTGCAACCAAAGACTTTTTTGTCACGGTTAATTTCCCGCGAAAATATTTAGTTGAAGATAAAGCATTTCTTTCAGCAAACAGTTTCGGCAAAGACTCGTTGTCCAAAGAAAACGTCAGCTACGAAACAATCATTTTTGATAACGAAAAGGAAAAAAATAAACAAACAAAGCAAGGTTTTTTTGGCAAAGACACTCTTTTTGAAATGCCAAAATTATCAAGTGGAAATTACGCAGCCGGTGTAACCGCTAAAGCCGGTAGCAGCCAAGATGGAGTTCGCTTGCCGTTTGACGTAACAGCTTCCCGATTTGGCTTTGAAACTTCAAAGCGCGACCAAGTTGGCTCAGGTAGCCAGGTGGACAATTTTGAAACTGTCAACTTTGTGAGCGACAAACCAGTAAAACTCATTGTCGGTGACATTGGCAAGGGTAAATATTACAACCAATTAATCAGGTTCTGCTACGAACAGAGTAATCGCCTCGAAAAACTAATCGCCAAACGCTTTGCGGGAGTTGTCTTGGAAGAAAAATTTGACGAGGATATTTGCAGTGTTTCCCAGAGCGACCTGGAGAAATTTGTCAATCCTGACGGAGGTTTAAGCTTAGTTTGGTGGGGATCAAGCAACTTAGACACCACAACTTGGGCGGCATATGTCACGCCCAATTCATTTTCAAAAAACGACCTCGAAAGATATTTCGAAGTAAAACAAACCGAAAATCAAATCTCTTCGCTTTGGGGTCTAACTTCCATAGGTATCCCCAAAATAACACAACTTAAGGCACTTCAAAAATATGTATACAACTT
>Ga0209542_10010523_pt1 | contig 16643 bp, 18 predicted proteins | sample RifCSPhighO2_01_FD_184028 | JGI IMG/M metagenome (GOLD analysis project Ga0209542, IMG submission 184028) | Soil microbial communities from Rifle, Colorado - Rifle CSP2_plank highO2_0.1 (SPAdes) (version 2) | ecosystem: Environmental > Terrestrial > Deep subsurface > Rock core/Sediment ...
ATTCTTTTGTCTAGATGGTTTTTATCAGTCATAAGTATCTATTTGCAGAGTTTCGCATATATGATATATTGTAAGTATATGAAATTAAAGATTCCCTGTCAAATTTTTCTGCGGTGCATTTCGCAAAGCGAAATACGAAATTCGGCGGCGGAAAAGCGAGGGCGGGGCTGATTCATTCGTTCAGTTTCCGCTCGAAAAAGGTTCGCGCAAAGTATATAATTACAGCACATTTAATAAAACACAAACCCATTTTGGGGTTTGTGTTTTATTAAATGTGCCGCGGGAGGGAATTGAACCCCCGACGCCAGCCTCTTCCGAAGCTAATTGGACTATCTCACCTTCCTTAATCAGGAAGTCGGGCGCTGTTTGCGGGATTATTGTTGGGACTCACCCACTAGTCTCTACACCTTTTCCGGCACCAAAGCCCACCGGAACTTGGCTCGGGATTGTCCCGCCATAGCAGGAGTTTCCCCGAATTCACCCGATTATTCAATCTACATTACAGTAGAAGGCCCCGAAGACATCAGGGCTGCGCTCTACCACTGAGCTACCGCGGCAATTACTTACCTCCAACATGATACCATTTTCAAGCTAATTTTTCAAATTAAATGAGCGCTGTTTGAAGTTATCAACAAAGATACCCACAAAAACCGAACCCTGTGATATACTAAAGCTACAATACATAACTAACCATTCCACCATTATCCACAAATGAGAAAAGATAAGGAACAGGCATTTAAATTACGCCACCAAAACAAAAGCTATAAACAAATAAGCCGAGAATTAGGTATTCCACTAGGAACACTCGGTGGTTGGTTTAAGGATGAGCTCTGGTCTCAAGATATTCGCGACAAATTAGGCCGAGAAGCATCTCTCGCTTTCCCAGAAAAATTAAGGCGTATCGTGGCAGTGAACAAAGAAAGATGGGAAGAACTACATAAAACTTACAGACAAGAAGCCGTAAAAGAATTTTCAAAACTTAAAGAAGATCCTCTGTTTTTAGCTGGCATTATGCTTTATTGGGGAGAGGGTGAGAAGCAACAAAAATCAAGCCAGGTTCGTCTTGCCAATAGTGAGCCCGAAATGATAAAAATATTTAACCTTTTCCTTGCGAAAGTATTGAAAATCACTCCCGAAAAAATATCGGTATGGCTTTTACTTTACCCCGATTTAGTTGATTCGGTTCAAAAAAATTTTTGGAGCAAAACTACCGGTATACCTATGGAACAATTTAAAAAATCAATATACATCAAAGGACGTCACCCAACGAAACGTCTTTCTTATGGTGTTTGCACTATTTTTATAAGTAGCCGTGCCCTAAAAGAACGCATCTTGAAGTGGCTAGAACTCTACCAAGATTATCTTAGGTCTCATGCTATAACGCTTGAAAAATAATATAAAAAAGTTAGAATACTATAGAATTGCGGGTATATCACAATGGTAGTGAACGTGCTTGCCAAGCACGGTACGAGGGTCCGATTCCCTCTACCCGCTCCAAGATTAAACTCTTCACCATGTGGGGATTCTTATCTAAAATCACGAGGAAAAAAATAATAAGCGAGAAGATTAAACACAGTGAAGCTGGACTATATTTTTACTTGGTCTTCCCTATCGCCTTTGCTTTTCTCTTAACCTTTATCGGGGCAAGGATTTTCAGCCTTTTGGCGCCCAACTTTTATTTAATAGGCCTTGCCGTAGGGCGTGTTCATCATTATGTTTATGGTTTTTTTGTTTTAGCCATTTCCGGATACTTGGCTCTAATTTTTAACGGCCCACGTGCAAAATATTTAATCTCACTTCTTCATGGTTTCGGGCTAGGTTTAGCTTTTGATGAATTTGCCTTCTGGCTCAAACTTACCGACACAGATCCGGCCCGTTGGAGCTACGACGGTTTCCTTATCGTTATGGGTCTTTTTTTCTTCATTATCTCGGCCAAAAGGGGCCTAAAAATGCTCAAGGTTTTGTGGCCTTTTGACTAGGGTGCAAAGGGAGACTTGCGCCTCATTTTTCTTCAAAAAATGAGGCGTCTGCGCCCATAATTGCCGAGCAATTATGGGCTTGACTTTCTGACCCCAATTTGCTATACTTATAACATAACCTGAGATATGAAGTAGATGGCTTGATAGGCCGTTTTTTTGTGCCTATAAAGCTATTATTACCCCACTTTTTTCAGGTCAAAAAAATGATTAAAAAACTTACATTTTCAGCAGTTCTTTTGACTATGTTTGTTTTGACCTCAAGTTTCGCTAATGCAGGTTACTTTTCTGAAAATTCTCATATCGGTGACAACATAGAATACTTGAAAAATTCTATAACTAAGAATACTGACACAAGTGAAGACGTTTCGGATCCTGCTCCAGTTGTTATTTCAGCGTCAAAAATTAAAGTCACAAAAACTGATCCTAAATTCAATCCGGTTGCAACACTTATGGTAGTAGCAAGTGCCTACTCTTCAACCCCCCACCAAACTGATGATACCCCATTCATCACAGCCAACGGTGAATATGTTTACTGGGGTGGCGTTGCTGCTAACATTATTGATACCAACGGTCGCAACATTCCATTTGGTACAAAAATAATGATTCCGGATTTGTTCGGTGATCAAATCTTCACGATTAACGACCGGATGAACAGACGTTATAAAAACAACTTAGACGTCTGGTTTCCTTATACAGCAGATGCTAGGGAATTTGGAAGAAAGACAATTAAAATTGTAATTGTCGCCAAAAACTAATCTCTATAATCAAAAATCCCCATTTGGGGATTTTTGATTACCTTAAAAGCTAGTCATCATCACTAACTCTTTTGCGTGATGGTCCAAATATACTACTCAGGAGATATTCTTGTTCGATATCAGAAAGATCCCGTTGATAAGAAATTTCAAAAACAATTTTTCTAATTTGTGGCTCAACACCCAGTTTTTCTCCTGCTTTTATTTTAGCTATTTTTTCTGTCCATGTTCTTCCGTATCCCAACTCAACCATTTGATCATCACAGGTTCTGGAAAGATGTTCCAATTCCTCGAAAATCTGGGCATAAATTCCATCCCGAAACTTTTTATCGTCAACTAACCTGTTTGTTTTTCAAAATGATTCACGGTTTTGTGCGCCCACCAGGGCTCGAACCTGGGACATTCTCCTTAAGAGGGAGCTACTCTACCAGCTGAGTTATGGGCGCATATTTTAATTTTGTGTCCCCAGAGGGAATCGAACCCCCATCAACAGCTTCGAAGGCTGTTGCTTTATCCGTTAAGCTATAGGGACAGAACTACAGTCAAACATCACGATGTCTGACCAGTATATTTTACCACAAATTTAAGCTTTTTCAATTTTTTTGTACCTCTTTTTTAGGTCAGAAATAATTTTGGGTAAAACTTTTAATACATAATCCAGGTCTTTTTTGGTTGTTTGTTTACCCATTGAAAAACGCAAGGCCCCGGACAAATACTTTTTGTCTACCCCTATCGCCCTTAGCACGTGTGACGGCTCAACAGAACGAGATGTGCAGGCTGAACCGCTTCCTGCATAGATGCCGTATTTATCCAGTTCCAATAACAAGTTCTCGCTATCCAGTCCAGGGATAGATATGTTTATGTTGTTAGGTAGCCTTTCTTTGCCCATTGGGCCATTTAATTTTATATCAGAACCTACTTCCTTAATTTTACCAATAAAGTAATCTCTTAATTCAATTAGTCTGGTTGTTTCTTTTTTATTGACCAACTCAATTGCTTTAGCCAAACCAAGTATCGCCGGTAAATTTTCTGTACCCGCCCGCAATCCCCTTTCTTGACCTCCGCCTAGAACTTGTGGTGTCAAGGCGACGCCTTGATGAACATACAAAACGCCGATACCTCTGGGTCCGTTTATTTTGGAGCCATTAAAGGTTAGTAGATCTGCCTGAAAACCATTAACGTTCATATTCAAGCATCCCGCCGCTTGGCAAGCATCAACATGGAAAATCGGCCAAGCTGATTTTCCATGAATTTCTAATTTCAAATTTCTAATTTCTAAACCCTTGCGAAACTCTTTAATTATTTTACCGATTTTGTTTATCGGCTCTATTGTTCCAATCTCGTTATTAGCATACATAACCGACACCAAAACCGTTTCCATTCGCAAGGCTTTTTTAAATTCATCAAGACCTACAAACCCCTCCTTATCTGCAGTAAGACGGGTAATGTCAAAACCATCCTTCTCCAACTGTTTTATTGGTTCAAGTATCGAAGGGTGTTCTATTTGAGTGGTAATGATGTGGGGTTTGGAATTTGAAACTTTGGATTTATTTAGGATTTCGAATTTAGGATTTAAGGTTTGCAATTTTTGGATTGCTTTTGCAACACCAAAAATTGCCAAATTATTTGCCTCCGAACCGGAACTGGTGAAAATAACTTCCTCTTGATGAACACCCAAAAAACGGGCCACTTTAGTGCGCGCCGCGGAAAGTTCTTTGGCCGCCTCACGTCCAGCACCATTAAAAGAAGACGGGTTGCCGCATATTTTCATTCCCCTATCAACTTCCCTCTGAACCCTTGGATCTATCGGAGCCGTAGCTGCATTGTCTAGATATATTTTTTTCATATAAAAACAGCCACAAGGCCGTTCAAAGATAATAGCATGATTTATTTGTTTTTCCTATTGATAGCCTCTGTGTTTGGGCCAGAAAATAAGTGACAAGAACATGCCCATCAAACCAATGTCTCTTACCAGGACCTCGCTGAAACCGTTGAAAAACATGATACTCCCCAAAAATGCAAGAGATAGCATAGAAAAGAACACAATAAAAATGTTTGTCACCAGACTAGTTCCGACAAGAATTTCAAAAACACCTGATATGTAAATTATATCTATTGGCCTCATCTTGAAATTTTCTGCAAACAAAGATACGGACTGAGGAACCCAAGCATTGACCCAATAATCAGGGCGAAAAAATTTATCTATACCAAACCAGAAAAACACAATTGCTAAACTTAAACGAAGAGCTAAGTTAGAATATTTTAGGGATTGAATCATGTTTAGAGCCCGTTTATGGCATGTTTATCTGACTATTGACAGTAACGTAAATATGGTGTATACTGTATATACAGTTACTACTGGTTTCCGTTATACGACGACTGCTCCGCTACGCGGGGTTGCGTATCCACTGTGGCGCAAACGATTACTCTCCGGAGTAATCCAACAACACCCTTTAATGATAATACATAAAAGGAAAATGCCACAATAGGATATCGGACTCGTGGTCCAATCATAAAAGCGCCGTGAGGCGCTTTTATGATTGGACCCGTTAAGTTATACGGAGCAGGTCTTTTCCAGAAAGTCAAAAACTCTGTCATTTATAATACGGCTGGAGATATTATTACGAAGACCCTCAAGATCCAAACTCATCTTGTCCACTTCCCCCTTCGTCACCATGGATTGAACTGTCGTGGCTAAAGTTTCTTCCACTTCTTCTTGTGAAGCAGAAATTTTATTGTCTTTAGCTATTTTATGTAAGATCATAACAATTTTTACCTGTTTTTCCGCTTCATCACGCCATTGTTTTTTTAAGTCATCCTGTGTTTTGCCCATCTGCACCAAATAAAGACTCAGTTCCATTCCGTTAGCGTGAAGATCCTTGTCTAGATTGTTTATCATAGAATCCAACTGTTGGTTTACGAGAATTTCCGGTATTAATATGTCGGAGTTTTTTATAATGTGGTTAATAATTTCCAAACGAACTCTTTGTTTTTCTTTAAGTTTTTTCTCTTCAATTATTCCCTCCTTGATACTGTCCATCAACTGATTAAGATTCTGAAATTTTCCTAAACCCTTAGCAAATTCGTCGTCAACTTTAGGTAACTCTACCGACTTAATATTGATTACTCTTACAGTAAAGTCCAGTTTTTGACCGGCAATCTTTTTCACATAATAATCTTTTGGGGAAATAAGTGAAAAAGACCTCTCTTCATCCTTTTTCATTCCCACAAGATTGTCCTCAAAACCGGGTATAAAATTTTTACCACCAATAGTCAGGGGATGGTTTTTGCTTATTCCACCTTCTAGTATCTGACCATTGTGTCTGACCTCAAAGTCAACTTCTACCCTATCCCCGTTTTCAACAGTTCCCTCTTTGTCGTGCAAAATACTTCTTGATGCTTTTATTGTTTCCAGGGTACCATCTACATCTTTCTGTTCCACTTGAATCTCCTGTTTGGCAACTTTTAACTTAGAAAAATCTTGTATCTTAATTTCCGGAAAAAGAGTAAGCATTACTTTATAGATAAGCTTTTCAGGAGTATTTTCTTTGATTTCAAGGTTTGAGGCGTTTAAAACATCAAGTTTTTCTTTTTCTGTAGTTTTGGCTAAGCTATCTCTCATTGCCAAATCCAAAGCAGACTCAAGAACCTGTTTTGCGTCAAGATTCTTTTTTATTAAGTCTTTTGGAACCTTTCCCTTTCTAAATCCGTCTAATTGCAAACTTTTTCCAAACTCTGACTCAACTTGTTCTATATACTTTTTCAAGTCATTTCTGTCTAATTCAATAACCAACTCTGTCTGGTTTTGGTCAATTTTTTTAAGAGTGTGATTCATCGTCCCAATGCCGAAGTTGCCTTTATTTTAATCCCGTCCCGTCGTCCCCGATAATCAACTGCCCTTCAACCTCGGCAGCGGGAAGCTCAACTTCTTTGTGGCTTAAGTCTTCTTTAGGGGAACGGACATCTATTTTCCACCCTGTCAGTTTGGCGGCCAAACGGACATTCTGTCCCCTTTTCCCGATAGCAAGTGAAAACTGATCATCTGAAACCTCAACCAGAGCATGTCTTCTGGATTCATCAATTATTACAACGTCCAAAACTTTAGCCGGAGAAAATGAATTTGAAATAAAATCCTTTGCCTTGTCGCTCCACAAAATAATATCTATTTTTTCTCCTGATAACTCATTTATAACAGTCTGAACACGAACCCCTTTTTGGCCGACCAGTGAACCGATTGGGTCTACTCCCTCTTCTTTGGAAGCAACAGCTATTTTGGTTCTTGAACCAGCTTCTCTGGCAATAGCTTTAACTTCTACCGATCCGCTGTCTATCTCGGGAACTTCAACTTTAAATAGTCCTAATACAAGTTTTGGGTGAGAACGTGAAAGCAGAACTACCGGTCCACGTGGGGTTTCCTCAACTTTTAGAATCATGAACCTAAACCTCTGGCTTATTCTATAGTTATCAGTCGGTATTTGTTCAGTCGGAATCAATAATCCGTTTGTTTTTCCAAGATCAACAAAAACTAATTGACCCTCTTTTCTTTGGACAACACCACTAATTATTTCCCCTTCTCTTCCTTTGAACTCAGAAAAGATGGCTTCTCTTTCTGCTTCTCTAAGGCGTTGAATAATAACCTGTTTTGCGGTTTGTGCGGCAATACGACCAAAGTCAGTATGTGTCTCAAGTTTGGTTATAATCTCGTCACCGACCTTAACTTTCTTGTTTTTCTTTTTAGTTTCTTCCAGCAAGAGGTGTTTTTCGGGGTTATATTTTATTTTTATTATGTCGTCATCTCTCGAGGTTTCTGTTTCCCGATATTCTCTTCTTGATCTTGAATCATAGTCCTGAGGATCCGGTTTTTCTTCCACAACCTTGGTCGGCAAAATTCCGGTCAAATAACCTTCTTCATCAACCCCGTCAACAACATAATGAAGCTGGGTCATTACAAGATCTCCGCTTTCAGTATCAAGCTTGGCTTTAATTATCTGTCCCTTTTTTCCATAATCTCTTTTGTAGGCGGCGGCAATGGCCGCTTCTATCGTTTCTATAACGCTTGCCTCTGGTATGCCTTTTTCTTCAGAAATCTGTTTTATCGCCGATATAAATTGTTTTGTATCCATAGTTAGTTTTATTGAGATTATTAAACAAATGACCGCCATCGGCGGACATTCAGTAATAATCAATCTGTATGACCATATTATCAGATTCCCAAAATAAAGTCAAATTTTGTCCCGTTTCATCGCTTTTTGTAGTATGCTTTATGCATGAATGACAAGCGTCCAATCGGGGTGTTTGATTCAGGGATTGGGGGGTTGAGTGTTCTTATGGAACTTCAGAAACTTCTCCCCAAAGAAGATTTCATATTTCTTGCCGACCAAGTCAATGTTCCCTATGGGGAAAAGTCCCAGTCCCAACTTTGCCAGCTCACATCTGACATCTCTAACTTTTTGATAAAAAAAGACGCTAAATTAATCGTAGTGGCCTGCAATACCGCAACCTGTAATTCTATAGATTTTCTAAGAAATAAATTTACCATACCTTTCGTGGGAACAGTACCGGCGATAAAACCGGCGGCTGAACAGACTGTGAAAAAATGTATTGGCGTCATCTCAACCCCTGCCACGTCTGAGAGCAGCTATCTATCAGACCTCATTACTGACCATGCCTCAGGTGTTAAAGTTGTAAATGTTGGCTGTACCGGCCTTGAAAATGTTGTTGAGAAAGGAGACATAAACTCTCCAGAGGTAGAGCTTCTTCTAAAAAAATATTTAGCACCAATAAAAATTGCCGGAGCTGATGCCATCGTTCTTGGTTGTACTCACTATCCGTTTTTAAAAACAAAAATCCAAACCCACATCGGTCTGAATGTTAAAATGTTTGATTCCGGAAAAGCAATTGCCAAAAGAACATTATCCCTTCTCGAAAACTCCTCGTCTTTAAATGACTGCGGGGGTATATCGTATTATTTTACAACCGGCAATGACAAAGATTTCTCTCGAGTCTCATCTGTTTTGATGGAAAAGGAGATTTCCGCCAAACAAACATCAATCTGATACTTGCGGGAATAATTATTACGTCTTCTTACAAGGACCGTTCTTACAAGGACCGTCCTTGCAAATTAAACAACGCGCCACTAAACCACATTATCTCCAACATAGACACTAAATTTCCTTGCTGCGTTTCCACCTTGAACCACAACCTCCAAAAAACGCTTTTTACCAAGTCCGGAACTTCCTGTAATGACTGCGGCAACTTGGTTTGGCACATCTTTTAGTCTCGAAAAATAAGACAATGTGCCAAATTTGGTTGAAACATAATCTTGGTTTTTTATATCTGAAAGCAGAAGAGTTGTTTTACAATTACCAAAATTGTCAATCCACCAAATTGTTGGTGACACATCTGGTATGTTTTCGATATTTAACTGAATACTCTGTAATTTTTTACCCTGAACCAGAAAAGCTGCTACGCGAGGAAGGAAATCATAACTCCTGAATTGCGTTCTCCTAATTGAATCTTTAAGTTTTTTTGACAATGAGCCGTCAGTGATAAGTTGGTCTAATGTCCTTGGCACATCAAGAATATTTACAATCTCAGTAAGTTTTAGTTTTTTAACAAGCGAAAGCGTAAAACCATCAACGCTTGATAATATGAGAATCTTCTTGTACCAAAAATACCCAAACGGTGTTCCGTTTTTCCACTTTTTTGCTTTTCCGTTTCTAGGAGCAACATTTACAAGGACAACTCCAGGATTTTCTTCAAGAGCATCAAGGGCGTCAACAAGATTGCCCGCGGCCTCAAGATCGTTAGTAATTCCAATAAAAGAAACTGCGCCACCAAGAAGTGCTGTGGTCCTTGTTATTTGTCTACCAGCCGCATTTGCATCTCGGCAATCATTTATAATTGTGATATTCATACTTTTAATTAAATGAAAACGGCCCTTTTTCGAAGGCCGTTTTTCTAGTAACTTCTTTTAATAATTTTAGGTATAAGAAAAAGTGCCTTCATTTTTGAGGGTGAACATTGCCATCATCATTGTTGCTTGCACTTGTAAATTCATATGGACATACTATCAATAAGTGAATACCTCGTCAATTCAGATATTTTTCTTAACTCCTCACTGAGTTACTACCCTTACACTGGACTTAGGGGTAGTAACTATGTAATCTGACATTTTATTTCAGGCGGGTTTGAACTTTTATGACCAATCATCAGCTACAAACTAAGCAACAGGCGGAGGTATAACTATTTTTTAAAATCAGTAGTATTTTAAAAAATAGTTATACGCAGCATGCATAGAGGTTGCGTAAACTATTAAAATAAAGTCAACGGGCATTATGGGATGATATTCTATTTATAAATATCGTGGTCACCAATATCCAAAAACACTACCTGACCCTTCCTCTCGTACTTAAAAATTATTCTGAATTTATAATTTACAGAAAAACTAAAATGTTTTGATAATTTTCCATGCAGCTTATGGACTTTTAGTAATTTATGATTTTTTTCATTTTTAAATAATTCTATTTTCTCAAAAACTTCTTCAACTAATTCTTTTTCCAGCTTATTCATTTGCTTCACAAATGTTGGCTTGAACGATATCTGAATCATTAAATTATTTAAATTTTTTCATAAGATCTCGCAAATCTCCTCGAATTGAAGGTTCGTTCTCAGCTTGTAAAATTGTTTTTAATACCTCGTCCTCTTGATACTCTCGTAAGGCACGCCGAACAACGTCGGCTTTATTGGCACCCTTTCCTTCTTTGACCATTCTCTCTATAAATTTTTCTAAATCCCCTGATACCGGTATTGATAAAGTAGTCATGCTTTATAAATTATATGATTATTTAATATGATATTATCATATACCCAAACAAAATCAAAGTCAACAATCGCTTTATCCACAAATTTATCTTTACCCCGCCCTTGAAGAGTAGTAGAAGTAATAAGCAAGAGTTGGGGGATAAAAATCCTACTCTTCAAGGGCGGGATTTACAAAATTTCCCATATACTTGTTCATAAACCTAACGATACAAAATGTTAAGATAAAAATAGATATCTCTATGCCAACATCGACCCAAAATAAAAAAGAGGTGGAGCTGGAAAAGAAACTTTCCGAAATCCAGATTAAAAGAACTGAAGAAGATTCTATAGCTTTGGCTAAAAAATTTAACCTGCCCTTTTCGGACTTAAAATCGGCTCCGATAGATAATGACGCCTTAATAATAATTGACGAGGACACAGCCCGCTCTTCAGGACTAGCTATAATCTATAAGTCAGGAAATAAATTAACCGTGGCTATTACTGACCCGGAAAATTCAAATACCCAAAAAACAATAGAGATGCTCAAAAATAAAGGACTCGTTATCAACCCCGTCGTTACATCTCCATCTACCCTTGAAAACATATTAAACAGGTACAAATTTGCCCAATTACAAGAGCTTTTTGAAGTTGGCGCCATAGATATAAAAGAAGAGGAGTTAAACAAGATTCAGGACGAAATAAAAACTATTGGTGATTTAAAAAATAAATTCACCAAAATTTCAGCCACAGAAATGCTTGAGACCCTTATTGCCGGAGCATTAAAAATAGGCGCCTCCGACATTCATTTTGAACCGGAAATAGAAAGTATCAGACTTCGTTATCGGTTTGATGGGGTCTTAAACGACGTTACTTTTCTGGACAAACCGTCCTATGAAAAAGTTCTGAGCCGTATAAAAGTACTGTCCAAATTAAAACTAAACATCCACTCTTCTCCGCAAGACGGCAGGTTCACGATAAGACAAAAGACTGTTGATATTGAAGTTAGGGTTTCAATTCTCCCAAGCGAGTTCGGAGAAACTATCGTCATGCGACTATTGGATCCTCGAACCATCAAAACAAAATTGGAAGACCTTGGAATGAGAGACGACCTTCTAAAAATCGTCAAGGAACAGTTGAACAGGTCTACAGGTGCCATCTTGACCACCGGCCCCACTGGTTCCGGTAAAACCACCAGCTTGTATGCTTTCGCTCAACACCTGAACTCTTCCGGCACCAAAATAATAACCATTGAAGATCCTATTGAATATCACGTTAAGGGTATTTCTCAAACCCAAGTTGATACCAAAAAAGGCTATAGTTTCGCTAATGGTTTAAGAGCAATAGTCAGACAGGATCCGGACGTTATTCTTGTGGGAGAAATTCGAGACGAGGAAACGGCCGATATTGCCCTTCAGGCGGCTTTGACTGGACATTTAGTCCTGTCTACAATCCACACCAATGACTCAGCCGGAACCATACCCCGTCTTATTGATTTGGGTATCCAACCACAAATTATTGCTCCTGCGATTAACATAGCAATGGCCCAACGTTTGATACGAAAGCTTTGCCCCAGTTGTAAAATAAAAGACAGGATTGAACCAAAAATACTGAAAAAAATACAACAAACCTTATCTCCAATAAGTAGCCGTTTTAAACTGCCAAAAATTGATTCGTCATTAGAAGTTTACTTTCCCGGAAAAGGCTGTAAAGAGTGCAACGAACTAAGTTATAAAGGAAGGGTTGGTGTTTATGAAGCATTTGTAATCAGTAAAGAAATGGAGAGGCTTATACTAAAATCCCCCGCTATTTCCGATGTCCAAGAATCGGCTGAAAAACAAGGCATGGTAACCATGCTTCAGGACGCATATATGAAACTACTAAATGGAATTACTTCAATAGAAGAAGTTGATAGAATTTTAGGTTAAAAACCTCAATAAAAAACAAAAAGGACCTTTATAATCTGTAGGCAAATGCCCGAATTTACAAAACGCGGGGCAGGATAATTCCGAGGAGTAGCCCAGTCGAAACCAAACTATCCGAACTAGATAATATCCCGATTGGATCTATGTATTTAAATACTAAAACCCAATTGCCTACAGATTATAAGGGTCCTTGAGATGGCGTCAAAACCCTATTTCTGCTGCAATCTTTGATTTTTGACTGCGACTGCGTCAGATTTCGTAAAATATCCTCAATGTAGCTATCGCTACACTTCCGGGCATTTTATTCATCTTCCTTGTCTCGTTCAAAAATCAAAGATTTCGCTACGAAAAGGGTTTTGACGCCATCTCAAACAGTGACCATATTTTAGTCCAAATTACCATGAATGTCAAGCTTAATTCCATGACCCCAAAACCGGTTCCCGATGACCAATTACTTGATCAGGCTTTAAGGCCAAAAACTTTTGAGGAATATATCGGTCAAAACAACATAAAAGAGAACCTTAAGGTAGTAATAGGGGCGGCAAAAAAGAGAAAAGAACCGATAGAACACCTTCTACTACATGGTCCGTCAGGGCTAGGAAAGACAACTCTTGCATATCTCATCGCCAAAGAACTTGGGGCAAGCATCAAAATAACTTCGGGAACAGCTTTAGAAAAAGCCGGCGATGTCGGTTCTATTCTGACCGGTCTTAACGACGGAGATATTCTGTTCATAGACGAAGTCCACCGACTCAACAAGATGGTGGAAGAAGTCATCTATCCCGCAATGGAAAATTTTAAGCTTGATATTGTCATCGGTAAGGGCAACTCAGCAAAAACTCTCCAGATTGATCTGCCAAGATTCACGTTAATAGCTGCAACCACTAAAATTTCTCTGCTCTCGGCTCCATTCCGCTCAAGATTCGGCGTGAGCTTTCGTTTAGACTTTTATAAGGACGAGGATATTGAAAAAATAATCAGCCGTTCAGCTAATTTGTTAGATATAAAAATAGACAAGCCTGCAATAAAAGCAGTGGCCGCTTCATCAAGATTCACTCCCCGTGTCGCCAATAGACTACTAAAAAGAGTCCGGGATTATGCTCAGATGAAAGATTTGGACAACGTTGACGAGGCCTTGGCTAAAGAGAGTCTCAAACTGCTAGAAATTGACCACAAAGGGCTTGAAGAGACGGACAGAAAGATACTCTTGGCCATAGCTGAAAAGTTTGATGGCGGACCCGTGGGGCTCAAATCCATAGCTGCAGCAATCTCAGAGGAAGAAGGCACAATTGAAGACGTCTATGAACCATATCTTATGCAGATGGGCTTCTTATCGAGAACTCCCAAAGGCAGGGTCATAACAACAGGCGGTCTTAAGCATCTCGGTTTAAAAATAAAAGAAACTTTATTATAACTGACAGCGAGGATGAGTGGAAATTTTATTTACATTTCATCCGAACGAATCAGGTATACAAAGTATGAGTGGGCATTCAAAATGGTCGCAGATAAAACATAAGAAAGCCCTCACCGACAAAAAGAAAGGTCAGGTATTTTCAAAACTTTCAAGATTGATTACTTTGGCTGCTAAAAAAGGTGCTAACCCCAAATCTAACCCTTCTTTAGCCCAAGCGATTGATAACGCCAAGGCCGTAAATATGCCCAACGAAAACATAGAGCGGGCAATAAAGAAAGTTTCCGACAAAGACCATGCCCAATTGGAAGAACTCTCGGTTGAAGCTTTGGGTCCAGGAGGAGTCGCTCTTAAAATAAAGGCTATAACCGACAACCGCAATCGGACAATGTCTGAAATTAAAAAAATACTAATAGAGAATAACTCTAAACTGGTTCAACCCGGAAGTCTAACCTGGATGTTTAATACCCCCCTGACCGTTGACGACACCGCCACCAAAGAACAGGTAGATAATCTTTTTGAAGCATTGGATGATCAAGGTGAGGTTGAAGATGTTGTTTCTAATTTAGCATAATAAATAAAAATGATCATAATCGGCATCGACCCCGGTACCACCCAAATAGGATTTGGAATAATTAGAAACGAAGGTAACCGCTTTGAAGTACTGGATTACGGAATAATTAAAAACCCCGGCAAGGATAAACTGCTTGATTATAAAAACACATCCAAAAATCTTTCTAAGTTAATAAAAAAATATAAGCCGGATATTTCTTCGGTGGAAAGACTTTTCTTTTTTAAAAATCAAAAAACGGTCATGTCAGTCGGAGAAATGCGCGGAGTTATAATGTTGACTCTTGCTAACAATAATCTGCCCGTGCTTGAATTCACCCCTATGCAGGTCAAGCAAACCGTATCGGGGCATGGCAGAGCAGACAAAGGTCAGGTTCAACGAATGGTTCGTTTAATTCTTGGAATTAGGAATGAAATTAAACCCGATGACGCTGCGGACGCACTGGCTATTGCAATTTGTGGAGTAAATAATAAAATGGGCTAGTTACCTTATATAGTTTTAATAAACGTCTTATTTATGTGGCCTGGCGGTCGTTAGACGGCTAGTCAACATAAACAAGATAAAACAAAGCCAGCATGTCAAAAACCGACACAATGGATCCGCTATACATTATAAAGGCGGACGAGGCAGACAAAGAGGATGAAGATGTGGTTGAAAAAGAGTTAGACGAAGAAGAGAATGAGGAAGAAGAGGACGATGACGAAGAGGAGGAAGAAAAAATCGAAGAAGAAATATCAACATGGTAATTACTAAGACAGTCCCGTCATAACGGGACTGTCTTTATTTACACCACCTTTAGAAATTTTCTTGGACCGACTTTTACCACGTCTCCCTTTTTGAGCACGTGACTCCATTCTTTAACAACCTCCTCATTAACACTCACTGCCCCCTGATCCAACAACCTCTTAGCTTCAGACGAAGAAGTGGTAAGAGCATGTTCTGTTATAAAATCCACAAGCTTCATCCCCTCTCCGGGAGCTTCTTCAATAACTTCTGGGAGTTCTTTTTTTGAGAAAACGTTCTCCCACTCTTCTTTTGCTTTTTGAGCTTCTTTCTCTCCATAAAATCTTTTAACGATATCCTGAGCTATCAACATCTTTGCTTCTCGAGGACCTAGTGCCATTATTTTGTCTTTTTCTGATAAAGGAATCCTCGTGACGTTAACAAACAAGACTTCTATCATTTCATCAGGTTGAGCCATTATAGCCCCGAACATTTCCTTAGGCGACGAGGAAAGAAAAACACCAGTCCCCCTGCTTTTAGACATAAGTTCTTTGGTTTTAGGGTTTTCCATTAAATTAACTGCCACAACAAATTTATCCTTGTTTTTTAATCTTTTTAACAAAGTTCTCCCGACCAGAGCATTGAATACCTGGTCTGTACCACACAATTCAACATCAACATCCATGGCCACGCTGTCATATCCTTGCATCAAGGGGTATTGGAATTCGTGAAGATAAATAGGGGCATCATTTTTTAACCTTTTATCAAACATGTCTCTCTCGAGCATTCTTTGCACGGTAAAATTCGAGGCAAGCAAAAGCTCATCTTTCCATGTCATTTTTGATAACCATTCGCTATTGTATTTAATTTTCGGTGGGTTTTTTCTATCGCCAAAAGACATTAAAGGTTTTATTTGAGATATCCAGCTTTTAACATTTGTGTTTACCTCTTCTTCTGAAAGTTGAACTCTCGTTGCGGTATTGTCAGTTGGATCTCCTATCTGAGCAGTAAAATCTCCTACTAAAACTATTACTTCATGTCCTAACTGTCTTAGTTCTTCAAGAAACATATAATTTTTTGCGTGGCTAAGATGCAATGCGTTGCTTGTAGGATCTGCTCCAATATATATCTTAAGCCTTTGTCCAGACATTAACTTGGCCACAAACTCTTCTTTTGATGGCAATATTTCGCTTACCACTCCTCGTTCCAATATCTCCTCAATCCTTTTTTTGTCTATTGTAATTGATATTTTATTTCCAAACATAGTTCTATATTATCTTTAATTCTTGTCCTTGTAAATATTGGTTTTTTATGGCACAATTTTGTTATATAAAACATGGTTACCCTGAAAGAAATACTTAAAAAACTAAAAAAACCAAGATATCGTAAACTGTTTAACGCACTGGCAATGCTTTTTTTGTGGTTGTTCGTAATCGGCTCCATCATGCTTCTTTCATTCTTTTTATATCTGCAAAGAACTCT
>Ga0209542_10010524_pt1 | contig 16642 bp, 14 predicted proteins | sample RifCSPhighO2_01_FD_184028 | JGI IMG/M metagenome (GOLD analysis project Ga0209542, IMG submission 184028) | Soil microbial communities from Rifle, Colorado - Rifle CSP2_plank highO2_0.1 (SPAdes) (version 2) | ecosystem: Environmental > Terrestrial > Deep subsurface > Rock core/Sediment ...
TAATAGCCCGACTGGATGTTAGTAGCCGCCACCGATTCCAGCGGCGGCGTGTATAGCCCGGCTGATCTATCCGTCAAACAACTGGCGCAGTACAAATCGGATGGTGGCCGCCTGCATGAGCTGAACGAGGGACGAGCTATTAGTAATAAGGAATTAATCGGCCTGGACGTTGACGTGCTGGTCTTAGCGGCTCTGGGTGGAGCGGTGACCGAAAAGAATATGCACCAGGTAAAAGCTCACGCCATCTTGGAACTGGCTAACGGGCCGGTGTCCGATGAAGCCGCTAAACATCTGGAAAGCAAAGGAATCATGATAATCCCTGACATTTTGGCCAATTCCGGAGGGGTCATCGTTAGCTACCTGGAATGGCTGCAAAACAAGCAAGGCGAGCACTGGACAGAAGCCGAGGTCAATAAACAATTGGAAGAGTACTTAGTTAAAGCTACAAACAGGATTTATGATATGGCCCAAAAACGAAGCATGACCCTAAAAGAAGCAGCTCTAGCCGTAGCTATCGAGAGATTAGTTAAGTCATAAAAAACATTCATTTTCCAGATTGCCCAGCACTTAGCACCGAGTACTACGTAAATATTCGCTCGGCGAATATCTCGGTGCTAAGTGCTGGGTTGCGCGCGAGCTTTTTGGCGGCGTATAATTAAACCTAGCCGTGTGCAGGCTCCCCGCACTTTAAATCACTTTTTGATAAAATCATCAAATGCACTATGTGTACTTGTTGAGGAGTAACAAGACAGGTGAGTTCTATATAGGTTCTACCGGAGACCTGAGAAATAGATTTTATCAACATAATGAAAGTCGAAATACTTCGACGAAGTATGGTGTTCCTTGGACGCTTGTTTATTACGAAGCGTTCCCAACGAAAGCCACAGCTCTTGAACGTGAACGTAAGTTAAAACGTTATGGCAAAGGCTTGGTGGAGTTGAAGAAGCGCCTCGGCTTTCGTAAGTGATTTTAAGTGCGGAGTTCCTCTGTACAGACTAACTACACTACTTAGCTACAAGCACTGCTTGTTGCTCTTAAACCAGGTAGCTCCCAGTAATGGAAGCGTGATAGACGGTCACTGCTCTTAACTGGTAGCGGGTCTCAAAATCCGTCTGCTGATCTGCTCTTTTAGCGGGAATCGGCTCTCTTTCTTATAACTTTTAAGCTCAGCAGGACCCGCGCAAATTTCAAAGAAATTTAGGCGGGTGAAAGGACAAAATCATGGAAAATAATGTAACCATCAATAAAGCAGTAAGTGTCGTGGCTTTTTACTTTAAAAATGCCGGCCATAGGCTGAAGTGCTTTCCCAAGCGCATGGAATACGATGGCCGGCGAGTCGAATTTACCGAAACCGGTCTGCGCCACCCAGTCCAAAAGGGTAAGAGCTTAGTGCATGTTTTTGACATGACCGACGGCACCGCTGACTATCGGCTGGAATTTGACGCCGAGAACCTGGACTGGCGTCTAGTGTCCATCGCCGATGCCCAGCTCGCCTAACCAATTATTGACTACAAGGTGGCACCTTGTAGCAAAGAGATATGGACACTGTGAGACACAATTTGAATCCGGAGCAGCCGCAGATACTCCACATTGACCTCAACAGCTGCTTTGCCACCGTAGAACAACAAGCTAGGCCGCTGCTGCGCGGCCGGCCGCTGGCGGTTACCAACCGCCTGACGGTTAACGCCTGCATCGTGGCGGCCAGTTATGAGGCTAAATCGCAGGGCATCAAGGTCGGCATGCGCTTGTCCGAGGGTAAGGAGCTGGTACCGGATCTCATTACTATCGAGACCGACCCGCCTAAGTATCACTATGTTTATCAGCAGCTGGTGCGCATTATGAAAAGCTACTCGCCGAAAACAACTATGAAAAGCATTGACGAGGGCATCATTGATTTTACTGGCACCCGCTCGCACATCAACACCCGCCCGCTGACCGCTATCGGTTACGAGATAAAAAAACGCCTGCGTGATGATGTCGGCTCCTGGATGAGATGCAATATCGGCATTGCCCCCAACCGCTTTTTGGCTAAGACCGCCGCTTCACTCCACAAACCCGACGGGCTGGACATTATTACCCATGCCAATCTGCGCAAAACCCTGGCCAGCTTAGAACTAACCGATCTAACCGGCATTGCCGAGCGCAATGAAGCCCGCCTCAACGCCTGCGGCATTTATACCTCACTACAATTTTTGGAGGCCAGCCCCAAGGTGCTAAAGAACCAGGTTTTTAAGAGCGTTATCGGTGAAGACTGGCACCAGCGCCTGCGCGGCTGGGAGGTGGATGATGTGGAGTGGGACACCAAGACCATTGGCCGCCAATTTGTGATGGACGATTACTGGGCCTCTGAAGAAAAGGTCCGCAGCCGCTTGGCACATCTTTGCGAAAGCACCGGCCTGAAGATGCGCCACAAGGGCTTGTGTGCCCGAGGCTTGAGCGTTTACATTAGATATAAAAGCGGCGACTACTGGCACTCCCGCAAAGCCTTTAAGAGCACTTTTTTCACTAACGGCGAGATCTATCGCCGAGCCACCCTGCTGTTCAATCAGCACCCCCGGCTGGATTACATAGTCGAGCTGGGCGTAACCGCCTATTTGCTGGAGGCCTCTCGCACTAACCAAGTAAGCATCCTGGAAGATATAAATCGTGAAGTATGGCTAACCGAAGCGGTCGATGAAATTAATCAACGGTTTGGCAACTACACGGTGACTTTTGCCAGCTCAGCCGACGCCAAAGGTAAAATCAAGCAGAAGATACCCTTTGGCTCGACGCGCTACTTTGAGCTTTTGATACAAGAATCCTAGCCGATTTTCTTCAGTTCCCAATATCGTAAGGCTGGGGCGCAAGCATAAGCCACACCTAAGACGAAGCTGACGATGGCCCCGATGAACGGGATTATGCCGCTTAGGCTTAACAAAATTCCAAAAAGAAGTACTGCGTAAATTGGCCAGGCGAAGCCTTTGGTAGAGCGCCAGCTCTGGCGCAGGGCTTCCTCGACCCCGGTGTTTTTATCCAGCAGTATAAAAGGGGCCAAAAATAGGCGCCAAAAAAGGATAATACCAGGTATGATCAGTAAGACGAGACCCACCAGTATTAAGATCCCTAGGGCGATTTCCAGCAGAAAAAGCCGAAAGCCCTTTTGCTTGAACTCTTCCCAGATATCACCTAACTCTACTTTCTTACCGCTCGATACCCTCAAGGCCAAGATGACCTGCAGTAAACCAAAAATCACCGCCGTAATACCTAGCAGAAAAGCTAGGCCAGCTCCCAAGCCGGCCGGGGTTTCAACATTCAGGCCCGAGAATGAGCCGAACCAGTTGCTAAGACTTAGTCTTTCGTCGGTCCAAGTGGTCTTATCATCAGTGAACCAGCTAAGTGAACTCCAAACAGCAAATAAAGCCGGAACAGCGTATAACAGAATAAAAAGGTTAAGATTTTCTCTCACCAGTTCGTAGCTTCGACGAAATAATTCGGTCACGCCGGCTAGCTGGTGCTGTTTAGTCTGGGCCATACTACTTCGATTGTTTATCTAGCTACGAATATCGCACGACACTGGCCATTTAGCAACCCCGGAAGTAACGTATAATTAAAGCAACTATGAGTTTGCCGACCCAGCCTTATCGGGGTGCTAGGGATTTTTATCCAGAGGATAAACGAGTCCAAAAATATATGTTCTCGGTTTTGCGCCGAGTCGTGGAGAGTTTTGGCTATCAGGAGTACGACGCCCCGATACTGGAGCCAATAGATATCTATATCGCTAAGACCAGTGAAGAGATCGTCAATGAGCAGACCTATAGTTTTACCGACCGAGGTGGACGAAGCGTAACGATACGGCCCGATATGACACCATCGGTCAGCCGGATGGTGGCTGGCCGTCGTCAGGAACTGGCTTATCCGTTGCGTTGGTACAGCATCCCTAATTTGTGGCGCTATGAGCGCCCCCAGGCCGGCCGTTTGAGGGAACACTGGCAGCTAAATGTCGATTTATTTGGGGTCTCCGATTTACCCGGCGATCACGAGATTATTCTAGTTGCCGACTCAATCTTACGAACTTTTGGAGCCAAACGCGACTCATACGAAATACGGATCAACAGCCGACTGCTTCTTAACTGGCTTATGCTGGAGTATCTGAGACTGGAACATTCTCAAGCGGTATCCTTCATGCGGCTAATTGACCGTTCGGAAAAGATCAGCGCCAAGGAGTTTAGTTCGCTAGCCGAATCTCTGCTTACGCCAACCCAGCGTGAGACTGATACCCTCCAAAGACTAGTAGCCCTGCTAAAAGTAAAGCGCTTAGTTGAGCTGCCGCTGGTTACGCAGCAGCATCCGGCAGTTGGTGAACTTGAGAAGCTGATTAACTTACTCCAGAACAGCGGGATCGCCAATGTAACTTTTGATCTTAGTTTGGCGCGAGGTCTTGATTACTACACCAACATCGTTTTTGAGGTTTTTGATAAACATCCGGACAATAATCGCTCAATGTTCGGCGGCGGCCGCTACGACGGATTGGTCGCGGAGTTCGGCGTGGATCCGGTACCGACTGTCGGATTTGGGATGGGCGATGTAACTCTCTCTAACTTCTTAAAGATTCACAAGCTGCTGCCGGAACTGGCTCCGGAGACCGATGCCGTTGTGATACTTATCGGTGACATTTATGAGACTGTACAAAAAACGCTGGCTAATTTTCGCGAAGAAGGACTCAGGATGGCGGTAGATACTACCCAGCGTCGACTGGACTCGCGGATCAAAAGCGCTGCCAAGTCCGGAGTTCCCTATGTAATCTTTATTGGTCATGACGAGCTGACCGGACGAAGATTTAAATTAAAAGACCTGGCCACTGGCAACGAGCAAGAATTAAGTCTGGAGCGGATCGTAGCTAAAATTGCTCCCCGCCACCGGCCAAATAGAGGGGTAGTATAGGGGCTATATGGCGCACGGAGGATATAGGGAGTTTTTCTTGCCTTTTGAACATCAATCCATGGCGAGCGATCTACCCAGAAGACGAGACAGCTTGACTCCACAAGATGAATTTCAGAGAGAATTAAGGGATCGGAGGTTCTGGGCGGCTGCACAACTTTCTTTAGATGCGGCAATGGCTGAAGCACAAACCACCAGAGACGACGGACCAGAACCTGAAGATACTAAAACGCCTCCCGCACAAAGCTAGCTTAAAGCGCAATGCAGATTTCCAGAACTACTCTCAGTCCAACACAGGTAAAGCTCAAAATCACGGCTAATCAACAAGAGCTGGAGTCCATAAAACAGCATGTCTTGGGGCACTTTGCACGGAGCGTAAAAGTACCCGGTTTTCGAGCTGGTAGGACTCCGGCGAGAATAATTGAAAAACAAGTCGATCAAAAAGCGTTAGCTGATGAATTCCTGGATCACGCCATGAATGGGTTGTACCGGAAGGCGCTGGAAACCGAAGATCTACGGCCGGTAGCCGCTCCGGACGTCAAGCTTAAAAAATTTGTGCCGTATTCTCAGCTGGAATTCGAGGTAGAGGCTGAGGTTGTCGGCAAAGTAAGCCTGCCAGATTATAAGAAAATCAAGCTGCCCAAGCCCAAAGTAACAGTTACTGCCCAGGATGTTAAAGAGGTCCTCACTTCCTTGCAGACCCGCTTGGCTCAACGCTCCGAAACCGACAGGCCGGCAAAACTCGGCGACGAAGTGGTGATTGATTTTTCCGGCTTTGACCACAAGAATCAGCCAGTTAGCGGCGCTAAAGGTAAGGACTACCCTCTAATCCTGGGCTCCAGCCAGTTCATACCCGGTTTTGAAGAAAACTTGATTGGCGTTAAGTCCGGCCAGAGTGCCGAATTTACCCTAACGTTCCCCAAAAATTACGGGGTTAGCGCCCTGCGAGGTAAAAAAGTGACTTTTAAGACGGATGTTAAAAAGGTCAGCGAAATGAAATTGCCTAAACTGGATGATGAGCTAGCTCAAAAAGCCGGTCCTTTCAAGACACTGGCTGAGCTAAAAGCGGATGTCAAAAAGCAGCTGCGCTCAGAGCGTGAGTTAAACGCTCAGCGTAACCTCGAGAACGAGCTGATTAGCCGTATTGCCGGAGGCTCCAGCGTAGATATCCCAAAATCAATGGTTGATGAACAGATTGTTGCTATGGAGGAAGAGGAAAAACGTAATTTGACCTACCGAGGCCAAACCTGGCAAGAACATTTAACCGAAGAGGGCATTACTGAAGAGCAGCACCGTGAACGCCAGCGCCCGCAGGCCGAGGCCCGTGTTAAGGCCGGCCTAGTGCTTAGTGAGATAGCTGAAAGAGAGAGTCTTAAAGTAACGCCCGAGGAATTAGAAGTCCGACTCCGGATGCTTAAAGAGCAGTACCAGGATCCAGCAATGCAGGCTGAACTAGACAAGCCCGAAGCTAGATCTGATATTACTGCCCGCCTGCTGACCGAAAAAACCATAAGCAAGATTGTTCAATATGCGAGTAAGTAACTTCGAGCCGGTTTACGACGTGAGAGTCGAAAATTTCAACCCCCACGGCCATTTTAGAGAATCTGCGGTAATGGCCCGCCTCGCCATCCACGGATTTAACGGGGAGACAGACCGCTTTAGCCAAGTTATTGAGGTGCTGGATAGAATCATTGGCCAGTATGACAATCCGGTAATCGAACGGCTACCCCGTTCAAAAGTTAAAAGGCTGCCTCCCTTTTTGAGATTAGGCGCAGGCGAAGGGATACCTAAAAAAGCTACACCTTGGCATCAGGATATGGATCGTGGGAGCAGTTGGTTTAGAGAGCCGGTAGGTGTCTTTTTCCTACAAAGCCAACTTACTCTTGAAAAAAGACCAGTTTGGCACATCGAACCAATTGATTAGCACTCTGGGTTGACCCCAGCACCAAAAACTTGATGCTCCATAATCCGATTATCAACTACTTAAGCTCAGGTTTTGGTGCGGGGCAGGCGAGTGCAGTTGGCACTCTTGACTTGTGAGTGCTAACTTTCGTACAATTGATAGCATATGAGCAAACTAACTAGTCAGATTTTGGTTCCTACAGTCATTGAGCAGGAAGGCCGCTACGAACGGGCTTATGATATTTACAGCCGCCTGCTGAAAGATCGTGTTATCTTTTTGGGAGATGATGTTAATGAGCATACCGCTAACCTGATCGTTGCCCAGATGCTTTTTTTAGAGAATCAAGATCCCGATAAAGACATTATCTTTTACATTAATAGCCCCGGCGGTAGTGTCTATAACGCCTTTGCTATCTATGACACTATGCAATATGTGAAATGCGATGTGCAAACCGTTGGCATAGGTGTCAACGCCAGTGCGGCGGCTTTTCTGTTAAGCTCAGGCGCCAAAGGTAAGCGTCTGTTGTTACCGCATGCCACAGTGATGATCCACCAGCCGAGTTCGGCCGCTGAACGCGCCAAGATAACTGACCTAGAGATTGACCTGCGCGAAGGAATTAGGCTCAAAAAACTGCTAAATGAGCTACTGGCCAAAAACACCGGTCAACCTGTCAGCAAGATTGAAAAAGACGTGGACCGTGATTACTGGATGACAGCCGAAGATGCCAAGAAGTACGGCCTGGTGGATAAAGTGATACAGCATCGTTAAGAGGACGCACCTTGTAACTTTGTCACAAGGAACGTCCTCCCCGCCTCCCGGCGGGACTGTAAATTCTACAACGTTTTTTATAACTGTAACTTGATTCTTTCTTCTTGATTCTGTATTCTGTTTGTAAGAAGTAGTGTACTTTGGTGCTTGCTGTATTTATTTGTCACAAATCTATCGGCGCCGAACGTAGTGGGCTTCGCACACCAAAAGCGAAACATCTAATCTGAAAAATGTAATTTGAGCAAGGGAGCATTGCTTTTGACGGCCAAAAAAGCAGGGGTTTTAACTAAGCGAGTATATTTCACCAAGTCCGATGATGTAATCAATCCGCCGAATCTGGTGGACCACCAGAATAGTTCATTCCGGTGGTTCGTAGAAGACGGGCTGGGCGAGCTGTTGTCTGAAATCAGCCCGATTGATGACTATACCGGCACCAAGCTGAGCATCCGTTTTAAGGGATACCGCTTTGAGGATCCCAAAATGACCGAATCTGAGGCTCGGGAAAATAACGTCAGCTACGAAGCGCCGCTTAAGGCCACCATTGAGTTGACCAACAAAGTCACCGGTCAAGTCAAAGATCAGGAAATCTACCTTGGTGACTATCCGTGGATGACTTCCCGCGGCACATTCGTCATAAATGGAGCGGAGCGTGTCGTAGTCAGCCAATTAATCCGATCTTCGGGGGTATTTTTCACCGCTGAATCACGCGGCACAACTAATCTTTACGGGGCTAAGGTGATTCCGGTGCGCGGCGCTTGGCTGGAGTTCGAATCGGCCAACGGCGGCGCGTTGTATGTAAAAATTGATCGCAAACGCAAAATCGCCGTCACCACGCTCCTAAAAGCTCTGGGTCTTAGTGAACAGCAGATTAAAAAAAGTTTTGCTCATGTCGATCAGGGTGAAATCAGGCAGATTGACGTAACTTTAGAAAAAGACCCCTCAACCAATACCAGCGAAGCCTTAATCGAGGTTTATCGCCGCCTGCGGCCGGGTGATTTAGCTACCGTAGAGAACGCCCGCAATCTGCTGGAAAACATGTTCTACAACTTCAAGCGTTTTGATTTCGGCAAAGTCGGGCGCTACAAGATTAACAAACGGCTTAATCTTAAGACCCCTAACACTATAGAAAATAGGGTGATGGGAATTAATGATCTGTTGGCGATCATCTCTGAGATCATCCGTCTCAACGTCACTCAAGAACCAGCCGATGAGATAGATTCACTGGCTAATCGCCGAGTCAAACTAGTCGGGGAGCTGATACAGAGGCAGTTTAGAATTGGACTGCTTCGCATGGAACGTAATGCCAAAGACCGTATGAGTATGAGCGACATCGAAACTGTGACGCCGGCTCAGCTTATCAATGCCCGCCCAGTGGTGGCGGCAGTGCGGGAATTCTTTGCCAGCTCACAGCTGTCTCAGTTCATGGACCAAACCAATCCTTTGAGCGAATTAGCCCACAAGAGACGCCTTAGCTCCATGGGTCCCGGTGGCCTCTCGCGCGAGCGAGCCGGCTTTGAAGTCCGCGATGCCCATTCGACTCACTACGGCCGGATTTGCCCGGTCGAGACTCCTGAGGGCGCTAACATTGGCTTGGTACTCAATTTAGCAAGCTACGCGCACATCAATGAGTACGGCTTTATAGCAACTCCTTACCGTAAAGTTATAAATGCCGCCACGGCCCGAGAAGCCGCCGGCCACATCGCCGCCGCAAATCTGGAAAATGAGCGAGGCACGTTGATTGTTAAGCGCGGGCAAGTGATAACTTCAGCTACCGCAAAGCGCTTAGCTGCCGCCAAAAACCGAACTACCTGGCCGGTCAAGGCAAAAGTGACTGAGAAGATTGTATATCTCGACGCGTCTGAGGAAGAATCGGCCGTAATCGCTGGCGCCGGTAACGAAATAGATGAGAATGGCTACTTCAAGCATTCTAGGGTTAGCGCCCGGATACACCTGGCTCCGGGTGAAGTTGACGCTAACGAGGTGACCCATATGGATGCTTCGCGGTCCCAAACCATCGGTTCCAGCGCCGGATTGGTACCTTTTATTGAGAAAAACTATGTTCTTAGATCGTTGATGGGAGCTAACCAACAGCGTCAGGCAGTCCCTCTAATTAGGCCGGAAACTCCGATTGTCGGCACCGGGTTTGAGTCAGTTGTCGCTCACAACACCGGGCAGCTGATACTAGCTGAGGGTGACGGGCGAGTAACCTCAGCCAGCGCCGATGAACTAACCGTTAAGTATAAAAACGGCAAATCGGCGACCTATCACCCGGTCCATTTTGCTCGGAGCAATGACGGGAGCTGTATAAACCAGATCGTCAAAGTCAATACCGGCGACCGTGTCAAAGCAGGGCAGGTTATCGTAGAGGGCATGAGTTTAGCCGACGGCGAACTGGCCCTTGGCAAAGACTTGCTGGTTGCCTTCATGCCATGGGCTGGTTACAACTTTGAAGACGCCATTATCATTAGCCGCAAACTGGTTGAGGATGACACCTTAACCTCGATTCACATCGTTGACTATATGACAGAAGTTCGTGAAACCAAGCTGGGGCCGGAAATTGTCACTCGTGACATCCCTAATGTTAGCGAAGAATCCCTCCGCCATCTGGACGAGGACGGTATCGTGCGGATTGGCGCTGAGGTCCATCCGGGAGATATTCTGGTAGGTAAAATTACTCCCAAAGGTGAGCAGGAGCTCTCCAGCGAGGAGCGTTTACTGCGGGCGATCTTCGGCGAAAAAGCCAAGGAGGTGCGCGATACCTCTCAGCGGATGAGTACCGGCCGCCACGGTAAAGTCGTCGGCGTAAAGGTCTTTTCCAGGGCTTCCGGCCATGAGCTCAAAGCCGGTGTCATCATGCAGATCCAAGTGTTCGTTGCCCAAATGCGCAAAATTGAGGTCGGCGATAAACTGGGAGGCCGTCACGGCAACAAGGGGGTAATCGCCCGTATTCTACCGATCGAAGACATGCCATTTACACAAGACGGCACACCGATTGACATTATCTTAAACCCGTTAGGGGTACCTTCTCGAATGAATATCGGACAGCTGTTTGAAACCCACTTAGGTATGGCTGCCAGAGCACTGGGGATAAAAGTCGCCAGCCCGGCTTTCAATGGAGTCTCAACCCCGAAGATCCAGTCGCTGCTTAAGGAGGCGAAACTGCCCGAGGACGGCAAGCAGCAGCTGTTTGACGGCCGCACCGGTGAACCTTTCTCTGAGCGAACCACTGTGGGAAGCATGTACATAATCAAGCTCGATCATATGGTTAGTGACAAGATTCATGCCCGCTCAACGGGGCCCTATACTATGGTTACTCAACAGCCGCTCGGCGGCAAAGCCCAAAACGGCGGTCAGCGCTTTGGAGAGATGGAGGTTTGGGCCCTGGAAGCTTATGGGGCGGCCAACACTTTACAAGAGATGCTAACTATTAAATCGGACGATGTTTATGGGCGTGCCAAGGCCTATGAATCAATCATCAAAGGCGTGGAAATCCAAGGTCCAAAGGTTCCGGAAAGCTTCAATGTCTTAGTCAAGGAGCTCCAGGGGCTGGGTCTAAAGGTTGACCTTTTGGCCGACAACAAGGTTATTGACGCCGAAACGGTTCTAGCCCTGAACATCCGTGATGAAGCCAAGCACCCGGCGACCATCCAACCGCCGCAAACTTCAGTAGATGATACCGATGTAACCGAAGCGGCTGTCGCTAATGACTTTTCATCTATGGAAGTGGAGGACCCCGGCGATCTGACCATTGATGAAGAAGGTCTGGCGGCTGCCTCCAAGAAAGGTAAGAGTTAATATGCGACACTACCACCGCGGAACCAGCATCGCTGACTTTGATGCCGTCCGACTGGCGATTGCCGGCCCGGACGATATTTTGGAGTGGAGTTACGGTGAGGTAACCAAACCGGAAACTATTAATTACCGCACCCAGAAACCGGAGCGTGACGGCCTGTTCTGTGAACGGATCTTCGGGCCGGTTAAAGACATCAATCCTCACGATGCCAAATATAAGGGTGTGAGATCTCGTGAAGCGGCCGTTGATAAAAACGGCGAGCTGGTAACTAGGAGCATCGTCCGCCGTGAACGGATGGGTCACATTAATCTAGCCACGCCAGTCGCTCACATCTGGTTTTTGAGGGGTACACCAAGCGCTATTGGGTTGTTATTGGGTATGACCGTCAAGAATCTGGAGAGAGTGGCTTACTTTGCCAACTATGTCATCAAGACTGCTGATGAGAAACAACTAGCTAAAATCAAAGCTGACAGTGAGGCCAAGTTTGCAGCCGCTCAAGAGGCGATTAGCGCCCGTTATGAGAAGGCCGCTAAAGCTAAAAACGCCGATGTGAAAGAACTGGCTGAGACCCGGACCAAGGAGCTGGAAACTCTGGCTAAAGAGCACGAAGCAGCCATTGAGCAGATTGATAGTATCGAAAAACTCCGATTACTCTCTGAAAATGACTATCGCAGTCTAACTGATGGACTAAGAAAAACTATTACCGTGGGTATGGGCGGCGCGGCTATCAAAGAGCTGTTGGATGAAATTGATCTGCCTAAGCTGATTAAGGTCCTGAATAAAGAAGCTGAAGAAACCAAGGGCCAGCGTAAGAAAAAGATCATGAAGCGCTTGCGTCTGCTGGAAAGTATGCAGCGCGCCGGCATCGATCCGGCCAGCATGACCGTTAGTGTACTGCCGGTAATCCCGCCGGATCTGCGGCCGATGGTTCAGCTGACTGGCGGACGGTTCGCCACCTCTGATCTAAATGACCTTTATCGCCGAGTAATTAACCGCAATAACCGTCTGAAGAAGCTAATGGAACTAAACGCTCCAGAGGTTATCAGACGCAATGAGCAGCGAATGCTCCAGGAAGCGGTTGATGCTCTGATCGACAATAATAACGCCCGATCCGGCCGGGCGGTTGCCGCCACCGGTCAGCGGCGTCGCTTAAAAAGCCTGTCCGACATGTTAAAGGGCAAACAGGGGCGGTTTCGTCAGAATCTACTGGGTAAGCGGGTAGATTACTCCGGACGATCGGTCATTGTCTCCGGACCGGAGCTGAAAATGCACCAATGCGGTTTGCCCAAGATGATGGCTCTGGAGCTCTTCAAACCGTTTGTTATCGGCTGGTTGATCAATCAGGAGCTAGCCCACAATATCAGGTCAGCTACCAGAATGATTGAAGCCGGTGAAACGGCTGTCTGGGACGCCCTCGATGAAGTCATCAAAGGTAAGTACGTCTTACTTAACCGAGCTCCCAGCTTGCATCGTCTAAGTATCCAGGCTTTCCACCCCGTTCTAATAGAGGGTAAGGCCATCCAGCTGCACCCACTGGTTTGCAAAGGCTTTGGAGCTGACTTTGACGGCGATCAAATGGCTGTCCACCTGCCTCTGTCTGAGGCCTCTCAGGCGGAAGCTACTGACATTATGGCCGCTAATAAAAACCTGCTTAAACCGGCTGATGGTTCGCCTATCTTGCATATTGAACAGGACATCGTTCTAGGCTGCTACTACTTAACTTATACCCGGCCGGCTACTAAAGATGCTAAGCCAGTCCCGTTTGAGGGTGTTGAAGAGCTGGTCATGGCGCTTGATAGTCGGTCGATAGTACTGCAAACTCCGGTGCTGGTGCCTTTCCGCGGTGAGGTGCGAGAAACTACTGCTGGACGGGTGTTGTTCAACGAAATATTCCCAGACGACTTTCCTTTCCAGAACGAGACCATGACCAAGAAAAAACTGGCTTCGGTTATGGCGGCAGCGCATAAGCGCTATGGGCAGGAGGCGACCGCCGTAATGGCCGATGATCTAAAAGATTTGGGATTCCACTATGCCACAGTTTCCGGGTTATCAATCGGCATGACCGATTTCTCAGATCTAAAAGAGCTTAAACAGCTGGTTGATGAAGGTGAAAAGCGGGCCGCTGAGATCAGCGAGCAGTATGAGGCCGGCTTTATTACCGACGACGAACGCTACCGTTTAACGGTTGAGACTTGGACAGATATCGACGCCAAGGTGGAAGATGCCCTGGCCAAGCAATTTGCCACAGAGGAAAATACCATGTCGATAGCCGTTAATTCGGGAGCTCGAGGTAATATCTCTCAGATGAAAGATTCTGTCGGGATGATCGGGGTCCGTGCTGATGCTACCGGTCGGGCTATGGAGCTGCCGGTACGCAGTAACTTCAAGCAGGGCTTGGCTCCTTTGGAATACTTCACGGCCACCCGCGGTACTCGTAAAGCCTTGATTGACATCGCCCTTCGAACCGCCGACTCGGGCTATCTGACCAGACGCCTGGTTGATGTTGCCCAAGACGTATTTACGGTCGGCGCGATGGCTGATGATCCGGGCTTTCCGATTTATCGTAGTGACTCGGAGTTCGTAGACGCCGGCTTCGCCGACCGACTGGAGGGTCGATATACGGCTGAATCAGTCGGAAGGCATGTTAAGGCCAAGCATCCGATCACCCGCGAGATCGCTAAGGCAATCGAGGAAGACGAAGCTATCGAGAGTGTCAGGATTATGAGCGCTCTAAGTTGTACCAGTGTCCGCGGTGTAAGCCGCGAGTCGTATGGCGTTGATCTGGCCACCGGCCAACTGGTTGCTTCTGACTACCCCATAGGTGTGATAGCCGCTCAAAGTATCGGTGAGCCGGGCACTCAGCTGAGCTTGGACTCCAAGCACCGAGCTGGTGCGGTGACCGCTACCGACGATGTCACTCAGGGCTTGACCCGTGTGGAGGAGCTTTTGGAAGTGCGGACGCCCAAAGGGCAAGCTTATCTAACCGATATAAGCGGGAAAGTAAATGTCTGGGAAGATGGGGATCACTATGTGGTACAGGTGACCGCGGTTGACCAAAAAGCTATCAGGTTACCACTGGCCGGACGGCAAGCCCAGGTAGCGGAAGGTGAAGATGTCTCAATTGGCGATACTATAGCCGCTCATGAGGATGGCAGTGAGCCGATCACTGCGCCAATGGCCGGCAAAGTGCATGTGACAGAAACCTCAGTAACTATAAAACCACTTAGCACTTCAGTTGTACGCTACGAAATTCCGGGTTTCAGACAAGTGCTGGTTAAAGATGGTGACGAAGTTGTCGCCGGACAGCGGTTGACTGGCGGCTCCATCAATCTTCACGAACTGATGCGTCTTTCCGGGATTGAAGCTACGCAGCGCTACATAATGAATGAAATACTGCACATTTTTGCCAGCCAGGGGCAGACCATTGCCGATAAGCACCTGGAAGTCATAATCCGGCAAATGTTTAGTCGTGTACAAATCGAGGAGGCTGGTGATAGCGAATTCATCACCGGAGACATAGTCAGCAAGTTGGCCGTGGTGGAGACTAACGAGCAGCTAGCCGCCGCCGGCAAAAAACTAGTTAAATATAATCAGCTGCTGCTGGGCATCACTAAAGCGTCACTATCCACTGATTCATTCCTGTCGGCCGCCTCATTCCAGGACACCACCCGTGTTCTGATTAATGCGGCAACCAGCGGTAAGATCGATAAGCTCTACGGATTGAAAGAAAATGTTATTTTGGGGCGGCAGATACCAGTTGGGACAGGTGCCCGTCAACCGGAAGGTACAGATGAGGCTTAAGAGTTGTCAGCTAACGTCACAGCTGTTAAAATCAGCTACCGAATTCCTAAGGAGTTTTAATGCCTACAATTAATCAACTGGTGCGCAAATCACGCAGTAGCACCACCGCTAAATCTAAATCACCAGCGCTTCAAAGGGTGACCAATAACTTGAAGATCAAGAGCTATGAAAAGCCCTCACCATTCAAGAGGGGAGTTTGTATTAGAGTGACCACTAAAACTCCTAAGAAACCCAATTCTGCCCTCCGAAAAGTTGCCCGGGTCCGCTTGACCAACGGTCAGGAGGTTTGGGCCTATATTGGCGGTGAGGGTCATAACTTGCAGGAACACGCCGTGGTCCTAGTCCGCGGCGGCAGGGTTAAGGATCTGCCGGGTGTTCGATATCATATCGTTCGCGGCAGCCTGGATCTGCAAGGAGTCCAAAACCGTAAACGGGGCCGTTCTAAGTACGGGGCCAAGAAAGGCAAATAATGCCCCGCAAGGTTACCAAATCATTAGTGCGAGAAGTACAGCCTGATCGGGTTTACAACAGCACCGCAGTCGCCAAGTTCATTAATCGCGTGATGCTCAATGGTAAGAAGCAGCTGGCGGAGCGCTTAGTTTACGGCGGGATGGAAAAATCCGCTAAAAAACTGAAAGTGGATGATCCTTTGGAAGTTTTTGAACAAGCCATGAAGAATGTCCAGCCATATCTGGAAACGCGTTCCCGCCGGGTTGGCGGCGCTAACTACCAGATTCCCTTTGAGGTCAAAGGCCAGCGCCAACAGCACCTGACCATCATGTGGTTTGTGGCGGCCGCCCGGGAGCGCTCCGGCATGAGCATGGAAGATCGGATTGCCGCCGAGTTAGTTGATGCTTATAACAACACCGGGGCCGCGGTTAAGAAAAAAGAAGATACCCATCGTACTGCTGAGGCCAACCGGGCCTTCGCTCACTTCGCCAGAAGCTAATGTCAGAGCAGAAGTCATCCTATTCAGGTGGGGCAACCGGCCGGATTTCTTTAGGTACCGGGCAAATTGTCGAAGCTCCACTCTTCTGTATCGAGCATTGCCCGTCTTTGGGGCACTTCCAAGCTATCAGCAAGAATCCTCGACTCGCGGAGCACACCAGAGCTGATGCGGGCAACAGAATGATGGAGATTGGCAGGTGCGCTATGGAGAGAAAGTGTTCAATAAGCACTACTTGGACTTCCGGGAGTGAACATCGCTGCCTAGTGACCGACCAGCCAATGCCCAACCCTCTTGACAGCCTACTGAAGTAAGCGTACTGTGAGCTCGTAAGGAGAAAACCAAAATGTCAATAGCAGAAGCAGCGCCGATAGAGCTTGCTGTCGAAGCCCTGGAGAGTGATATCTCTCAGGCTGAAACACAGACCGAGCCGGTACGTTTTCAGGAAGTTGCCCTCTCAGCCTTGAGCAATGTCGCTAGACAAACTCAAAATAGACTGCTGGCACCGCTTGAG
>Ga0209542_10010525_pt1 | contig 16642 bp, 8 predicted proteins | sample RifCSPhighO2_01_FD_184028 | JGI IMG/M metagenome (GOLD analysis project Ga0209542, IMG submission 184028) | Soil microbial communities from Rifle, Colorado - Rifle CSP2_plank highO2_0.1 (SPAdes) (version 2) | ecosystem: Environmental > Terrestrial > Deep subsurface > Rock core/Sediment ...
CTTTTCTCTTTTTGGCGTTTGCGTGGAATATGCGCAGAGCATTGTGGCAAGCAGTGCCCAGAGACGCCGCGAATTCAGCCGGCTCGGGGACAAGCAAGAGATTGCGGGAAAAATATTTCCACGGACACTTCAGGAAATTGTTGAGCGCCGAAACGGAGAAATTCCTTGCGAGAAATGCCCGGCGAAACACCTGCTTGTCATTCTTTGGGATACCCGCCGAGACCTGCATAAGATCGGGCCTCACCTCTTTGCCCTTATAGATTTTCCTCTCCGTGAAATCGAGATCTATTTCTGAAAGCAAAATACTCGGCGCCATTTGGGCTCCTTCATCTCCAATCAAAGAATAAGATATGCTCGCGTGTTTCTTGGCGCGAGTGAGCGCCACATATAGAAGACGCCTTTCTTCGGCAAGCTCCGTGTCCACGCCGATGCCGGGTATTCGCAAGAGGTCTCCCCTTCTGCCCGAGCACTCAAATCTTTTGGATACGGCGTCTATAATAAACACATAATCATATTCAAGGCCCTTAACGCGGTGTATGGAAAGGAGCTCTACATTTGCTTGCATTTCTGCGCCGGAAGCGAGAGGCGCCAAATTGTGCTTTTCCAAAAATTTCAAATGCTCCACCAAATCATCAAGTGTCGCTCCTCTGTTTTTTTTTGTGAGTTCTCCGGCTTCCTCGTATACGGCTCTCAAGACATCATACTCAAAAGTAGAGCGATTTTTTTGGATTTCGTCCTTTATCTCCTTCAAAAATTCAAGCGCTGGCATCCTCTTAGCTTTGGCGATAAGCTCTTTTACCCTGTGATTGACATTGCCTTCAAGAAAGAGCGCCGCGAAATCGCGTCTCCGCGATTTCGCGGCATTTGCTAAAGCAATAACATCCGCGATATCCGCCTCAAAATACCCCGCATAAAGCGCCTTGAGGAGCGCTCCATCGTATGGATTCACAAGCGCTTCAAAAAGGTAGACGAGCTTTCTGTAATGAAAATCAGAAAAAAACGAGCGCTCGCCTTTGATGTTGAATTTCACCTTTTCTCTCTCCAGATATGGAGCGATGTCAAAAAGCGCTTTGTTGCCCCTTGCTATTATTGCTATCGTTTCCCTGTTACCCCTTTTGGAAATGATTTCTTTGACCTTTCTTGCAATATCAAAGAGCTCCGATGTGTAATCCGTATATTCCCCTATCTCTAGCTTTTTTTCCTCATATTGCACATTAGCTTTTAGCTTCTGATGCGCTCCGTCGTCCTTTGATATGAGAGAGTGGCTGGCGTCAAGTATTATTCTGTGCGAGCGATAGCTTTCGTTGAGGGAAATTTTCTGGGCGCCTTTGAATTCACGCGAGAAATTGTAGAAGTGCTCCAGAGACGCTCCCTGGAAGCGGAAAATAGATTGCTTGTCGTCCCCTACCACAAAGACATTCGGCTTTTCTACCCCCTCGGCTTTAAACATTTTGAGAATCTCATTTTGCGCCCCGTTGGCATCTTGATGCTCGTCCGCAAGCACGAATTGAAAGCTTTCACGCATTTCGCTTGCCATATCGGGATTTTCCTTTAGCGCTCGAATTAGCTCCAAAATCGCATCGTCAAAGTCATAGAGAGAGCGCTTTTGGAGCTCCTTCTCATAGAGCTCGAAAGCTCTCGCGAATTCTTTAATGCGAATAAAATATTTTTCTTTTTTTCCCGACGCAAAGTCGGGATCCCGACCATAGCGTCGGGACTCCTTTTCTTTAGCATCCAGACTCTTTTCTTCACTTTTAATTAGCTTTTCTAAATCTTTCGGAGATATGAGCTCGCGTTTGAGATCAGAAATCCTTTTGGCAATCTTGCCGATGCTAACGCCGTACTGGGATACGCGTAGCTCGCGAAAGCTCTGATTTGAAATGATATCCTCGATTATTTCAAATTTTTCCGCCTCTCCTGCCGGCATTCTTTCTCCTATCTTTGAGAAATTCTCCGGATAGAGACCTCGCATATGATTGGCAAACGAATGAAATGTAAAGATGTTGACGCGGAAGGAAGCGTCGCCGATTATCTCGCGAAGCTTCTCTCTCATATTTTTCGCTCCATTGTCCGTGAATGTGAGCGCCAAAATCTCTTCCGGCTTTGCATCCGTCTTGGCAAGAATATTAGCAATCCGCAGGGTGAGCACTGTGGTCTTCCCCGTCCCCGGCCCCGCAACGACCATCACCGGCCCATAAACGCTATCCACCGCCTCCCTCTGCTTAGCATTCAGTTGTTTGTATTTGTCAACAAAAACCTTATTTGTAGGCATTAAGGCATTATAACAAAAGCCCCGCAGAACGGGGCTTGAAGTAATTACTAGTAGTTCCTGAGCCGCGCCACTCTTTCGTGGTTTCTTATCTTATCCAGAGCTTTGGCTTCAATCTGTCGAATACGCTCTCGTGTAACACCAAACATCTTACCCACCTCCTCTAATGTATGCTGTATACCGTCAATCAATCCGTGCCGCATTTCTAGGATTCTGCGTTCCTTTTCGGAAAGATCGTGGAGGATTTCTCTCACCTGATCGGCTAAAATTTTCTGCGATGTTTCATGATCAGGCGAAGGAATTTTTTCATCGGCAATAAAATCTCCGAATGTGGTCTTGTCATCACCCTCATCTCCTACCGGCGTATCCAAGGAGACTGTTGCCTGGTCAATTTTTTCTATCTGATAGACCTTTTCTACTTCAAGACCCATTTCAACAGCAATTTCTTCAGGCAAAGGATCACGCCCTAAATCCTGGCTAAGTCTTCGTACCACCTGCTTGTATTTAGCGATAGTTTCTACCATATGAACGGGTACACGGATTGTGCGAGATTGATCTGCAAGCGCACGCGTGATGGACTGACGAATCCACCATGTAGCATACGTAGAAAATTTGTAGCCCTTGGTCCAGTCAAATTTGTCCACCGCCTTAAAAAGGCCCAGGTTCCCTTCTTGTATCAGATCAAGAAGCGTCAAATCAGGACTTCTTCCGACATACTTTTTAGCAATTGAAACTACAAGACGCAGATTCGCTTTTGCTAAAAGATTTTTTGCGTCCTCGTCTCCAAGCTGTATGCGCTTGGCAAGATCCTTTTCTTCCGTCGCATGGATCAAAGGATACTGGCCGATCTCCTTAAGATACATCTGTATTGAATCATGGCCTTCACTCTTGCCTCCATAGCCGTATTTTTTTAAGAATTCGTCTTCATCTGAGCGTATTTCAAGAAGCCCGCCTCCCTCAAGAATATCTATACCGGAAGCATGAAGGCGCTCATAAAGAGAATCCAAAAACGTCACGTCATCCTCTATGGTAGGAAATTCTTTTAAAATCTCATCATATGTCACAAAACCCCGATTCTTGCCTCTAGACTGAAGTGACTGAAGCTTGCGCTCCATATCTTCTTTTTTGGTGAGCAGTTTTTTACCGGAAGATTTCCAAACTTTCTTTTGCATCTTTTTAGAAGCTTTCTTTTTCAAATGCATTTTTTTTGACATACGTTTTCTCGTCAGCTTTTTAGGCTTTTTCATTCTAGATTTATTTTTAGATTTTTTAGTTTTCATATCATTCTAACAAGAGATTAAACAAAAAGAAAGTTATGGTTTGAAAACTGCATATTTTTTTGGAAGACTCGAAAGCTCCTGGGAGATCTCGTGGCAAGAGGTAAGCTCAATAACTACTCTATTCGAATCATTCAAGGCCTCGGCTTTTTTTAAATCTCCCATCGCTTTTGCAAATTTATTTTTTAGTATCTCCTCTTCAAAGTGAAGCAGTAATTCATTACCGATTGAAACAAGGTCTGCGCTTTCTCCGTAATGCACTTCCATTTCAAAAAGAAGTGGGCTCAGAAAATCGTGACTTGTCGGTATCTGAGATTTCAAATCAGGAATAATAGCGGACAACTTTTGCTCAAACACTTCTGCATAGCCGTTACCTATAGACCGAAGCCAGATAAGAAACCCCATTGCTCGTGCCTGTATGCCTGAATTGATTTTTACCAATGGCGAAGAAACAGCGTTTATGACTTCTTCTGTTGAAACTTTCGCAAGTTCTTCCAATAGTGCATTTTCTGAAAGACCAGAAATATAGCCAAGCTTTTGAATAAATCTGGACTGCGTTATCGCGCTTTCAATAGACTTGATCAAAGGAAGTATTTTTTCTTTGAGCACTTTATCTGCCGAAATTACATTTTCGTCTTCTTTCATTACTTCAATGAAATAATCGACGACATGCTTTGCATTCTCTATAGCGCTTTTCCATATTAGAGGATCTTTTGCTACAGCATCGGCCGGATCAAGGCCACTAGGCATCAGCACAACTTTTACCTCAAAGCCAGTTGCAAGTGCCAATTTCCAGGCGCGGAATGTGGCATTTTTGCCGGCATTATCCGCATCGTAGGCAATTATTAGAGTAGGAACAAGTCGCTTTAAGATCGTAAGTTGGTGCGAGGTTAATGCAGTTCCTGATGAAGCCACAGTGTTATCAAGTCCTGCTTGGTGGGACATTAAAAGATCCATCTGACCTTCAACAAGAATTGCAAAACCTTTTTCCCGCATAGCTTTTTTTGCCGCATGATATCCATAAAGCGTCTTCGACTTGTCAAAAAGCGGCGTGTCAGGACTGTTCAAATATTTCGGCTCTTCGTCAGTACTTAAAACTCGCCCAGAAAATGCAATTATTCTCCCTGCAGTATCAAAGATAGGAAACATAATACGCGCGCGGAAACGATCATATGATTCTCCACCTTTTTCATTCTCCTTTATAAGCCCCGCATCAAACATTTCCTTGTCCTTAAATCCATTTTCTTTTAGATGGGTTTTAAGAGAGCGCCATTCATTCGGTGCAAAACCAATGCGCCATTCTTTTACCATCTCTATTGCAAGCGATCTTTGCTTCAGATATAACAGCGCCTCACTCTCCTCTTTTAGCTTCGTTTGGAAAAATTTAGTTGCTTCTTCTATGACATCAAAAAGCTCCCGTCCGCCTTCGTTTGTTTTTGTAAACTGCTCTATAATAATTCCTGCTCTATCTGCAAGAATCTTAAGCGCGGTAACAAAATCAACTCCTTCAAAATCCTCAACAAAAGTGAAAATGTCCCCTTTCGCGCCACAGCCAAAACAATAGAAACTGTTTCGATCCGGCGAAACAAAAAAAGAAGGAGTTTTTTCGCTATGGAAGGGGCATTTTGCTTTGAAGTTCGCCCCTGCTTTTTCCAAATCAATATAAGACCCTACGACATCGGCAATGGTTAAGCGTTCTTTTATTTTTTGTGCAGTAGAGGACACTATTAGTGTAATTCAATTTATAATGATGTTTATAAATCGATATTCAATTTTAGACGCCTATCCCCTGAATTCTTCTCTGTATTCGCTTGCCGCTTGTGCTCTTACTTTTTCCACCATGTCTGATTTGCTACTTCCTTTAAATCCTGATCCAGCAGGAATAAGACGTCCAAGAATGACATTTTCCATAAGACCCTTTAGTTTGTCCTTTGCTCCCTCGACTGATGCCTGGATTAGCACTCTTGTCGTATGTTGAAATGATGCCGCGGAAAGAAAACTTTTTCTGGAAAGTGACACGTCTGTAATCCCTAACACAACAGAATCACCTTTCGCTTCTTCTTTCTTTGCTTTTCGAGCTTTCTCGTTCTCGTCTTCAAACTCGGATATTTCCACCAAATCACCATAAATCAAACCTGTGTCTCCGGAATTTTTTATTTTGACGCGAGAAAACATCTGGCGAACTATAATTTCTATATGCTTTCTTGAAACTGGCTCGCCTTGAAGTTCATAAAGTTTCTTGATTTCTGAAATAATATATTCTTCTGCTTTTTGCTTGCCTGCATATTTGAACAGCTCGTCAATATCAGCTGAACCGTCAGTAATAACATCTCCTCTGGCAACTTTATCTCCAATCTTGACCAAAGGCACGCGGATACGAGGCACAATGTATTCGTTGCTGTCTTTCTTTGAAACTTTTTTTGATATAGGTTTTTCACCTGCGTCTGGCAAGATGGTAATGATTTTTTCTTTGCCGGTATCCTTAATGTCAGAAATTATTCCCGTATCGTGAGCAATAACTGAAGGGGTTTTAGGCTTTCTTTTTTCAAATACTTCTTCCACACGAGGCAAACCTTGAGTTATATCACCGCCTACAGATGCGGCTCCGCCCCCGTGAAAAGTTCGCATTGTGAGCTGGGTACCCGGCTCACCGATGGCTTGCGCCGCTACCGTTCCAACCGCCTCGCCAATATCAATAAGACGATTTTTACCTAGATCGGTGCCATAACATATTGCGCAAATTCCATCTCTAGTCTTGCAGGCAAGTGGAGAACGGACAAATACCTCGCCTATGCCTGCCTTTTCGATAATCTCTGCATCTGCATCAGAAAGAAGATGACTTTTCTCAAATAATACTTTACTTTTATCATCAATTACATCACCGGCCAACACTCTTCCTTTGATACTTTTTGAAAGAGGGGTTTCCATACCCGATGCTGTTTCTTTTTTTAATCTTATTCCTTCCTTTGTTCCGCAATCATTTTCTGCAATGAGAACATCCTGGGCTGCTACGAAAAGTCGTCGAGTCAAATATCCTGCCTTTGCGGTATTAAGCGCGGTATCAGCCAATCCTTTTCGCGAACCGTGAGTGTTGATGAAATATTCAATAGGATTAAATCCTTCCTTCGTAGAAGAAAGAATAGGTAATTCAATTGTTTCTCCAGAGGCATTTTGGATCAATCCTTTCATTCCTGCCATCTGTGTTATCTGGGCAGCAGATCCTCTCGCACCAGAGCGCCACATATTGTAAACTGAACCCTCCTTATCGAGATTTTCAAGAACTATTTTTTCCACTTTGCTTTTTACTTCGTGCCAGATCTCTATGTTTTTACGAATTCTTTCATCCTCTGAAAGCAGACCGTCGTTGTATTGTTCAATAACTCCGTCTGATCTTTTCTTTGCTTCCTTTATTATTTCTCCCTTACCAAGAGGTACCTGGATATCGTCTATACCCCAGGTCACTCCAGAAACAGTGACATACTTGAATCCGAATTTTTTTATTTTATCAAGGATCGGCGGCAAGTTATCTATTCCATAGCGCACCATAAGATCATTCATAAGCGCTGCCATAGTTTTTTTGTCTATTTCCTTATTGATGAATGGATAATCATCAGGCAATAATTCATTGAAAAGAATTCTGCCACATGTTGTCTCAAAGTATTTACCTTTGAATTCTTTGAATTTCGGTGCATCAGGCGCTATCACAAGAATTTTTGCGCGATAGGTGACATCGCGAAAATTAAGCGCAGCAATTGCGCTCGCAAATGATTCAAAATATTTACCCTCGCCCTGTACCCCAGGCAAGATTGAGGTCATCCAAAAACAGCCGAGTACAATGTCAAGCTTATCAACTGAAGCAATCAAATTTCCGCTTCCCGGTTTCAAGATATTTTTGTCGGCAGACATTATATTTTTTGCTTCACTCTGTGCTTCATCTGAAAGCGGAATATGCACAGCCATAGTATCACCATCGAAATCAGCGTTGAAAGCACTACACACCAGTGGATGGACACGAATTGCGCTTCCCTCGATTAATACCGGCTTGAAAGCCTGAATACCAAGACGATGAAGTGTTGGGGCACGATTTAGAATCACATATTTTTCTTTTATTACATCCTCAAGAATTGCCCATACCTCGGGAATTCCCTCTTCAATAAGACGGCTTGCTCCACGAATATTGTAAGCGAGTTCCTGTTTTAGAATTTGCGCAATTACAAACGGACGGAACATTTCGAGCGCCATATGTTTCGGCAGACCGCATTCATTAAGATTTAACTCTGGCCCAACGACGATTACAGACCGTCCAGAATAGTCGACGCGTTTGCCTAAAAGATTCTGACGAAAAAGGCCTCGCTTGCCTTTGAGATTATCAGAAAGGGACTTAAGAACTCTCCTTTGCGCTGCACCGATGCCAGCGTAAGCTGCATTGCCGTGCCTCTGTGAACTGTCAATGAGTGCATCTACTGCCTCTTGAAGGATTCTTTTTTCGTTTCTCAAAATTACTTCGGGCGCATTTATTTCTTTAAGTTTTTTTAAGCGGTTATTGCGGTTTATTACTCTTCGGTACAAATCATTCACATCACTTGTGGCATGACGTCCTCCATCAAGAGCAACCATTGGTCGAAGAGCCGCGGGAATAACCGGCAACGCCGTCAAAAACATCCATTCTGGCCGTATATCTGCGGCAATCATGTTTTTAATGACACCGAGACGCTTGTTTATCTTTTCTCTTTCTTGCGCATTAACCTTTTCAAGCGAAGACTCAAGTCCTTTGGAAATCTTGTTAAGATCAAGGTTTTTAAAAATCTGATAGACAGCTTCTGCGCCAATTGAAGCTTCAAAAACTGTTCCATATTTGAGGGCGAACTTGTGATAATGAACCTCGTCCAACACTTTACCAACCTTTACTTTCTCAATCTCATTTTTTGTTGAAACTAAAAGTTCGCGTATCGCCTCTTTGGTTTTTTCGTCGGAAACGTTTTTTATTTTTGCTTTGAATTCAGAATCTAGGTCGCGGAGCACTCGGTCTTTTTCTTCCTCGTTTACTTTAGTGATTAGATACCCAGCAAAATAAACTACTTTTTCTACATCCGCAGATGGAATACCCAGAATTAAGCTTATCCTCGAAGGAATATTACGTAAAAACCATATATGAGCAACTGGAGTTGAAAGCTCAATATGACCCATTCGCTCTCGCCGAACTATTGATCTCGTTATCTCAACGCCGCATTTTTCACAGATTATGCCCTTGTATCTGATACCCCTGTATTTGCCACAATAACATTCGTAATCACGGTCCGGGCCGAAAATTTTTTCATCAAAAAGGCCATTTTTCTCGCTTCTTTGCGTGCGGTAGTTCATTGTTTCCGGCTTGGTGACCTCGCCGAAAGACCACGCACGAATCCTCTCAGGAGATGCGATTTTAAGTGAGATATAGTCAAACTTTTTTGATTCTCTTTTCTTAAACATAAAACTAAAAATTAATGACAAAAATGATAAATGGTAGAAATCTAAGAGAAGCTTTTTCTTTCTTCTAATTCTTCGTCCGATCTTTGTAAAGAAACATCAAGTGAAAGGCCCCGTAAGTTTGCAAGGAGCACATTAAAAGACGCTGGTGAATTTGTCTGTTCTATTTTTTCACCTCTGACAATCGCATCAAATGTCGCGGAGCGACCGCTGATGTCATCTGACTTAACAGTAAGCATTTCACGTAGCATGTATGCTGCGCCGTGTCCCAGAAGCGCCCAGACTTCCATTTCACCAAATCTTTGCCCTCCACCTTGCGCTTTTCCACCGAGCGGCTGCTGTGTGATGAGTGAGTATGGGCCGATTGACCTCATATGTATCTTATCCTCCACCATGTGATGAAGCTTCAAAATGTACATATAACCTATGGCAATTTCCTGTTTGAAAGAGTCTCCTGTCCGACCGTCATATAGAGTCGTTTTGCCGTCTGATTTAAAGCCCGCTTTTTCCAACTCACTTTTTATTTCACTTCCTGAAGCACCAATAAATGGAGGCACGATTGCTTGATAGTTCAAAGTATATGCGGCAAGTCCAAGATGAATTTCAAGAATCTGTCCTAAATTCATACGGCTCGGCACTCCTAAAGGAGTAAGAACGACATCAACAGGAGTGCCGTCGGCCATATAAGGCATATCTTCTTCAGGAAGAACTATTGATATCACTCCTTTATTACCGTGCCTTCCCGCAAGCTTGTCGCCGACAGAAACGTTTCTAAGCTGCGCTACTTCAATGTGGATCCTCTTAATGATACCACTTTCAAGCTTGTCACCTTTTTCTCGTGAAAAAATCTTTATGTTTATGATTCGTCCTCGTTTGCCATTTTCCATTCTCTTTGAGCTGTCTTTTACATCACGAGACTTTTCTCCAAAAATGGAGCGTAGAAGCCTTTCTTCTGGGGTTAACTGTGTTTCACCTTTTGGAGTAATTTTACCTACAAGAATATCTCCAGGGCGAACTTCTGCGCCGATGCGGACGATTCCTTCTTCATCAAGATTTTTTAATTTTATTTCGCCTACATTTGGTATATCTGGCGTTGTAACCTCCGGACCAAGTTTTGTATCGCGAACGTTGACAACAAATTCTTCTATATGAATAGAGGTAAATTTGCTTTCTTTGACTAGACGTTCGGAAAGTACGATTGCGTCTTCGTAATTTTGACCCGCCCATGTCATGAAAGCGACCAATACGTTCTGTCCAATAGCCATCTCACCATTTACAGTAGTTGAGGCGTCTGCAAGAATATCACCACTCTTTACCTTGTCTCCAACGCTTACTTGTGGTCGTTGATGAAAAGAAGTGAACTGGTTGGTTCGATCAAACTGGGCAAGCGAGAATTCCATTTCCTTTCCTTTGCTGTTTTTTAACTTTATGTGTTTGGCATCTACTGAGGTTATAGTGCCGTCCTCCTGCGCAATAATGACGCGTTTAGTGTCGCGAGCCGCTTTTTCTTCAATGCCAGTTGCAACAAGAGGCGCTTCTGGAATCACGCATGGCGTCGCTTGTTTTTGCATATTTGATGCCATAAGAGCACGGTTCGCTTCGTCATGATTTAAGAACGGAATCATTGATGTTGCAATTGAAAACGCTTCGTTTGTAGCAACATCAATAAATTCTACTTCATTCCTTTCCACCATAGTTGGCTGTCCTTTGATGCGTACTTCGACATCATCTCCTAAAATACGCCCTTCTTTATCTGTAGGCGTTGCTGCATGGGCAATTTTATAACCCTCTTCTTCAAGCGCATTCAAATACAATATTTCTTTTGTAACTTTGCCATTTTTTACTTTTGCATAAGGAGCCTCTATCATTCCGAATGAATTAACTCGTGCATAAGAAGAAAGCTGGAGAACGAGACCGATGTTCTGGCCTTCAGGAGTATGAATCGGACAGATGCGACCATAATGTGATGGGTGCACATCGCGCACCTCAAAACTTGCCCTCTCACGGGTAAGCCCGCCGGGACCGAGAGATGAAACTCTGCGCAGATGTTCAAGTTCTGTTAAGACATTTTCCTGCTGCATGAATTGCGACAACTGATTGGTATTAAAAAATTCCTTGATCCGCGCTTGCAGAGGGCGAGGTGAAATAAACTGGATTGGAAGAGTTGCGTCAGTATCAATTGTTGACATCCTGTTTTGAATATTCTTTTTTATCTGCGCCATGCCTACGCGAATCTTCTGCTGAAGGAGCTCCCCTATGTAGCGCACTCTCCTCGAACCTAAATGATCAATGTCGTCAGCACCGCTTTCAGGATTGGCATTAAGATCCGCTAAATGCACAATGACAGTTGCTATATCATCAAGAGAAATAACCTTACGCAAGAGTTCTTTTTCATCCATTGATTTACTGAATCTTTTATTGAATCGGTGGCGGCCGACTTTTGATATATCGTAGCGCTCCTCGCTAAATATGCCCTTTACGAACTCACGGGCATTTTCAGCAGTTGCCATTTCGCCATCGCGAAGTCGTTTGTATATCTCAATATTGGCTTCTTCCAATGTCTTAGTATGATCTTTGGCAAAAGTCGCCTCAATATGTCTTTTTGTCTGGGGCTTATCCTTAAAAAGCTTCTCGACATCCTCGTTAGTTTTTGCTCCCAAAACTCGAAGTAAAAGCGATATTGGGAATTTGCGCTTTCTGTCAATGCGTACAAAGATAGCACCGTCTGATTCGGTTTCAATTTCAATCCAAACGCCTCTTGCGGGAATTATTTTAGCGCCAAAATAATTCTGTGCCTTAGTATCGCTTTGAGTAAAAAACACTCCGAAAGAGCGCGCTAGCTGTGGAACTATCACTCTTTCAATGCCATTTATTATAAAAGTGCCGCGCTCAGTCATTAATGGAAAATCGGCAATAAAAATTTCCTGCTCCTTTTCACTTGAGATAACTTTATTCTTGAGCCTTACCATCATCTTTAGCGGCGCCTCAAAGTTTATCTTGTTTTCTTTTGCATAGCGTTCGTTATATTTTGATGTTCCGAGTTCAAACTTGCCGAATGAAAATTCAAATTTCTTACCTGAATAATCCGACAAGCTTCCAAATTCATCAAAAACCTCTTTTAGTCCTTTTAAAAGAAGCCAATTGTAAGAATGTAGCTGACCCTCTACAAGATTAGGCAAGGGCGCCAACGGCTCTTTGAAAAGACTGAAATATTTTTTATTTTTTGTATTGGCCGAGAGTCCCAGCGAGGAGACAGATCTTGGCTCACCCTGCGTTTCTTTCTTGCGAGCTTCTTTTGAAGCAGTGGTCATAGAAAATTTGCACTCAAAAAACAAAAATAGAGACAAAATTGCACAACACCTTCTCCTTTATAAAGGTGTTCTGAAATTTTAATTTCTTACTATTGCTATTATGAGCAAGATTATTTTAAAAACTTATTAAATTTTCTTGCGTAAGGAGTAACACAATCTTGCAAGTATCGCGTGATTATACTCCTCTTCCCAATCTCGTCAACCTTGACACCCTGTGGATAACTATGTTGTGGCATCTATTTTTTACCTCTCCACTCCTGGATCTTTTTGTGATCCCCTGAAAGAAGCACTTTAGGAACGCGGTAGGAGCGGCCTTTGTGTTTCAAGATTTCGGGGCGGGTGTAGGCGTCTTTTGACGCAATGCGCTCTTCTTCGCGTGATGAGAAATTGCCCAAGACGCCTTCTATCTGTCGGGAAATTGAATCAATCAAAATCATCGCCGGGATTTCTCCTCCCGTGAGCACATAATCACCGACAGACAAATCTTCTGCCTTGAATATCTTTTTGACTCTCGCATCTACGCCTTCGTACCGCCCACAAATCAGAATTATGTCCGTATATTTTTTCGCTGATGTTTTTGCATATTTTGTATCGAATTTTTTGCCGCTTGGAGAAAAGAAAATTATCATTGTCTTTTTCTTACCGGCTTTTTTGCGCGCCTTTTCTATTGCTTTGATTATTGGCTCTGCTTGTATCACCATCCCCGGACCGCCTCCATACGGCTTATCATCCACACGCAGATACGGCTTCGCTTTACCTTTCTGCGATTTGGTGGCTTTTGTGTAATCACGAGGATTGTAGAAAGCCACAGAGATCTTTTTCTCTTTTATAGCCCGCGCTAAAATAGACTCGCTTAAGTACGAGTGCACAAGTTCCGGAAACAATGTGATGACATGAAAATGCATGGAAAACAGCTTTTAGCTTAGAGCTGTTAGCTGTTAGCTGTTAGCTTAATAAAAAACAAAGTAAAAGCAAGAAGAACACAAATCCGCCTTGCGGCGGATTTGTGTTCTAAAAACTAGAAGCTAATAGCTAAAAGCTATATCCTCAAGTCTTCCATCGCTTCGTCCACCGTCTTCATTGAAGCACTTGCCGTGCTTACGCTACTCTCTCTTTCTCCTCTTGCTCCTCTGTCTCCACCTTCCGGTTCATTAATCTTCAGATTCACTCGAGCATTGTTCTTCATACCAACAACTCTGAGAAGTGTTCGGATCGCCTTAGCTGTGTTGCCCTGGCGGCCTATCACTTTACCCATATCTGCCGGATCAACAGAAAGAGAGAGAAGCACACCCATCTCATCAACTGTTCTTCCGATAACGACCGCGCTTGGATTATCCACGAGCGCCTTTACCACATAGTCAAGAAACTGCGCATCTTTTTCATTCATACAGAATATTTAGTTTGTAAATTTATAGCAGCAATTAAATCTGCCTGCAAAAAGCATACCACCGGATAATAAAAAATACCAGTCAAAGAAGCGATAAGCTTGTTAGCTGGTCGTAGCGCAGGAGAAGTTAAATTTCTGACAAGCTCACTAGCTTATTTGCTCACAAGCTTCTCCTTAGGAGTTCGTCTCGGTAAAACGTTGATTTTCTTGCCTTCTATGACCTTATGAGTTATCAAAAGATTATGGACTGTAGGGCTTGGCTTCACTCCATGCTTCATCCAATGGAGCACGCGTTCTTTTTTTATATCTGTATTATCGTTCCTAAAATCATGCGAGCCGAGGATTTCTAGGAATTTCCCCGTCTTGGCGCTGTTTTTGGAATCGGTCAAGACGAGCCGAAATGTCGGCTCGTGCTTTCTGCCTGTTCTCTGTAATCTGATTTTAAGCATTGAAGTACTCTAGCAGAAGATTACTTTCTAGTCAAAATTATTTCGCCACCTCCACCGCATCTGCAAAAGAAATTGAAAGTAATTTAGAAATGGCGTCTTTGCCCATAGTGATGCCATAAAGAACTCCTGCGCGCGACATCGTCTCTCTATTGTGCGTTATTAAAATCAATTGGGAATGCTTGGAAAGATTCTCTACCATATCGCCATATTTGCGGCTGTTGGCTTCATCCAGAGCCGCGTCCGTCTCGTCAAGAATGACAAACGGCGGAGGGTTGACTTGGGTGATGGCAAAAAGTAGAGCGATAGATGTCAGCGCCCGCTCTCCGCCCGAGAGCATCATTAAGCCCTTTATCTTTTTGTGCGGCAGAGACACTTCTATATCTATTCCCTCTTCCGGTTCTTCTTCCTCTATTTCCTCCATATCTCCTTCCTCTGCCATTCTTTTTTTCTTTATTTCTTTACTTATCTTCAGCCCTGCATTGCCTCCACCAAACATCAGAGCGAAAAATTCTTTGAATGATGTGTTGATTTTTACCACACCTTCCCGAAATTCCGCATTAAGCCTTTCCTCCAGCTCTTCGATGAGATTCCGGAGATCTTCCGACGCCTTCCCCAAATCCACGAGCTCCTTGGCGAAAAACAAGTCGCGCTCTTCTGTCTCTTTATGCTCCTTTACGATGTCGTCTCCGCCGGATACTCCCGTCTCCTCCAGGCGGATTTTCAAGCGCTCCAAGTGTTTTTTCCTATCGTGCTGGATATTTCTTTCTTCATAACCCTCTTCTAAGCGAACATCTTTGAAATGAAGTGCATCAATACCTGCTAAGGCGCTCACCTCCCTCATTTCAATCCCGAGCGCCTTTTCATCTCCATGCACTTCCCTCTCGCGAACCTTAAGCTTGTCCAGATTCGCCCTCACCTCATTCTGCCTCGCGATTATTTTGAATATTTCCTTCTCCGCCTCCCTCGTTTCATCTTTAGCTTTTTCAAATTCTTTGCGTTTGGATTCATAGTCCGAAAGTAGCTTCCTTTCGCCTTCTTTGGCCTCCGACAGGTCCGCATCAAACGATTTTTTCTTTCTATCGAGCTCGCGAAGCTCTTCTTTCAATTCATCCATTGTGCCAGACGATGCGCTTTCTTTGTGTTTTTTTATGAATTTAGAAAACATCTCGCGAATCTTGCCAAAAGCGCTTTTAAGCGCATCAAGAGTGGACTCCCTGTCACTTTCTTCAAAGATAATTTGGGCGTCGTTCGCGAGCGTCTCCACTTCTCGCAGGGCCACCATTTGGCTGCCGGCCTCCGCCAAGCTTTTTTCTTCCTTTTCTATCGCCTTTTTGATATAAGAAATCTCTCCCTCAAGCTTGCCTGCCTCCCGTAAAGCATTATCCTTTTTATTCCTTGTGTCGGAGAGTTTCTTTTCTATAGTCAAAATCTCGGGCGGCAAGTCGGCATCCTTGAGCCCCGCCTCTACCATTCTTTTCGCCTCTAAAAGCCCCTCTTCAAGCTCTTTCATTTCTCGTTCCGGTGCGTGTAAAGCTTCCTCTACTTCCAATTTCGTTTTCTTGACATATGTTTCTTCCCGCTTGAAATATTCCTTGGCTAGTGCTACGAGCTCATCTTTGACCGCTTTTGCCTTTTCTATCTTCTCCATTTGCTTCTTGAGGAATTTCAAATGTGGAGCTATCTCGCGGCGGAGCGATTCCACTTGCTTGATATTTTCTTGTGTCTTTAGAAGCTTCCTTTCACTTTCTTCCTTTTTGTATTGATAGACCTTTATCCCGAGAGCATCTTCTATCATGTCCCTCCTTTCTTTCGGATTGGCATGCAAAATCCTGTCTGCTTCGCCTTGGGAGATGATGTGATGCCCCGACGAGCCGATATGCGCCTGCGCCAGAAGCTCCAGGATATCCTTGAGCCGCACCTTGCTCCCGTTCACCAAGTATTCATTTGTGCCATCTCGATATACCACCCGCTCCAAAGACACTTCGTCAAAATCAATATTTAAAAGCTTTTTGCCTGCCTTGCCGACAGGCAGGCGATTATCAAAAACAAGCTTCACTCCCGCACGATTCGCCCTTCCGACATCGGTGGAGCCATTGAAAATAAGGTCCTCGCCCCGCTTTCCTCGCATACTCTTTAGCGATTGCTCTCCCAAGACAAATCGAAACGCTTCTGCCACATTGCTCTTACCGGAGCCGTTGGGCCCCACAATAGCCGTGATAGGCGTCTTGAATTCAAGAGCGCTTTTCTTAGCAAATGACTTGAATCCGCTCAATTCCAAAGACTTTAAATACATGCGGAGATTATACAAGATTTGACAACAAAAGGAAAAATTATATGATGAGACTCTTATGTTGTTCCTACCCATACCCCCGAATCCGAACACTCAAACTAATAATTTCTCACTTTGCATAATACCACGGACAAGCGGTTTTTTTGTTTTTAATATTTCTTTTTTGAATGATTCTCTTGGTGTTTCGTAATTT